>Ga0164293_10002415_pt1 | contig 15832 bp, 14 predicted proteins | sample GEODES118metaG_FD_111487 | JGI IMG/M metagenome (GOLD analysis project Ga0164293, IMG submission 111487) | Eutrophic lake water microbial communities from Lake Mendota, Wisconsin, USA - GEODES118 metaG | ecosystem: Environmental > Aquatic > Freshwater > Lake | place: USA: Lake Mendota...
AAAGTACCGCGCATAGATGCCGAGACCTTCATGGCCCAGGCCGAGAGCGGTGCCGTCACGTCTGCGTTCGGCCCCGAGAACCCGCAGAGTCCCGTCAACATGGAGGGGTTGCTGTTCCCCGACACCTACCAGATCTCGGGTGACGATTCGGCAACCCGGGTGATCGAACGAATGGCGCGACTCATGGAGCGCGTCGGTCGCCAAGAAGGCCTCGAGTCGGCCCAAGACAAGGTCGGTCTCAGCCCGTACGAAGTGTTGATCGTGGCGTCGATGATCGAACGCGAGGCAAAGGTCGCCGAGGATCGGGCGAAGATCGCCCGCGTCATCTACAACCGGCTGCGTCGTGACATGGAACTGCAAATCGATGCCACCGTCAGGTATCAGCAGCCCACTGATCTTCCGTTCACCGAACTCGTGGCGATCGATACGCCCTACAACTCGTACCTCTACAAGGGTTTGCCGCCGACCCCGATCGCCAACCCCGGTCGTGCGTCCATTGCCGCGGCGATGAATCCCGCACCGAATCCCGATCTTGCGGACCCGATCTGCCAGAACCTGAAGAAGTCGGAGAAGTGCGAGTACATCTACTACGTGATCGCCGACAAGGAGGGTGGCCACATCTTTGCGGCGACACTCGAACAACACGAGGCCAATGTTCAAGCGGCCCGTGAAGCGGGTCTGATCGGATGAGCACCGTTCTTTCGGGCACGACACGACTGGCCTGTGTACTCGGTTCTCCCGTGCGGCACAGTCTGTCGCCGGCCATCCACAATGCGGCCTTTCTCGCTCGGGGTGTCGATGCGGTGTACCTCGCCTTCGAGATCGACAGCGATGACATGGCGCCGACGGTTCGCGCTTTGCGCAACATCGGCTTCCTCGGTGCGTCGATCACGATGCCGCACAAGGAAGTCGCCCACACGTTGTGTGACGAGGTCGGACCGGTGGCGCTTCGTCTCGGGTCCCTCAACACACTCGTGGCGCGCGACGACGGCTCGCTCTTCGGCGAGAGTACCGACGGCGACGGATGCGTCGGCGCCCTGCAAGCGGCCGGTGCGCGGTTGCCAGGATCCAACGTGGTGGTCGTCGGTGCCGGAGCAACGGCGCGGGCCTGCATCCTTGCTCTCGCCGAGAGTGGTGTGTCGCGTGTCGTCGTCGTCAATCGCACGCGTGCACGATCCGAGTCGGCGGCCTTGCTCGCGCCATCAGTCTGTTCGGTCGTCGACGCTGCCGACACGACGGCTGCCATGAGTGCCGTGGGTGCGGCCGACATCGTCGTTCACGCCACGCCCGCAGGCATGGGAAGCGATTCATCGAGCGCCTTCGATCTCCGAGCACTGCGCTCCGGTCAGTTCGTGCTCGACGCGGTCTACCAGCCACTGGAGACTCCAGTTCTCGCCGCGGCGCGCGCAAGCGGCGCCGTGGTGGTCGACGGATTGTCGATGTTGATCCACCAGGCAGCACGGCAACAGGAACTCTGGACACGACAGAGCCCCGATATCGCCGTGATGCGGGCCGCCGCAGAACACGAACTGGAGCGCCGGCGGGGATAGCCTTCAGCGCGATGTTGCGCTATCTCACTGCGGGTGAATCACACGGTCAGGCTCTCGTCGTCATCGTCGAAGGGCTGCCGGCCGGCCTGCAGGTGACCGAGCAGGACATCCAAGCCGAACTCGGACGCCGTCGACTCGGTTTCGGCCGCGGACCCCGGCAGCGTTTCGAGGTCGACGAGATCCTGCTCCTCGGCGGTATCCGCCACGGACGCACCCTCGGCTCGCCCGTGGCAATTCAGATCCAGAACACCGAGTGGTTCCGCAGCGACAAGTGGCACGAAGAGATGTCGCCGGCACCGGGGATCACGAAGGATCCGCTGACCCAGCCGCGACCCGGTCACGCCGATCTCGCCGGCATGCAGAAGTACGGCTTCACCGACGCTCGTGACGTGCTCGAGCGGGCCAGTGCGCGCGAAACCGCCGCACGTGTTGCCGCGGGTGCGCTGGCCAAGTTGTTGTTGCGCACCATCGATGTCGAGGTCATTTCACACGTCATTCAGATGGGCGATGCCCGCGCATCCGTTGCGGTGCGTCCGCAGGCCGGTGATCTCGCGGTCATCGACGACAGTCCGGTGCGTTGTTTCTCCAAGGATGCGGAAGCCGCAATGATCAAGGCTGTCGAAGACGCAGCACGTGAAGGGGACAGTCTCGGCGGAGTCGTCGAGGTCATTGCCTACGGCGTGCCCGTCGGGCTCGGCAGTCACGTTCATTGGGACCGCAAGATCGATGCCAATCTGGCGCAGGCCATCATGAGCATCCAGGCTGTGAAAGGCGTCGAAATCGGCGACGGTTTCGAGGTTGCCGGTCGACGCGGAAGTGCGGCACACGATCCGATCGAGTGGGATCAGGCGACAGGCACCTACCGTCGGTTGTCCGCACTTGCCGGTGGAACCGAGGGCGGCATGACCACCGGTGAGCCGGTCATCGTGCGGGCGGCAATGAAGCCCCTTGCCACGCTGAACCGTCCGACCTTGCAGACCGTCGACACCGTGACAAAAGAGTCCACGGTGAGCTTCAAGGAGCGCACCGACGTCACGGCTGTTCCCGCAATGGGTGTCGTGGCCGAAACGATGGTCGCACTCGTGCTCGCCACGGAGGCCCAGCGCAAGTTCGGTGGCGACTCGGTGGAGGAGTTCCAGCGCAACTGCGCTGGCTACCTGAAGGAGCTCTGAACGTGTCGACAAGTCCCACGGCCCCTGGGCATGTGGTGCTCGTCGGGCTGATGGGCGTCGGCAAGACCTCCGTCGGTCGGCTCCTTGCTCGCGACACCAAGCGGGCCTTCGCCGACACCGACCACCTCGTCGAAGCCCAGGTGGGCACGAGCATCGCCGACATCTTCGCCACGGAAGGCGAACCCGCATTCCGGGTGTACGAAACCGAAGCATTGAACACGGCTCTCGAGTCGTCGAAGCCGACGGTCATCGCCACCGGTGGGGGAGTCGTCGAGACACCCGCGGCGCGCGATCTGTTGCGCCGGGCCCGCGCTGCCGGACATCGAGTGATCTGGTTGCGTGCCTCCGTTGCCACGATGCGCAGTCGCACGGGGCGCTCGCAGCACCGTCCACTCTTGGCTGCGGTGTCAGAGGCGGAGCGCGAGGCGACTCTGCGCGGGTTGCTCGAGCGTCGTTCTCCGCTCTATGCCGAAGTTGCCGATCTCGAGGTGTCCACAGATTCGGCCACGATCCCACGTATCGTGCGAACGATCATGGGATCTCTCGACACGCCTCCCTCCGCTGGTGGTGGTCGTCGCCGCGTGCGTGTCGAGTTGGGTGACCGGTCCTACGACGTCGTTGTCGGTGCAGGTGCCGTCACGGAAGTCGCATCGCTCCTGCCGTCATCGGCGAAGCGTGCAGTCATCGTCTCTCAAGTCGGTGTTCCGTCGCTGCCGGAGCTGCCGCTGCCGACCCAACTGATCCACATCCCCGACGGCGAAGACCACAAGACTCTCTCCACGGTCGAGGCCTTGTGCCGAGAGTTCGCGCGTTTCGGCCTCACCCGCAACGACGTCGTCATCGCGGTCGGAGGCGGACTCGTCACCGACGTCGCCGGTTTCGCTGCAGCCTCGTACCACCGTGGAACCGCCGTCGTGCACGTGGCCACCACGTTGCTCGCCATGGTCGATGCGGCCATCGGCGGCAAGACCGGAGTCAACTTGCCGGAAGGCAAGAACCTCGTCGGCGCCTTCTGGCAGCCGAGCGGAGTCGTCTGCGACACCAATCACCTCGACACCCTGCCCGAGCGCGAACTGCGTTGCGGTTGGGGAGAGGTCGCCAAGTACCACTTCCTCACGGGCGACGACCTCATGGCGATGGATGTCGACGAGCGCGTGGCGCGGTGTGCACAGATCAAAGCTGACATCGTGAGCGAGGACGAGCGTGAGGGGGGTCGTCGGGCATTGCTCAACTACGGACACACCTTCGCCCATGCCATCGAGACCGAAAGCGGTCACCGATTCGCGCACGGTGAGGCTGTTGCGATCGGCATGATCTGTGCGGCACATCTGGCTCGGCTGATGGGGCGCATCGACGAGGCGCGGGTGGCACAGCACTACGTCGTTCTCGAGGCCTACGGCCTCATGTCGCAACTCCCGGCGGATCTGGACCCCGATGCTCTGTTGCGAGTGATGGGCCGCGACAAGAAGGCCACGTCGGGTCTCACGTTCATCCTCGACGGACCGACGGGTCTCGAGACCATCGTGGGCGTCGAACCGCGACTCGTGCTCGAGTCGCTCGCCTTGGCTTCGTCCTCATCGTCGCCGTCATCGTCGTAAATGGGACCACGGCGTCGTCGTGAAACGGTACGGTGGGGTCGGTGAGCGCGAAGAAAATCCTCCTGTTGAACGGGCCGAACCTCAACTTGCTCGGCACGCGGGAACCTGCGGTCTACGGAACAGACACCTTGGCCGATCACATCGCACGCGCCGACGCCGCCTGTCGCGACCTTGGATGGAGCTTGGAGCACGTTCAGTCGAACAGTGAATCCGTGCTTGTCGAGGCCATTCATGCGGCACGTACCACTGCCGATGCCATCGTCGTCAACCCCGGTGCCTTCACTCATTATTCGTGGGCGCTGCACGATGCGCTCAGCGCATTCGATGGTCCCGTCGTGGAAGTGCATCTCTCGAACCCGGCGCGTCGCGAACCGTGGCGCCACGTGAGCGTGGTGGCACCTGTTTCCGTCGGAACCATTGCCGGTTTCGGCGGTCTCGGTTACGAGCTCGCCGTCACGGCACTCGCACAGTATTTCGCTTCCGTGGCCGACCGACGCTGAGGGCTGTGGCGGTGTCGATCGAGTTTCCGCCATTCTCCGTCGCGGGACGCGATGCTCAGCTCCGCCGGGCGCTGGCAGAGGTCCACTCCGATGACCTGTCGGTCGTCGTCCTCACCTCACCCGTCTCCATCCGTTGGTTGACCGGCTTCACCGGATCCTCCGGTGTCGTGGTCCTGCCGATGGATCCGACGCAACCGATGACCTTGTTCACCGACGGTCGCTACGAGCACCAAGCAGCGACGCAGATCCAATTGGGTGGAGCGACCTGCCGTGTCGTGATCGAGACATCGGCACAGGGGATCTGGCGTGCCACTGCATACGAGGTGGCCGTGCGGCGTGCAGACGCGGAGCAACGTCGCATCGTCGGCTTCGAACCGCGTCGACTGTCGGTGGCGGACCACGAGGCCCTGAACGACATGTTGGTCGTGGAAGGAGCGCCTCCAGGGTCGATCACATGGGTCTCGGTGGAGGCGGCGTTGATCGACCTGCGCCGCCACAAGAGCCCCGACGAAATTCGGCGCATCACGCGCGCGGCGAGCATCGCCGACGCCGCGTTGCGCGACATCTGTCATCTCATCGTGCCCGGAATCTCCGAGCGGGAGCTGCGTGATCACCTCGAGGTTGCGATGCGGGTGCACGGGTCGGATGGTCCGAGTTTCGACACCATCGTGGCTTTCGGTGTCAACGCCGCTCTTCCGCATCACAGACCCGACGGCACGGTGCTCGGTCAGGCCGAGACGGTGGTGATCGACTTCGGTGCCACTGTCGACGGTTACCACTCGGACATGACGCGCAGTTTCGTGTCGGCGGGTCCCGAAGATCTGCGTGCCCCGTTGCTCGATCGCCATCGGGCGGTACGCGAAGCATGTGAGGCCGGGGTGGCACTCGTCGGTCCCGGCGTGCAGGCGGCCGAGATCGATGCGGCATGTCGACGGGTTCTCGCCGCGGCCGGGCTGGATGCCGAGCTGAACCATGGAATCGGCCACGGGGTCGGACTCGAGATCCACGAGTCTCCGTGGGTGAACCCGCGTTCGAACGACATCCTGCGCCCCGGAGACGTGGTGACCGTTGAGCCGGGGGCGTATCGTGTGGGGCTCGGAGGGATCCGTGTCGAGGAACTCGTTCTCGTCACCGACACCGGTCGTTCCGTCTTGACGCACAGCACGAAGGATCCATCATGCCCGCCATCTCCACCAACGACCTGAAGAACGGAATCACTCTCGAGATCGACGGAGGCCTCTTCACCGTCATCGAGTTCCAGCACGTGAAGCCGGGGAAGGGCGGAGCCTTCGTTCGTACCAAGTTGCGCAACGTGCGCGCCGGGAATGTCTTCGAAAAGACCTTCAACGCGGGCGTCAAGGTCGAACAGGCCATCCTCGACAAGCGCGACATGCAGTACCTGTACAAGGATGGCGACGATTTCGTGTTCATGGACACCGAGTCCTACGACCAGATGAACGTTGCCCCGGTCGCTCTGGGTGAGGCGGCTGATTACCTCGTCGAGTCGGCCATGGTGATCATGGCCATTTACAACGGCGAGATCGTCAGCGTTGAAATCCCGGCCAGTGCCGAACTCGAGATCACCGAGACAGAGCCGGGCGTGCAGGGCGACCGTGTGTCGGGCGCCCGCAAGCCGGCAACTTTGCAGACCGGTAAGGTCATCCAGGTGCCGCTCTTCGTGAACATCGGGGACAAGGTCAAAGTCGACACCCGCACCGGCGAATACATCACTCGCGTCTAGATGTTGTCTCCCGCCGAAGCATCGGAGGCGCGTGAGCGCGCCCTCACCCTGCTGTACGAGGCCGAGTCGCGTTCGATGAGCGTCGACGAGGTCATGGCCGAGCAGGTGGTCGCTCCGAACCCGCACGCCGTCGACATGGCCCGAGGAGTCGAGGCTGGGCAAGCCCAATACGACCGACTCATAGCGGGCAAGGCCAGGGGCTGGCGACTCGAGCGCATGCCGATGATCGATCGTGCTGTCCTCCGGCTCGGCCTCTACGAACTCGAACATCGCCCGGACACGCCCACGGCGGTGATCCTGAATGAGGCTGTCGAACTGGCCAAGCGGTTCTCCACGGAGGATTCGGGCCGTTTCGTGAACGGTGTGCTGGCCGCACTGGTCGCCGAGACCCGCCCCGTGGTACGCTGACCTCACACCCGCAAACGACCGTCAAACGAGTCCCGTGAGGCTCGAACGGAAGGAAACATGACACGTCATCCCGCGACAGCCTCCGTGCTGTCGGCCGAAGATCTGAGGCGCGCGATCAGGCGCATTGCCCACGAGATCCTCGAGAACCTCGGTGATGCAGCGGCGGATCCTTTCGTCATCATGGGACTGCAGCGTGGTGGTGTCTGGATTGCCGATTCCCTGGTGACGGAGATCAGGGGCATTGATCCGTCGGCCGACGTGTCGCTCGGCGCCATCGACGTGAGTCTGAATCGTGACGACATCGGACTGCGACCGACCGTTTCCGGCAGTGTGTCCAACGTCCCGCGGTCGCTCGACGACGTCGTGGTGATCCTGGTCGACGACGTGCTCTACACGGGCCGGACCGTGCGGGCGGCTCTGGACTCGATCATCGAATACGGACGCCCGCGTGCAGTGCGACTGGCGGTGCTGGTGGATCGCGGACACCGGGAACTACCGATCCGTCCGGATTTCGTCGGCAAGAACCTGCCGACCCACGTCTCGGACCAGGTCGACGTGTCGGCTGACGGCGTGGTGATCGTGAGCGGAGCCGGGCAATGAAGCACTTGATCTCTCTCGACGACATCGGTCGTGACGAACTCGTCGGCCTCCTCGACACCGCAGACCGGATGGCGGAGGTTCTCTCGCGACCGCAGCCCAAGGTTCCAGCGTTGCGGGCCAAGACTGTCGCCAGTCTCTTCTTCGAGGACAGCACACGAACGCGCCTTTCGTTCGAGACTGCGGCGAAGCGTCTGTCGGCAGACGTGATGACCTTCTCTGCTGCGTCTTCCAGCGTGAACAAGGGCGAGAGCCTGAGAGACACGGTGGAGACCATCTCCGCAATGGGTGTGGATGTCTTCGTGGTGCGACACAAAACGGCTGGTCTGCCGCACGCCATCACCACGTGGACCGACGCGCACGTGGTGAACGCCGGTGACGGTGCACATCAACACCCCACCCAGGGTCTCCTCGATGCTTTCACGCTGTCGCGGGCCATGGGTCGCGGGAACGACCTCACCGGGGTGCGTGTTGCGATGGTCGGCGACATTCGCCACAGCCGCGTGGCGCGCAGCACCATTCGATCGCTCACACTGCTCGGCGCACAGGTCACGCTCGTCGCGCCGGCGTCGTTGCTGCCGCCTTCGTTGATCGATGCCGCCCGCGGACGGGTGGATCCGGCATGGCCGGTCGAAGTTTCACACGATCTCGACTCCGTCATCGGTGACATCGACGTCTTGTATCTGCTCCGAATGCAACGCGAGCGGATGGACTCGGCTTTCATCTCGTCGCCGAACGAGTACTCCGCGCACTTCGGTCTCACCGCATCTCGCCTCGGCTGGATGCGCCCGGGTGCCTTTCTCATGCATCCCGGTCCGATGAACCACGGGGTCGAGTTCGCGGTGAGTGCCGCCGAACTCGCCGCGCAAGGCGTCACCAATCTCATCACCACGCAAGTCACCAACGGCATTGCGGTGCGAATGTCGGTGCTCTTCTCGCTCTTCTCAATCGACTCTCCGGAGGCAGCCCATGACTGAAGACCCACGGCCTTTTCTGATCACTGGCGGAACGGCGGTCAACCGTTCCGGTGACATCGTGGCCGACGTCCTCGTCGACGACGGTCGAGTCGTGCGCGTCGAACCGGGACTCGATGTCGCGCTTCCGGCGGAGTCGAGCGGTGGTCCGCGTCGCATCGACGCATCGGGGTGCCTGGTCTCGTCGTCCTTCGTCGATCTCCATACCCACATGCGCGAACCGGGCAAGGAGGAGGCCGAGACCATCGCCACCGCCTCGCAGGCTGCCGCTCTCGGTGGGTACGGCGCCGTGGTGGCCATGCCGAACACCGATCCCGCCCAGGACAACGTTGCTGTGGTCGAGTTCGTGCGACTGCAGGGTGCGCGATCCGGGTTGGTCGACGTGTCGCCGTCGGCCTGCATCACCGTCGGCCGCAACGGAACGCAACTGGCGCCCTTCCATTCTCTTGCCGCTGCAGGTGTGCGCCTCTACACCGACGACGGCAACGGCGTGCAGGACCCTCTCGTCATGCGTCGGGCACTCGAAGCCGCACGCGAACTCGACATCACCCTTGCCCAGCACTGCGAAGTGTCGCGACTCACCGACGGCGCAGTGATGCACGAAGGATGTTGTTCGTCGCGACTCGGTCTTCCCGGTTGGCCCGCGATCGCCGAAGTGCTGATGCTGCAGCGCGACATCGAACTCGTCCGCGAGACCGGCGCGAAGATGCACTTCCTGCATCTCTCCACGGCTCGTAGCGTCGAGATCGTTCGTCAGGCCAAGAACGACGGACTGCCGATCACCGCCGAGGTGACTCCACACCACATCAGCCTCACCGACGAGCGTCTCGCCACTTTCAGTGCGATCTACAAGGTGAATCCTCCGCTGCGCACGATGGAGGACATCGAGGCCCTGCGTGCTGGTCTGCTCGACGGAACCATCGATGCGATCGCCACCGACCATGCGCCGCATGCGCCGCACACGAAGGACCAGGATCTCGCCGCCGCCCCGCCGGGCATGCTCGGGTTGCAGACAGCTCTCGGCGTGGCGCTCGGCCACTCGGGTTGCTCGGCGCGACGTGTCGTGGAGCTCATGTCTTGGGCGCCGGCGCGTATCGCCGGCCTGGAAGCGGACCACGGTGGCGACATCGTTGCGGGAACCAACGCCAACATCGTGGTTTTCGACCCGAGTATGTCGTGGTACCAGACAGCGGAGTCGATCGTGAGCAAGAGCGTGAACACCCCGTATCTCGACACGCCACTCACCGGCAAGGTGCGTCACGTGTCGTATCGGGGTCGTCTGACGGTGGAGAACGGAGAACTGGCATGAGTGGAATCGTCGAGGGCCGACTGGTCCTCGCCAACGGTGACGTCTTCGAAGGAGAGGTCTTCGGGGCCGAACCCGACAGCGGGGTGGCTGCGGGGGAGGTGGTGTTCAACACCGCCATCACCGGATACCAGGAGGTCGTGACGGATCCTTCGTATGCGGGCCAGATCGTGACCTTCACCCAACCGCACATCGGCAACTACGGCATCACGGCGCTCGACAACGAATCGCGTCACCCCTTTGCCCGTGGAGTGGTGGTTCGTGAACTCGCTCGCCGTCACAGCAACTGGCGTGCCGAGTCCTCGCTCGACGCCGGCCTGAAGGCGTGGGGCGTGCCAGGTATCGCCGGCATCGACACTCGTCGCCTCACGCGAGTCCTGCGTGACACCGGCGCGATGGCCGGAGCCTTCGGTACCGCCGACGCCGCGGTATTGCTCGACGCCGCACGGCGCGAACCCGGAACCACGGGTATCGATCTCGTCTCGCTGGTCACGACGCCGTCGACGTACGAGGTGGGATCCGGGCGATTCAACGTGGTCGCCTACGACTTCGGCATCAAGTCGATGATCCTGTCCTGCCTCTCCGAGATCGCCACCGTGCGCGTGGTGCCCGCCTCGACTCCCGCGGCTGAGGTGCTCGCCATGTCTCCCGACGGAGTGTTCCTCAGCAACGGTCCGGGCGACCCGGAGATGGTGACCTCGGCTCCCGCCAACATCGCGACGTTGCTCGAGCGGGGAGTGCCGGTGTTCGGCATCTGCCTCGGTCATCAGTTGCTCGCCCGTTCGCTCGGTGCCACCACCTACAAGTTGCCCTTCGGCCACCACGGTGCCAACCATCCGGTGCGCCGACTGTCGACCGGGACGGTGGAGATCACCAGCCAGAACCACAACTTCTGCGTCGATGCATCCTCGTTGGCCGACAAGGTCGACGTCACCCACATCAACCTGAACGACGAAACCAACGAAGGCATGCGAGTGCGTGATGCCCGCGCCTTCAGCGTCCAGTACCACCCCGAAGCGGGTCCAGGACCACACGACAGTCGTTATCTCTTCGCCCAATTCGCCGAACTCATGGACGGTCACTGATGCCCCGCCGCAACGACATTCACAGCATTCTCATCATCGGCTCCGGGCCGATCGTGATCGGACAGGCCTGCGAGTTCGACTACTCGGGTACGCAGGCCTGCCGTGTGCTGAAAGAAGAGGGTTACAGGGTGATCCTCGCCAACTCGAATCCGGCCACCATCATGACCGACCCGGATTTCGCCGATCGCACCTACATCGAACCGCTCACCCCCGAGGTGCTCGAGCGGATCATCGAACGGGAAAAGCCCGATGCCGTGCTTCCCACGCTCGGTGGCCAGACGGGACTCAACCTCGCCATGGCTCTCTACGAAAAGGGAGTGGTCGGCGTGCCGGGAACTCCGGAACTGATCGGCGCCAACGCCGAGGCGATCGCCACGGCAGAGGATCGTGACCGCTTCAAGCAGGCAATGATCGAGATCGGTCTTTCGGTTCCGCGCAGCGGTATCGCCCACGACATGGACGAAGCCCGAAAGGTGATGGCGGAGATCGGTCTGCCCGTCATCATCCGGCCCGCCTACATCCTCGGCGGACGCGGAACCGGCATTGCCAACACGGTCGACGAGTTCGAACAGGTCGCATCCAACGGTCTCTTCGCCAGTCCGATCAGTGAGATACTCATCGAGGCGTCGATCGTGGGTTGGAAGGAATACGAACTCGAGGTCATGCGTGATCGCGCCGACAACTGCGTGATCATCTGTTCCATCGAGAACCTCGACGCCATGGGGGTACACACCGGAGACTCCATCACGATCGCTCCGGCCCAGACCCTCTCCGATGTCGAGTACCAGAAGATGCGCGACGCGGCGTTCGCCTGCATCCGGCGCGTCGGTGTCGAAACGGGCGGCAGCAACGTGCAGTTCGCGGTCAACCCGAAGACGGGCGAGCAGGTGGTCATCGAGATGAACCCGCGCGTGTCGCGCTCGTCGGCGTTGGCCTCGAAGGCCACGGGCTTCCCCATCGCCAAGATCGCGGCGAAACTTGCCGTCGGCTACACGCTCGACGAGATCCCGAACGACATCACGAAGAAGACCCCGGCGAGTTTCGAGCCCACCATCGACTACGTGGTCACGAAGATCCCGCGCTGGGCCTTCGAGAAGTTGCCCGGTACCTCCGGGGTGCTCGGCACGCAGATGCAGAGTGTCGGTGAGGTGATGGCCATCGGTCGTACATTCCCCGAGAGTTTGCAGAAGGGTCTGCGTTCGCTCGAGCAAGGACGTTTCGGCCTGAATGCCGATGCCGGCGAGGCGGCAATTCGAGCGCTCGACGATGCCGAGTTGGTGCGCCGCTGTGCAATTCCCACGCCCGAGCGCATCTTCCAGGTGGGAGAGGCGTTGCGTCGGGGTCTCGACCTCGAGACAGTCATTGGTGCCTGTCTCTACGACCCGTGGTTCGTCGACCAGATGCAGATGATCATCGAAGAGCGGCATGCGATCGAGGCCCTCGCGGGAACCAAGCTCGCCGACATTTCCCGTGCCACGTGGCGACGTGCCAAGCGTCTCGGTTTCTCGGATGCACAGTTGGCCTACTTGCTCGGCGCAGCAGAATCCGATGTTCGCCGCGCTCGACTCGATGCGGGCATCGAGGCCGTCTTCAAGACGGTCGACACCTGCAGCGCGGAGTTCGCCGCCGAGACCCCGTATCACTACTCCTCATACGAAGACGACAGCGAGGTGCGTCCCTCGCCGCGGCAGCGAGTCATCATCCTCGGTAGCGGACCGAACCGCATCGGTCAGGGCATCGAATTCGACTACTGCTGCGTGCATGCAAGCTTCGCTCTCCGTGACGCCGGTTACGAGACGGTGATGCTCAACTGCAACCCTGAGACCGTGTCCACCGATTACGACACCAGCGATCGTCTCTACTTCGAGCCGCTCACCAAGGAAGACGTGCAGAACGTCATCGACGCCGAGACACGTGCGTCGGGGGGAGTCGCACCCAAGGTGATCGTGTCACTCGGCGGTCAGACACCGTTGAAGCTTGCGTCGCAGATCGATCCTGCCCTCATCGCCGGAACGTCACCCGATTCGATCGACCTCGCCGAGGACCGCGAACGTTGGAATGCACTGTGCGAGCGTCTCTCGATTCCCCAGCCCCCGGGTGGTACTGCGGTGACCTTCGAAGAGGCCAGGTCGATCGCTCAACGTGTCGGATATCCGGTACTCGTGCGCCCGAGTTACGTGCTCGGTGGCCGCGCCATGCAGATCGTCCACGACGAAGCACACCTGCAAAGGGCGATGGCGGAGATGGCGCGGGAAGGTTCACTCGGCAAGGAAGGTGGACTCTCGGCAGAGCGCCCCGTTCTCGTCGACCGTTTCCTCGAAGACGCCACCGAGGTCGACGTCGATTCCATTCGCGACAAGACCGGTGAGGTGTTGATCGGTGGAGTCATGGAACACGTCGAAGAAGCCGGAGTGCACTCCGGCGACAGTGCATGTGCGATTCCACCCCAGACCCTGCCCGAATGGGTGGTCGAGGTCATCCAGTCGTATGCCGAGGCACTGGCGACGGCTCTCGATGTCGTCGGCCTGCTGAACGTGCAGTTCGCCGTGTCGGGAACCACCGTGTACGTCATCGAAGCCAATCCGCGTGCGAGCCGCACGGTGCCCTTCGTCGCCAAAGCCACAGGTGTGCCGCTCGCCAAGGTGGCTACGCGGGTGATGCTCGGGGCCACGTTGAGCGAATTGCGTGCGGAAGGTCTGCTCACGGCGCCCGTGACCGGCCACGTGTCGGTGAAGGAAGCCGTGTTGCCGTTCAACCGCTTCCCGAACGTCGACACGGCTCTCGGGCCGGAGATGCGCTCGACGGGTGAGGTGATGGGCATCGACACGACTTTCGGTTTGGCCTTCGTGAAGGCGCAGACCGCCGGTGGAACGGTGTTGCCGAAGAGCGGAAAGGTGTTCCTGTCGCTCGCCGATCGCGACAAACCCGCGGGTCTCGTGGTGGCGAAACGCCTGCGGCAACTCGGTCTCGGCATCGTTGCCACCTCGGGAACGGCCGCCTATCTTTCGCGATTCTCGGTGGTCGTCGACGAGGTGGTGGCGAAGGTGTCGGAGTCCGCAGATCGAGCGAACACAGCGGTGGGGCTCATCGAAGCAGGGCGAATCGCCTTCGTCATCAACACGCCTCGTGGCAGCGGATCGCGCTCCGATGGTCAGGCCATCCGCATGGCGGCGAACGTCAATCACGTTCCTTCGGTGACCACGATCGACGCCGCGCTCGCCGCGGTGCAGGGCTTGCTCGAACAAGACGGAGCACCGTTCAACGTGAAGTCGCTGCAGGAGTACCTGGCCAGATGAGGATTCGTCGTTCGCGTTCGTTGCGTTCGCCAGCGGTGTCGGGCGGCGTCGTCGTCGGCTCGGTGGTGTTGAGTCAGCCCGTTCTCACCGCGTCGGGTACGGCGGGCCATGCTGCCGAGTTCCAGGACTACATGAACCTGTCCGAACTCGGCGGGGTGGTGGTGAAGTCGCTCTACAAGGAGCCATGGCCTGGCAATCCTGCGCCGCGAGTCCACCCGTTGCCTGCGGGGATGATCAATGCCGTCGGTCTGCAGGGTCCCGGTGTGGAGGAGTGGATCGACCACGATCTGCCGTCATTGGAGAAGTGCGCTGCCACCGTGGTGGCCAGCATCTGGGGTCGGGGAGTCAGCGACTACGCGGAAGCTGCGAGACAGGTGAGCCGCGTGGCTGGTCGCGTGGCGGCACTCGAGGTCAACCTGTCGTGTCCGAACCTCGAGGGGCGTGGTGGCATCATCGCCCACGATGCATCGACCAGCGCGGCTGTGATCGACGTCTGTCGTGTCGCGGGTCTGCCGATGTGGGCGAAACTCAGTCCGAACACCGACCGCATCGTGGAGATCGCCTCGGCGGTGGTGGAGGCCGGTGCAGAGTCGCTGACGCTCGTGAACACGGTTCTCGGTCTGGCAATCGACACCGAGACTGCACGTCCCGTCCTCGGCAACGGTGGCGGGGGAGTCTCGGGGCGCGCCATTCATGCCGTTGCGCTACGGGCCGTGTACGACGTGCGCAGCGCATTGCGTCACGTTCCGATCGTGGGTGTGGGCGGCATCTCGCGTGGTGAACACGCGATCGCGATGATGCAGGTCGGGGCCAACGCGGTGCAGGTCGGCACGGCGAGCTTCGCGCGACCCGATGCCGCGATGGTCGTGCTGAACGAGATGCACGAGTGGGCATCGAAGCACGGTGTCACCTCGTGGAATCAGGTCACTGATGCAACATTTCGGTAGTGTGACGACATGCAAGTGACGGACGGTGCGTCGATCCTCGAGCGTGTCGCCCTTGTTCGCACCAGCCGCAGTGGATTTCTCGACGACGTGTCCTGCGGCCGTCTGCAGCCCGATCGCATCGGCACGACCGTCGCTGACGACCCGGCTCTCTTCACCCTCTATGCCGTGAAGGTTGCCGAAGCCTTGCCCGGCCTCGGCAAGGTCATGGCTCGACGGTCCCTGGCGCGGCACGGAGTCGACGAGCTGTCCCCGGCCGGAGACGTTGCGAGCGAGGTGTGGCCCTCGATCGCCGCAGCAGTCGTGGAGGGTGAACCGCAGTGATGTCACCCCACGACGAGATGCACGACGAAGTCAACGGCGCCACGCCGATCGTGCTCGTCGTGTCCGGTCCGGGTGGTGTCGGCAAGGGGACCATCGTCGAGGCACTCGTTCAGCGTGACGAGCGCTTGTGGCTCAGTCGTTCGTGGACCACTCGTGATCGTCGCGAAGGTGAGCGGCATGATTCCTACGTCTTCGTGAGTGCCGAGGAGTTCGAGGGGCGCATCAACGAGAATGGTTTCCTCGAGTGGACCTCGTTTCTCGGCAACTACTACGGCACTCCGCTTCCCGACCCGGAGCCCGGTCGGGACATCGTGCTCGAGATCGAGGTCGACGGGGC
>Ga0164293_10002416_pt1 | contig 15831 bp, 10 predicted proteins | sample GEODES118metaG_FD_111487 | JGI IMG/M metagenome (GOLD analysis project Ga0164293, IMG submission 111487) | Eutrophic lake water microbial communities from Lake Mendota, Wisconsin, USA - GEODES118 metaG | ecosystem: Environmental > Aquatic > Freshwater > Lake | place: USA: Lake Mendota...
GCCCTTAGTTCAAGTTATAATGACATCAAACTGCCCAATCCATGGAATAACCGTAAGTTTTGGTTAGTTGGCCCTCGTCTGGATGTAACCATGACCAATAAGCTATTTTTTACAGGATTTGTGCAGTACAATGAACAAAGTGACAATATTAATGTAAATACTCGTGTACAATGGCGCTATAAGCCCGCATCCGACATATTTATCGTCTACACCGACAACTACCTGCCTTCACCATTTTCTGTCAAAAACAGGTTCCTAGTGCTAAAAATGACGTATTGGTGGAACATTTAATTAGTTGACAGTTGATAATTGACAGTTGACAATCAACCGTCATCTCACGAGCGAAAATAATTTTTAAGTTTTGATGATTTTACCGCGAGGACAAATCTGTTGCAATTAACAACCGATAGCTATCTGTTTGACCGTAATTGATTAACTAAAACAACTATTGTTCTTAGAAATAATAATCAAGCGAATAGAAATCCTATAGACAAAATCACAACTCCAATTCAACAGATTTCTCCACACTAAGAACTACATCAATAAGAAGAACATACTACCACTGTGTTCGAAATGACGGAACCTACTCTTTCAACTCCACTAGCGAAAATAATTATTAAGTTTTGATGATTTTACCGCGAGGACAAATCTGTTGCAATTGAAACTCGATAGCTATCTAGTGTAGAGTTTAGAATTTGCAAATCGGTGCTAAATTGGGCTAAGATACGTGATGGATGACAGCCTTGCTGAGCAGGAATTTTAATCTTAACTCAAATCCTCCCTTTTAGCTTTTTGCTTTATGCTTTATTTATCGTCCTAAAAAAAGTTTACAGTTTTTGATTTAATCCTGCAATGCTTTTTCAATTAACTCAAATTCCTGCTTTCAGCTTTAAGCTTTTAACTTTTAGCTTTCCCAAGGAGTCTAATAAAATTCCCTCCCAATATCTTCCTCACATCCTTAGCTGAATACCCCCTTTGTAATAAAGCTTCAGTAATCAGCGGATATTTAGAAACATCATCTAAACCTTTGGGGTAAGACTCTGCTCCGTCATAATCAGCACCTAAACCAACATGTTCAGCACCAACAAGCTTAACCATATGATCAATATGATCTATGAGTAATGATAATGGGGCACGCATATCCTCTAATTCCTGACGGTATTTAATATTAATCTCTTCCGAAGCCCTGGACCGACTATTATAGTTCACTGTCAAAGCGCTCAGTTCTGCTTTATGCCGGTCAGCATACTGCTTTTGTTTTCCACTATACGTGCTATCCAAAAAACCGGTATAGAAATTTACAAAAACCACTCCACCTGTTTTAGCAATAGCCTTAATCTGTTCATCTTTTAAATTCCGCTGATGAGCATTAAACACATAAGCGGAACTATGTGAGGCCATTACTGGCTTTTTAGATTCCTTAATTGCATCGTAAAAAGTAGTCTCACCCACATGCGAAAGATCTACAATCACACCAAGCTCATTCATCCGCTTTATAATCTGTTTCCCCAGATCATTAAGGCCAATTTGTTTTAAACTATCCTTTTTAAAAGTTTCTTCATAAGCAGAACTCGACCATGGAGTACTGTTATTCCAGGTCAAGGTCATATACATCATTCCGCGTTTAGCGAGAGCTTCCAGATTTTCGATCTTATTCTCAATCATATGTCCGCCCTCAACGCCAAACATAGCCGCCATTTTCCCTTGTTTAACAGCAAATTTCAATTCTGAAGCAGTTCTTACCTTCGCAATTTTATCCGGATGCCGACTAACCAGTGCATCCAGCGAATCAATCTGACGGTTTGCCAATGCAAATCCTCCGGTGTAGTCACTCCAAACTGAAAAAACCTGCACATCCAATCCACCTTCCTTCGCACGTTCCAGATCAAAGTTTCCGCTTATCTGTCGTATTCCAATATCAATTCCCGATTTGATCTGATCGGATAAAATATCCCCATGGGTATCCACAACGATAGCTTTCTTATGGAGTTTTGTTCCAGTCTGGGCACTTAGACCCAAAGCCCCAAATAACATTATGCCTGCAAATATGTACTTCATTTGTATTTTTTAATTCTGTAAAATACCCTGATTAAATATCTCCTCTATTGCGATAGGTTTGCATCTTCAATTCCCATTGATATCAATTCGAGGTTTCCAGTGGATCTATAATTCCATCAACCCGCTGCCCGAAACATAACCTATACTTTTAACTACACCCGCGGATGGGCATCCACCGAAATCCTGATACATATCTTTAGCAGCACAAGCCCCGATTTCTAGCCATTGGCTATCCGCATCAAGCAAATAAGTGATACGCGCAATCATTTTTTGCTTTTGCTTTGCGGCAACCCTTTAACCACCTTCGGCATAAATTTTCTTTAAGCGGTTTATCAGTTCGTTGACAAGTTGCTTATTGCTGTCCTCATTTTTATTGAATTCAAGATCCATAGAAGGAATTTAAGCCTTAAAAATGATAGCTAAACGAATCAATCGTGATAAATAGCAATACGCCCATTCCCACCCGTCAGCAGTACCAGATCTCCTAACTTTGCCTTTCTAACCGTATGAAATCCCTGATCAGAAAGTTTCATCCAGGTTTTTCCTCCATCGGTAGAACTGTCGGTACCCCTTGGTCCGCTCGCAAGTAATTTGTTTTTTGATAAATATTCTATAGCCGAGCGATAGCCGAATAAAGGGATTCCTGGTTTATTCCAGTCCTTTCCCCCATTTTTTGTCAGAACCAAATTATTTACTCTCGAGGTATCTGAAAGAAAATCTCCTCCGGCTGCAACTCCATTCTTATTCTTATAAAATGCAATGGAAAACGGACCGGTACTGTTCTTTCCCTGAATAATCGGCAATGCGTTGGCTTTCCAGTTCAATCCATAATCATATGATCTGAATAATCTGGATTGGACACCACCGGTTGCAATCCAAACCTTCCCTCCCTTACCTGTGCGAATGTTAGTGCCACTTGCTGCAAAACTTGCTTCTCCATTAATTAAATCAATAGTATTCTGAGCACTAATGTTTTGCCAGCTCATGCCTCCGTCCCTGCTTTCCAATAAAACCAATTGACCCTTAATTGGATCGCCATAAACAATGCCTCGATCAATGTCCCAGAAATCCATTCCATCCAAAAAAATCTCTTTAGATTCATTGCGATAAACTTCCTTCCAGCTCTGACCAGAATCGTCTGTTAATAAAATCACAGCAGGCGTACCAGCACTTACAATAATGGCCTTAGTGTCTGAAAAGCCCTCAATATCTCTAAAATCAAGGTTCTCATAGCCTTTGATCTGCTTCCATTCCCAAGTTAAGCCTCCGTCTCTACTGAGGGCAGTCCAGCCTTTGCTACCACTTACCCAGGCAATGGAATTATCCACAACAGACAATCCACGCAGACTTGTATCCTTATCCTTATGTAAAATCTGAATAGTTTGAGCAATCAAGCCTGAATTACCAAGGGAAAAAAGTAATATTAAACAAATAAGAGGCCTCATCATACCCGGGGGATTTAAAAATATTAAGATTCTGCTATCGAAAAACTATTTGCAATTAACACACAAATCCGGCTTTCCGCTTTAAGCTTTCAGCTTCCTTCTATCCATTTCCTAGCGTTCACAAAAGCCTCTAGCCAGGGAGAAACTTCATCCTTCTGCGCTCTTTCAGGGTAATTTGCCCAGTTCCAAGGGAAAGTTGAACGCTCAATATGCGGCATCATGACTAAATGTCTTCCTGTTGTATCACACATCATAGCCGTATTGAAATCTGAACCATTCGGATTTGCAGGATAGCTTTCATAACCGTATTTAGCAACAATATTATATTGATCCTCAGAATAAGGCAAATTGAATTTACCTTCTCCATGAGAGATCCAAACACCCAATAAAGCTCCTTCAAGTGAAGAAAGCATCACCGAATTGTTTTTCTGGATTTTTACCGATGTAAATCCGCTTTCATGCTTATTGGACGTATTATAATGTAACTTTCCATGAACTTCATGATCCGGATTGATCAGTTCAAGTTCCATGAATAACTGGCATCCATTACAAATACCAATAGATAAGGTATCATCGCGCTTAAAAAAATTCTTCAGAACTGTATTTGCCTTCTCATTGTATAAAAATGCACCTGCCCATCCTTTTGCAGATCCCAATACATCCGAATTGGAAAATCCTCCAACAGCACCTATAAATTGAATATCCTCTAAGTTTTCCCTTCCCGAAATCAAATCGGTCATGTGGATATCTTTCACGTCAAAACCTGCCAGAAACATCGCATTTGCCATTTCGCGTTCAGAATTACTTCCCTTCTCTCGTATGATTGCTGCTTTAGGTCTCGCTGCCCCTTTAGCTATTACTGGTAACTTCCCATTAAAATTTCCAGGAAAAGTAAATTGTAAAGGCTGGTTTTTATAGTTTTGATAACGCTCATTCGCCATTCCGTTCTTCGATTGTTTGGAATCAAGAAGAAATGAAGTTTTGTACCAGGTATCTCTCGCTTCAGAAACATTGAATGTGAATGAATCGCTATTGTTCTTGATGTTTATTAAGCAACCTTCTGAAACCCTTCCTATAGTAAAGATTTCAATACCATTCTGTGAAAATACAGCTTCCACAGATTCATCTGCCTGAAAAACCACAGCGATGTTTTCGTTAAAAAATGCTTTTACGGTATCCTGCTCATTTAATTGACTCAGATCATAATCAGCGCCCAGATTAACCTCTGAGAAGCTTAATTCCAATAAAGTAGTGATCAAACCACCGCTGCCAACATCATGACCTGCATTGATTTTACGATCTTTAATCAGATCCTGTAAAACATTAAAAGCCTTTTTGAAATAGGCTGAATCTATAATAGTTGGCACTTCTGTTCCAACCTTATTTAAAATCTGAGCAAAAGATGAACCGCCCAGTTTAAATGTATCCTGTGATAAATTGAGGTAGTATATTTTCCCGCCATTGCGCTTTAATACTGGCTCAACCACCTTAGTAATGTCAGAACAATTTCCAGCTGCCGAAATAATAACCGTACCAGGGGCGATAACCTCATCATTCGGGTATTTCTGCTTCATAGACAGTGAATCTTTCCCTGTTGGGATATTGATTCCCAGTTCAATAGCAAAGTCGGAACAAGCTTTAACAGCTTCGTATAAACGGGCATCCTCACCTTCATTCTTACAAGCCCACATCCAATTCGCTGAAAGCGAAACAGAAGCCAGACCATCCTTTAATGGCGCCCAGACTAAATTAGATAGTGCCTCGCCCATGGCCGTACGCGAGCCCGCACCCGGATCAACCAATGCCGCTACTGGCGAATGCCCGATGGAAGTGGCAATACCTTCCTTGCCTTTAAAATCCAGCGCCATTACACCTGTATTATTTAGGGGCAATTGTAAGCGACCGGCACATTGCTGTTTTGCTACCTTCCCACCCACACAACGATCAACTTTATTAGTCAGCCAATCCTTACAAGCCACTGCTTCCAGCTGCAACACCTGATTCAGGTACGCCGGGATATCTGAAATAGTATAAACAAGCTCAGTATAACTTCGCTGAACTGTTTTATCAGCCATGATGGTTTTCGGAGAACTTCCAAAGAAATCTTCCAAAGCATAATCCATTGGTTTTAATCCAGTTGATTTCGACTCAAATGTAAAACGATGATCATCTGTTACGTCACCTACCTCATACATCGGAGCACGCTCACGATCTGCAATTTGTTTTAAAATGGCTATATCTTTTTGGCCGATCACCAAACCCATACGTTCTTGTGATTCGTTACCAATAATTTCTTTTGCAGATAAGGTTGGATCACCAACAGGCAATTTATCCATATCAATGAGTCCGCCAGTTGATTCTACCAGTTCAGAGAGACAATTCAAATGTCCTCCCGCACCATGATCGTGAATGGAAACGATCGGGTTGTGATCACTTTCAACAAAAGCACGGATGGCATTTGCTGCACGCTTTTGCATTTCAGGATTAGAACGCTGAATCGCATTCAACTCAATCCCTGTACCAAAAGCACCGGTATCTGCCGAAGAAACTGCGGCACCACCCATTCCAATGCGATAATTTTCTCCACCAAGGATTATAATTTTATCTCCTGCTTTCGGACTATGTTTAATCGCCTGATTGAGTTTACCATAACCCACGCCACCTGCTTGCATAATTACTTTATCATAGCCGGTTTTACGGCCACTTTCTTCATGCTCAAAGGTCAATACAGAACCAGCAATTAATGGCTGTCCGAATTTATTTCCAAAATCTGAAGCACCATTAGACGCTTTGATTAAGATATCCATCGGGGTTTGGTAGAGCCATGGGCGTTCTGGCATGGCATTCTCCCACAGACGGTTGTTTGGAGCGTTGTCATCCTGATGGGAATTGAGACGCGAATACGAAGTCATATAAACAGCTGTTCCGGCTAGCGGTAATGAACCCTGTCCCCCTGCCAGTCTGTCGCGGATCTCCCCGCCCGAACCGGTTGCTGCGCCATTAAAAGGCTCAACAGTTGTCGGAAAATTATGCGTTTCGGCTTTTAGGGAAAGAACAGAATCAAATTCTTTTTCTTCGTAAAAATCAGCTTTTTCGGCAGTTTTAGGAGCAAACTGCACCAGCCTCGGACCTTTTACAAAGGCCACATTATCTTTATAGGCCGAAACAATATCGTTGGGATTCGTTTCAGACGTTTTACGGATTAGTTTGAACAGGGAAGTCGGTTTCGCTTCTCCATCAATCACAAAAGTACCATTGAATATCTTATGACGGCAATGCTCCGAATTGGCCTGTGAAAAGGCGAAAATCTCAGAATCCGTCAACTTCCTCTCAAGTTTAATAGCTAATTTATTCAAGTAATCAACTTCCTCCGCACTCAATGCAAGTCCTTCGGATTGATTATAAGCCGATATATCGCTGATGTTAAGAATAGGTTCAGGCTTGATATGAATCGTATAGAGCTCCTGGTTCAGCTCCGTATATTTCTGAAAAAGCATTGGATCGAAGGCGTTAAAATCTGCCGGAACTTTTTCAAATTCCTCAATGCGGATGATGCCTGAAATACCCATGTTCTGAGTAATCTCAACCGCATTGGTGCTCCATGGCGTAATCATCGCAGCCCTCGGACCCACGTGATAGCCCGACAAGACCATTTGATCTGATCTCTGTGCTTCCCCAAAGAGCCAGTTTAGTTTTTCTGTATCATCCTGAGTGATCTCAGCAGCTGTTTGAATAGCAAAAACTTTGTTTTTTGGGGAGACAAAAAAATGAATCATTGAACGTCTTCTTTGGGTGTCTAAACTAGAATTACAAAGTTAATTTTTTTTAAATAATACGCTCGTTAAATTAGTAGCGCTATTCAATTTTATCGATAAAAATAATGAGCATCCAATATTTAGGATATAAAACCTCAAAAAGCGTAATCTTCAATTAACGAAAAGGCATAAGGTTCCAAATTATGGAGTACCCTCCTTCAATATACTTCGCTTAGCTATTCCTAAAAATACAAATGGCAAAAAGGAAGTTTTTATTAGGAATTCACAGCTAAAAAGTATGTGATTATCTGTGAATTCACACGAATCACATAACAAATTCAATTTAAATCAGTTTACAAAATTAGTTTCGCTGCAGAAACAAACATGGATTCTTTTATAAAGACTAATGGTGTCAATTTAAGATATGCTATTGTGAGTTGTGAGAAAAAAAAATAGAAAAATTAATTCATATTTTAACATACCATCTGTTTTACCACAACAGTTTAATGAAATCCTTAGAAATATCATTCCATTCAACCACCTTGTAAAAACCAACGAATAGATGAAGAAAGTATTTAATTTTTTTAATTTTTTTTATGGCTTTATAAAATTTATAATTAAAGGAAATAGATAATATTCATAGTGAAAAATGCATGAACATTTAGGAATACAAAAATAAATATTTATAAATTCGTCTTGTTGATTAATCCTTTAATAACCCCCAATGCTTTACAGTATTGGGGTTATTATTTAGAGAAAAATATTATTTTCGATTAATTATACATGTAAGTTGGATTAAAAAAAAAATTCTCCAGCATCAATCATTATACAGCCAATTAGATGGTTAAATATTATAAGATAATTTTTGTTTTTATTCTTTTACTATCTGGAAAAGACCTTATTGCCGAAGATCGCTATCTGTCATGGATTGAGCCAAAATCTCAAAACCGTTCCAAAATAAATCTGAAAACACAGGAATTATTAGTTGAGAAAGTATCAAGCGGTTGGTTAAAAGAAGGGAAAATCACTTTAGATACTAGTATTTTAGTTCAACTTCCACGAGAGGTAAAAAGTAATTACTTTTTTTTTGAAAATGGAGAAAAAATTCGATTTACAATTGACGGTACTGGTCTGGTTTTTGACTATTATGTAAGAAAAAAAGAATTAATCAGAGTTGATAATACTTACCACAGTGGCTATAACTATTTTTCTACTAAATTTTTAAGAAAAGGAATTATTTATAGTGCAGGAGGAGTAGGATTTTGGAATTACAGTTCGGTGATTAGCTATTTTGATGATCAAATAAAAGAATGGGAAATACTAAAACCTAAAAATGAAATTCATATTCCAATTTCAAGTGGTTATAATGGTTATAACGAAAAGCTTGATGTTTTTTACACAGGTGGTTCTCGAGTTACAAAATACCTTGAAAATTTAATCGATGAATATTCAGATGACTTATACCGTTTTGATTTTAAAACGAATAGTTGGGATTTTTTAGGTAAGCTGAATTCTGATCTTCCTTTCAAGAAATATGAAGCAATTTTTTGGACAGGAGAAATATTCCTGCATACTGATAAAGGCAATGTATATATTATTGATCCTCAGTCCAATGAGGTACGGTTTTATGAAGATAATGGCAAAATTATAGATTTTGGATTCGATCAGTTTATTAATAACGATACAATTAAGTCCTTTTTGGAGAAAAACGGGGGTAACTCAAATAAAATTTCCATTTCTGAACTTAAACGGAATTCTACTTATTGGGGCACATTTTACAATACAGGAATATCAAAGAACTGGTATTATTTAATTGCAATCCTGATCGTAGGAATAGTATCATTTTTATTGTGGACTAAGAAGCATCGTATTCAGAATAGTATCGTTGATTTCACTATAACCGAAAGAAAATTATTAGAAAAATTTTTAGAACTAAATAATGAGGAATTCCTGAGCACCAATGATGTTAATGATATCTTGGATACAAGTAATAAATCATTGGATAATCAAAGAAGGATTCGGGTTAATCTGATTAAAGATCTAAACGAAAAACTAAATCAACAATTCAGTGTCGAAAATGCAATTGAAAGAAAGTCGCTAACTGATGATAAAAGATTAACATCTTATAGATTAAACAATCCAATCAGGATAGAATTGTTGAATCTATTTAATAAATAGTTGCTTATAAGCAATTCATAAGGCTTTTAATGCATTTAAACAAGATACAATTACCAGTTTATATCACTATCCAGGCTTCACTCCAGAATTTTATTCGTGCTTTTAGTTCATAAGCTAACAAACCACCCCCAGCAATAGATAAACAATTTGCAAGAACCAATTTTCATAAAAATTAGCTCATTATGCTAGAGTAGCAGACTGTTTAAAAAATGAAAAATCATCTCTGAAATTTTAAAAGTATTAAGTTGCATTTCGCAATCAAATTATAGGAAATCTTATATATTTGCACCGTAATTTTGTTTTATTGTCACACTCAATTTAGCGTCAAAAAGCGCAAAAAATAAAAAAAAGGTTAATTAGTTTGAAGAAATTGATGGCCTGATAAGATACTCATAGTTACAAAATGCCCAGGTGGCGAAATTGGTAGACGCACCACTTTGAGGGGGAGGCGCCCTAACGGGTGTGGCAGTTCGAATCTGCTCCTGGGCACAAAAAAGAATGTTATCTGTTTTCAGTTTGCTGTTACCTGGCTAGCGACGAGGACGGAAATTTTAAATTGAAATTTCTAAATATCTTCAGGAGATCCCTCTATGCGATGGGTGGATGGACTTCGATTCACGGTTTCATTCTCAACTCTGCAATCTAAATTTATCATCATTATTTGCACAATTCACTAGGACTCGCTGGCAACAGGTAACTGATAACCGGTAACAACCAAACCATGAAGCGAAAACAAATTTTCTTAATAAAGAAGAGGTAAATTCGTGAATTTATAGTTCTAATTCCAATCCATCATATGCCAGATAAACCCCTTCCGGCAATTCTTTGGATACTTCCAGGTGCGTACCCATTTTGTGACTGATATGTGTGATATAGGTTTTTTTTGCCCCAATCTCAGATGCCAATTGTAGGGCTTCATTCAGAGTAAAATGTGAGATGTGCTTCGTTTTCTGCAAAGCATTAATCACCAAAAATTCTGAGCCTCTTATTTTTTGCTTTTCCTCTTCTGATATTGAATTGGCATCGGTGATGTAAGTAAAGTCTCCTATCCTGAAACCAAAGACGGGTAAGTTGAAATGCATCACCGATATCGGTACTACAGCAATTCCTGAAACATCAAAGGTCTGATTTTCTTCAATGATATTCATCTTTAATCGGGGAATACCTGGATAGTTGTTGCCTGAGAATATGTAATGAAACTCCTTCTTGAGTGCCTCATGAACCCGAATATGGGCATAAATATCAATCTCAGACTGTTGTTTATGATTAAAAGCACGCACATCATCGAGACCGGCTACATGATCTTTGTGCTCATGGGTAAACAAAATCGCATCCAGTCGCATTATTCCCGCCCTCAGCATCTGGTAACGAAAATCAGGTCCTGAATCAATCACAATTGCCTTTCCCTGATCCTCGATCAGAACAGATACCCTTAAACGCTTGTCATGCTTATGTTCGGATGCACAAACCGAGCAGTCACATGCAATGACCGGTACACCCTGAGAGGTTCCTGTTCCTAAAAATGTAATCTTCAAAACTCTATTTTTGTTTGTTTCAACACGTAAAGGAATGCCTTTTGCTTTTCATCAAGAAGGTTTTCATCGGTTTCTGATCGCTGAAGCAGTTCAGCCAATGAATTAATTTTGCTCTCCAGATTCGAAAATTTATTGACAATTACGATCCTGTCATTTTCCAAAATACAGGACCCAGTCTTAAAATTACCCTTTTCATAACGCAATCTAAATCCGAGCGTTTTAATCAGAGCTTCAAGCTTATCAAGAGTATGCTGGGTATAACTTAGGGTCATTATATTCCAAAAATAACAAAAAAGGCTTCAAACATTTATAGTTTGAAGCCTTTAACTAAATTTTATGATTCTTATCTTAAATCCACCACTTCTACACCCGGATAAAGCTTGGCATCAAATGCAAAAGTTGACTCAGGTACTTTAATATTTGGCGTAAAGGTCTTGATGCTATAAGTGTAACGATTTCCATTTTTATCGAAGATAATTGCATTCACAATTTGTTTATTCAATTTATCAATCTGCAGTTTTACTTTGAAAAAGCTGCGTTTGGTATCCGTCGGACTTAAATCAATGTTATGTACCATTTTTCCGTTCACCTTAGTATCATTCGTATAAACCGATTTGAAACCCTTTTCATAAATGGTGAATAATTTTGCAGGATTCAATGCATCGGCAGAATTGTCAACCTCACTCACCTGAACTTCTTTATCCGCTTTAAGGTAAGTCCACTGACTTTTACCATCACTAATCAACTCCTGCCCTTTCAATATCACCTTATATTTATTAAGCTTTGATTTTACAAATAAGGTTCCCGCCTGAACTTCTTTGATTTTAGCTTCCGGATTTTCAAGGGTATATGAAAATTCAGTCTTAATCACGTCATAACTGCGGTACTTTTTGGAAACTTCTGCCAAAATTACCTTTGCCTTCGCCTCACTCTGTGCCATCACACTCATCATGGAACCTATAACAAGAAATGCAGCTATAAATAACTTCTTCATTTGATTTTTAATTAATTAATCATTATTATCTAATGTGTTCAAGAACTGTTCCAAAGAATATTCGTCAGGTATTAATACTTCTCTGGCCTTGCTTCCTTCGAATGGACCTACAATCTGAGCAGCCTCCAATTGATCAATTATACGACCTGCCCGGTTATACCCTAATTTAAGCTTTCGCTGGATTAATGAAGTAGAACCTTGTTGATGCATCACAATAAGTCTAGCAGCTTCTTCAAACATCGGATCTCGGTCGGAAGCGTCAAAGTCTTTTGCCGAAGAGTCGGCGTTATCATCAAGATATTCAGGCAGCATCCAGGCAGAAGGATATCCGCGTTGAGAACCGATAAATTCGGACACTTTTTCAACCTCCGGAGTATCCACAAAAGCGCATTGTATCCTGATCAGGTCACTTCCTGTAGATAAAAGCATGTCTCCGCGGCCAATCAACTGATCAGCCCCTCCACTGTCCAAGATTGTTCTTGAATCAATTTTAGATAGTACCCTGAAGGCCAGGCGCGCCGGGAAATTCGCTTTGATCGTTCCGGTAATAATATTAACTGAAGGACGCTGGGTGGCAATGACGAGGTGTATACCAACCGCACGGGCTAATTGTGCAATTCTCGCAATCGGTGTCTCAACCTCCTTACCGGCAGTCATCATCAGATCCGCAAACTCATCGATGATCAGCACTATAAAAGGTAGAAAACGATGCCCTTCATTTGGATTTAGTTTCCTACTAATGAATTTTTGATTATACTCCTTCAGATTGCGCACATGTCCATTTTTCAATAGGTCATAACGCAAATCCATTTCTATGCATAGTGAATTTAAAGTGGTGATTACCTTTTTCGTGTCGGTGATAATGGCATCTGCTTCTCCAGGCAATTTGGCAAGAAAGTGTCTTTCAATCTTTCTGAAAAGTGTTAATTCTACCTTTTTAGGATCTACAAGCACAAACTTCAATTGTGAAGGATGCATCTTGTACAATAAGGAAATCAGAATTGCATTGATACCAACTGATTTACCTTGACCGGTAGCACCGGCGACCAGCAAATGTGGCATTTTTGATAGGTCGGCGATATATACCTCATTCGAAATCGTTTTTCCAAGTGCAATCGGCAAATCCATAGTGGTATTCTGGAACTTCTCTGTTGCCAGCACAGAACGCATAGATACCATTTCAGGATTCTGGTTTGGAACTTCAATTCCTATGGTGCCCTTTCCAGGCATTGGAGCAATAATGCGTATACCCAAAGCTGCGAGGCTCAGGGCAATATCATCTTCCAGATTTTTGATTTTCGAGATTCTGACTCCTGGTGCTGGAATAATCTCGTATAAAGTAACCGTCGGACCGATAGTTGCTTTGATTTTATCGATTTCAATATTATAATGGTTGAGTGTTTCAACTATTTTATTCTTATTGGCTTCAAGCTCTTCAGAATTAACAGCAATCTTATTTGAACCATAGTTTTCGAGTAAATCCAACGGCGGGTATTTATAACTTGACAAATCAAGCGTTGGATCATACATGCCAAATTGCTCAACCAGCTCGGTTGATTTTTTCTCTTCTTCAGTTTTTTCTATAGTGAGTGGCGGCGATTCTTTCAAATCATTGGAAACTGCCATGGCTGTTTCAAAGGGTATATTTTTGGCAGGGCTAAGCACAACAGGTTTGTGCTCTTCAGATTCAGGCTCTTCCGACATTTCTATTGGTGGAAGATTCTGACTTAGTTTTTGTGTATTTGCATCTGCTAACTCCTGACCGGGGCGATTGGGCAAATCAAATTCTACCGGCGGATACAAGACCTCATCTTCGAGTTCCACTTCATCACCGGATTCAGGAACAATATATTCGGGTTTCGGACTACGTTCTGGTAGTTTAAAGTCAATGTTATAGGCAATAATCAGGACGCTCAGACCAGCAAATGCCAGCAATCCGGCAGTACCTGCATCACCTATCTGAGCTTGCAGCAGCCGATTGGTCCAGAATCCAAACTCTCCCTCAAGGAAATGAGGGTAATCATTTATGAAAGCATGGAAAAATGCGAAAGTTAAGGATGTAAAAATTAGTAGAAAGAATGAATATGCTAAAGTTTTTTTAATAGATAAAACCTTGATTTTAAACAACATACGATATCCAATGATAAAAAAGACACCGATGAAAAGAAAAGAAGCAACACCAAACCATTCATAAATAAACTGATGGGATAAAAGTGCCCCTAATTTACCAAGCCAGTTTTGAACCGCCGGCTGGTTTAAACCCATTTCAGTTAATTCCTCCTGAGTTTTCATCAAATTACTCCAGCCACCATTTGCATCGATCACATAACTCTGATCATCCTGCCAGGTAAACAAATAGGAAGTAAAGCCCACCATGAAGTAAATTGAAACAATCAGAAAAAACAGACCGATTATCTTAATTGATCTGCCGTCATTCAACTTGAACTTGGGCAGATCCTCAGTCGGTTGTTTTGGTGCACGTGGCTTTGTGGCGGATTCACGCTGAGTCTCATCGCGAAAAGAATTACCACTTCTGAATTGATTTCCTTTAAGTAAGGGCATTCGATTTTTTGCTAATTATTGACAAATATAATGTTATAAAGAATATTTGATATAGCCTAAATCTGCTGTATTTTTTTATTTAATTTTATTATTATTGATAAACAGAAGTTTAGTTCATTTAACGCCAAAAAAAATGGATCAGGATTTACTGGAGGAATACATATTAACTGGTAATGCAATTGAATTACATGCATTACTTAATTCCAATCCGAAACTTGCCATGCAAAAAACAAGTCAGTTGATTTCTCCTTTACTGCTGTGTTGCTATTATAAAAAACCTGAATTAGCGGATATTATTATTAAGCATATTCCCGAAATCAGCATTTTTGAGGCTTCGGCTATCGGTAAGAATAATTATGTTACCACTGCCCTATCAGAAAACCCCGGTCTGATTCATGAATTTTCTGAGGATGGATTTACTCCGCTTAGTTTGGCAGCCTATTTTGGAAACGAAGATGTAATCCGAACATTACTATTAAATGGTGCTGATCCTAATATACCTTCAAGAAATGGCTTTAATGTATATCCCATACACTCTGCCGTGGCATCAAATTATACAATGATTGCCAAAATGTTGCTTGAGGCAGGCGCAGATATCAATGTTGTACAAAAATCGGGTGCCACTCCGCTGCATTCTGCCGCCAGTAACGGAAATATCGAACTTTTGATTGTTTTACTAGAGGCCGGAGCAATTGTTGATGCAAAGATGGAAGATGGAAAAACTGCTTCCGAAAAGGCCTTTGAGAAGGGTTTTATAGAGATTGCAAAGATTCTATCCTGATTAGCCTTGAATATACTTCCCAGAAAACAAGCAAACGTAATTTCTTTTTGTTAGTGCCTCTGGCGCTTGTTAATTTAACCTGAGTTCAATATGAAGGTAGATTAAAAATGCCATTTAAATCGATCTCATGATGCTTGCTCTAGGTTTGTATTATTTGATTTTTGAAACCAATACCTGTGTTTCATAGCTTAGTTTAGCCCTTTCCTACGGAGTATTTCCAGCTGGAAATCGTTGTCATTCCAGCTGGAACCTCCTAATCTCCAAAATTGTTGTCATTCCAGCGGAAGCTGGAACTACTTCAGCAAGGTATATTTTACTCGGCGCTGTTTTTCATCGGGACGGGCTTCCGTTAATAGAACCATAGGTCCTATTAAATAAACCCGTATTCTATCTTTTTTGCGATACTGAATCTCATGATAAAATTAAATTTCCGGCAAAAAAATAGGACAGAACACGGGGAAAGAGAAACAGACCCTGCTTTCTAAAAGGAGAGAAAAACTTAGGTCTAAACTTTGCCAAGCAA
>Ga0164293_10002417_pt1 | contig 15829 bp, 13 predicted proteins | sample GEODES118metaG_FD_111487 | JGI IMG/M metagenome (GOLD analysis project Ga0164293, IMG submission 111487) | Eutrophic lake water microbial communities from Lake Mendota, Wisconsin, USA - GEODES118 metaG | ecosystem: Environmental > Aquatic > Freshwater > Lake | place: USA: Lake Mendota...
AGGTAATCCCACTTTTCACGCCGTGAGGTCACGAACTGGCGGAGGGCATGGCCGAGGTGAGCGGCGAGGTCTGCGACCGTGGAGAGGAGTTTGAGAACGGCGGGCTGGGAGCTGATCTCGTTTTGGAAAAGGAGCAGTCGTTCAAAGCGACGCAACTCGGTTCCGAGGGCTTCGCTGCGTTGGAATGGATCCGGGAGAGGTGAGGACTCGCTGGTGTTTTCTGGAGTCTGGGATTTGGGATTTGAGCGGGTCGGCTTAGGTTTGGTGGTGAAGGGGTCGGCGGCGGTATCGGCTTCGGGAGGGAGGTCCAACAGATTGCCTGAGAAGGGATCGGCAGGGTTGTTTTTGGTCGCGGAATTGTTGCGACTTTTGAGGAGATAGTCTCTTCGACGGGCGCGATTGGCCCGAAGGAGGCGGAATTCTTGTTCACGTGTCAGTTGCCAGCGGGGTGGGGAGACAGTGAGTTGCAGGTGCCAGGACTGCATGAGGATGCGCTGGTTTTGCTCGTTGAACCACTCGAAGAAGACGAGGTTTTTGAGACCGGGAGGTTCATGGAGGACGGTGAGGCCTGGGAGGCTGCTGAGTTGAGCGGAGCGGCGGCGGGGCAAGGTGGCGACTCGATAGGAGCCGGTCATGAGGCCAGCGTGGCCGTTTTGGACCAATTGAAGAGAAGAGAGGGCTTGGGTGTCGGCCTCCGGGCAGGGGTTGTGGAAGTCGACGCGGCATCCGGCGATGTCTTGGAGAAAGTTGCCTTCAAGTTCGATGCGCATGGGGGTGGAGCGCCCGGCGAGATGGAATAGACCGGTGATGAGCCCAGGGACTTCGTTAGAAAGGTAGCCGCCCAGGACGGAGGATTCGAGGCAAATTATCATTAGTATTCATAAAATATAGAATGTGAAAATTACTTCTGCAAGCCGGACCAAGAGGCGGAGTGAAAAAGATTGAACTCGGGAGCGCAGGTTGAGTGGCATCAGGCGACCGGATCCCATGGTGAAGCGTCATGGTGACTGGTTGCAGTGGGGTAGCGGTGGTCTTGAATGCTGACGAGTCGCGACTGAAGCACTGCGTTTATCGAAATGGGGCCCACCAGTGAATGGTGGGTTCTCGCGGTGTCTTGAGATGACTTTCATTTGCAGGGGAATGGGAATTTGCAGGGGTGTGTTTCTGGGATTGATCTTTGGGAGGAGTGCTTTGAGTGTTGGGGATGGCAACTGTTGTTGATTTGAGTTTGGTGGAGGCGCTGCGGGCGGTCGTGGGGGAAGCGCATGTGCTGGTGGAGCGGGAGGATGTGATTCCTTATGGGTTTGATGGGACGGCAGCCTTAAAAGCGAGGCCCGGGGCGGTGGTGTTTCCGCATTCGACGGAAGAAGTGGCAGGGTGTGTGCGGTTGGCGAGGGAGCGGGGGGTGCCGGTGGTGACGCGGGGTTCGGGGACGGGATTGAGCGGGGGGAGTGTGCCGATCGAGGGGTGTGTGGTGTTGTGCGTGGCGCAGATGGATCGGATCGTGGAGGTGGATGAGAAGAATCTGACGTTGCATGCGGAGTGTGGGGTTATCACGAAGGCGATCGACGATGCGGCCCAGGCGGTGGGGCTTTTTTATCCGCCGGATCCGGGGTCGATGAAGATTTCGACTATTGGTGGAAATGTGGCGGAGAACAGCGGGGGGTTGAGGGGTTTGAAGTATGGGGTGACTCGGGATTATGTGATGGCGATTCGGGTGGTGTTGCCGGATGGGACGGTGACGTGGTTGGGGAACAAGTGTGTGAAGGATGTGGCTGGGTATTCGATGAAGGATCTTTTTGTGGGGAGTGAGGGGACACTGGGGATCATCACGGAGGTGATTTTGAAGTTGGTGCCGAAGCCGGTGGCGCGGCGTACGATGCTGGCGCTTTATGATTCGATGGGGGCGGCAGCGGAGACTATTTCGGCGATCATTGCGGCGAAGATCATACCGTGCACTTTGGAGTTTCTGGACAAGGTGACAGTGGGGTGCGTGGAGGATTACGCGAAGATCGGGTTGCCGACGGATGTGGAGGCGCTGGTGCTGATGGAGACGGATGGGCATCCGGTGGTGGTGGAGGAAGAGGCGGAGGCGATGATGCGGATTGCGAGGCAATGCGGGGCGCGGGAAGTGAAGGCGGCGGCGAATGAGGCGGAAGGGGCGCAGTTGGCAGCGGCGCGGCGGAATGCGTTCAGTGCGCTGGCGCGGATCCGGCCGACGACGATCTTAGAGGATGTGACGGTGCCGAGAAGTGAGTTGGCGCGGATGGTGGGCTTCATCGCGGAGGTGGCGGTGAGGCATCGATTGCAGGTGGGGACGTTTGGGCACCTGGGGGATGGGAATTTGCATCCGACGTTTTTGACGGATGAGCGGGATGCGGAGGAGATGCACCGGGTGGAGGCGGCGCTGGAAGAGATTGTGAACGAGACCATCCGGCTGGGCGGGACGGTGACGGGTGAGCACGGGGTGGGGCTGGCGAAGAAAGCGTTTGTGAAACGGCAACTTGGGGAGGGGAGTTACGAGTTGATGCGGAGCATCAAGCGGGCGCTGGACCCGGCGGGGTTGTTGAATCCGGGGAAGATTTTTGATCTAGGTTAGCTATTCGGCGGCCTCTTTCTTTTGGCGGATGACGCGGTCGACGGCGTGTTTGGTGACGATGTTGCCGAGGGAGCCGCGGCTTTTGATGGCGAGGGAGGCCATGGGGATGGTGAGGGTGAGGTTGCGGAGGTAGAGGGCGGGCTTGAGGATGACAGCGAGGGTTTGGGCGTCGCTTTCGGCTTCGGTGGTGTGCTTTTGGAAGTAGAGGATGCGTGAGCCGGGGGTGCCTTGGGTGATGGTGTAGGCTTTGTCGCGTGTGATGCCTCCCATGCGGAAGCGCTTGGCGTAGGTGCGGCCGGCACGGCCGTCGCGGTAGATAACCGTGTAGATGGCTTCGTCGTCCTTTTTGAAGAGTTCGAGAAGGAGGGGGTTTTTGCCGACGAAGAGTTTGGGGACGACTTTGGAGACGGTGACGTTGCCTTCAGGGGAGAAGTAGATGATGTCGTCGAGGGGGGAGCACTTGAAGAGGGGCTCGCCTTCGCGTTTCAGGCCGTAGCCGGCGAAGCCGTCCTTGGCATTGAGGTAGAGGGTTTCGTTGGCCATGATGACCTCGGAGGCGGCGACGCGGTCGAAGGTGGTGATTTCGGTGCGGCGTTCCTGGCCTGGGCTGTAGGCTTTTTTGAGGCGCTCGAAGTGGGCGATGGTGAAGCGGGTGAGTTGCTTCAAATGGCGTTCGACTTCGGCGATGTCTTTTTCGAGAGCGGCGATGTGTTCGTCAGCCTCGAAGGAGTTGAACTTGGAGATGCGTTTGATGCGGATCTCGGTGAGGCGGGCGATGTCGTCGTCGGTGACTTCGCGTTTGAGGAGTTTCAGGTAAGGTTTGAGGCCTTCCCAGATGGCGGCGATGACGGCCTCCCAGGTGGTGCATTCTTCGATGTCGCGATAGATGCGATTTTCGATGAAGATCTTCTCGAGGGAGGAGAAGTGCCATTTTTCTTCGAGTTCGCTGAGTTTGATCTCGAGTTCCTGACCTAGAATTTCGCGGGTGTGTTCGGCGCAGACTTTGACGAGGTCGTTGACGGAGATGAAGCGGGGTTTGTTGTCGTGGATGACGACAGCGTTCGGAGAGAGGGAGAGTTCGCAGTCGGTGAAGGCGTAGAGGGCCTGGATGGTTTGGTCGGCGTCGATGCCCGGGGGTAGGTGGACCAGGATTTCGACTTCAGCGGCGGTATTGTCTTCGACGCGGAGGACTTTGATTTTACCCTTCTCATTGGCGGCAACGATGGAGTCCATGAGTGAACCTGTGGTGGTGCCGAAGGGGACTTCGACGATGCGAAGGACGTTCTTTTTGTCACCAAGTTCGATGCGGGCGCGCACGCGGACGCGGCCGCCGCGGAGGCCTCCGTTGTAGTCGGAGGCGTCCATGATGCCACCCTGGGGGAAGTCGGGGAGGATGTTGAAGTCCTCTTTGCGGAGAGCTGAGACGCAGGCGTCGCAGAGTTCGATGAAGTTATGGGGGAGAATGCGGCAGGAGAGGCCGACTGCGATGCCTTCGACGCCTTGGGCGAGGAGGAGCGGGAATTTGATGGGCAGGGTGACGGGTTCCTTGTTGCGTCCGTCGTAGGAAGCGGCCCAGTGGGTGACTTTGGGGCTGAAGGCGACGTCGAGCGCGAACTTGGAAAGGCGGGCTTCGATGTAGCGGGGGGCGGCGGCGTTGTCGCCCGTGAGGATATTGCCCCAGTTGCCCTGGGTATCGATGAGGAGTTCCTTCTGCCCGAGTTGGACCATGGCGTCGCCGATGGAGGCGTCACCGTGGGGGTGATACTTCATGGTGTTGCCGACGACATTAGCGACTTTGTTGTAACGGCCGTCTTCCAATTCGTCCATGGAATGGAGGATGCGGCGCTGGACGGGTTTGAGGCCGTCATAGATGTGGGGGACGGCGCGTTCGAGGATGACGTAGGAAGCGTATTCGAGGAACCAGTCGCCATAGAGGTCGTCGATGGGACGGATTTCGACGGGCGCGGTGTCTTCGAAGACGGGTTTGTCAGATGCGCCGCTGGATTTGGACTTGGAAGCTTTTTTGGCCACTGTGAAAAATCAGGAAAGGTTTGGGAAAGGGGGTGAGAATAACGGGAACGGTGGGGAGCGCAACCTTGGTGTTCTTTTGAGTGGAAATGAACGGTGGCAAGGTTTGGGAAGTGGGGTGATTCCGGAAAAAGGCAGAGTAAAACGACGTGTTACTGGAATTGAATTGTGAGAATTATAAATTTATGCTAAATTAATGGGGTTATCTGCTTCCAAACCTAATGAAACTGTCCTTTTCACCTGTCCTTTTTGGCTTTGCCTTTGGTCTGGCTGGGGCTGTCGGTGCTTTGGATATCCAGTTTGACTATTCGTATGACACTCAGGGCTTCTTTGCGGAACCATTAAGGAAGCAAGTTTTGGAGGCTGCGGCGAAGTCTTGGGAGTCCAAGTTAGAGGGAGTTCCATTGCCCGCGATACCCTTGGGGACAGGCATCAACACCTGGTCTTTGAAATTCAATCGGCCGGACACAGCGGCGGACTTGGGAGCGCAAAACACAAGTCTGGTGAACAAGCCTCTGCCCGAAAACACGGTTATTATTTATGTGGGAGGGCGACCCGATGTGTATGGAGGGTTTGCGGGGTATGCGGAATTTGGGTACACCATGTTTGGGACGTTGGCCTGGGTGGAGCAGATTTCGAGTCGGAACACTGGCACGCGGTTTTGCAGTTTCGGGGGAGCGATTGCCTTTGATTCGGATGCCGGGTGGTATTTCGACTCGGATCCGAGCACGACGGAGGCCTTTCCGCAGCTTCTGGATTTCTACACGATAGCGATGCATGAGATCGGGCATTTGATGGGATTCAACAATGGATCGGCGGCGTTTAATCGGTTGAGGTTGGGGGGTGGGTTCAAAGGAGAGCGTACTGTTAGGATTTTTGGGGGAGAGCCGAAGATTGAACCGGATGGGCATTGGCCGGGTGATTTTCTATTTCAGGGGCGGGGTTTGGTGATGCGGCCCCTGACGCCAGTGGGAGAGCGAGTGGAATTGAGTCCGTTGGATGTATCGCTGCTGCAGGACTTGGGTTATGTGGCTCCAGGTGGAATAAAGGTAGTGCTGGGACCTGAGGCGGCAGTGAGTGCCGGGGCTCGATGGACGTTGAATGGCGGGGCCGAACTTGCGAGTGGGGTGGTGGTATCGGGATTGAGTGAGGGACAGTTCACCCTCGCGTTCAAGGCGGTGCCGGGTTACTTCACGCCGGAGTCGCGAGTGGTGAAGGTGGGGTCGGGGGTCACGACGATTGTGAATTGCGATTATGTGCCGGTGCCAGTGCCGAAGGTTTTGCAGGTTTCGGAGTCTTGTTTGGTCAATGTGGGGGCGAATGTGAAATTGGAGGTGGGAGCAGAAGGTGGAGGTGCCGCATTGAGTTATCTTTGGAAGCGGGCGGGCAAGGTATTGCCAGGAGTTCAATCATCCAGCTATGGCTTGAACTCGGTTCAAACGAGTCATGCTGGGATTTACAGCGTGGAAGTCAAATCGGTGGGGGGGACCGCAGCAGCGACGAACATGAACGTGGGTGTCGTTGGCGGGGTGGTGGGGCCTGACATTGTGAATGAAGACGGGGCCATTACTCTGACGCAGACAGCGGTTGGTCCTGGAGTGCAGTATCAATGGTGTCTTGGGAAGGAGCTGTTGAGTGATGATGTGGCGCTAGGGATTTCGGGGGCTCGCAGCTCGACGTTGAGGATCAAGAGGAGTTCGGCGTTGTTTGACGGGCTTTTCCAATGTCGGGTGAGGATGCCGGATGCGGTGGGTGGTGAGGAGCGCGAGCTGTTGGGTCCGGCAAAGAGAGTGGCGGTCCGTTTGCGTCCCGTGGTGGAGACTCGGAGTTTGGGGCCTTGGAAAGTGAGTGGTAGCCTCTCTGAGGTTTTAGCCGCACGAAATGGACCGACCCAGTTCCGAGTGACGGGTTTGCCCAGTGGGGTGGTGTTGAATCGAGGTGATGGGCGACTGAGTGGGCGACCCTTGAGTCCAGGGACTTTTCGGGCGGGGATTTCGGCTGGTAACTTGGCTGGGTGGAGTCCGATTCAATTCATTGATGTCGTTTGCGATGATTTGGTAGCTCGGGGGAAAGGGATCTTTGCCGGATTGGTGGACCGTGAGGCATCGAATGGAGGGCTGGGTGGGGTGCTTTCTTTCAGCGTGAGTTCCAGCGGAGGATTGAGTGGATCGGTATCGATGGGGAGTGAAGTCAGGAGTTTTCGAGGGGTTTGGGAGAGTCTGCCGGGGCCAAATTTGACAGCGGAAATCGCGATCGGAAGAGGTAGGGGAGTAACACCCTGGGTTCTGCAGATGGAGTTGGATGCGGAAACGGGAAGGGTGACTGGGCATGTTTGTGAAAATGAGGTTGAGCTGGCTGGGGTGGAGGCGTGGCAAAGTGATTGGAACGCGAGGAGTCTTCCAGCAGATGGGTTCAAGGGAGGTTACACGATTGGGCTGCAGTCCCCTGAAGTGACGAACGCAGCTGATTCGGAAATCTTTATTCCGGAGGGAGTGGGGTATGCAGCCTTAACCGTCACGACGGGAGGGGTGGTGAGTTGGGTGGGAAGGCTGGCTGAAGGCACAACATTGACGCGCAGTCTGCGATTGGGGCGAGAGGGGCAGATCTCGCTGCACGGCTTGCTTTTCAGTGGCACGGGTTCGGTGCAAGGGTGGGTGACGATTCGGCCCGACTTGGTGACGCCATCGCAAACTGAAGTGGATGGCAGCTTGAGTTGGGTCAAAAATGCGCAGGAGAATTCACGTTCGACGAACTACCGCGAAGGTTTTCCTTTGCATACGCTGACGGTGACCGGGGGAGCGTATGTTGCCAATCGGCCTGTCATGGAGCAGTTGGGATTGGAAGACGTAGTGCCCAATGCTCGGTTATCGTTTGAAGGCGGGTGGGGTGGAGGGGTGGTGGATAACGGGTATTTTGATGTGTTATTGGGGATCTCGAGCACCAACCGGATCCAGCCGCCGGATTCTGATGAGAATCCAGACTTGGTGAGGATGACGGGTTTGTCGGCGCAATCCGGGCTATTCAGGGGAGAGTTTAGTCAGCGGGGAAGCGGGAGGAAGGTGCTTTGGTATGGGATGTTGGTGCCTGAAAGGAAGCTGGGGATGGGTTGGTTTTTGAGGACGGTGACGGCAAGCGATGGATCTGTCTCGCTCCGCTCTGGGCGAGTGGATCTGCAGATGAAATGACAAAAGAGGGGATGTTGGGCAAGTTTCTGGACTTTTTTGTCAATTTCCCTCTAATACTTGGTGCCGTTGTCTCGTTTGCCCTATGAATTCCGGCTTTCTCAGCTTTCTAAATCACTCAGTTCCTATCAAACCATGAAAAGAAATCGCATCATGCTCACCGGGCTCAGTGCCCTTGTAATGGCCAGTGCCAGCGCCTTTGGGGCGGATCTGCGCACCTGGACGGACGTCCAAGGGCGTCAAGTTGAAGCGTCATTTGTGAAAATGATCGGCGACGACATCCAACTGCAGACGGCAGATGGTCAGTTTCACCAGTTTCCGTTGGCTCGGTTGTCGACAGAGGATCAGGGGATTGCGAAGAAAATGATGGCCTCGGCGGCACCTGCGGCTGAAGTTTCGCCTGAGACTCCGGCGGTAGGAACAGGAATCACAGGTTTCCCCTACCCGAAAGAAGGGTATGGCGCAGCGGCGCGGCAGATTGACACGCTTGTGGCAAAGGGGATCGTGACGAAGGGCAACAAGCAGCGTGCTGAGGACGGATTGCCTCCACTTAAGGGGTTCAATCCTGCGGCGAATGACGAGCAGTTTGTTCGCCGGGTGTATTTGGACGTGATCGGACGGATTCCCAGCTACGAAGAGACGATGGTCTTTTTGAAGAACGCAGATCCGATGAAGCGGACGACCCTAATCAACACGTTGTTGGATTCCGAGGGGTATGCCAGCCACATGTTCAACTACTTCGCAGAAATGCTGCGAGTGAAGCACAATCTTGAGCAGGCGAACCTGCAAGGCGATGACTATGTGAACTGGTTGCGTCGTCAGATGAACGGCAATCGTCCGTGGGATCAAATGGTGAAAGCGATGATGGTTGCGGAAGGCAAGATGTGGACTGAGGACAGTGACAAGTCGGATGGCTGGGATGACAAGGGAGCGGCGGGTTACTTGCTGCGTGATGCGGGCATGCCTCTCGACAACTTGGCTAACACCTTGACGGTGTTCCTTGGCACGGATGTGGCGTGCGCTCAATGTCACGACCACCCATTTGCCGAGTGGACCCAGATGCAGTTTTATGAAGTGGCATCGTTCTTCGGAGCCACGAAAACCCGCACCCGGGACCGTAATCAAGGTCTGATGGGAGAGGTTGAGGCAATGGTCACGGAATCGGGTCAAGACATCACTCGTCTTCGGAATGGTCTGCGCAACTACGTTCAAGCCAACAGCTATGCTGTGGAAGATGTGGACATGAACGACATGAAGTTGCCTCATGACTACAAGTACCCTGACGCGAAGCCTGGTGATCCGGTGAAGCCAAAATTGATCATGTGGTCGGCCAAGGACAAGGGGAACCCAGCTTACAAAGTCAGCAAGGGTGACAGTGAGAAGCTTCGTCAGTCCTTTGCTAGCTGGATGACTCATCCTGAGAATCCCCGCTTTGCGATGACGATCGCGAACCGCCTATGGAAGCGTGCATTCGGTGTCGGCGTGGCTGAGCCTGTGACCAACATTGATGATCCAGAAGCGTCTGCGAATCCTGAGTTGCTGAAGTATCTGGCTGAAGTGATGAAGAAGGTGAAGTTCGACATGAAGGAGTTTCAGCGGATCATCCTCAACACGCGTGCTTACCAGTCGGAAGCCACGACCGAGGCGATCGCGATGGGCAGCATGTATTTCTTCCAAGGGCCACAACTTCGCCGCATGAGTGCCGAGCAAACCTGGGACAGCTACATGGCGCTGGTTCTCGGCAAGCCAGAGGCTTACAAGGCACCCTTGAGCGACCTTTATGGAAAGTCGATCGACCTGAACCTGAACAACGAGAAACTGACGGCCAAGGATGTGCTGATCAAGTACAGCGCTTATCGTCAAATGGCCGAGAAACAGCGGGCACTTATGGGTGGTGGTCTGGATGCAGCGGGTGGTGACTCGATGATGATGATGGGTGGGGAAGACAAAGGTGGGATGGCGAAGGAAGAGCCTGCGGCAGCTGCTGGTGGAGCGGGCAAGTATCTGAGCTATGGTGGATGGAGGCTGCTTCGGGCGTCTGAGTTGTCTCAGCCTGAACGTGGTGGTCACTTCCTCGCGGAGTTTGGCCAGTCACCCCGGACATTGATTGATGGAGGTTCCAAGGTGGGTTCGGTGCCACAGGTGTTGATGATGATGAACGGCGGTGCTCAAGAGATGCTGACGAATCGCCAATCGTTGATCTTCCGCACGATGGACAAGGTGACCAATCCTGCAGACAAGGTTGAGACCCTGTTCCTGAGTGTCATGAACCGCAAGCCGACCCTTCAGGAGAAGGACATCGCGAAACGCGAGATCGGGACCCATGGGGAAGAAGGTTATTCCAGCATGATCTGGGCCTTGATCAACACCCGCGAATTCATCTTCATCCAGTAATCAAACCTCTCATTCGAACCAACGCGAAACACAAAGATATGAAAACGACACTCAACAAATTCGACGAATTCTCCCGCCGCCAATTCATGGAACGGGTAGCCAAGACGGCCCTAGGCGTGACCCTTCTTCCAGTGGGATCGCAAGTGGCGCGAGCTGCGGCGGAAGGTGGCTCAGCGAAGCGGGTGATTTATTTGTTCATGGAGGGGGGGATGTCCCACATTGACACCTTCGATCCAAAGACAGGTGCGACGAAGGGTGCGTCTGATCCAGTCAAGGCGAACGCAGGATCCGGGAACATCGACTTCCTGGGTGGATACATGCCGAAACTGGCGAAGCAAGCGAACAAGCTATCGATCATTCGCTCCATGTCATCGAAGACCGGGGTGCATGAGAGTGGTCGTTACATCATGCGCACGGCGTATGAGCCACGGGGTACCATCGTCCACCCTTCGATGGGTGCTTGGGCATCTCACTTTAAGGGGCGCATCGAAGGTGTGACCCTGCCAGACAGCGTGACGATCGGTAATGGGGCGCACCCTGGAGCCGGCTTTTTCCCGCCTGCGCTGAGCCCGATTCCGATTACGAATGCTGCGAGTGGATTGCAGAACACTAAGTCGGCTGTGGGTGATGAAATGTTCACCAAGCGGGTGGCTTTGATGGACGAGTTCGACACGGCTTTCCGTAAGAAGTTCCAGAGCGAGGATGTGAAGGCTTACACGGAGTTTTACGATGAAACGATGAAGCTTCTGAAGAGCAAGGATTTGGGTGCTTTCGACATCACTCAGGAGCCTGCAAACGTGCGTGAGAAGTATGGCAACAGCGGATTTGGTCAGGGTTGTTTGCTTGCTCGCCGGTTGGTAGAGAACGGAGTGCGTTTTGTGGAAGTTCAAGCAGGTGGCTGGGACATGCACAACAACATCGACACGGCCATGACGAACAACGGTGAGATGCTGGACACGGCATTCAGCGCGTTGGTGGAGGACTTGGAAGCGAAGGGCATGTTGAAGGACACGCTGGTGGTTCTGGGTTCTGAGTTCGGGCGGACGCCTGAAATCAACGAGAACGCCGGACGTGACCACTATCCATTGGTTTACAGCACTGTGTTCGCGGGTGGTGGCACCAAGGGTGGATTCGTTTATGGATCGTCCGACAAGGATGGCAAGCGTGTGGCTGACAAGCAAACCGCGCCTGAAGACTTTGTGGCGACGATTGCTTACGCAATGGGCCTGCCGATTGGCGAAGTCGTCATGTCGCCTTCGGGTCGTCCGTTCACAGTGGGACACAAGGGTGTGCCAGTGAAGGATCTCTTCGTTTAAGTCGACGATTTGAAGTTCGAAAGGGCTGTGATGGGTTCTCCGTCACAGCCCTTTTTGTGTTTCGGAGAGGAGAGGTTGTCGAGGGAAGTGTGACTGGCGTATCATAGCGAGACATGGGATCGTATGACAGGCCGGGAGACTTGATCGTGGTGGAATATCCGCGAGGGATCTATCTGCCTGAGGCGGATATTTGGTTGGATCCTCACTTCGGAGTGGAACGGGCGTTTGTTTCCCATGCGCATTCGGATCATGTGGCGCGGCATGGAGTGACGTTTTGTTCGGCTTTGACGGGACGTTTGATGAGGGCGCGGTTTGGGGTGAAGGAAGCGGAGGATTTGCGCTTGCTGCCCATGCGGGAGGTGTATTGCTGGGAGGGGTGGGAGATGCGGTTGTATCCGGCGGGTCATATTGTGGGTTCAGCGATGCTGCATCTGACGCGGGTTCGGGACGGGGCGACTTTGCTTTACACGGGGGATTATAAGCTGAGGCAGGGGCTGAGTGCGGAGCGATGTGATTTGCCGAAAGCTGATACCTTGATCATGGAGACCACGTTCGGGCTGCCGCAGTATGTGTTTCCACCCTTGATGGAAGTGGTGGAGCAGGTGCTGAAGTGGGTGAGGGAGACGCTGGATGATGGAGAGATTCCGGTATTGTTGGGCTATTCGCTGGGGAAGGCGCAGGAGATTCTGCGCGCGCTGAAGCCGCTTGGAGTGCCGGTGATGCTGCATTCAGCCGTGTGGAAGATGACGAACGAGTTGAGGGAGGAGTTGGGTGAACTGCCGGAGATGCGGTTGTTTGAAGCAAGTGAAGCAGCGGGGCATGTTTTGGTGTTTCCTCCCAGCGCAGTGAAGTCGACGGTGCTGCGAAAGCTGAAGATTTGCCGGACGGCGATGCTTTCGGGATGGGCTTTACAATCGGGGGCGCGTTTTCGCTATCAGGTGGATGCGGCGTTTCCGTTGAGTGATCACGCGGACTACCCGGAGTTGCTTCAGACGGTGGAGGAGGTGGAGCCCAGGAAGATCTGGCTGGTGCATGGCTTCACCCGGGAGTTTGCAGCGGACTTGCGTCGGCGGGGGCATGAGGCGTGGGCGTTGGGGCAGGTGGACCAATTGGAACTGGGGTTGGATGCGGGTGTGGTGGGTGCGATGCGCGAAAGGGCGATCGGGGAGGCGGCGGGGGAGGCGGCGGGGGAGGTGGTGATGGAGGGCGGGTTTGCTGGATGGGTGGCGGCTTGTGAGTCAGCCATGGCGGAGTCTGCGCGGGGGCGAAAGGTGGCGGTGCTGGCGGATTGGTTGCGGCAGTTAGAGGGGGGCGACCTCATGGCTGGAGCGAGATTTGCAGCGGGATTGGTGTTTGATCCGGTGGATGATGGGGGAGCGTTGCAGGTGGGTTGGGCTTTGGTGCGTCGTGTGTTGATGGATTTGGCGGCGTGTCCTGAAGTGGAGTATAAAGCACTTTCGCGGACGCAGAATGACGCTGGGAGGACGGCTTTCCTGATGCTGCGCAGGCGGGATGAGTTGCGTGGGCGACCGATTTTGGAAAGGGGGTCGACTTTGGAGGAGATGGGTGGCTTTTTTGAAACCTTGCGTTCGGTGTCGGGTGGGGTGGCGAAGTCCAAGCTTTTGCGGGATCAGTTGGATAGGCTGACGGCACGGGAAGGGAGTTGGTTGATTCGATTGATCACGGGGGATTTGCGAATGGGATTGAAGGAAGGGTTGGTGGATGAAGCGATTGCACTGGCGTTTGAGCGTCCGGTGGAAGTGGTGCGTGAGGCGGTGATGTTGGGCGGAGATCCAGGCAGGGCGGCGGTGATGGCAAAGGAGGATCGGTTGGATCAAGCGCAAGCCCGGTTGTTTGTGCCGGTGAAGGTGATGCTGGCGAGTCCGGAAGAGACGGCTGAGGCGATTTGGGAGCGGATGCGGGATGCGGACGCGTTGGGGGACGGGGTGTGGCTAGAGGACAAGTATGATGGGATTCGGGCGCAGGCTCACTGTGGGGAGGGGAGGGTGGAGATTTACTCGAGGGATTTGAAGCGGTTGACGGATTCGTTTCCAGAGATCGTGGCAGCTTTGCGGGAGTGCCTGGGGAAGGAAGCGGTGATGTTGGATGGCGAGATCATTGCATATGCGGAGGACAAGAAGTTGTCGTTTTTTGATCTGCAGAAGAGGTTGGGGAGGCGGGATCAGGCGGATTTGTTTTTGCCTAGTGAGGTGACGGTTCGCTATGTGGTTTTCGATGTCATGTGGAGGAATGGGGAGTCGCTTTTGAAGCGGAGTTTGAAGGGGCGGAGGGAATTGCTGGAAGAGTTGCTGACGGATGACGGGGCGTGGGTGCGGCGGTTGGAGGTGAGGCGGGCGGGGACGGTTGAAGAGGTAGAGGCGGCGTTCATGGCGGCAAGGAGGCGTGGGAATGAGGGGTTGATAGCGAAAGATCCGGCGGGAGGGTATCAACCGGGGCGACGAGGGAAGGTGTGGTTGAAGTTGAAAAAGGCCTTTGCGACACTGGACGTGGTGGTGGTGAAAGTCGAACAAGGGCATGGCAAACGGAGTCACATGCTGAGCGATTACACGTTTGCGGTTAGAGATGAGGGGGGAGGCGGCTTGCGAGTGATTGGGAAGGCGTATTCTGGGCTGACGAACGAGGAGATTGAGGAACTGACGCAGGTTTTCCTGGAGAACACGGTGAGTGAGAAAGGGCGAGTTAGGGAGGTTTTACCGAATGTGGTCTTGGAAGTCGCGTTTGATTCGATTCAGGCGAGTGCCAGGCACGACAGCGGCTTGGCTTTGCGGTTTCCACGGATCAAAGCGATTCGGCGGGACAAGATGGTTGGGGAGATCGACACCTTGGCGCATGCGAGGCGTTTGGCCGGGGTGTCTTGATGGAACTGAACGCGCTTGCGAACGGTGGCTGGAATTCATATAATGGAACCATGAGACTGAGTTTGACGCTTTCTGTTCTGGGTGTTGTGATTGAGATGGGTGTGGGATCTTTGGCGGCGGCTGAGCCGTTGCTTTCGCAGCGAGAGGCTGTGGCGGAGGTTTTTGGCAAGGCGACCGTGACGGCGACTCGATTGGTGAAGAGTGAGCGATCCAAGGTGGATCCATTTGTCTGGCTGATTTTTGCGGAGGATTTGCATCGGAAGGAGAACCTAGTGAAGGTTCGGTTGGATCGGCAGCCTGGGAAAGAGGGTTGGCAGGTGACTTCAGGGGGAGCTGGCGAGTTGCTGCAAAGGGTGCCGCCGATGCGGTTGGATTGGGCGAAGGTGAAGGTGGGACCGGCGGAGGCGAGGCTGACGGCGGAACAGGGAGCCAAGTTAGCGAAGTCCACGTTTGAGCAGGTGGAGTTTCAACTGGCGACTCAGCCGACGTCGGGAGTGCCTGAGTGGGGACTGACGTTGTTTGATTCTCGGGGAATTGAGGTGGGATTTGTGGTGGTGTCAGCTGAGACGGGGGCGGTGATTCATCAGGATTTTGGAGTGGTGGCGCCACCGCCTGTGGCGGGAGGCCAGCGTGAGAAAAGTGGTCAGGCCATTGAGAGTGGGGAAGATGCCGCGAAGGCAGTGAAACAGGGCGCGCGCAAGGCGTGGGATTGGACGGAAAAGGCTGGGCGTGAGACGGGTGGATTCTTCAAGGAGCTTTTTCGCTGAAGTGTGGAAGGAGATGGACCGGAGGTGGCGGATGGATGACAAAACTCACAAGGGATCTTTGTGCTTTGTTTTGGCCTGAGATCCTAATATTTGACGGGTGGAGTCGTTTGATTCGGAGTCCGATGACCTCAAAGTGTTTTTGCATGAAGCCTGTTCTGTTTTTCTTTACTTTTGGTTCCACTGCGGTGCTGGCCATTGATTTCAAAAAGGACATTCGTCCGATACTCAAGGAGAACTGCTATGAGTGTCATAGCAAAGAGTCAGGGAAGGAGAAAGCGGGCTACATCTTTGATGATTTGGAAACGCTGAAGCTGGATATTCAACCGAAGGGCATCATTGTTCCGAAAATGCCGGAGGAGAGTTATCTGTTGGAGGTGATGACGATGGATGTGAGTGAGAAGGCGCACATGCCGCCGAAGGAAGCGATGAGTGCGAAGGACATTGCGAAGATCCGGGAGTGGATCGCGGCGGGGGCGTTGCTGGAAGGGGAGGGCGCGGCAACGTTGCCGGTGCGGGCGGCGGTGCCGGCGGGTCCGTTGGATTGGACGAACACGGAGGGTAAGACGATCAAGGCTGGGTTTGTGCGTTTGGAAGGGGAGAATGTGGTGCTGAAGATGCCTGCCAATGGACAGGAGATACCGTATCCGCTGGCGAAGTTGAATGC
>Ga0164293_10002420_pt1 | contig 15818 bp, 16 predicted proteins | sample GEODES118metaG_FD_111487 | JGI IMG/M metagenome (GOLD analysis project Ga0164293, IMG submission 111487) | Eutrophic lake water microbial communities from Lake Mendota, Wisconsin, USA - GEODES118 metaG | ecosystem: Environmental > Aquatic > Freshwater > Lake | place: USA: Lake Mendota...
TCCAGCGGTGACCCTTGCCTTTGCCGTCGCAGGGTTGTTTCCCTTTGCCGCTGTCTTGATTTACCTCGCAGCCCAATTCTCAGGCGCATTGCTGGCGAGCCTCACACTCCACCTTTTGTTTCCACAAAACATAAATCTTGGTGCCACTCTTCCTGCCGGGCCGCCAATGCAGTCCTTTGTGCTAGAGGTGATCTTATCTGGCATTCTGATGTTTGTGATCCTCAATGTCTCCCATGGGGCCAAGGAAAAAGGAATCACCGCCGGGATTGTCGTCGGAGCCGTCATCGCGCTCGAAGCGCTCTTTGCAGGTCCGATTTGCGGAGCCTCGATGAATCCCGCCAGATCGCTCGGGCCGGCCATCGTCTCAGGTCATCTCGAGCACCTCTGGATTTACTTGGTGGCGCCTGTCCTTGGGATGCTTGTGGCCATTCCGCTGTTCCGAGTAGTTCGATAATTCTCAAAGTGTTGAGAACGAATTATATACTTAGTAAATGAAATGCTTCCGCTTATCTCAATGAGACTTGTCGAGCATCTGTTGAGAAAATGCCTCTGCTCCTGTCGCCTTGGCTGAAGAAAAATGGGGTGAGCTTTTTTGGCTACAAAGATCACATCAAGACGGATGTAGGCATACCCTTGATCAGCGACTACCGAGTGACGCCAGCCAGCACGCACGATAGCGTCGTTTTGAAAGAGCTTGTGAGCGAGGCTGATGGCGGGAAACCCCTCCACGCAGACAGCGCCTATACCGGCGAGGAAATTGAAAAGATTTTGAATGACTTCAATATCACGAACAAAACATGCGAAAAAGGTCGCCGTGGAGCACCGCTCACCGAAGCACAGCGTCGGCACAACCGCCATAAGTCAAAAATTCGCGCACTGGTTGAACATATATTCGGTTTCATGGAGAACTCCATGAATGGCATCTTCCTCCGGTGTATAGGGATCAAAAGAGCCACCTGTCAGATCGGATTGGCTAACCTGACTTATATCATTTGCAGATATGTGCAACTAATTCGCATGAATCGGTTTAAACCAGAGTAACTGCCACCCAAAAGCGATTCTCAGACATGATTTTTATCACTCCAACCACTCGATCCGATGAATCCGCCAAAAAAAATGCCGATTTTTTAAAATGTGCTTTTGCTGCGATGCCAGAATTTAAAAATCAAAATTTTTCAAACTGCCCTTAATTATTAAATTTTAATCTGCCGTTAGTTGATTGAAGAGGGTCTTTAAAAGTCTGTCAATAGCGGGTTAACTCTCGAAAACAAGAGATTTTTGGATTCAGCCCGAAACGGATTTTAAGACAGGAGGGCAGGATGGAGAGAATTTACAGGAAAGGCTTTGGCTTTTGCCAATCTTGGATTGTTCGAGGCGTTCGATACTTTGATGCTCGCTGGAGGTGGTTTTTACAGCGGTTAGCCTCCTTCACTCAGGATACCTAGGTAGTCTTCATAAACGAAAACGCGGTTGCGGCGTTGACCGGTGAGCGGGGTATTTGCGGGAATGGAGTCTGAAAGACAATCTGCGCCGTTAGTGATTGTAATTTGGGCCATGCGGGAGGATGGCCCTCCAAGCAGTCGGGCATCGCCGCATACTTCGAATTTTTACTCAGAAGAGTTCGCCGCGAAGTTTGAGATCGTGAGGTCTTCGACGAGGGTGATTTGGTCGAGTCCGGCCGCGATGTCGAAATACTCGACAAGTTCAGCTGGGACTTGGGTTTTTTGAGGGTTGAGGAGCGAGAGGCTGAAACCTAGGAGCAGGATCGCGAACGCCGAGGCGCTGATCCAACGCAGGACGAACGAGGGGATCGCTGAGGCGGGGGTGAGATGGCGGATGGATCTCATGACATTTCTTGCGAAGAACGGCGAGGGTGAAGCTGTATGGGCGCGGCCCAACAGTTTCCACAGTTCGTCGTTCTCCGGAAGATCGTTTTTCATATCACATATGAACCCTGCTTCATGCCCGAAGTTGCGCGAAATTTTAAGTTTCGTGCGCGTCGAGGAAGCCTTCGAGTTGGCGGATACGGGTCGGGTGGCGCATTTTCCGAAGGGCTTTGGCTTCAATCTGACGAATGCGCTCGCGGGTGACCTTGAACTGGCGTCCGACTTCTTCGAGTGTGCGGCTGTAGCCATCAACGAGGCCGAAGCGTTGCTCGAGCACTTGTCGCTCGCGTTCGGTGAGCGATTCTAGGACATCCTTGATTTTATCTTTGAGCAAGACGATCGCTGCCATGTCGGCAGGGTTCTCCGCACCTTTGTCTTCAATGAAGTCTCCAAAGCTTGTGTCATCACTGTCACCGACGGGGGCTTGCAGGGAGATGGGCTGCTGCGCCATCTTCAAAACGGCACGCACACGCTCGACTGGAAGCTGGATTTCGTCTGAGATTTCCTCAGGCAAAGGTTCGCGGCCATACTCTTGAACGAGCTGTTTCTGCACGCGAATGAGTTTATTGATCGTTTCAATCATGTGCACCGGGATACGGATGGTGCGGGCTTGGTCGGCGATGGAGCGGGTTATGGCCTGACGAATCCACCATGTTGCGTAGGTGGAAAATTTGTAGCCTCGGCGGTATTCGAATTTCTCGACCGCCTTCATAAGGCCCATATTGCCCTCTTGGATCAGGTCGAGGAATGAGAGGCCACGGTTGGTGTATTTTTTAGCAATGGAAATGACCAGGCGCAGGTTGGCCTCAACCATTTCGGTTTTGGCTTTCAAGGCACGGCGATGCCAAATTTTGAGATTTTCGTGATGTGCTTTGAGTTCTTCAGGGGTGAGCCAGAAACGGGCTTGCATATCCTTGAGCTCGGCCGTGTGCTGGCGGCGGAGTTTGGGATTCGCATCCTTCGCATGCTTCGCGAGTTCCTTTTGCACGTTTGTGACAGCGCGATGGTTCTCTTCAACCAGCACAACAAAATCTTCAACGACTTTCTGCTTGAAGAAGAACTTGGGATAAAATTGCTGCAGTGACTTGAGCGCGCGATCGAATTTCTTTCGTTTCTCCGAGTTGGCTCCAGACTGTGTTGTTTCTGCGTAAAGTTTTGAAGCCGAGTCTGTCGCGCGTTTCACTTGTTGACAAAGGCGGGGAAGCGCTTTCATGTACCGTTCGCGGCTCTCGATTTTTTTGTCGAGAATGATGCGATCGAAGCGTTCGCGCTGATCGATAAGCTTTTGAGCGAGATCAACATGAGCTCTTGCTACAAAGCCGAAGCCATAGAGAAGTTCTTGGACTTTTAATTCGGCGTCTTCGATGCGTTTGGAAATTTCCACTTCCTGTTCGCGCGTTAGCAATGGGACTTGGCCCATTTGCTTCAGATACATTCTGACAGGATCGTCGAGAATATCGAGTTTGGAATCGGCTTTTTCTTCTTTCTCCTCTTTTTCGTCCTTGTCTTCATCCTCGTCATCTTTGCGGACTTCTTTAACACGATCCACATCGGAAGACTCGATGATTTCAATCTCAACGCCACGGAGTTGGCTGATGATGGCGTCCAAGTGCTCAGGGTTGCTAACGCCCTCGGGAAGATGCTCGTCGAGGTCTTCGTAGGTCAGGTAGCCCTGCTCTTTGGCCAGACGAATGAGGTCGCGGACTTTTTCTTGAATCATCTTGGGGATGCTCAAGGGCATGGGCTCAGCGCTTAAATCGGGTTTGGAGACTTCGGACGGTCCCTTCTTCCTAGTTTTATTCTTAACCTCGGTCGCTGTTTCTTGAACTTCTGGTTTTCTAGAAGGAGACTCAGGAATAGGGGCGTTTTTTTTGACAGGCTTGGCAGGATTCGATAGCTGTGGCTCTGGCTTTTTGCTGCTTGGCTTAGCCGATTGTTTTGCGACCGGCTTGGCGTTTTTGACAGATGCGCTTTTAGCAGGGGCCTTAGACGGGGCGACCGTGCGGTATGGTTTCTTTGGTAAAGATTTTACAGGTTTGGCTGGGGCCTTCTTTGAGGATTTCTGCACTGGTTTTGCCTTGGCTTGCGCTTTTTTGGGCACCGGTTTTTTTGCTGATGCTTTGGTATTAGGCTTGAGAGCGGGCTTTGGTGAAAGGGCTGCCTTTTTAGCTGGAATCTTGGGTTTGGGCTTTGATGCCGCGACAGGCTTTTTGGCTGCAGTCTTTGCCGACTGCGTCGGCAGAGGTTTGCCTGACTTGGGGTTGGATTTTGCAGTCGGCTTGGAAGGCTTCGAGAGCTTCTTTGCTGGACTGGGTTTAGCCGCCGGACGGGACGGGCTTTTTGAAGAGGTGGTTTTTGTTTTCAATCTGCTTTCCGTTAGGCTTGGAGAAAAGGCCGTCGAACATCTGCCACCCGGATCGTAAGGTCAAGGATTTGTTTTTGGATTTTTTGTCTTTCAGCCACTGGAATTGCCGGATCGGCAATCCGGCTCTTCAATCCATCGATTTCACGGTTGAGTTGCTGCACATGGAGGCCTTGCAGCAATTGTTTGGCGCGTTCGAGTGGTTCGGGAGTCGAACGGTGGATATCCATCGCCGATATCAGGCGTTCCTCGGGCCGCGTCAGTTGGGCGAGCAGGGTAGGTGGAGGAGGGGCATCGTCTTCATAGTCTGCATGGGCCAGTTTGTTCACCAAAACGCCTCCTGGTTCGAATGCATCAAGTGGTTTCTGGCTTCGAAGCCATGCCCGCACCTCGTTGCTTGTCAGCGCGAGACGACACAGCATTTCCATGCCGGCGGAGAGGGTGTTTTTTTCCTCGGCCTGGGGCGTCGCAGTCTGAATCTCCTCCTGATCGATGGCGGGCGCTTTCATTGCGACACGAATGGCGGGTTGAGGAAGTCCGAGCCGCGATGCTATGCGTCCTAGCAGGGTCTCCCTCAGAACGGCATCTTGTACGAGTGCCAGCGGCGGGGCGATTCGGCTGACGAGGCGGGATTTGCCGGCGCTGTCATTGAGTTCGCCCGTGGCGAAGGCCTCGTTGAGGCTGTGCTCAAAAAAGTCCGTCGCATTGTTCACGATATCCAAAAATGCCTCTGGACCTGATCGGCGGATGAGGGAGTCGGGATCCTCGCCTTGCGGGAGGGTTACTATTTTTACAAGCAAACCTTGCGAGAGCAGTGCGGGCAGGGAGCGTGTGGCAGCTTTTTTACCTGCGGCATCCGAGTCGAAGCAGAGGAGGACGGTTTCGACATAGCGTTTCAAAAGACGGGCCTGGTCGATGGTGAAGGCGGTGCCTTGTGGGGCAATGACATTTCGAATACCTGCTTCGAAGGCTGAGATCAAATCGATCTGTCCCTCACAAACGATGGCGGCATTTTTCTCGATGAGGTCGCGCTTTGTTTTATCGAGTCCGTAGAGAACGCGGCCCTTTGTGAAAAGTGGTGTCTCCGGGGAGTTCACATATTTTGCGGCCTTGGCGTCGGCCTCAAGAATGCGTCCGCTGAAGGCGATAACCTCGCCGTAATCGTTTCGGATCGGAAACATAACGCGGTTGCGGAATCTGCTGTAGAGCGCATTGCTGGAATTCGAGCCGTCATCTTTGGAAGAGGCAAGGCCGCTTTGGATGATTTCCTCCGAAGAAAATCGGCGTCCGCGCAGGTGTGTGAGGAGGGCGTCCCATGACGCTGGGGCGAAGCCGAGTTGCCAGGATTTTGCGATAGTTGAATTCAGGGCTCTTGACTTGAGATAGTCCCTGGCCTGGGAGGCGTCCGGAGATTTTAGGAGTTGATCGTGGAACCATGCTGATGCCTCGGCGTGGAGGGCTAAAAGACGCTGGCGCAGGCTGTGTTTCTGGAGGTCTTCCGATGTTGCGGCCTCTTCGACGATGGGAATGCCCGCGCGTTGGGCAAGACGCCGAACGGCAGATGGAAAATCCAAGTGCTCATATTCCATAACGAAGCGAAGAACGCCTCCCCCCGCGCCGCATCCAAAGCAGTGGTAGTTCTGCCGGGCAGGGTTCACATGGAAGGAGGGGGACTTCTCCCGATGGAAGGGACACAGCGCACGGAAGCTGGTTCCCGCGCGCTTGAGCGGGAAATACGAACCGATTAAATCGACGATGTCATTGGCATCGCTGACGCGCTGGATTGTTTCCTCTGAGATGAGACTCACGGGCTGAAATTACCTTGCGGTGAGTTTGGGTGCGAGGGAGATTTCCGTTGATATGAAGAGCCTTCTTTTGATTTTCGTGTGCCTTGCGCAACTGCTGCCTCTGCAGGCTGCTGAAAAAAGCATTTCCACCGGGGCCGTGGTGGTTCTGCCGGTGAAGGGAATGGTGAGCGAAGCGCAGTTCTTCTTCCTGCGCCGGGCCTTGAAAAATGCGGAGGCCGTGGGGGCATCCGCTGTTGTTTTGGATATGGACACGCCTGGCGGGGATCTGAAGGCGACGGAGAAGATCGTGCAGATGTTCTCCAAAAGTCCGATTCCCGCCTACACCTATGTGAATGCCAATGCCGGCTCGGCGGGTGCTTTGATCGCCCTTGGCACGAAAAAGGTTTTTATGGCTCCGGTGAGTGCTATCGGAGCCGCCGCGCCAGTGGCGGGCAGTGGTCAGGAAATTCCCGAAACGATGAATGCAAAGATCGTTTCTTACTACTCCGGATACTTCCGCAGTGTGGCACAGAAAAACGGATACCACCCCGAGTTGGTGGATGGATTTATGAACCTCGACAAGGAAGTGAAGATCGGCGGTGAAGTCATCAATCCCAAAGGCGCGTTGCTGACACTAAGCGCGCAAGAAGCCGTTCGTGACATCGGGGAAAAGCCACTGCTGGCCTCCGGCATCGAAGCGGATGTCGCCGCGCTTGTCGAGACTTGCGGGCTCTCTGCGGAGCGGATCGTGCGCTTGGAGCCTTCCGGCTTTGAGACCATGGCCCAATGGATCACCATGCTTGCCCCCCTCTTTCTTCTAGGCGGAATTATGGGAGCCTATCTCGAATTCAAGGCCCCGGGTTTCGGGGTGGCGGGGATCCTCTCGGCGTTTTGCTTTTTGCTTTTTTTCGGGGGGCATTATATCGCAGGCCTCACAGGATTGGAAATGGTCGCCCTTTTTGTGATGGGTGTGCTCTGTATCTTAATTGAGGTCGTTTTTTTTCCTGGAGTTTTCTTTTTGGCCCTTGGTGGTGCCCTGATGGTGCTCGCGGCGCTGTTTTTTTCGATGGTGGACTTATACCCGGCTCAGCCGATCAATTTTTCATTCGATAGACTTCAAATCCCGATGTGGAACCTCACCATCACCTTTGTTGCCAGCGCAGTTGGGGTTGCACTTTTGACGAGATTTCTCCCGAGCATTCCAATCTTTCGCAGTCTGTTTTTGTCGTCGATTTCTCCCGCAGGTCCATCCATCGCGCCCGTCGTCACCGAGCTTGGTGCTGCGGCCAAGGTGTCTGCCGGAGAGGCCGGCGTGGCACTCTCTATTCTTCGCCCGTCTGGTCGCGCCGAGATAAGCGGTGGGGTCTTTGATGTGATGACAAATGGCGAATTCGTTGAGGCTGGAACAAAAATCCAAGTCCTCGCGGTCAATGGTCAGAACATCATAGTGGGGCGTCAGGTGCCCTGAGCCACGCCAGAGCCGATTTAGCAGCAAGCGATCCCGTGGCAAAGCATCCCTGTAACAAATAGCCTCCTGTGGGCGCCTCCCAGTCAATCATTTCTCCTGCCACAAAAAGTCCGGGAAGTCTTTTGAGCATGAGGCTTGAGTCGATCTCGTTCCAGCACACCCCGCCTGCGCTGGAGATCGATTCGGCAACAGGTCGGGGGCCTTTCAATGGGACCACGCAGTTCTTTGCTTCGTTGGCAAGTGGGTGGACATCCGTCCATTCGTTGCGCGCAAGGAGTGCATAGGCCGCATCGCCAAGTTTCCACCGCTGGCGTGCCTCGGTTGTAAAATTCCGGCGAACAGATTCCATCTTTGCTACAAGTTGTTCGTGCGAGTGCGCGGGCTTGAGATCAATAGCTATCGAGGGAGTAGGCATTTCGCGGAGTGTTTTTCCAAGGGCATATACGGGGCCTCCCTCAATGCCGTAGCGGGTGATCATGAGTTCACCATGAAACTGCTTATCGCCTGCTCGCACAGTCACATTTTTCAGCGGTTTGCCTTCTGCGAGTTTTAGGAACTCCGGATTCCAGTCATGCTCCCACCCGCAGTTGGCGGCCACGAGTGGCTGAATGGAAATGCCAAGATTTTCAAGAGTCCCTGTCCACTGTCCGTCAGAACCGGTTTGAGGCCACGATGCTCCTCCAAGCGCGAGGATGGCTGCATCCGCCTCTGCGCTGGTGCCATTCGAAAAAGAGATCCGGATCGTTGAGCCGTGCGTCACGAAGACAAGGCGGTGCCTCATTTGAAAGCGAACGCCCAATGATTTCAGTCTGGCCACCCAAGCCCGTAGAAGCACGGCGGCTTTGAGATTCTTCAAATAAACCCTGCCGCTTCCGGCCTCGAAAGTCTCCGCCCCAAGTTTTGTCGCCCACTCGCAGAGATCTGCTGGCGTAAATCCCGCTAATATAGAACGCCAGAGCTCGCCGCTTGGTTTGGATGCCGAGTAGCGGCTGGCAAAGGCCTCCATGGGTTCAGAGTGAGTGAGGTTCATGCCGCCTTTTCCGGCCACCAGAAATTTTCGCCCGACTGAGGGCTTTGCGTCGAAGAGCGTCACTTCAGCGCCTGCTTCTGCCGCGACCTCGGCGGCACGCAATCCTGCCGGGCCGCCCCCTATGATGGCGATGCGCTTCACCTTGACGATCCCGGGGTCAGTAATTTCCCGGATAAGTTGAAGACCGTCATTTCCTCTGCATCCCGAGCCCAGTCGAGGAATGTGGTTGTAATGAGTGTTTGTGCCCCTTGAGGTAGTGCTTTAAGGAGTCGGTTGCGGCGCGTCGTATCGAGCTCCCCGAAAATGTCGTCCAAGAGGAGCACTGGGGGATGCGAGTGCATCGCCTCGATATGGCGTGCTTGAGCGATTTTGAGTGCAAGCGCAATGGTGCGTTGTTGGCCTTCCGAGGCAAACGAGGAGGCCTTGAGAGCGTTGAGTTGGAAATCCAAATCATCCCGGTGAGGTCCGCAAACAGTTTGCCTCAATCGCTCCTCTTCAGGCCGCGAAGCCGCGAGCGCTTTGGAAAATGGCATCTCACAGCCAGGTCGGTATTCAATTTTCAGATCATCCGAGGACGAGCTGATTTCAAGACATGCCGAGGCCGCACGTGGGGACAGCGAATTTGTGAGATGGGCTCGTGCCGATAGCAGAAAATCTCCCGCCTCCAGAAGCGGTGGGTCAAAAGCCGCGATTTCCCGCCGGGGCCGGCCATCTTTCAGAAGGGAATTGCGCGAACGCAGGGCACGTTCGTAGTCCCGCAGCGCCTTGCGGTATCCGGGCACGGATTGCGTTCCGAGAAAATCCAGATACCTCCGCCTCGCAGAGCTGGAGCCCTTGACCAGATCCAGGTCGGCATTCGAAAACCAAGTGATGCGGGCGGTGGAAAGATAGTCTGTCGATTTTTGTTGAAGCTTTGAATCGAGGGAAATCGCGCGTCCCTCGGCCGTGTGACGGTATTGCAGGCGGCTGTCACCAAAATACCCTTCAATTGAAAAACCATCCTCTCCGCTTTTGATGAGTTCGCCCGTTGTCGTGGTGCGGGGTGATTGAAGGCGGAGCAGAACGCATACGGCTTCGAGAATCGAAGTCTTGCCTTGGGCGTTTTGGCCCACAATGCATGTGCGGTGGGGTGCTGGAAAAAAATCCAAAGTTTCAAAGCAGCGGAAATGATGGAGCCGGACTTCCCTGATCACGCAAACTTCTCCATGCGGTCGCCCTCGCGCGCCCGTGCGGCTTCGAGCGCCCATTCCGGAAAATCCGGCGAGAGAGTGGCTGTGAAATGAACACGCTTTCCGGTGAGGGGATGCTTGAATGCCAACTTCCAGGCATGCAGGTAATGCCGCTCCGCACTGCCTCTCCGTCCGTATTGAGGATCGCCCGTCACGGGATGCCCGAGGTGTTTCAAGTGAACACGAATCTGGTGCGTCCTACCCGTTCGCGGGCGGCATTCGATGAGTGTTTTTCCGTCGCGGTTGGCAAGCACTCGATAGTGGGTGAGGGCATCCCTCCCGCGATCGACGACCGCCATTTTCTGGCGGTGCACGGGATGACGGCCGATGGCTGCGTCGATCTTGCCGTGAGGCATGCGCGGAACCCCGTCGGCAAGCGCCAGGTAGGATTTTTCCACCTCGCGCGATGCAAACTGCGCCGACAGCGAATTGTGCGCGGCCTCTGTTTTAGCCACGACAATGCAGCCCGATGTCTCTTTGTCCAAGCGGTGGACAATTCCAGGACGGCCCTCGCCGCCCACGATTTCCAGCCCGCCGCAATGGTGGAGTAATCCATTTGCCAGTGTGCCCTCGCGGTTTCCTGCACCGGGATGCACCACGAGCCCCGCAGGCTTGTTCAGCACAAGCAGCGTCTCGTCCTCAAAAATGATATCCATCGGAATATCCTGTGCAGTCAGAGGGGAGGGGACTGTCTCCTGCGGAATTTCAAAAACAACATCATCTCCGGCGCGGAGGGGATACGAGGGCTTCGCGGCCACCTTGTTCACAAGCGCATGTCCATCTCGAATGAAGGCCTGGAGCCTTGCACGCGAAAAATCCGGGCACCCGGCTCCGAGGAATTTATCTAAACGCTGACCCGCCTGTTCCGGCGTAACGAGAAAGTGAAGTGGCATGCTTGTGGCCTCAAAAATGCAAGCGAGGCTTCTCAAAGTCTGGCGGCATGGAACCCTCAACGCAAGGAGATCGGCAAAGGCAGGCAGTGTTTTTAAAGTTGTCGAGGGTCGTTCCTCGCCATCATTTCCCGCAGCATTTGTTCGTATTGCTCCTGCTGAACCGCGTATTGCAATTCCACTTGGGCTCCATTGAATACAAATAAGGCAATGAGCATCAACATGGGATTCCCAAAAAATCCCAGCACGGCAAATCCGCACGCCAGCACCTGCCCGGTCCTGGCTGCCACGCGCGTCGCCGCGAGATGGCTGAATTTCATCGCCAACAGCGCTCGTAGCACCCGCCCGCCATCCATCGGAAAAGCCGGGATCATGTTGAAAACAATCAACCCGCAATTTACCACCAGCAGGTTGTGAAGCATGACGCGCAGAGTGTTGTCCGGCCCATCTAAAATTCCTCCTGTCAGCATCAGAATTCCTGCCAGCACGGTGGCAATCGCCACATTCACCGCCGGTCCTGCTATGGCAATGACGAGTTCCATCGAGGGTTTGTCAGGAATTTGATCCATCCGCGCCACTCCGCCGATAGGAAGCAGCGTGATGTCCGGCGTGCGGATACCATAGTGTCTCCCAGCCATGGCGTGCCCGAATTCATGCAGAAGCACGCAGAAAAACAGGGCCGCAATGAAGGAAACCTCGCCAATCGCTCCAGGCCATCCCGCATCCTGCCATCCAGCGAATCCAAAAAATGCCGGTAGGAGCAGGAAAGTGACATGGATTCTGACATCGATGCCTGAGATCCGGGCGATGCGATACGACCATTTCATAAAAATTGATTTTCGGATTCGTGAATTCTCATAAACTCCAAAGTTCAGCGCCCTCGGGCGACATGTTTCACATTCACAATCCACCATTCTAAAAGAAAAGAAAATGTCCCTTTCCACTCCCAAAGTTCTCGTAGCCGATCCCGTGTCCCAAAGTGGAGTCGATGAACTCTCCTCCGGCGGCGCTCTCGAGGTTGTTGTCAGAACCGGCCTGCCCGAGGCTGAGATTATCAAAATCATCCCGGAATTCTCGGCTCTCGTCGTTCGCAGCCAGACCAAAGTGACCGCCGCTGTTCTGGAAGCCGCTACGAACCTGAAGGTCGTCGGTCGCGCCGGTGTGGGAGTGGACAATGTCGATGTGGACGCCGCAACGCGCCGTGGTGTCATCGTTATGAACACTCCCGGTGGCAATACCATCTCCACCGCCGAGCATGCCTTTTCCCTCCTTGTCAGTATCGCTCGTAACATTCCGCAAGCCGATGCCAGCCTGAAAGCCGGACGCTGGGACCGCAAAAAATACGAGGGTGTTGAGCTCTATAATAAAACCCTCGGCATTCTCGGCATGGGCCGAATTGGAACGGAGCTTGCCCGCCGCGCCATGGCCTTCGGCATGCGCGTTCTCGCCTACGATCCCTATCTTTCCGTCAGCCGCGCCCGCAGCCTCCAGGTGGAGCTTGTTGAGGATATCGACACCCTCCTCCCGCAAGCCGACTTCATCAGCATGCACATGCCGCTCACGGATGAAACCCGCCACATGCTCGACGCCCGCCGACTGGCCCTTTGCAAAAAAGGAGTTCGCATCGTGAACTGCGCCCGCGGTGGACTTGTCGCCGAAGACGCACTGCACGATGCCCTCAAGTCTGGCCATGTCGGAGCAGCCGCACTCGATGTTTTCGAGGTCGAGCCGCCGCCCGCCGACTTTCCGCTGCGCGAACTTCCGAATATCGTCTTCACTCCCCACCTCGGAGCCAGCACCGCCGAGGCGCAGGAAAATGTCGGCATCGAAATCGCACAGGCGATCCGCGCCGCTTTACTCGATGGGGAAATCCGAAACGCCGTCAACATGCCAAGCATCGACGCCAAGACTGCAGCGGTCGTGAAGCCCTATCTCACACTGGGTGACAAAATGGGCCGCTTCATTGCCCAGCTAGCGCCAAAACGCAATGACCGGGTCGTCATCACCTACGGCGGCAAGGCCGTTGAAATGCCCACCGACGCGATCAGTCGCGCCATCCTCACCGGCTTTCTCAAACACGCCGGCGGCGAGGAAGTGAATAGCGTGAATGTCCGCAGCATGGCTTCCACTATCGGCCTTGATGTGCAGGAGGTTCGTTCCAGCGAGCAGACCGATTTCAACGAATGGCTTCATGTGGCCGTTTTCAGCGGTGATAGCAAAGTCTCGCTCGGCGGCACATTCTTCGGTGCCAAAAACGATCCGCGCATCGTGCGGGTGAACGGCAATTCCGTCGAAGTCACGCCTTCAGGGGTTGTTCTAATGCTCGAAAACCGCGACCGCCCCGGGATCGTCGGCCACATCGGCACACTCCTTGGCACCGAGAAAATCAACATCGCCAGCATGAGCCTCTCCCGCACCGAGCAGGGTGGACGGGCCCTCACGCTGCTGAACCTCGACAGCATGCCCGGAGCGGATGTCATGACCAAGCTCTCGGCTGACGCCGACATCTACAGCGCCCGGGTCATCGCTCTCTAAGTCCACAAACGGGCGGGGCCGCCATGGAACAAACCGAGGCCATCCTCATCCGCAAGCAGGCTTGGAGCGATACGAGTCTCATCACCACATGGCTTACCAGCGGGCATGGCAAAATCACTGCCATGGCTCGCGCGGCGAGGAGGCCTGGAAGCCAGTTTGCCGGTCGCTTGGACCTTTTTCACAAGGTTGAGATCGGCTACGCCAATCCAAAACGAGGCTCCCTCCACACGCTTCGCGAAGTGAGGTTGGTCGAGGTTTTTGCCGCCACCTCCGCGTCGAATCTTTTTCTCTGCGGCTACTTCGCGGAACTCACCGACCTCGTCACGCAACCCGGCGAACCGTTTCCTGAGATTTATGATCTCTTCTCACGCGCCACCGCGCATCTAAGCCGCTCACCCGCATCCATGCGGGCTCTCGAGTTTTTTGAGAGCGAACTCTGCCGCATGCTCGGCATCCACGATGGCACCGCTTGTGCTAGGGCGGCGATTGAAACCTATTGCGGACGCATACCCTCTTCGCGTATGGCTGCACTGCAATTGTTGAATCCTCGCACCACACCGTGAAACGAATTCTTCAGCAAACTCTCCTCCTCGGGCTCATCGTCGCATTTTGCCTGCCGCTCACCGCTTGCCTCGGGCCAAATATCAAAGGCTACAAAACCAAGCCCTACGCAATTCGCGGCATTCGATATCATCCCATGCAGCCCCGCGAAGCCATCGGCCACACCGAGGTCGGTATCGCATCCCACTACTCGGAGCATTTCCTCATTTTTCCCGGCAAGACAGCCACCGGAGAAAAACTCTGGCCATGGACCAAAGTCGCCGCCCATAAAACACTGCCCATCCCATGCGTCATCCGCGTCACCAACCTGAAAAACGGCCGTTCGGCCAAAGTCCGCGTCAATGACCGCGGACCTTTCATCCGTGGTCGCATGCTCGATGTCACAAAACCCGTCGCCGACGACCTCGGATTCACTAAGCAAGGCCTCACGAATGTAAAAATCGAAGTCCTCAGCGTTGGCGATGGACCCTATCGCATCCGCTGAAATTTCAACTCTAATCCAACCATGCCAACTCCAAAAATCGCCCAAAAATCACCGTCACCCGTCACCGTTGTCGCAGGCAAGACCTACTACTGGTGCTCCTGCGGTGAGAGCAAATCCCAACCCTTCTGCGACGGCTCACACAAAGGCACAGGGTTCTCACCCGTTCCCTACACCGCCGAAAAAGATGGCATCGTATACTTCTGCGCCTGCAAACACAGCGCAAACGGAGTCCTCTGCGATGGATCGCACAAAGCTCTCGCCTGATTCTTTTCGATGAGAGGAGGGGGGTACGATCGCCCCGACCGTGAAAGACACTCGTCTTGCAACCTCACCGTGAACCTTACGCCGCTTCGCGGCTGAAAATTGGGGCATGCGAGACGATCCCCCTCCCAGGTTTTTCGAAGCGCGCGGCAACGATCCATTGCTCCAAAAAAATGATTTTGCTGTCCATGATTTTTCCAAAAAGTCATCAACGAGTACTTTGACAAAACCGCCGTGTTCAACTTATTTGTTATACATGCGAACCATAACTTCGAGAGACCTCGTTCACCGCTCCAAGGAAATTCGTAAGCTCCTGTCGGCAGGTCAGACTCTTCGTTGGACATCGCACGGATCGCCTGTGGCTTTGATCCAACCGGTTTCTGCGCAGCTTCCTCTTGCCAAGCCGGATTGGATTTCTCGCGCCCGTGCCGCCGGTGCGGTCACTAGCAGACACCCTTCGGTTGCCGACACTGTCTATCAGGACCGTGACTGACCTTTATTGCGATGTCCAAAGTCTATTTTGACACCGGGGCGCTTGTGAAACTTTACATCTTCGAATCCGGTAGCGCTTTTGTGCAACGCCAAGCGCAGAAAGCCAACTCTATTACCATCAACCAACTTCAGGAAACCGAACTTCGCAACGCCATTCATGCGGCGATTGGTCGAAAGAGCATTCCGAGTGCTGCTGGACTCTTGGCCCTCGAACACATCGACTCGGATAACCGCAACGGGATTCTTTCCATGGAAATGCTGGATTGGCCGGTTGTTTGGAACCGCGCTGCCTATCTGGCCCGCCTTCACACAAGGAAACTTCTCTGCCGAACGCTTGATATCCTTCATGTCGCTGCAGCGGAGTCGTGTGGCGCCGATTTGTTCGTAACCGGCGACAAACGCCAGTTCAAACTCGCCAACGCGGTCGGACTACCCTCCACTCTTGTACCCGAATCGAGAGATTCTTTGTAGATCAGAGAAGTTTTGATTTCTTACCCCACTCTTTCTTGTAAACTGGGGGTCAGGCAACATTTCCTTTCATTTGGATATATAAAAACGGCTCCACGCATTGATGGAATTCTATTCGTGATCTTTGGCAGAGCCGACCGGGACGGGCTTGGCAATCTTTTGGAACTCCAGATCGGGACGACGGCGTGGGTTCGATATGAATTGGGACGGGTTGCCGGATGGCTTTGAATACCGCTACAGGAGCAGGTTGCGGCCGACTGTGCGGGATAATAAAAATCTCGATCCCGATGGGGATGGGATCGAGGATTGGCTGCGAGCTCGTTGACGTAAATCGCCGCAATTCCCGATTCGGTGCGACGAACTCA
>Ga0164293_10002421_pt1 | contig 15818 bp, 17 predicted proteins | sample GEODES118metaG_FD_111487 | JGI IMG/M metagenome (GOLD analysis project Ga0164293, IMG submission 111487) | Eutrophic lake water microbial communities from Lake Mendota, Wisconsin, USA - GEODES118 metaG | ecosystem: Environmental > Aquatic > Freshwater > Lake | place: USA: Lake Mendota...
GCGTGGTTGCTGTCGCGCGAGTCGCTGGGCATCACCGGCGAGATCCTCCATGTCGACGCCGGCTACAACATCATGGGTTCGCCCGGCCGTCTCCTCGAACTCGTCAAGCAACCCGAAGCGTGAACGACGGGTCGGCAACGAGGATCGCCGTGGCGGTCGTCGTCTCGGCCGGGCGCGTGCTCGTCGGCCGCAGGGCGAGCGATGCGGTCGATGCCCCCGGGCGGGATGAGTTCCCGGGCGGGAAGGTCGAGCCGGGGGAGTCGATCGAAGACGCCGCCGCCCGCGAGTGTCGCGAGGAGAGCGGTGTCGAGGTCGTCGTCGGAGCTCGGCTCGATCTCGTCAGCGCGGCGTCGTCCGCCGGCGCGATCGAGATCCACTTCCACGCGGCCCGGCCCGCCGATCCGGGGGTCATCCCCACGCGGCCGTTCGCATGGATTCCGATCGCTGACGTCGCGCGATGTTCGTTTCCGAAGCCGAATGCCGGGATCGTCGCCCGTCTGCTTGCGGATCATTCCGCCGACTGATCGGTCCGCAGCCGGCGGCTTCCCCGGTCACGGAGGATCCCAGCCGCCGCGATTCCAGGGATGACACCGTCCGATCCGCCGCAGGCCACGAAGGCTTCCGCGGATCACGCCGTACTTCCGCAGCGACTCGATCGCATACACGCTGCACGTCGGCTGGAAACGGCACGTGGGACCGATCAACGGGCTGACACACCGCTGATAGACGCGGATCGCCCCACAGAGCGCGGCGACGACGCACCGGTCGGCGACACCTGCCAACCGGGCAGAGAGACCGGCTGCGGCTTCCCGCTCCCCATGCCCCGGCGGCGGATCGTCGGGTGCACTCATCGATGCCTGGGCTTCGTGGGGCGGTCCGCAGGTACTTCCGAGTCGCGGTACGACGGACGCGACACCACCCTCGTGGCTAGACCGACGAGTGTCATCCCGATCCGTACCGCCGCCTCGGCACCCTGCGGCGCCGTACCCGATCGCACCACGACGACGTAGTCGTGTCCCGCGGGTATCCGGCTTCCCGCCGTCCGGAACGCCTCCCGGAGCCTCCGCTTCCAGGCGTTGCGCACCACGGCGTTGCCGATCCGCCGCGACACCGACATCCCCAACCGGGCGGGCTGCGGCTCACCGGATCCAAAGGGCCGCGGACAGGCGTAGAGCACGAGCGCCCCTTCCGCCGCGGTGCGACGGAAGCGGTAGACACGGTCGAACTCCGACGGCCGGAGAAGCCTCCGCGACTTCGGGAACGATTCGTCCCCGTGCGTCACCACGTCAGTCCGGCCCGTGGCGGTGGCGATCCTGCTTCCGCTGCCTTCGCCGCCCCGAGAAGAGCGTCGACGACGTCGGCCGCCGGCGGCTTCGCCGGCAGCACGATCTGCACCTCGGCGATCAAGTCTCCCTTGGCCCCGTTGGCATGCCTCACACCCATGCCCGCGGCGCGGAGTTTCCGTCCGCAACTGGTCATCGGCGGGATCCGCAGCGTGATCGTTCCCCATGGTGTCGGAAGATCGACCTTCGCTCCCTCGAGCGCCTCCGAGAGGGTCACCGGCAACGTCACCTCGAGGGTGTCCCCTTCACGCCGGTAGACCGGATGCTGCTCGACCCCGACCTCGAGGAGCAGGTCGCCGGCCGGACCACCGCCACGCCCCGGCATCCCCTGACCACGCAGGCGCATCCGCGCGCCGTCGGGAATCCCCTGGGGGATCGTCACCAGAATCGTTTCCTTTGCGGCATCCCGCTCGATCCGCACGTCGGTCTTGCCACCGTCGATGGCAAGCCGGAAAGGAATCTCGATCCGCGTGGTGATGTCCTCGCCCGGTTCCTTGGCGGGCTTCCGACGGGAGCGTGTCTTCCCGGAGCCACCGCCGAACAGGTCACCGAACCCCCCTCCCCCGCCGAACAGACTCTCGAGATCGATCTCCGCGCCGCCGAACGGATTCGGACCGCCACCGCCATCGAACGGCCCGCGGCCACCGCCCCAACCACCCCGCGGCCCTGCCCCGCCACCGGCGACACCCTCGAAGGCGCTGCCGTAGCGGTCATACATCTCGCGCTTGCTGGGGTCGTTGAGCGTATCGAACGCCGTCTGCACCTTCTTGAACTGCTCCTTCGCCGCGTTGTCGTCGGGATGGAGGTCGGGGTGGTACTTCCGCGCCAGTTCGCGGTAGGCCTTGCGAATGTCCTCCGCCGAGGCCGTCCGCGGCACGCCGAGCGTTTGATAGTGGTCGTCGGCCATCAGGCTCTTGCATCCTCGAATCGACGTCGCAGATCAGGCCGTCACGACGGGCCATGGAACACGATTTTAGGAATGCGACAGGAGCCGCTTCAAGGCGAGGGCGCCGGGCGGCGGGAGGAGTGACTCACCTCCGCCCGGGGCGCCTCGGCCTGCGGGCCACGGCCGACTCCTCCACCATCCGTCCCGAGCTCCGCGTCCGATCGATGGACACGGGCGGCTCCCCCTTTTCGTCGAGGAAGTACGACTGGCAGCGCACGGGCAGTTCCCCGGGCCCAGGCTGCACGAGCTTGAAGCTCCCGTCCGGGGCCATGACCCGCGCCCGGGTGTTGTCGGCGAGGTAGACCGGGACGATCTCGCGGAGAATCCGCGCCGCGAGTGCCGGCGTCTCGATCGGCACCATCAACTCGACCCGTCGGAAAAAATTCCTCGGCATCCAATCGGCACTCGAGATGTACACCTTCGCGTCGTCGTCGGGGCCGAAGATGTAGATCCGGCTGTGCTCGAGGAACCGGTCGATCACGCTCCGCACGCGGATCGTCTCGCTCAACCCGGGCACACCCGCCCGCAGCGAGCAGATTCCACGGGGAACGATGTCGATCGGCACCCCTGCCCGGCTGGCGCGGTAGAGCGCCTCGATGACATGCGGATCGACGAGCGAGTTGAGCTTGGCGAAGATCCGCGCCGGACGGCCGGCACGGGCACGTTCCGTCTGCTCGTCGATCAGCTCGAGCGTCCTGCGGTGGAGGTCGTTGGGGGCCACGATCAGCTTTCGCCAACGATGCCCCTGCGAATACCCCGTCAGCAGATTGAACACCGCCGAGGCATCCTCGGCGATCTGCTCGTCGGCGGTGAACAATCCCAGATCGGTGTAGAGCAGCGCCGTGGTGGGGTTGTAGTTGCCGGTGCCGAGATGGACATAGCGGCGCAGCCCATGCCCTTCGTTCCGCACCACCATCGACAGCTTGCAGTGGGTCTTGAGGTCGAGGAAACCGAACACGACGTGCACGCCGGCCCGCTCCAGCTGGCGGGCCCAACTGACGTTGTTGGCCTCGTCGAAGCGGGCCTTGAGCTCGACGAGCGCCGTAACGTGCTTCCCCGACTCCGCCGCCGCGATCAGCGCCCGGGAGATCGGAGAATCGCCGGACGTCCGGTAGAGCGTCTGCTTGATGGCGAGCACTCGGGGGTCGGCGGCGGCACGGGTGACGAACTCGACGACGGGGTCGAACGACTCGTACGGATGATGGAGGAGGACGTCGTGGGAAGCGATCTCGGCGAACAGGTCGTCGCCGCGTCGCAGGCCGCGCGGCATGCGCGGCGTGAAAGGTGGATCGTGGAGGAGCGGATAGCCGGGAAGCTTGTGGAGCTCCCACAGGCAGGTGAGGTCGAGAGGGCCGTCGATGCGGTAGACCTCGCCGTAGCTGTCCGCATTTCCGTCATGGAGCTGCTCTTCCTCGATGATCGTCCGCGCTACCGAGTCGTCCGCCGATCGTGCCGAGACCTCGATACGCACAGCCTGCCCGCGCTGGCGGGCCTTGAGACGCTCCTCGATGAGCCGCAACATGTCGTCCGACTCCTGCTCGAGGAGCTCCAGATCGCTGTCACGGGTGATCCGGAACGTCGTCCACGAGAGCACCGTGAAGCCACCGAAGAGCTGCGACAGCCTCGCCGCCACGAGATCCTCGAGAAGGACGAAGCGGTGCTGGCCGGGGATGTCGCAGCCGACGTTCACGAATCGGGGGAGAACCTGCGGCACCTGGACCACGGCAAACAGCCGCTTGGGACCGAGGCCCTTCTCCTGCTCGAGCTGGGCGCCGATGTACAGACCACGATTGTGGTAGCGGGGCGAAGGATGGGCGGGATCGACCGCCATCGGCGTGAGGATCGGCAGGGCACGCTCGTTGAAGAACCGGTCGACACGCGCCAACTGTTGCTCGTCGAGATCGCCGTATCGCACCAGTTGGAAGCCCTCGGCAACCATCGCCGGGGCGATGCTCTCCTCGAGACAACGGTATTGGCGGGCGACGAGTTCCTGGGTGCGCTCGGCGATCCGGCGGAGTTGCTCCAAGGGAGCGGTGCCATCGGGGGGCGTGTCCTGGGGGGCGCTCTCGCCGTACGCCTGCTCCCTCACCCCCGACACCCGCACCATGAAGAACTCATCGAGATTCGAGCTGAAGATCGCCAGAAACTTGAGCCGCTCCATGAGTGGATTGGTGACGTTCTCGGCCTCCTCGAGGACACGGGAGTTGAAATCGAGCCAACTCAATTCCCGATTGATGAAACAATCGGACGAGTCGTTGATGGCACTGGGGTCGGGGTGCTGGCTCATGGCGGCTGGCGGTGCACTCGGGGGAATGGTAAACCGAGACCTTGTCCGGCGATCGGCCCACGGCCCGTCGGGGCGTGCGTGAACCTCGGAGTCTACCCACAGCCGGGTTCTCTCCCCACGATCCTCGCATCATCCTCATCCCGCCGGATCGTCGTGGTGTGCAGACGCCCGGCCGGAAACGGTCTCTCCATCCAAGTCTCCGCCACGCTCCGCCATGCCTGCAGACCGCTTCCCCGAGTCCCCACCCGATCCCTCCCGGAGCGGCGTCGGGCTTCCGCCGCCGGGCAGTCGGGGATGGTGCGTCGCCGAGGCATGCCGGCTCGAGGCGACGGCCGAGAAGCCCGGGAACGTCCACCCGAGCGCCTCCTTCCCCGATCTCGATCACGGTGATTTGGTCGCCGCCGGACACGCCATCGCCCCGGCGATCGAGGCCGCCCCGGATTGTTCCCTCGGCCGGACGATCCTCCGGGCCGTGACCGCCTCGCGGCGCGTCACCCGGTCCAACGCCAACCTCGGCATCATCCTCGCGATCGCGCCGCTGGCAGCGGTCCCCGGCGACGACGCGGGGCGTCCCTTCCGCGACGCGGCAGTGAGGAGGATCCTCTCGGGCCTCGTGCCTGCGGATGCCGCCGACACGTGGGAGGCGATCGCGATAGCCTCACCGGGCGGCATGGGCCGAACGAGCCGGTGGGATCTCGCCGGCCCGCCGCCGGAAGACCTCCTTGCGGCGATGGCCGAAGCCGCCCCCCACGATCGGATCGCCCGGTTGTGGACCGAAGGTTGGGAGCCGCTCCACGACGGGCTCGTCACCGATCTGCGGGCCGAATTGGATTTCGGCCGACCGCTCGGCGATGCGATCGTGCGTGGCTACCTCCGCCAACTCGCCCGCGAGCCCGACTCGCTCGTCGCCAGGCGGCACGGTGCCGACGTTGCCGCCGACGTCAGCCGGCGCGCCGGGGGGGTCCTCGAGCGACCGGGAGAGTCGTGGCGGGAAGCCGCGGCGCGCTTCGATCACTCCCTCCGCCATCCCCGTCGGATCAATCCCGGTACGACGGCCGACCTCTGCGCCGCCGCGCTGTACATTCTCCTCCGCGAAGGTCGGCTGCCGGCCTCGGGGATGACGGCCCCGGCGCGATGACAGAACGGTCGGCAGCCACTCCACCACCCACAAAAACGCGGAGCAACTCACGATGGAGCGCTACGGAGTCCGGCTCCGCAAGGCGGTGCACGTTTTCTCGTCCGGGCATTTCATCACGCTCACCGACACGCTCTGCGAACCGGTGCACGGCCACAACTGGACGGTGGCGGTCGAGATCGACGGCCCACCCGATGCCCACGGTATGGTGGTCGACTTCATCCTCCTCCGCGACACCCTCACGCACGTCGTCGGTCGGCTCGACCACCGCATGCTCCTCCCCACACTCAATCGACACCTCACGGTCACGGAGGCCAGCGGCCCGGAAGGGGTTCCGGAAGTCGTTGTCCGCTTCGAGCGCCGCCGCTGGGTGTTCCCGGCCGACGAGTGCGTCCTCTTGCCGATGCAGAACACCACCGCGGAGTGGCTCGCGGCGTGGATCGGTCGCGAGGTGATCGAGGCACTCACGGCCTCCGGCGCACCGCACCCCGGCCGGATCCTCGTCGCCGTCGACGAGTGCGCCGGCCAAGAGGGGATGTGGGAGCAGACGACACCGTGACCGTCGCGGTTCGCCCCACACTCGCCGCCAGCTTGCTCCCCGTCATCGCTCCACGATGACGAGCTTCGTGGCGGCATCCGTCGACAGCGAGAGCGGCTTCCCCCCGACGCTCACGCTCATCAGACCCGCACCGTCGGGAGGCCGGACGACGTCGCCCTCGACGCCGAGCACGAGCCCGGAGTCGGTGAGGGAGCGGAGGAACCCGGGTGACTGATCGAGCACCCTCGTGATCCGGAAGCGGCTCCCCGCGGTGCAATCGGCCAGCAGGCGTGCCGGGGGGAGGCTGTCGTCCGGATCGGCACCGTCGGCGGGAGGGATCGGATCGCCGTGGGGATCGACGCGGGGATGGCCGAGAAAGGCGTCGATCCTCTCGACGAGCAGATCACTGACGGCGTGCTCCATGTGTTCGGCCTCGTCATGGACCTCGTCCCAACTCAGGTCGAGCGTCTTCAGGAGGAACAACTCGAGGAGACGATGACGACGGATGACTCGCAGCGCCAAAAGCCTTCCCGCCTTCGTCAGCGCCACGCCTTCGTAAGGGCGGTGCGTCGCCAGTCGGGCAGCGTCCAACGTCTTGAGCATGCTGGTCACCGTCCCCGGAGAGACCTCGAGCGCCGTGGCGACCTGTCCCGTGGTCACCGCGCTGCCGGGCTGGGCCGCCGCGATGAGGTGGATCGTCTTCACGTAGTTCTCGACGGTGAGGCTGGCCACGACGATGTCCTCGACGGAAACCCGGATCGGAAATGGGGCATCGGCCACACGAACGTCGTGCCTTCCGGGGTCGAAGGCCCGGGGATTGCCCGGCAGGGTGGCCGGCGACATTATGTCTTGCCGCGGTGCGGAGCACCGCACCGAGGCCATGCTCGCGACCGCGATCGGCCCCGGCAAGTCCGGCCACGGAACGGCTCTTCACCGAGGGCTGATTCCATGCCGCTGCAACTCAACGCGCGGGCCGCCGCGATCGTCGCCAAGGCGCTTGCCGATCCCGAAGCGCTCGGGCTTTCCGTCCACAGGACGAAAGACGGTGTGCAGATCGTCGATGCCGGGGTGCGTGCGACCGGCGGCGTGGAAGCGGGACTGCTCCTGGCCCACGCAGCGCTCGCCGGATTGGGGGAGGTGTGGCTCGAGGCACCGGCCGGCGTCCCCGGCCACCATCAGCTCCGCCCCGCGTCCGATCCCTGGGACGGCCGCTGCCCGTGGCCGACGGTCGCCGTGGAGAGCACGACCCCGGTCGCCGCCTGCCTGGCATCGCAGTACGCGGGCTGGAAAGTGTCGGAGGGGAAATACTTCGCCATGGCCAGCGGCCCGCTGCGGGCGGCGATCGGCCGCGAGGACCTGTACGACGACATCGGCTGCCGCGAGCTTGCCGAGGTGGCGGTGGGACTGCTCGAGTCGTCGAAGCTGCCGCCCGACGAGGTGTGCCTGACGTTGGCGAGCGCGGCAGGCATGACTCCCGATCGGCTCATCCTGCTCGTCGCCCGGACCGCAAGCCTTGCCGGCACACTCCAGGTGGTGGCCCGGTCGCTCGAGACCGCGCTCCACAAACTGCACGACCTCGGCTTCGACCTGCGGCGGATCCGCGCCGGCCTCGGCCGCGCACCGCTCCCGCCGGTCCCCGTCCCTCCCGATGACCTCGAGGCGATCGGCCGGACCAACGACGCGATCCTCTATGGCGGCCAGGTTGTCCTCTGTGTCACCGGAGACGATTCCGGCCTCGCGGAGGTCGCGGACGCGGCAGTCAGCGCCGCGTCCGCGTCGTACGGGCGTCCGTTCCGAGCGCTCTTCGAGGCCGCCGGATACGACTTCTACAAGCTCGACGCGGCCCTCTTCGCGCCGGCGATGATCGAGATCGTCAATGTCGACACCGGTGTCCTTCACGCGGCCGGATCGATCGCCCCGGACGTGCTGCGGATCTCCTTCGGCGAGCCTTGAGCCGGAGGGCATGGCCGATGCAACTGGTGGTCATCGGAGCCCCCGGCTCCTGGCATGTGATGCGGATCGGCGCCGCGGCGGAGTCGTTCGGTCACGACGTCTCGGTGGTTGCCTGGCGGCAGCTCGGTGCCATCGTCGGCCCCGGCCCGACCGCGGAACGATTCCTCCCCGCTGCGGTCGATCGGGCCGACGCTGTCATCGTCCACGGGATGCCGGCCGGACGACTCGAGGAGGTGATCCTGCGGATGGACCTCCTCGGCCGGCTCGACGCCCGGGGAACCCCGGTCATCAACAGCCCGCGGGCATTGGAAACCGCGATCGACAAATACCTCTCCCTGGCCCGCCTGGCGGCGGCGGGGATCCGTGTGCCCCGGACGATCGTCGCGCAGAGCCCGGAGGAAATCAGGCACGCCTGGGAGTCGCTCGGACGCGATGCGGTGTCGAAGCCATTGTTCGGGTCGTGTGGCCGCGGAATCGAGCGGGTCGACTCCGAGGAGACGCTTCTCCCTCTCCTGACGGCGGCCGCTTCGACCCCCGAAGGGGTGGCGACCTACCTTCAGGAGTTCATTCCGCATGCCGGCTGGGATGCCCGGGTGCTCCTTGTCGGGGAGGAGGCCTATTCGCTCCGACGGCGATCTGCGACCGACTGGAGGACGAACCTCGCCCGCGGAGGGACCGGCGAACCGTTCAGCCCCCCCCGGTCCTGGCTCGACTGCGCCCATCGGACCGCCACCCTCCTGGGGGTGGAGATCGCCGGGGTCGACATCGTCGCCGACCGCGACGGAGCCCCGATCGTTCTGGAGGTGAATGCGGTGCCCGGCTGGCGGGGTCTCCAGGCAGCCACCGGCCTCGACCCCACACCGGCCGTGGTCCGGTGGGCCGAACGCCGGGCAAAAGGCCATCGAACAGCCTCTTGAGCTTTCTTTTCTCGGCCGTCACAGACCGGACAGTTGGGAAATGCGACTCGCCGGAGCTGCCTCTTTTTGTGGCACGCCACCCACTGCCTCCCCGGGAGGCACCGCTGCGCGAAATTGTCTCGCAGCTCGGCAATTCGCCGCAAGTCGTTTCCCAGGTGGCACTTCCTGCTGCGACTTGACCATGGCGCCAGCATGCAGGCACCAGTGGACCCACGGAGGGTGCCACCGGCCCGTCCCCGCGTTCTCGAAGGGTTCCCCGATCATGGCGAGCAGGTCCGAAACCGAGTCCCCCCAGTCCGAATCCGTCGATCCCCAAGCCGCCGCGGTGCTGCAGGTCGCCGAGCGGCTCCATGCCATGGGGCCCGACTGGGTCGTTTTCTTCCGCGAAGTCCTCGGTGTCGAGGGAATCGTGCGTCGGTCGTTCCGGACCGACTCCGCCCTCACGCATTTCGAGTGCTCGCCGCAGTACGCCCGGATCCGGGAGATGCTCGACGACCTCAGGAGCCGGCAGCGCGACCGACCGGCCAACCGGGAGGCCCAACGGGTGGTCACGGTGCGGATGCCCCGCTCCCTTCACGAATCGCTCAAGGCGGAGGCGGACGACATGCGGGTGAGCATCAATTCCCTCTGCATCTCCAAGCTGCTCAAGATCCTCGACGAGGATGAGCGGCGGGACCTGGCAGCGGATCGCGGCGAACCCCAGGACATGGCTGGGTGAACGGCACCGGCGGTCATGGAGCCCCGGTGCCCGGGAGAGGGACGGGGCGGACCTGTAAGCCGGGTTTTGTTCCGCGCCGCCGGAAGCGGCGCGGTGATGACCATTTCTCTAGGTCGCCGGTTGCCCGGCGACTCTGGCAGCCGACCCGGGGGTGGGACGGAACGGGCCGTTCCGTGGCGGCCTTGCGGCCGACTCCCCCCTGCTTGGCCTTGCTCCCGATGGGGTTTACCGAGCCGGACCGGTCACCCGATCCGCTGGTGAGCTCTTACCTCACCGTTTCACCCTTACCGGCGGGCCTTCCCGCCGGCGGTCTGTTTTCTGTGGCACTTTCCCTGACCTCACGGCCGGTGGGCGTTACCCACCATCGCGCCCTGCGGAGCCCGGACTTTCCTCCCGTCGGGACATTCCCGGCAGCGCCCCTTTCGAGTGCCGCAAGGACGCGCCCGACCGGCGGCCATCCGTTCCACCCCGTTCCCTCTCCCGGGAACCGTTCCCCCAACCATACCACCTTCACGCTCCCCCCCGTTTGAAGACCTCTTTTTGACCATCCGTCCGGAGAGGCGTAGATTTTGACTGGCTGGCCTTCTGAAATCGGCACCGACGAACCCCGGGCGACCCAGGAACGTATCGAGGTCCATGTACGGCGAATTGATCCCCCAAGGGGGCGGCGACCCGATCCCGTTGCTCAAGCCCGTCCTCGTCGTGGGGCGTCGTGAGAGCGCCGACATCGTCCTCCGCTTCCCGAACGTCTCCGGTTCCCACTGCGAACTGTCGCTCGTCGACGGGTATTGGTTCGTCAAGGATCTCGCCAGCAGCAACGGCACGAAGGTCAACGGGATGCGCGTCAGTGAGAAGCGCCTCGATCCCGGTGACAAACTTTCGGTCGCCAGGCATCACTACGAAATCACCTACGATCCCTCGAGGAACGGCGCGATCGCGGCCCCCGTCGACAACATCCCGTTGAATCCCTTCGGAAAGAGCCTTCTCGAGAGCGCCGGCCTCGAGACGAAGCGGAGCACCCCGACGTTCGCCTCGGCACCCCGCCCGGCCGCTCGTCGCCCCGATTCCCCCCCTCCCGGGACTCGCGGGGATCGCCCCTGATCAGGCTGCATGGCGAAACCCCGCAAGATACGGATCGCGTTCCGCAAGAATCGCTCGGTCCGGCGGCGCGGTGGTGATCTAACTCGTTCCCACGAGGACGATCCCGACGCGCTCGCCGATCAGGCCTCCTCCGAACGGCTCTCCGGCAAGGGAGACCTGACCCGCAAGCGGACGGTGATCGAGCCGGGGCCCGAGGTGGCCGTCGATGCGTGGCGGGGACAAGTGCTCCATGTCCACGGTCTGGAGAGCTTCGTCCGCCGCGACGACGGCCATGTCGTCCGCTGCACGACCCGGCGCGTCCTCCGAACGATGGCGATCGACCAGCGCCACCCGGTCGTGGCCGGCGATTGGGTGACGGTCCGGCAGACCGCCCAACCCGATCAGCCGGATCGCGCCGTTCCCTCCGGGAGCGCCGATGGAATCCGGGAGGACGCCACGATCCATTCCGTCGAACCGCGTCGCAACGAATTGGCCCGGAACAGCCGCGGGCGACGTCACGTGATCGTCGCCAACGTGGATCAGGTCGTGATCGTCGGGAGCGCCGCCCAGCCGCATCTCAAGCCGGGCCTCGTCGACCGCATGCTCGTCGCCGCGGAGTGCGCCGGAATCCGGCCGCTGATCTGCATCAACAAGGCCGACCTCGTTCCCCCGAAAAGCCTCGTCCCCCTCGCGGGCGTCTACGCACGGATGGGATACGGGGTGATTCTCTGCTCCACGGTCACCGGGATGGGCATCGACCGGCTCCGCGCCGAACTCCGCGGCGTCGTCAGCGCCGTCGTCGGACAGAGCGGTGTCGGCAAGTCGTCGCTCCTCAACAAGGTTCAGCCCGATCTCGCGTTGCCCGTCGGCGAGGTGAGTCGCGACAACGACAAGGGGCGCCATACGACGACGACGGCGCGGCTCATCCCCCACCGGCTCGGTGGCACGTTCGTCGACACACCCGGCGTCCGTCAATTCCAGCTGTGGGAGATCGTGTCAGCCGAGGTGCCCGCCGCATTCCGCGACTTGAGGCCGCTTGCCAACCTCTGCCGTTTCCCCGATTGCACCCACAGCCACGAGACCGACTGCGCCGTGAAGCACGGGGTGGCCGACGGCCTCCTCGACACGCGCCGCTGGGAGAGCTGTTGCCACCTGACCGAGAACCTGGGCGACGACCCCGAGGATGACGAATGACCAACACCGTCCGCAGCAAGAGCGTGCAGAGCGAGCGGGCCGTGCTCGTGGGGGTGTTGCTCCACGCCCCGGTCGACGAGCGGGCCCCACTCGACGAGATCCGGGGTCTGGCCGAATCGGCCGGCGCGACGGTCGTCGCCGAGGTGACTCAGCGGCGCGACAGCCCGGACCAGACCACCTACCTCGGCAAGGGAAAGGTCACCGAACTCGCCGGGCTCGTCGCCCACCACGACGCCGACGTCGTGATCTTCGACAACGATCTCTCCCCGGCCCAGACCCGCAACCTCGAGCAGGAACTGAAAACGAAAGTCCTCGACCGCTCGGAGGTGATCCTCGACATCTTCGCCGCACGGGCCCGCACCTACGAGGCCAGGCTCGCGGTGGAATTGGCGCAGCTCGAGTATTCGCTGCCGAGGCTCAAGCGGATGTGGACGCATCTGTCGCGACTCAAGATGGGAATCGGCATGCGAGGACCGGGCGAGAAGCAGCTCGAGGTCGACCGCCGGCTCGTCGAGAAGCGGATCCACGATCTCCGTGCCGAACTCGCCGAGATCCACGGGCGGAAAGAGCGGCAGGTGGCGGCCCGACAGGACCACATGACCGTCTCACTCGTCGGCTACACCAACGCCGGCAAGAGCACGCTCCTCAATCGGCTCACGGGCGCCGACGAACTGGCGGCGGACAAACTTTTCGCCACACTCGACACGCGCACGCGCCGCTGGAAGCTCGATGGCTGGGGCCCGGTTCTCCTCTCCGACACCGTCGGCTTCATCCGCGATCTCCCCCACCGACTGATCGCCAGCTTCCGGGCCACCCTCGAGGAGACCCGTCAGGCCGATCTTCTCCTCCACGTCGCCGATGCATCGAGCGACCTGGTCGACTCGCAGATCGCGGCGGTCCGCGGCGTGCTTGCCGATCTCGGCGTCGACGAGAAGGACACGCTTCTGGTCCTCAACAAGGTCGATGCCGTCGACGACCGCGAGCGTCTCGAGGCCCTCCTCGACCGCTATCCCCACGCGATCCGCATCTCCGCGCGGAGCGGCGTCGGAATCGCGGATCTCCTCCGGGCGACGAGCGATTGCCTCGGCCGCAACTTCGGCGACGTCGACGTCCGCACCTCCGCCGGCAACGGCAGGCTGTTGGCATGGTTGTCCGCCCACGGCGAGGTCCTCTCCCGCCACTTCGACGACGAATCGGTCACCGTCCATTGTCGGATTCCTGCGGCGATGCTCGGCCGCATCGACCCGGCCGAGGCCCGGGTCACGCCGCACGAGCCGCCCACCGGCTCCCCGCGCGGTGCGAGGTCCACCACGGAGGTCGAAGCGACCCCCCCCGCTCATGCCGACTCCACCGGCTCCCGCTGACGCACACCGCGCCCACTTCCCGCGACGCCGGAAGCTCGTGGGCCTGCGCATCCTCCTCACCGGCGGATCGTCGGGGGTGGGGCGGGCCCTGGCGATCGAACTCGCCGGGCGCGGGGCGCGTGTTTTCGCCACCGCTCGGCGTGCTCAACTCCTCGGCACGCTCGCCGCCGAGCATCCGATCGCGGTCCTCGCCGGCGACATCACCGACGACGCCTTCCGTCATCAACTCGTGGCGGCCTCGGTCAAGAGTCTCGGTGGCCTCGATGTCGTCATCGCCGCGGCGGGGAGTGGCGCGATCGGCCGGTTTGACCAGGCCGATCCGGCCACGTTGCGGCGCGTGATGGAGATCGATTTCTTCGCCCCGGCGGAGCTCGTGCGGCTCGCGCTGCCGGTCATGGCTCAGGGCCGCGATCCGGCCGTCGTCCTCGTCGGCTCGATCCTCGGCCTCCACCCCATCCCGCTCCATGCCGACTACTGTGCGGCCAAAGCCGCGCTCCACTCCCTCTCCGGAACACTCCGTGCCGAGCTTGCCCAATCGGGGATCGACGTCCTTCTGGCCACGCTCGGGCCGACGGCATCGGAGTTCTGGGACAGCCTCCTCGCAGGCGACAGGCCTTCATGGTCGCGGGGCCGGCAGCTCGACGCCGCCACGACCGCTCGCGCGATCCTCGTCGCGCTCGAGCGCCGCCGGGGCACCGTCTACCCCGGCTTCTCGGCAAAGGGCTTCGCCCTCGCCGCCCGCTTCTGCCCCCGACTCGTCGACCGGATCATCCGCCGGCGGATGGCGATGGGATGAGGCCTCGGTCCGCGAGCGTCCTCATGCCCCCCTCGCGGCCTCCAGTTCCATACCGATCGCGAGGAGCTGCCCGGCATCGAGGAGGGTGTCGTTGGCGGCAAAGAGGCGGCGGATCGCCTCCTTGTGGATCTTCATCTTCGTCCCGCCGACGCCGAGGGCGCCGTAGATGATCCGGCCGCCGTCGTCACGGGCCTTGTCGCCGGCCGCGATCCCGGCGATCCCCGCCGGCGGCACCGCGTTGAGGTCGACGAGCACCCGCGCAGCGGTCGCGGCGGCTCTCCCCCGCTCGTCGAGGAGCGTGACGCCGGCAGCCCCGCAGGCGACGACGAGCTGCGCTGTGGCAAGCGCCGTGGTGAGCTTCGGCTCCTCGGCCGACGCGCCGCGGGACTCGATCGGAAAGAGCTTCGCACCGGGCATCTCGGCCCGGACGCGCTCGCACACCGCTTCTGCCCGCTCGAGCGAACGCGACACGAGCGTCACGCTCACGCCGAGGCCGGCGAGGAGCTGGCCAACGCGCTGCCCCACCGGGCCCGTCCCGCCGAGGACCACTGCCGCGAGGCCCGCGCCGGAACTGGCGAGCGGAAGATGACGGGCCGCCGCGACGACGGCCGCCGCGGCGGTCGTGTTCGCCCCCGAGGGATCGAGAAGCACGCCGACACGGACCGGACCGAAGAACGTCTTTCGTACCTTCGAGAAGACCGCCTCGGCGGCAGGCACGTCACTCCCGCCGATGAAGATCGCCGTCGAGGCGAGATCGGCTCCGCCACGCGTGAACATCGCGCCATGGACGAGCGGCACGACCGTGTCGGCCGTCACGCCGCCGTGGCGGAGGAGGACGTCCGCACCGGCATCGACCGCCACCACAGCGTCGAACGTGCTCGGCTGGGGATCGGTGTCGAGTTGAAGGAGGATCCGTGCGGGCATGGCGTGGGCTCCGGAGCGACAGGGAAACGACGAAACGACGACGCCCGTGGCGCGGAAGCCCGCGCCACGGGCGAAAGGATCGATGGACGACGCCGCGTCGGGGTTCAGAACCCGCGGAAAGGATGGACCGAGTCGCGCTTCGCGACCATCTCGGCGGCCGTCGGCTTGCCGTGCATGGCGTTGGCGATGGCCATCTTCGTGGCGTTGTAGTTGTAGGTGTAGATCTTCTTGTCGTCGGCGGCGAGCCAGTGGATGAAGACACCGCAGACGATGACGAGATTCTCGGCGTCACGCTCCGGGATCACGCCATCGGCAACGCTGTCCGCGACGGCCTTGGCAACCGCGGCCTGGGCGGGGCCGAACATCTGAACGGCCTGCTTGGCCCCCTTGATCGTCACCTTCGTGATCATGACGGTGGCGGGCTTTACGGCGACGTTCGGCGTCAGGACCGCGAGGAGGTTGGAGTGCCCCTCGCTCTGCCGGGCCAGCGCGTTTGCGAACGCCGTCCCCACCGGGCCGTCCTTGCTGCCGATCAGCAGATCGATGTGGGCGATTTCGTTGCCGTCACCGTCGAGCGCCTCACCAATGAACATCGACATCTCTGTCTCCTCGTGAAGTGTGCA
>Ga0164293_10002422_pt1 | contig 15818 bp, 14 predicted proteins | sample GEODES118metaG_FD_111487 | JGI IMG/M metagenome (GOLD analysis project Ga0164293, IMG submission 111487) | Eutrophic lake water microbial communities from Lake Mendota, Wisconsin, USA - GEODES118 metaG | ecosystem: Environmental > Aquatic > Freshwater > Lake | place: USA: Lake Mendota...
AGCCCATTGCGGGCAAAATAAATTATTACTGGCTGATGGGCCTGAAGATGTGCTAATGTATCACCTTTGGAATGAAAGTAGTCAATGCCTTCCAAAATTTATCAGCCATTCCAACATACCTTTTTCCTATCAAAGATTATGGGAAAAATATCGGGAAAGCGCATTTAACAGAATTCCGATAATTCTAGCGGTCAATTCGGGAAGTCATCCGGGAATAGTGCCACTGTTGGAACATTGGACCGGAAAACAAGCCCGACATCGGTATTTTAATGGAGGCCAGATTGCTTATCTGAATGAATCAACGGGCCACCAAAAAGTTCAGTACATAGATACAATGATAGAAACTGAAAAGCCATTAGATATTAACCTCAAGAAAACGGGTTATCAAACAAATGATTTAATTGTCATTCATCTTATAAATCCAACTTTATCAAGCGACATCGAATTGATTGGCAGTTTACATAACGGCAACAGACAAATTGACTGGCGAAGCAGTAAAAAATCAGAATTCAGGGGTATAGCAAACGAAAGTATTTTTCTATTCATTAAAACCGCCGACATCGCGGGCATTTCGTCAAGAACCAAGCTTTCTATTTTATTAAAATCCATTAAACCGGGTATTAAAACACATTTGGAGTATAGATTTTGTCGGGCTAACCCGAACCTTTACGGTCCTGCGTGGTTTGAATAACAAAGAGGCCGTTAACGGAACCTTGCCGGATCTACGACAGTAAACACTCTGCTTATATTAAATCCGAACCGAAAACCTCTGTCCATCCATGAACCATTGGTTTGTGCAATAAACTGGGGCTCCGCCATCCCTGCACTGTTGGTAAAATGCAACTGAAATACATGTCCGCCTGTTTCCACATCCAAACCCACAGAAAATGAATTATAAAAGCCGGCATTAGCTCTTCCTGAAGGTCTTGATATTACAGGAATATATTCTGCATTAAAGGTAGTGCGCGGGGTGATTTTCTCACGAAATCCTATCCCTACGGCCATAACCTGCCCCTGCTGACCACTAACCACTGAAGGAGCTATTTGCCACGAAAACCTGTCAGTTTCCTTCCTTCCGGCAATCAACTGTCCGGTATAAACCCATTCTGAGCCCATCATCGTTACTGCTGTTCGTGCGGCACCGGCATACAGTAAAACACTCACAGGCCTTGCATTATCATTTGTCTGGTGCATCAATCGGTACCTTAAACCACCATCTACCATCCTTCCCAGGCTGCTTCTACCCAGATTGATGGCAAGATTCGTAAAAACGCCATATTCTGCTCCAATCCTCACCGATGCATTGTCAATCCCAAACGCTTCATAGGGACCCAGCCCAACAGCTCCAAAGCGGTGGTTTATTTTTACATCCATTACACCCGCGTCAGTGAGCTCAAGACTTTGCAAATTGACAACCCTGGAGGTTTTAAAGGCATTTTCAACCTTGATTCGTTCCGCCGGTTCATCACCCAGTAAAGAGAACCCTGAATCCTGCTGAGCAGAGAGTAAAAAAGGCAGGGTTATTGCTGAAAAAAGAAACAGTATGCGAAGAATCAACTGACTCATTTCTTTTGCAGACTGCAATCTACAGTCACTTTGATGCTTTTGGCAATTTGTGAGGCGTTATTGGCCGGAACTTTGATATTGTAATCGTCCAGAAGTACATTGAAATCCCCTGACAAAATGGCTTTTTTACCCGAAATGGTAACCTTACCGGGAATATTAACGTCCTTGGTTACCCCATGCATGGTCAGTTTACCTTTCACATTCACAGGATACGTTCCATCTACACCATATTTAACCGCTGCATTATTGGTAATACTTCCCTTAAAGGTACTCTTGGGAAACTTGTCGCTTTCCAGATAATTTTCCTGAAAATGTTTTTGCATCAGCGCCTTTTTAAACAGAAAACTGTTGATGGAAACCGCGAACTCCATATTTCCTGTATTGGCATCCAGTGCAGCTTTCACCTGATTGTTGGTGGCATCAATATTTTCGGCAGTTGTCTTACTGAAAAATTTAATGGTTCCGGATGAGGTAGTATACAACTGGGTTTTATCGGATTCATTAGACTGAGCACTTACGCCTCTTAAAAGAGTAAAACCCAATAAAAGTATCAAAGCGTTTTTCATTTGCGTTTCTTGTTGGCTGTTTCTTTTGGATGTTCAACATCTGTGCCAAGGTTTGGGTTGTTCTTGAAGTTTGTAATCAAGGCACAGCGGGTCATTTCCAGCGATGCGCCTGACAATAGCGACATTCCTTCTTCGGGGGCGCTTAACCCACTGCAGGAGCATTGTAAAAGCAGTGAATCCCCTTGCAATACTGCAGAAAGTTTATCTTTCAATTCCAGATCAAAGTCACAGTTAACCGCATACCCTTCTTTCCATGTATTTAAGGTAATAAAAATAGACGAATCCCCGCTGATTTCAGCTACGGAACCGGAGAAACGTATCACTTTGCCAATATACTTTTGATTGGCATCCGCAGCTTCCTTCTCAAATATATCCATTAACGGAGCCGGCTGAATGGTAAAGTCCGGCTCCCCTACACTGCTTAACGCAGTTTCCTGGTTAAACAATGAAAAAACACCATAGGCGGCTACTAAAAATGGTATCACGAGGATAAATATCCAGTCTGTAACGTCCGGTTTTTGATTCTGCTTTTGATTTGAGAGCGCGTGATTTCCAAAACCGAGGTAGTTGAATAATAAAAACACGAATGAAACACCTGAAAAGACGAAGAAAATTCCATTAATTTCCTCAGACCAATAACCGTCAAAACTGAACGCAGCATAAAACACAACAGCCAGGTTGAACAAAGCCGATAGAAAACCCAAAATCCTAAAGAGATTGAAAAATGACGCTTTTGAACCTTTGGTAAGAAAAATAGTGGCAACCCATGTAAACAGGGTGATACTAAGCGCTGAAAAACCGAATATAACCCGGATTGGAATATCACCAAAAAGCGTGTTTCCGGATAAAATAAAAATGAGTGCAGAAAGCAATGTTGCTGCCCACAAAGAAAAAATCTGAAGGTGTTTTACAGTCATATTTATCGATTAAACGCCCAATTATCCAAAATGTTGTCGATTAGACGTGGTCAATGACGAATTTTTCTTCAAATTTGCATAGTTTTATCCCTACAAACAAATCGCATGCGTCGCATCATTCATTTTTTATTGCTATTCAATTGGGTATTCGGCTACGCAACAAAACTTTCTGCTCAGGAATTAACCATTTACACAGCGAAAAAAATTTACGTTGGAGATACCGCCATGAGTTTAGTGGAATCTGTGGTTTGTGAAAAGGATAAAATCATATTTACCGGCCCCGCAGCACTATCAAAGGCACTTTACCCCAATGCGAAATCCATACATTTCAAAAATCAATATGTATATCCGGGCATCATTGATGCACATTGCCATTTTCTTGCCTGGTGCAAAGGATTAAAAGAGGCGGATCTGGTAGGCACCAAAAGTGAGAAAGATGTAATTAAGCGACTTTCGAAATTCGCCAAAACCACTTCGCGAAGCTGGATTGTAGGCAGGGGTTGGGATCAGAACGACTGGAAAAATAAAAGCTATCCTTCATTAAAACTGCTGGATAAATCATTTCCCAATACACCCGTTTTTTTAAAAAGAATTGATGGTCATGCTGCATGGATTAATACAGCCGCCATTAAAGCACTAAATCTGGATGTAAACCAAACCATCAGCGGTGGAGAATTTGTATTTCAAAACGGTGCATTCACCGGTATTCTTATTGACAATGCTGTAGACCTTGTTTCAGGGTTTGTGCCCCCGCTGCCTGAGCAAGAACTTAATGCAGCCGTTACTGAAGGTGCCAGAAAATGCTATGCTGCAGGGCTCACCACCCTCGATGAAGCCGGCCTTACCACTGCTGAGGTAAACTACCTGGATAAACTTCAGCGTGCCGGAAGTCTTGACCTTAGAATTTATGCCATGCTGAGCGCCTCAAAAGAGAGTTTTGCCTATGTTACAGAGCATGGCTGGAACAACAATGGCATGATGCATGTTGGCGCAGTGAAATTTTACCTTGACGGAGCCCTTGGTTCCCGGGGCGCCCTCATGAAAAAAGACTACTGCGACCGTCTGGGACACAAAGGTTTACTGCTTAACAACCTCCGCGATTTTGAAAACTACGGCTATTTTCTGGCCCAGAAAAGTTGGCAGGTTTGTGTGCACGCCATAGGCGACAGTGCTAATGCCCTTGCACTGCGAATATTTGGCAATCTGAGAAATCATAATGAGGGACTGAGATGGCGAATTGAACATGCCCAAATCGTAGACCCCAAAGATTTTAACCTCTTTGGGAAATACGGTGTAGTGCCCAGCGTGCAACCGACCCATGCCACCAGTGATGCTCCGTGGGCTACATCCCGTTTGTGCGAAAGTCGCCTAGGTGGCGCGTATCATTACGCAGAACTTTGCAAACAGGCCGGAATGGTGGCTTTGGGAACTGATTTTCCCGTAGAAGACATTTCACCCATCAAAACTTTTTACAGCGCCGTAACCCGAAAAGATGCAGCGGGTATCGTAAAAACACCCTTTCAGCCCGAGGGGGCGCTCACCCGTAAACAGGCATTGCTGGGCATGACACTTTGGGCTGCGTATGCCAACCGGGAAGAAAATGACAAGGGTTCGCTGGAACCCAACAAATACGCGGATTTTGTAGTGCTGGATACCGATATGTTGGAAGCATCCGAAAAAGCACTCAAAAAGACGAAAGTTAAATACACCTTTATAGGCGGTAAAAATGTATTCAAGCCATGAGGTTAGCGCTTTTCTTACTGAATTGCACGGCTGTTTTCACCTTGTCTGCACAAACCATTCAAAAGTGGTATAATCTGGCTGCTCCGCTCACCGAAATCAGCGGAATGACTGTGTGGCAACAACGTTACTTCGCCCATGGAGACGGCGGATCCCCTGCCATGGTTTTTGAACTGAATGCCCATGGTAAAATCATCGATACAACCATCCTCATAAAACCCAATGCAGATTGGGAAGACATGGCTGCCAACAACACCCATTTTTTTGTAGGTGATTTTGGCAACAACAACGGCACCCGAAAAGACCTGAAAATATTAAAATTTCCTACAGATAGCCTGGGTAAAAGCAAAGTGATGCCCGAAGTAATATCCTTCAGCTACGCAGATCAAACCGACTTTACGTCAAGCACATTCACCAATTACGATTGCGAAGCCATGGTGGCCACAGCAGATTCGCTGTATCTGTTCAGCAAAAGCAAATCATCCGGAATTTGCCGGGTCTATTCTTTACCGGTAAACGCGGGAACGTACATCGCGCAGGTCTGCGACACCGTGCAGCCGCCATTCTGGGTAACGGGCGCACATTACAGCAACAATCGCCTTTTACTGAGTGGTTATGTCCCCAACCTAATTTTCTCGCTTACCCCGCTGATTTACACCTGCGAAATGAAAAACGGTAGGGTACAGCACGGAACAGGGAAAACCTACCCTCTGACCTACACCGGTACACGACAGGTAGAAACCATTTGTTTCAGTAACACCGGCAGCATACTGTTTAGCGGTGAAGCTTATGGCGGCGACAGTGCCGCTGTTTTTGAATTGATTTTACCCGCCACAAAAACAAACCGGTCGCAACCCAAAGGACACGGACTGATTCCTAACCCTGCCAAAGACCGATTGCATCTTCAAAACAGCAAACCCGGCAGTTACTGTGGTTTTTACAATCCAACGGGTAGATTGATTGACACCATTATTCCGGACAACTTAGGTGAAATGGACATTCAGCACCTCCCTGGAGGCATTTATTGGGTTGGATACGAAGACAGTGAGGGCAGAAAAGTATTTGAACGCCTGCTCAAATATTAATATACGAAATTTTCAACCGTTTTCCAAAAAAACCGAACCTATTCCAGTTCCTGGTCGAGGATGGCAATCATTACCGCTACAGCCGCAGCACCCAGGTGTAACTCCCTTTTATTGACGCTCTCAAACACATCGGTTTCTGAATGATGAACATCAAAATACCGCTGTGAATCCGGAATAAAACCCACCAAAACAGCGCCCGGATTTACTTTTCTGATAGGGCCGACATCTGCACCTCCGCCGCCTTTTTCTATTTCACCAATGCCGTATGCATCAAGCAGTGCTTTGTATTTCATCGCATTGGGTATAAATGAAGAATCAATGCCAAATCCCCTTGGGGTAAATCCTCCCCTATCGCTTTCCAGCGCAGCTATGTGAAACTCTTTATTTTTGTCGGCAATGGCCGCATATTCATTGGCACCGCGCAATCCGTTTTCTTCATTCATCCACCATACACAACGCAGCGTATGACGCGGTTCATAACCAATGACTTTTAACAACCTCAATGCCTCAAAAGCATGCATACAGCCAGCGCCGTCATCGTGTGCACCTTCACCTTGATCCCAGCTGTCGAAATGGCCGCCAAACGCAATGATTTTATCAGGATGTTTATTACCGCTGGTCTGGGCTATCACATTGGCCGAGGGCGCATCGGGCAGCGTCCGACAGCCCAATTCCATGGTTATGGTTAATTCCGGGTCTGTATTCGCAAGTTTTTCAAGCAAATTGGCAACAGCCGTAGCCACAGCCATGGCGGGAATTTTGGGCTGTTTTTCATCATAAATCATCACCCCGGTATGCGCATGCAAATCGCAGCGGTTGCTCATGCTGCGCACCAGCACTGCAATGGCTCCGTAGGCGGCTGCTTTTGATGCACCTTGAACCCGTTGTCCCACACAAGCCCCATAGGCCTTGAATGTATTGATGTATGATTCCGGAAATGACCTGTTCAGCAAAACCAATTTCCCTTTCAGCATACCCAATTTTCCCATGCTGTCTAGCTGCTTATCACTGTAAATGCTAACCAATGCTCCTTTTATCTTGCCATTTGTGGCAGCAGAACCGCCCAAAGCAACTGCGGGAATTTTATGAATTTTTGATGACTTCAAAGGCAATTCTTCAAATGCCTCGCAGTTAAAATCCTGCTGATTTTGATTCAGCATGGATGTATTGAATACTTTTGATGAAAACCACAACGCTTCTGTCTTGCTTCTCTCCCATCTTGGAACCATCACCGGCTGAAGGAAAACAGAATCAAATCCATAAGATGTGAGCATCTGTTTACCCCACGCCACAGCTTTGTCGGCCTGGGCACTGCCTGAAAGGCGCGCACCTATGCTTTTACATAACTCACCCAACCTTGCATAGGCATGGCCGTTTTCCAACGCCTCGCTGAAAACACGCCGAAAAAAAGCGGAATCAATCTGCGCCTGGGCGCTGACGGATAATGAAAAGAAACACAAAAGCCATATTCGCATGATTGCGAATATAGGAATACAGACATTCAAAATTTCACCAAACCAGCGTAATAAATATTTGGAAAGCACAAAAAAACGCCCTAAGTTTGCAATACTAACAAATGTTAGTTAGTAGTAAAATATCACCCAAAACAACCACCCGAAAAGCGCAAATCATTGACACTTCGCTGGAGATGATGTACCGGCTGGGTTATCAGGGAACCTCCATGCGAGACATTGCCTCGTCGGTTAGCATGGAAGCCGCCAGTCTGTACAATCATATTTCAGGCAAAGAGGCCATATTATCCGAAACCTGTTTTACCATGGCTGAACGTCTGCTAAAAGGACTGAGTGAAGTAAACGACATCTACTTTAACCCTGCTGAAAAATTATCGCTGGCGGTAAAAAACCATGTTCACATCCTTACCGAAAACACCTTTGCCGGCTGGGTATTTGTTCACGAGTGGAGGCATCTTGGAGATGAAAACCGTCATCGCTTCGTGAAGCTTCGCGATGAATATGAAAAAGGATTTATCACCATCTTAAAACAAGGTGAAGATGAAGGTGTATTTCAGGATGTAAATAACAAATTTGCAGTACTGACCATTCTGGCTTCACTCAATTGGGTGGTGGAATGGTATAAACCCCATGGCAGCATGAATCCGGAACAAATCGCTGAAAAGCTTACCGAATTCATCCTCAGCGGACTCAAAAAAACAAACAATTAATAACCATCATATGTACGGAAATGCTTACGTAGAAAACACCGGAAACATCAACAGCCTCACTGCAGGCGAAGATCCGGTGAAACTGGCCGAATTTGAAGCCCGCATTGCTGCAGGCGAAAAAATCGAACCACAGGACTGGATGCCCAAGGAATATCGGAGGCAGCTGATTCGGATGATTGAGCAACACGCCCATTCCGAAATTATTGGTTCATTGCCCGAAGGCACATGGATTACCCGGGCACCCGGATTCCGCAGAAAACTGGCTTTGATGGCTAAAGTTCAGGATGAAGTAGGACATGCACAGTTGCTGTATTCTGCCTGCGAAACCCTGGGCAAAAGCCGCGAAGACATGATTAACGATCTGATTAACGGCAAAAGCAAATACAGCAATATATTCAACTATCCGGCCGAAACCTGGGCTGACAGCGCTGTAATTGCCTGGCTCGTAGATGCAGGAGCCATTATCAATCAGTTAACCAACAGCAAAGGAAGTTATGGACCTTATTGCCGCGCGCTTGATCGGATTTGTGCTGAAGAATCTTTTCACCTCAAATACGGACATGACAATGTGGTATTTCTGGCCACAGGTACTCCAAAACAACGTCAGATGGTACAGGAAGCACTGCACCGCTGGTGGCCTCCTTTGATGCACTTTTTCGGTCCCAGCGATAAAATTTCGCAGCATACCGAAACCCTGATGAAATGGAAAGTTAAAATGGCCAGCAATGACGATATGCGTCAGCAATTCCTGGACATGTACGTTCCCAAAATATGGGACCTTGGACTGACCGTTCCAGATCCTAATCTAAAAAAGAATGAAACCACCGGTAAATGGGAATATACCGAACCCGACTGGGAAGAATTTAAGCGCGTAATCAATGGTGACGGGCCCTGCAACAAAGAGCGTCTTGCTGTTCGCAGAATGGCTGAGGAAAAAGGCCGCTGGGTGCGGAATGCCATCCTGAAGAAAGATGCCCAATATGTAGCTCCCCTCGCCTAAAATCCATGCTATGAAAATAAAGGCGCTACATAAACCCTTATCGTTACTTCTCTCTATTGCCGCTGCTTCGGGGTATGCCCAAACCATTCCCAACCCCTATTTTGAATGGTTCGAGAATAAAACAACCCCCATAGCCGCCAATTGGAGCATTCAGGGTAACACATCAAAGGTGCAGGGTCAGGGAACATCCTTTGCAATCCGACTGCAAAATGAAAAAAGCAGCGTCAATAACACCTCGATTGCTCAGGTTAAATTCGATGATTCAGGCAGACAGGCACCGGCTTTCAAACTCAATGGCACACCGGACTCGCTTCGCATCACCTATAGGCCGGCCCTGCTCAATGACAGTGCATTTGTATTTGTGTTTGCCAAACAATCGGGCGATTCATTCCCAGCCATTTTTCAGGAAATTATACTACATGGCAATTCAGGATGGAACACAAAAAGCTTCGCCCTGGACTATATCCATCCGGATATTGGTGTAAACTGCGATACGGCCTACATTATCGTCTATTCCTCAAACCCTGCAAGTGTGCCCAATTCAAGCGGATACCTCGATATCGCAGATTTTACTTTCACCAAAGCAGGAAATGCACTTACCAACATTCCCAATCACAATTTTTCCAACTGGGATAATTTAGGGGTGGAATGGCCCGTAGACTGGACAACCCACCAGATTCTGTATTATAACGAGGGTTTAAAGTATGCCAGCAGCAGCAGAAGCAACGATGCAAGAACAGGTGCGTCTTCATTGGTTCTGAGAGGGTTGGTTCACAAACAGCCAAATGGTAAGTCCGATACTTTTCCCGCTTTTGCAGTCACCACACGCAGTCGTGACTGGAATGATATGCTAACCCCTAACAATGGCAGTCCCTCGTTTACACTCAACAGCAGGCCGGCTTCTTTCCATGGCTACACAAAAACCGATCTGTTTGGAGATAAGCTTTTGTGTTTTGTCAATCTGTTCAATGCAGATACCATTGTGGGCTCTACTGTCATAGTAATCGACAGCAACTCAAGTCAGTTTAAAAAATTCAGTCAGGATATTTCATGGCTTCCGGGGTATTCAGGCAACGCAGACAAAGCAACCATTGCTTTCTACCTGATTGACAGCACCGGAAACGGCATGAATACGAACAGCATTGCCTGGATAGATGACATCTGGTTTGAAAATTTCGGGGTTAATACCCAATCGGTGAAGCAAAACCCTTTCATGCAGGTCTTCCCCAATCCTTGTAAGGATTTCATCCAAATTCAACACAATTCACCCCATCCGGTAACGGTCTACCTGACCTCTCTCACGGGCAACATTGTAAAAGTTTTCAGACAAATACCCGGAAATGGGATTTTAAATATCGGTGATATCAGCACCGGTATTTACATCCTGAATTCACCGGACATTGCAATTAGTAAAAAAATATTTATTCAACCATGATTATCAAATCATTAGACCCCCGGATAACCCGCGCAGGCATAGACGACGAGTCGAAGGACGGCATACAGCAGCCGATGGACCAATGGCATACCTACGAGGTGTTTCAGCAAAAAAAGCGTGGAACCCATCACGCACACGTAGGCAGCCTTCATGCTCCGGATGCTGAGCTGGCTGTGCTATTTGCCAAAGAACAGTATGCCCGCCGCGGACAATGTGTTAACCTTTGGGTGGTGAAAACATCGGATGTTTTTGCCACAGAATATGAAGACGAGGATATTTTCGCTACCACACCTGAAAAAAAGTACCGTGAACCTGAAGTTTACAAGGTAATGGACAGAATTCAGGCTTTCAAAGCCAAACAAAACAGTTAAAAAATGGAATTGACAGAAAGACACGTTGAGGGGTTAAAAGAGCTCCTGTATAAAATGGCTGACGATTTATTGATCCTTGGCCACAGAAACAGTGAATGGACAGGTCTTGGACCGGTGCTTGAGGAAGACATTGCGTTCAGCAGCATGGCTCAGGACAAACTGGGTCAGAGTCTTGCCTTGTTTGAATTGTTGCATGAACTGGGTGAAAACATACCCGATATTGTAGCTTTTACCCGAAATGACAAACAATTTCATAATTGTCACCTGGTAGAAATGCCCATCGGAGAATATGATTTCAGTCTGGCCCGTCATTTCTTTTACGACCATGCAGACGCCCTTCGTTTTGCCATGCTGGAAAATTCCTCTTTCGAGGGGCTATCGATGATTTCCAGAAAATTTAAAGGAGAAATCAAATACCACACCATGCACGCCGACGTATGGATGAAACAGCTGAGTTACGGTACCGAAGAAAGCAAAGCCCGCATGCAGTCGGCCATCAATGAAGTATTTCCTCTGGCTTTGGGTATATTCGAAGAAGGAGAATTCGAGGCAGAATTAATAGAAGCAGGTATTTTTATAGGTGAAGCGGCTCTCAAAGCCCAATGGCTGGAAAAAGTGGGTGCAGAATTGCACAAATACGGATATACTTTACCCGACCCTGAAGCGGTAATTCCGGCATTGGGTGGAAGAAAAGGATTCCATACCGAACACCTGCAACCCCTGCTGAATGAAATGAGCGAAGTATTTCAGATTGACCCGGGCGCTGACTGGTAAAAAAATCCATGGACAAACGCACAGCCGATATTTATGAAATTCTGGAAACCGTAATGGATCCGGAGATTCCCACCATATCACTGGTAGATTTAGGCATTGTGACCGCAGTTGAGTGGGAGCAGGAAAACCCGCACGTAAAACTCACACCCACATTTTCGGGATGTCCCGCCTTGCGTTTTATGGAGCAGATGGTGCATGAGAAGCTACTTGAGTCGGGCTACAAAATGCCTAAGGTAAGCAGCAGCTTTGAAGTTGCCTGGAATACAAATATGATTTCGGAAAAGGGATTACAGGCCCTCAAAAAACACGGTCTTGCACCGCCGCCAAAACACGCAGGTTACATTGAATTAGATGTGTTGAGTGATATTGCCTGCCCCCTCTGCGATAGTAGAAATACGACCCTTCAAACGCCGTTCGGACCCACATTGTGTCGCAGCATGCATTACTGCAAAAACTGCCATAATGCATTTGAGGCCTTTAAACCGGTTACTTAGATCCCTCAGAAACAAAAATTCGGGTGCGAACGACAGCGCTCTCTGTTTGTCCCTGCAGCAAATACATTCCTGCCGATAAATCCGGTAGCTGAATTTTATTATTTTCAATCGCTTTGGCAGTCGCCACTTGCCTACCGTCCATGCTGTGCAGAGTCAATGATGTAATTCCGGGCAAGAGTCCGTTCCACACAATTACCTGGCCCGGCATAGCCGGATTCGGATACACTTTGGATGCTGTTCTCAGGTTCTGATTAACCGCTGTGCACCACTCATTCATTTCGGCCCTGGCTTTTTCAATATTAAGCCGGCCTGCAGTAGCACATTTACCGCTGAGTGCCGGAATAACATCCACGCTGCGTAAAATCCATGATTTCAGCAGCCGGGTAGCAGAATCAGGCAGGTGCTTGTGCACAGTCCAGAAGGAATCACACACTTCGGAGCAAAGCAGTGTTGCAGCGGCACTTATCTGAGGGGCTGCAAAGGAAGTGCCGCTAACCTTGCTGTAGGGCCCGTTCGGTCCCATAAATGAGCTTAACTGGGTGGTATACACATCCTGTCCGGGTGCTGCCATATCCACATACTGGCTGCTGTATCCGGAATTGATTCGGTTATCATTGGCATCCGTATTATTAACCACAATGGTAAAGGTACTCGGACACAGACTGGGGATATCGCCCACAACCCCAATATCCACGGGGGTATTGGTAGTGGCAATACTGCTCAAAATGCCGGCATGGCCAAGTGAATCGTATAGACTGCACCAGATGGGCTGCTCTGCGGGAAATGCAGCATCTATTCCGACAGAAGTATTTACGGCCATGATTAACGCTCCTTTTTGGCCTCCGGTGGCCATGTACAACTTCTTCATTCGCAGCGCATACAACATACTGCGAATCACGCCCAGGTCTCCATTTACACCATTAATGGGATAGCAGAGCAGCGGCATCAGTTTTGTTTGCCAGTTAATACCGCAAACCCCTGTGTTATTATTACCGGCCGCGCCCATTATTCCGGCTACTTCGGTTCCATGCGCATAAATACTTTGGGTGGTGAATGTTCTGTTATTGGAATCACCTCCGTTCCACCCCCGGTAATCATCAGTGTATCCATTACCATCATCATCCGCTCCATTCCAGGGAATTTCATTGCGGTTAAACCACATATTGGCCTTAAGATCGGGATGGGCGGTATCCATGCCGTCGTCAATCATTCCCACCACCAGGGTATCTCCTCTCCTGTTTACGCCACCCGTATTTCTGTCCCAAAACCAGGGAGCACGAATGGTGTTTAAATATTGCTGTGTGGCAAACAAAGGGTCATTGGGTTGTTTTCTTCGGGTAATGCTTCGGCATTTTTGAATGGCAAGAACTCCGTCCATTGCATTGAACTGACGTATTATTCCGGGGGCAAACAATTCTGCAGGAATCCTGCAATGGTATAAACCAAAGTTCTTATCCACGGTTAACCATTGAAACTTAGGACCGGAAACAGCGCGTATAGACTCTATCTTATTCGGAGTAACCTGAATCAACAAACTCACAGACTGGGCCTTTGCGCCGGCTGAAAGCCCCACAAACATCCAGATTAAGCTATGTAACCGCCATTGATTCAACTACAATCAAATTTAATGAAAAAGGCCTGCTTTTAGGGCAGGCCTCAAAAATATGGCTATTTTATGAATTATGGTTTGGCTCCGGGTTTGGTTGTCTTTTTTTGCTGACGAGCGGCCTGTTTTTTAATATAATTGTCTACCCCCTCTTTATCCTTCTTGATATTTTCGTCTTCAGGCGCCAGTTCAATCATTTTTCCAAGGTACTCAGAGCACTTTTCCCATTGTTTTCTTCCCCTGGCAATGGTTTGCATTCTGTTATACGACATCAAAATGGTTTGCTTATATTTCGACTTCTGATCGGCATTGAGCTTATCCATCCATGCTTGATAGGCCGCAGTGGCTTTTCCGGTGGAATCGGTAGGATCCATCTGGTCGTAGGTCTGTGCCATTTTATAGTAACCCTGAACGGCAGTTGTATCTTTGCTCACAAGCTGGGTATACGTACCAATGGCTTTATCATACTGACCGGCATTAAGCTGTGCATTTCCAAGATAAAACAAATCTTTATTTTCCAGTCCGTTATTTTTCAACTGCTTCCATTCTATCATGGTTACAGCCCTGCTCCACTGCCTTCTGCCGGTGTAAAAATCCTGCAGCTGCTGGTACCATATAGCGGGACAATTAGCGGTATCGCTAACAACACTCATGTGCAATTCATAGGCCACATCACCCTGTCCGAGCCGTCCCAAGAGATTGGCTTTTATAAATTTTTCCTGAATGGACAGGGGTCTGTTTAAACCCTTGACATGCTTGCTCTCATATAACTCAAAATAATCAAGTCCGGACTGGTTAATCGCTCTGGATGTGTCATTCTTTTGCGCGTAGGCATAAGCAATTACACCATACAAATTGGTAAACAACTTTGCTCCCGATTTTGTCTGAATATCCAGAATACTCTTAGACTCAGCAATGGCTTCATCATAATCACCGGCCAGAAATAAGGCCTGCGCATACATTTTACGGGCAGAAATATTGTTGTTTCGCTTAAGATACTCCTGATAATACAGAACCGTGCTGTCACGTTTTTTCATCAGGTTAAAAATATCTGCTTTTTGTCTGTATGCAGGGGCAAAATCTTTGTCAATGCGGAGCGCTTCATTCACCTGATTCAGGGCTACATCATAATTTCCCACACGCTGATAAACCATACCCTGTCTCAATTTAGAGCGAGGATCCGTTTCGTTCATGTAGCCGGAAACTGTGTATTGCTCAATTGACAAAGAGGCATCGCCCTTGTGAATCACCAAATATGCATCACCCAACAGCAGCTGGGCTTCGTAATCGGTTTCAGAGGCCATTTTGAGACTGGCAGCCGCTTTGTCAGCGAATTGTTTAATGTTGGCAGCTGAACCAAACTGTACCATCAGATAAGCCCTGCCAATTTCTCTGTTTACCAGGGGCAATAGCTTTTTACCGGCCTTTCTGGCCAGCGCAAACTGATTATCTGCCTCTGCAACATTACCGCTTCTCAGGGCAAGATGCCCCAGGCCTATATTGTTGATGGTATACTTCGGCATCATCAACAGACCTTTTTCAAACATTGCTTTGGCAGCGGCTGTATCACCGGATTCCAGCATGTTTATGCCTGCCCAGTAGTAGGGTTCACCAACCTTGGGTTTTTTAGCAATCATGGTTTCAAAGGTTTTGGCAGCATCTTCATACTGCTCATTGCGGGTTTGCCTTCTTCCCTGATCGATGGTTTGGGCCTGCAGAAGATATACTCCTGAGGTGGCCAGTGTGAATAACAGTGTTTTCATTTTCATTGCAAAAAAAATATAAGTTGAACGCTTTACGAAGAATAAATCAAAAATTAATCCAAATTTATTCCTCGGTATTCACTTCAACCGTTCTTCCGGCATCAAAACAGGGTAAAAGTCCGCTTTTCTTAACCATAATTTGTCCGGGCTGTGAACACAACCAGGCAGCCAAACCGCTTCCCAGGCCTGAATATCCTTGCAAATCATGGATATACACATCCTGGATATAGGGGTACTGCCTTGTAAAAATCTGAGACTGGAATGGATAGGATGCTTGGGTTGAATCTGTAATCACCTTCAATATTTTTACCTTCCGCTG
>Ga0164293_10002425_pt1 | contig 15796 bp, 14 predicted proteins | sample GEODES118metaG_FD_111487 | JGI IMG/M metagenome (GOLD analysis project Ga0164293, IMG submission 111487) | Eutrophic lake water microbial communities from Lake Mendota, Wisconsin, USA - GEODES118 metaG | ecosystem: Environmental > Aquatic > Freshwater > Lake | place: USA: Lake Mendota...
GACGATTGTCCAGATACCACTGCACCGTCTTGCGCAGACCCGTCTCGAAACTCTCTTCCGGCACCCAGCCCAGCTCACGCTCAATTTTTCCGGCATCAATGGCATACCTGAGATCGTGGCCAGGTCTGTCCTTTACAAAGGTGATTAACTGCGCATGCGGAATTACAGGTGATTGCGGATGCAACTCATCCAGCAGTGCACAAATTGCCTTCACAACATCGATATTCTGCTTTTCGTTGTGACCACCTATATTGTAAGTCTCGCCCACGCATCCTTCCCGGAGAACGCGGTATAACGCTCTTGCATGATCCTCAACATACAACCAGTCACGGATTTGTCGGCCATCGCCATACACGGGCAAAGGTTCACCATGAATAGCCTTCAGAATCACATGAGGGATCAGTTTTTCAGGAAAATGAAATGGCCCATAGTTGTTCGAGCAATTGGTGACAATACACGGCAGTCCATAGGTGCGACGCCACGCTCTGACCAGGTGATCAGAGCTCGCCTTGCTGGCTGAGTAGGGAGAACTAGGCGCGTAAGGTGTCGTTTCAGTAAACAGATCCTCCGGTCCATGCAGATCACCATACACCTCATCGGTAGAGATGTGATGGAAGCGGAACGTGTCTTTGTCCAATGCCGTCAGCGTTTCCCAATAAGCACGCACCGCCTGCAGCAAGGTATAGGTGCCAACAATGTTGGTTTCAATAAACGCCGCGGGCCCGTCAATTGAACGATCCACATGGCTTTCGGCGGCCAGATGCATGACTGCCTGAGGTTTGAAATCCGCCAATATGGCATCCACCGCTCCTCGGTCGCAGATATCTGCCTGCACAAACCGATAGCGGGAATCATCACTGACCTCCAGCAAAGACTCCGTGTTACCCGCGTAAGTCAGCTTGTCCAGATTAAGCACCTGATCGGCCGTATCCCGGATAATGTGGCGAACGACGGCTGACCCGATAAATCCGGCGCCGCCCGTGACCAGAATACGCAGAACCTGCACAGACTGTTTGTTATTCATAAAGGCTTCCCTTTTGTACTTTCCTCCGCAAGGTTCATTTGCTCGATGACCCGCTGCGGTGTAATGTCGCTCAGACATCGGTAGTTTAACCGGCAATGGTGCCGCGTACACGAGGCTTCACAACTGCTTTTGCTGTCCATGACCGCCGTCTGTTCGCCCAGTGGCCGCCATATCGCCAGATCAGTGGGGCCGAAGATTACCACACCGCTCAGGCCAAGTGCCGAGGCCAAGTGAGAAGGACCACTGTCGTTTCCCAGTATTTGATGACTTATCAACATCAGGCTGGCCAGGTCAAGAAGAGACAACTGATTACACAAGTCGATGCAATCAGCCACTTCATCCCCATTTAGCAACTGGAAACGCCTGCGCACCTCTGTGCCTATCTGCAAATTTACCTGTTGATCAAGGGCCCCGGCGCCAATCAGTACGACCTGATAGCCTGATTGAATGGCTCTATGGGCGACATCGCTGAAATGCGCAGCTGGCCATTGTTTGTAGGATTTACTGGCACCTGCATGCATCAGTAATAGCGGATGGCGAGCGCTCAGCCCCAGACGTTGAAAGCGAGACATCCGCTCTGTATCAGGTCTATCAAGATGCAAGTGCACATACGCGGGCACGCCTAGCACCGGCACTCCCAAGGAGGAAATTACATCAGCAAAGCTGTACCAGATTGATTGTTCAGAGGCGGGTCTATGGTTACGGACTACGTCCATCACCTCATTAAACCCGAAGTGGTAACGATGAGTTGTGCTGCTGACTTTCCAGCGCGCACCCGAAAAATGCGTCAACCGGTGGCTAACCGAGTCCTCCTCGATGTTAAAAGCAACATCAGCATTAAATGCGCGAATCTGCCGAATGCACTTTAGCCAGACACGCAACGCAGCCCAGATTGGTAAACCGGTCACTAGCGCTTTGCGTGGATAAAACACATATTGCGCTGCAGGAAATGCACCTGAAAAAAGCTCTTCAAATCCCTCATCAAGCACAATCAATAGCTGTTTATCGTGCCGGACACACCAGTCACCCAATTGCTGAATTAGCCCACCGGCCAGCAGCAGATTGCCTAAAAATTTGGTCGGATTGATCAAGGCAATGCGTTTTGCATCCTGCATTGCCTGTTTTGAGAAGTTCACCCGACAGCGCTCACTTGTCATGGGTGCCTTCAACAAAACGGATGTGCGAGTTTGCCTGTTCGGCATTGCTGATTTCCAGCACCGGCGCCAGCATATTGTCCCGCGGTATACTCACATCCAGATCCTTTAACGGATCAGCAAGAAGGCAATTAAAAGGAGCGACCTGCATCATATGGTCAAGATAAACAAAGATCGGCTGACTCAAAGGCACCCTTTTGTCTTCACCCCTAGTCGGTATAATCGCTGCGTTCGTCTGGTTAAGAATGGGTCTCTCGTTTATCCCGCTTTCGAGGGCCAACACTGTGCCCGTGTCGGTCACAGGCCAGACACCATAATCAAATTCGCCTGCAAGGAAAGTCATTGGCGGCAGCGGTTCCTGCGCCAATCGGCCGCTAATCACAGCAGATGCATTTGATCCGTTGATAGCACAAATAATGTACAAACCTGCGACTGGATCAGCTGCCATGTCAATCGCATTTACCACATTCATCAGGATGCCTTATTTATATAAAACAATATTTTAAAATACTTTCATTACTTATTTTCAAGATTAAAAATGCCATCCCAACCTGGCAGTGTTGTGGGTCTCAAGGTCTGTATCCTGTCCTTATACATCTCAAACAGCGTGTCAGGCGCGTGCCCGTTCAACATCTGTAAAATGTCCAGCGCAGCATCCCACTCAGCTCGCTCGTAAAGCAGTCGCATCCGCCGGAACAATTCGGCCTGAGCAAGTTTTTCTGGCGACAAGCTTCCTGTGATGCCCATCATGGTGAAAACCTTGACCGGTTCTCGTTTGCCTTTAACCTGAACAAAATCCAGATCCAGCCATTGGTATTTGGCCGCATCGGTGCCCAAGGCATGAATACTGGCTTCGCTGACAAGATTGGAGACACCATACACCCGGGTCAAACTCTCCAGCCTTGATGCCAGATTTACGGAATCGCCAATCACCGTGTAGTTCATACGGTTCTTTGATCCCATATTGCCAGCGACTACCAGCCCCGTATGTATCCCAAGTCCGATAGACAGGCCTGCTGTGGGCAATGCCGGATTTTCAGACAATTCCCGCACAGCGCTCTCGATACTCAACAGTGCCTGCATAGCCCTGTTGGCATCATCCGTATGAGCGCCAGGCGCGCCAAACAGTGCCATCACCGAATCGCCATTGAACTTGTCAACAACCCCGCCGCTGGACTCAATTGCAAAACAGATCTTTTCAAAGCACTGGTTCAGCATGTGCAGTGTTTGTGAGGGTGTTTGTTGCTCACTGAGTGTCGTAAACCCTCTGATATCGGCAAACAGCACGCTGACGATGCGCTCCTCACCCCCTAGCTCGATGTGCCCACCCATCAACTCCGCGGCGATCTCCGGCGAAACCACCTTTCCCAGCAGGTTGTGAATATGCTCGCGTTCAGCAAGACCTCTGGCCATTGCGCTGACCGATTGATCCAACTGCGTCAATTCATCACTGCCTGATGTTGAGTACAAACGTGTGCCTGCCGAATAATCACCCTGCTCTATAAGCCTGACGCGTTGGGCAAGCGCTAGTATTGGACGGGTAAAGGTTCTGGCCAACAACACTACCGCCAGCAAACTTAAACTGATTACCAGCATGGAGAAGGAGAACAAACGGTCCTGCAACTGAGCGAGATTGACCTGATTCTCACGATAAGAGCGCTGGATTACAGCAATGATCAGCTCGCCATTGGCCGGATCGGCGGACAATGGCCTGACAAGTGTCCCATAGTCCGCCTCCAGCAACCGGATGCGCTGAGAGGTCGCAAACTGCAAAGGGTTAACTCCAGCCAGGGTCAGGCGCGCATCGTCCTCGGTCAGAGTCGATGCAATCACTTGTCCTTGAACTGAATCGCTCAACTGCACTGCATGAAACGAACTGTTATCGGACAGATCTGGATAATCAAGACCTTGGTAACGAAGCACAGACACATCTGAGGCTGAACTCCGCTTGATGCTGGCAACAAATCTGCCATCCAGTGGAAACCCTGCAAATATCCAGGCAACAGGTGCCGGCAACAATAATGGGATGACAATTACCTGGTACGGAGTGTCGTTGATCGTCAGCACTGATTCTGCAACTCCATCAGTGCTTGCCGCCGCTCTTTCCATGAGACTTTCCCAGGTTGAATTAAGCTCAGTAAATCCTTGAGCCGCGGTATCCGCTATCACACGCCCGTCCATGTCTGCGATCAACATAACATCAGCTGCCTCGTAAGAGCGGGACAGCAGGTTTTGCGCCGCATCCTCAATAGTGGCAGGATCTGCAGCACCAAAGGCATTACGAAACCCCCAGTCACGCGTAAGTGCACTACTTAATGTCAACAGCGTGTTGATGTGTTCACTACGGCTAAAGTCAAATACTTCGGCACCGATACCGAGGTAGGTTTCAATGGTCTGGTCTGTATAACGGGCATTTTCGCGGCTGATAAACGTGTACGTTGTGCCCAACACTGGAAGCAGCAGAAACAGCAAAAATATAATGAGTCTGGAACTGATGCTGCTGACCGGCAGACGAAGCGAGGACAATTTACTAAGTTGACTGATCTTTGACATTCAACGCCCGACACAAGCTGAAAGTTTGCCATAAGATAGGCAGAATCCATCTCAATAACAACCAGTCATGGATGAAGCAATACGGGACTAAGACCAGACCGCGCAGGCGGTTTACAGGCGATGAATTGGGCTCGCCGCACTGACTGCTTTGCCTGACATAAAATCAGTGGAAATCCTGTGATTCAGATTTATACAGTTTCTCTGCTTGCAACCACTGCGACATTGCATAACCCCGGGATAAAACAAAGCGTTGCAGCTTCAGATACTCCTTACTGACACGCTGAGGAAAACAATTGGATGACAAACGCTTTCTCAACAATAGTAGCAAAGCATCCAGCCACTGCGCTTCTGAGACATCAGCAACTAGCGCCATGCCTTGCTCATCAACATCGCGGCCTCTCAATTGATGGCGAATGTACATGGGCCCAAATCCCTTGTTTCTACGCGCGCTGACGTAGGACTCAACATAACGTGCATCATTGAGGAGTCCGTCTCTCTCCAACTGATCCAATACCCGGTTTATGAGTTCATCTGTGCTCTTAGACACGTCTGCCAATTCATTACCCGTGTTGGGCTCGTCAGATGGAGTTGTTTTAGATGGGATTGTTTCAGATAGGGTTAGTTCAGATGGGACAACTGATGCTATTTTCAGTCGGGTTCTCAGCTTTCCAAAGAGCTCCCGGCGAGAGTGCTCTCGCCGGGCCAGCAAGTCCATTGCCCGACGACGGGCACTCAAACAATAAGCTTGCTCCTGCTCACGATCCATATGGCCACATCACTCCATTTCAGCTTCCATGGGCTCGTTATCATCGGAACCGGCGCTCAGTAACGCATTTCCACCCAGTAACTGACTTCTGATTTGCTCCTCAATTTCCTGGGCTAGCGCCGGATGTTCTTCAAGATACGTTGCTACATTCTTTTTGCCTTGCCCTATCTTGTCACCACGATAGGCATACCATGCTCCTGACTTGTCAATCAGATTCAGTTTGACACCCAGGTCGATGACCTCACCCATCCGGTAAATACCCTTACCGTAATAAATCTGGAATTCAGTCTGACGGAACGGCGGAGCCACTTTATTCTTGACAACTTTTACTCTCGTTTCGTTGCCAACCACTTCATCGCCTTCTTTGATTGAACCAATACGGCGGATATCCAGACGGACTGATGCATAGAACTTCAATGCATTACCGCCGGTTGTGGTCTCAGGCGAGCCAAACATCACGCCGATTTTCATACGGATCTGGTTAATAAAGATCACCAGCGTGTTTGAATTTTTGATGTTGCCGGTCATTTTGCGCAGGGCTTGTGACATCAGACGCGCTTGCAGCCCCATGTGACTGTCACCCATTTCACCTTCAATTTCCGCCTTGGGCGTCAGGGCAGCTACTGAGTCGATAACCACCACATCTACAGCGCCGGAGCGCACTATCATGTCGCAGATTTCCAGTGCCTGCTCCCCGGTATCGGGCTGACTGACCAACAGATTTTCGATATCAACGCCGAGTGCACCGGCGTAAATCGGGTCCAGCGCGTGTTCTGCATCGATAAATGCACAGGTTCCACCGGCACGCTGACACTCAGCAATCACCTGCAAGGTCAGTGTTGTTTTACCAGAAGACTCCGGCCCGTAAATCTCAACTATCCGGCCGCGCGGCAGGCCTCCAATGCCAAGCGCAATATCCAGCCCCAGTGATCCCGTCGAAATGGCGGGAATTGCCTCCTTGCCTTTATCACCCAGACGCATCATTGAGCCTTTGCCAAACTGACGCTCAATCTGTGTCAGTGCCGCGTTGAGTGCTTTTTCCTTGTTAGGGTCACGAACCTGTGTATCTGCCATGTGAAGCATCCTGAAGTTTGATTAAGAATTGGTGCATGTCCAGTATTAAAGCAGAGCCTTACTGTATATTCAACCAGTATTACTGAGAAAGATCAGCGAGATTCTCTAGCCGTTCAAGCAGTCCTGCCAACGCTGCTGCGACAGACTGACGCCTGACCTGGTCACGGTTTCCTGAAAAATTGAAAACCTGAGCGGAGGCACCTCGTGCAGATGCCCAGGCTATCCACACCATGCCCACGGGCTTTCCGGGTACCGCACCACCGGGTCCGGCGATGCCACTGGTTGCGACCGACCAATCTGCTGCAGCCAACCGCAACGCTCCATCAGCCATCGCGAGAACGGTGGGCTCACTGACAGCACCGGGTGCCTGAGCGCCTTGCAGAAACTCTAGTGGCACATTGAGAACCTTGTGCTTGATGGCATTTGAGTAAGTTACAAATCCAGCATCAAACCAACCAGAACTGCCTGGCACTGCGGTAAGCGTTTGTGCAATCCAGCCACCTGTACAGGACTCCGCAGTGGTCAGCGTCAAACCTTGACTGCCAAGAATCACACCAATAGCTGCGGCCATACTGTTTAATGTCTGCTGACTTGTAGAGTTGCTCATAGTCGAAGTTTACCATTGCCACGCAAGGCGTTTAAACACACACTTCAAATAACATAGAATGCTGAACTTGCGAACTCCAGCACCCCCTGAAACTCATAATACATAACATTGCAAAAAGCAGGCAATAACTTGATTGAAAAGGATTTTTCACAGCACACACCAATGATTCAGCAATTTCTGCGAATCAAAGCGCAGCAGCCGGACAATCTGCTGTTTTACCGGATGGGTGACTTCTACGAACTGTTTTTTCAGGATGCGGTCGAGGCTGCCAATCTGCTGGATATTACCCTGACTGCACGAGGCAACGTGAATGGCAAACCCATTCCCATGTGTGGTGTGCCCTATCATTCAGTTGAGCGCTATCTTGCACGCCTTGTAGAGCTGGGCAAATCCATCGCCATCTGTGAACAGATCGGGGACCCGGCTACCAGCAAAGGCCCGGTAGAACGCCAGATTGTGCGCATCATTACCCCTGGCACCATCAGTGATGAAGCCTTACTGGACGCACGCAGCGACTGCGTGCTTATGTCGTTGAGCATGACCGAAAAACCCGGCACCGCAGTAGTGTTGTGCGGACTTGCCTGGATGGATATAAGCGGTGGTCGTTTCTACGTCAGTGAAGTCAGCGGTCTAGGTAATGTGCTTGCAGAGATAGAACGTATCAGGCCTGCAGAACTCCTGGTAAACGAACATCTGCCGCTGCCGACTGAACTCGCCGGCAGGCCAGGCCTGCGTCGACGCCCGGTGTGGGAATTCGACAGCGATACCTGTTACCGGCAATTAGTCAGCCATTTCCAAACACGCGATTTACGCGGTTTTGGCTGTGAAGACATGCCTCTGGCGATTCAGGCTGCCGGGTGTCTGCTGACCTATGCCAAAGATACTCAGCGCTCGGCCCTGCCTCACATACAAAGAATGAGTGCGGAGATAGCCGCCGATGCATTGATTCTGGACGGCGCCAGCCGGCGCAACCTGGAGTTGGACCGGAACCTGAGCGGTGGCAGCAGCAACACATTGATGTCAGTCATCGACTCCACCAGCACTGCGATGGGCAGCCGCCTGTTAAATCGTTGGCTGAACCGACCCTTGCGTCAGCGCAAAATACTGTTACAACGCCAGCAAGTCATCAGCACGCTGCAGAACCAGTATGCTTTCGAAGCCTTGCAGCCGCTGCTTAAACAGGTGGGGGATGTAGAGCGCATACTGGCACGGGTAGCGCTGCGCTCAGCACGCCCGCGGGACATGGCGCGATTGCGGGATGCGCTTACGGTGTTTCCAGCGCTGCAGGCTGCGTTGGGTCACCTGCAGAGCGTAATGGAAACGACACGCCTGGCCGAACTTCAGACAGCAGTCGGCGACTATCCTGCCCTGTGCGCCCAACTCCAGGCTGCTCTCATCGAGAATCCACCGGTCGTAATCCGCGAGGGTGGAGTGATTGCCGAGCATTATGATGCTGAACTCGATGAACTGCGCGCGCTTAGCAGCAACGCCGGGCAATTTTTGATTGATATGGAAGTGAGGGAGAAACAACGCACCGGGCTGAGTACGCTGAAAGTGGGCTACAACCGTGTACATGGTTACTTCATTGAGGTGAGCAAAGCGCAGGCTGACCACATGCCTGTGGACTATCAACGACGGCAAACCTTGAAGAATGCAGAGCGGTTTATTACCCCCGAACTTAAAGTATTTGAAGACCGGGTGCTAAGCGCCAACAGCAAAGCGCTGGCCCGCGAGAAATTGCTCTACGACGATCTACTCGAAGTCACTGCGGGGCAACTGTCAGCACTACAGGACAGCGCCGCAGCATTGTCGGAACTTGATGTGCTGTGTAATTTCGCCGAACGGGCAATCACCCTGGGCTGGGCGCAACCGGTCTTGAGTGAACAGATCGGAATCTATATCGAACAGGGACGCCATCCCGTTGTAGAACAGGTACTGGAAAAACAGTTTGTACCCAATGACACCCGACTCGGCAGTGAAAAACACATGCTGATCATTACCGGACCCAACATGGGTGGTAAATCCACTTACATGCGCCAGACCGCGCTGATAGTGCTGCTGGCATTCTGTGGCAGCCACGTGCCGGCAACTGCTGCTGTCATCGGCCCAGTGGATCGCATTTTTACCCGCATAGGGTCATCAGATGACCTGGCCGGTGGCCGTTCCACATTTATGGTGGAGATGACAGAAACAGCCAACATTCTGCATAACGCCACACATAAAAGCCTGGTATTGATGGATGAGGTTGGTCGCGGCACCAGCACCTTTGATGGCCTTTCGCTGGCATAGGCGAGCGCGCTGTACATCACAGAGCAGATCCGCGCTATGACCCTGTTCGCGACTCACTATTTTGAATTGACCGTATTGCCCGAGATACATAACAACGTTGGCAATGTGCATCTGGATGCGGCTGAGCACCAGCAAGGTATTGTGTTCATGCACACCGTCAAAGACGGACCAGCCAACCAGAGTTATGGGTTGCAGGTCGCACAACTGGCGGGCATACCCACGGCTGTTATCGAACAGGCACGCAAAAAGCTGAGGGAACTGGAGGACCTGGCAGTGTCAGGGCCTAAGCCTTTGCTGTCCGGCCAGGGCAATAAACAAGAGTTGCGTACTCACAACACTTGGAGTTCACCCGCTCAAAGCGATCTGTTTGCTACAACACCTCACCCGGTACTCGAACAACTTCGACAACTGGATCCAGACGGCCTGACACCTAGGCAGGCACAACAGCTTCTGTATGAACTCAAAAAATCACTTTGATGAATCACTGCGGATATTGTCAGCGGGTTTGTCGGCAGCGGGAAGGTACACTATAATGCCGGATCGTTTGATTCAGACTGGAAAGCAATATGACATTTGTAGTCGGTGAAAATTGTATCAACTGTAAACACACAGACTGCGTGGAAGTCTGTCCGGTAGACTGCTTTTACGAAGGCCCCAATTTTCTGGTGATTCACCCGGATGAATGTATTGACTGTGCGCTGTGTGAACCTGAGTGTCCGGTTGACGCAATTTATGCTGAGGACGAATTGCCGGATGACCAGAAGCAATTCCTTGAATTAAATGCAGAATTAGCACAGAAGTGGCCGAATATTACCCAGATGAAGCCCCCTATGGCTGAGGCAGAAAAGTGGAGCGGCGTGGCTCAGAAGGTCAAATTACTGATCAAGTAGTCTGCTGTGACGGTCGGGCATTCCCAATCACGTCGACAGCCGACAATCAATTTGCTGCTAAAACCGATCTTTCAGTGCGGCGTACCCTTATAGATCAAGCCTGACAGGCATTCAGATAAGCGTAGTCGGAAATTATATCCTCACCGAAAAATGCGTCGACGTCGTATCCCTCACGGCTGGCGATTCTTCCAAGCCGTCGCATAGCCTCTATCTGAATCTGCCTGACACGCTCTCTGGTCAGGCCTATATCCTCACCTACCTGCTCTAGTGTCATCTGCTCATGTCCGTTAAGACCATATCTTCTCACCAGAACTGCTCGTTGCCGCTCGCTCAACTCATCTAACCATCGCAGTGCTGTACTCTGTAAACCCTTTAACTGCAGAGGCCGTACCGGATCGCTATTTTGCAGTTCACAGCCCGTGCAATCGGAGTGAAGCTCCTCAGTGTCGGGGATCACTTGATCATTTTCATGGCTGGATTCGTGACAATCGAGAATAAATGCCAGCTCATGAAGACGCATCTGACAATGACCGGCCAACTCGGATCGACTGGGTTTACGTCCAATCTGATGAGTCAACAGCATTTCCTTGCGCAGAATCAGACTGACCTCTTTGATAACGTGCACGGGCAGGCGAACATCGCGGGCATGATTCATGATTGAACGGTCGATTGCCTGTTTTATCCACCAGGTAGCGTAGGTCGAAAAGCGAAACCCCAACTCGGGATCAAATTTCTCAACAGCTCGCATCAGTCCAAGATTACCCTCTGACACCATATCCAGCAGCGCCAGCCCTCGATTGCGATAACGTCTGGCAAGACTGAGCACCAGGCGCAGATTGTGTTTGATCATGGTTTGACGGCTAAGAGCATCGCCCTCACGACAGGCACGAGACAGTCGCAACTCGTCTTCGTAACTGAGCAAAGGAATGGGGGAAACTTCTCTGACATAAGCATGTTCTGCATCGCATGCAAAACGCTCTTTATTGTAGACAACGGCGGCAAAGGTGATGCTATCGGTGTTATCTACAAAACCGTTCGACTCCGACTGCGAATCCTGTTTGGTTAAATCCTGATCCAGATCGCCATCTGGCAAATCGTCATTTAATTCAATATCCATATTGACTATCCATCCTTGACAGTGAAAAGAGCATTTCATAAAAGAAACAATCTGACGATATCACAAGACTATTACGGTAATCAGCGTCCCAAAAGCAGATTTTTTTTATAAAAATCGAAAAGTGTGAAGTGGGTCACAAAAGCAGCACAAGACTGTTCACAAAGATCCAACAACAGCCAGACGTTAGCGCATCGGCAGATAGCGCACCGGATCTACAGGTTTGCCATCAACACGTACTTCAAAGTGGAGCATATCGCGACCGGTGGGACCCGACCCAATCTCTGCAATCTTGTCGCCAGCGCTGACCCGATCGCCCTCTCCCACCAACATGGCACTGTTGTGCATATAAGCACTGAGGTGTCGATCATTGTGACGGATGATAACAAGGTTACCTGCGCCCTGGATGCCACTGCCAGCATACACAACATCACCGTCTGCAGCGGCATACACCGCCTGACCTCTGTCTCCGGCGATATCGATCCCCCGGGCGGCACTGGCCTCAGAGAAAGTGCTCAGTAGTCGTCCTTCAGCAGGCCATTGCCAGGTGACGCCGTCGACTTCCCGGGTATTCACACTTCCGGTGCGCCGCTCGTCGATTGCGGCCTGCGGACGACGACCGGTGTCTGGCGCCGCCTCTCCTGCCGGTGCAGCAGGGATCTGCGGCACGGCGTCAATCGCAGAGGCAGACACACCGGATGCACTGACGCTCAACCGTTGCCCCGGATAAATTGTGTATGGAGTCGCCAGATTGTTAGCCAGCGCTAGGCTTCGAACATCCATGTTATGAGCAAATGCGATGGAATACAGCGTGTCTCCTTGCGCTACCACATGGGTTGCACCCGATTGCGCAGAGCCTGCGGAGGCTGAAGGGGCTGCTGATAGCACAGAAACATTACCTGCACCTTGAGCGGGTAGTGCGGGGGCAGACTGGCTGATCACTGGTCTCTGATTAAGAGGTGCCTGATTGACAGGCGCCTGTTCAGCTGCCGATGGTGCCGCTGGTACCCGGGTGACTGACGACCTGCTGATCCCTGACCCGACGCTCACCGTCCCCACAACAGTAGAGGCTGCCCCAACTGCGGCTGCAGACTCAGATGAACTGCTGGTAGTTGTAACCGGCGCCCTTGCTGACGCAGGTACCGCCCGCCCATCTACGATTATCATTGGAGCTTCACGCTCAAGGCGACTGCTGCGATCATCCACCGGAGCCTGATAATCGCTGGCACATGCAGCCAGCAACATGAACACCGGGACCATCAAAACACGGGGAAATGATAAACCAATTTCGCCAAATTTCTTCATTACACGCCTCATCAGTAAAACTTCTGGCAATCAGTACATCAGACCGCACAGGCAATCCAAGTCACTCATTTATCCCGGGACAACCGTGACACGGTCGCAGAAAACGCCATAATCACAACAAAACCAACCGCTGCACACAACACAATCGCAGGTAGCTGGTCCGGGTTGCCAGTAACTTGCGTATAGACCCAAGGCATCATGCCTAACCCACCTCCGGGCTCTGTCGATAATCGCCAGGGCCACAACACCACAATTGACGCAGCCAGCATGCCTACCAAAAACGCATAGGTCGTCTGTCGATAATAAAAGAACATCCACGTCAACACATGTGCAAAGGACAACAGCCCTATCAAACAGCCCAGGGCAAACACCAGAACGATATCAAGCTGGAAACTGCGTAGGGCATCGAGCACGTATTGATAAACACCCAACAGTATCAAAATGAATGCGCCGGAAATACCCGGCAGAATCATCGCGCAGATCGCAATCGCACCGCAGAAAAACAAATACAGCAATGAGGTGCTGCCGGCTGCCGGGTTTATCACTGCAGTCAGAACGGTCAAAACAAACCCAATAACAAACAATATGGCCTTTGTTATGCTAAAGGAGCCCATCTCGCGGTACAACAGCAAACACGACGCCAATACCAGCCCCATAAAAAATGCCATGACCAGCATAAAGTGATTGTCCAGCAGATACAGCACGGTGTTAGCCATCATCATCAGACTGGTCAGAATGCCCAACAACAGCGTTACCAAAAAGCTGCCATCAATACCTCGCCAGAACGCTTTGAGCCCTTGCTGATACAAGACCTTCAGCGCCATCGGATTGCAGCTTCGAAGCGCACCCAACAGTCGCTCGTAGATGCCACTGATCACTGCAATAGTGCCACCCGAAACACCGGGGACTGAATCAGCTATACCAATGGCCATGCCCTTTAAGAACAATACAACTCTGTCGCCAAGCGTCATCAATACTGTACCTGGCCTATGTAAAGAGGGACAAAATTAACAGACTCCAGCACCCGGCTGGAGAATTCGTTACCGTTTCTCTCAATCAACAACAATTCTTGACCACCCCGTTCAGTGCCCACCGGAAGTACCAGCCGGCCACCGTCTGCAAGCTGATTCATCAGTTCGGATGGTACCTGTTGAGGAGCAGCGGCAGCGATAATGATATCGAAGGGGGCATTATCGGCCCATCCCAGGCTGCCATCATCATGCTTGAAGCGCACGTTGCGCACCCCCACCAGCGACAGATGTTTGCGGGCGCGCTCCAGCAACGGATGAATTCGCTCGACTGTCCACACCCGCTCGGCAAACTGGGCAATGACCGCCGTTTGATAACCACAGCCAGTGCCTATCTCTAGCACCCTCGGCACTTTACCGTTCTCCGGAAGACGCTGCCCTAACGCGGCCTCCGTCATCCGCGCCACTACATAAGGCTGCGAGATGGTCTGATTAAATCCGATGGGCAGCGCGGTATCTTCATATGCACGTGTCGCCAGCGCCTCATCCAGAAACACATGCCTGGGTATAGTTCTCATCACATCCAGTACCGCCCAATTTTTGATCCCCCTATCCAGCAAAGACGCAATCATGCGCTCCCGTGTGCGTTGAGATGTCATGCCGATGCCGGCAAGATTGGGTGTGTTCACAGGCTTTGGTACTCAATCAGATCATGCAGAACCGCAGTCGCGTAAGTGCCGGCAGGCAGCACAAATGACAACTCCAGATCAGGCCCCAGAGGGGATTGGTTTTCTAAAAACCGATAGTGTAATGCCTGAACCGGCAAACGCAAACTGCGCCGGGCAGCATCAACCTGATGTTTGAGCAGACCGGTCGTCAGCACCGAAAAACTTGCGCCAACCCGCGCTTCCAACGCCGCACAAGCCCCGAAACTGTGCAGCGCGCGCTGCGTTGCCTGGCCCCAGAGCGGACCGGTGGGATGAATATCCTGCCCGGCGATGCGCTGCAGAATCATCTCATCCACTTGTTCCGGCAGAAAAACACTGGCACTGCCATCAAGATTCATCACATCGCCATCAATGTACTGATTCCAGGTTGCGTGGCTGACCCGTTCTGACAGAACAGCATTAAAAATTGCCGCTCGCGCTGCTGACAACAACAGACCACGCTCAACGGGATTTTGGGGTCGGTACTGTTTTAAAAACCATGCCTGTGCTTTGTTGATATTGTCAAAACCAAAACGCTGTTCCCCAAAGTAGTTAGGAACGCCCAGTTGCTGCACCCGCTGCAAACCCTGTTCAAGAGTTGACCATGCAGTCTTGAAATCCATAGCAACATCAAGTACCTGCAGATTTCGCAACCGAATCACAAATGCGTTGCTGTGGTGGCTACCCCTGCGTAACTTGCGGCTGTTGCGCTCAATACGCTCAATCTGCAGTTCTGCTGAGAGGGCTGAGCTAAAGTCAGGTGTAGCGCGACCGGGCAACTGTAGACTCAGCCACTGCCGACAAACGCCGAGTCTGTCCTTGAGACCCGACCAACTGACGTCCCTGATCGAAACGCCCGCAGCACGCGCCAGACGCTGTGCAGCGTCTGCCGTGTTGATGCCGGTTTTTCGGATAAACACCCAGACGTGTTCCCCGTCACCGGAGCAATCAAAGCCCAATTGCTCGTCAACCAGAAAGTCATCCGGCTGCGCCTTGAAGTGGGCGCGCAATGAGGGTGGATGAGTTCTGGAGAGGATCACCGGCTCAGTAACACCACGGCGTGCGTCTCCAGCCCTTCCTTGCGCCCTACAAAACCCATGCCTTCGGTTGTGGATGCTTTGACATTCACCGCGTCAAGCTCAACTTCCAGTAAAGCCGCAAGACGTGATCTCATCGCATTGATATGTGGTGCCATCCTGGGGGATTGAGCAAGGATCGTCATGTCCGCATTGACCACTGACCAGCCCAGATTTTTAACCAAACCAAGCACTCTTTTTAGCAGTACTGCGCTGTCAGCATTTTTGTAAGCCTGATCAGTGTCTGGAAAGTGTCGACCGATATCGCC
>Ga0164293_10002426_pt1 | contig 15792 bp, 15 predicted proteins | sample GEODES118metaG_FD_111487 | JGI IMG/M metagenome (GOLD analysis project Ga0164293, IMG submission 111487) | Eutrophic lake water microbial communities from Lake Mendota, Wisconsin, USA - GEODES118 metaG | ecosystem: Environmental > Aquatic > Freshwater > Lake | place: USA: Lake Mendota...
GGCCCTTGTCCCGAGGATCCTGTTCCAGATCCACCTCTGGGAAAATTTGAAGACCCACAGTTTGTCTAGCAAAGTAAACAAAGGGACAACCGATAAAAGCTTCAAAGGATGAAGGTGAAAGTTTTTGTAATTTGAAGTCTTTGAGTTTTGGAACTTCGCTAATTCCCAAATCTTGCTTCAGTCGCTCAGTTAACGCATCAACAGAATTGATCATGCAACTATCAACAACAGTTGATTTGACCCGCGATAAATATTTTTGAGAATTTGCAAGCGCCATCCACTGAGTGCTTGGTGTTTGAAGTTCACCAGTTAAAGATGCCATAGAAAAATGGAACTGTTTTGCTTGAGCAGGCATTTGAAGGAGCCATGCGAGCTCGAACTCAAGATGAGATTTTTCTGAGTCCTGTAACCAAAAACCCAAATTTTGAGCAATCAAATTGACAGAATTAGAGGTCATCCCACGCTTTTGAGAAACTTTTAATTTTTCATCACTCATTTCAATTAAGATTAAATACTGAGCATTTAAAAAATGGGTGGCTGCCAAACTGGTGACAGTCACACCAAGGGGATGACCTGTGCTTTCGGTTTTTTCAATGTGAGCTAAGATAGACTCAGATAGTAAAGACCACTCTGTCCAAGGAATTGAAATTGAATTTTGAAATTGAGCTAAAATTTGACGAATCAAAGATTCGAGCCAATCAGGCACATCAGGTGAAGCCCAAGCTTGAATCAAACGTATGAGGAACTCGTCGGAATTCAAAGCCTGCTGTGGATCGAAATCTGCCTTTAAAATCTCGAGAGCTGCTGAGTGTCTAGAATAATCTGCATCTTCATACAAATGGGTGAATAAGGAAATAAACTTTTCATACTGCAGATCAGATAATTTATTCTGTGAATAAAGACTGAGCTCCAGATCTCGATGAGAAAGATTTCTTCCCAAGGTTCGTAGTTTGGATGTGAAAGCTTGAACTTCTGGCAAACTTTGTAACGAAACTTTGGTTTCACGAGAAAATGGAATTCCTTCTTTTTCAAAATGAAACTTCAAACAGGGCCATATTTCTTCAGAATCTGGTGCAATCACTGCAATTTCAGCAGGCGATACTCCATCGTCAAGCCACTGTCTAATTTGAGAGGTGGTGGATTTGATCGAAGCTAAGCTGGAATTATATTTATGAATTTCTGCAAGCCGATTTCGTTTGATGTCTAATTCAGCTGCATTGTTTTGTGTAAAACCTAAAAGATCGCTATAGGGCCTTAACAAAGATTGAAACTTTTGCGAACTTTGTATCTGAGGGCTGAGTAATAGTACATCTTGGGTTTTTGCTAAATTTTGAAAAAGACCGGCCTCGACGTAAGTTAATTGTCCACCCAAATCCACAATCAAATCCTGGTTCCAATATTTTTGGATTTCACTTTCAGTTTGTAAAAATGAAGGAATCCATTGAGGAGCCATCAAATTCTGACTTTTGAAATAAGAGAACGCAGCCCTCACTCGGAGCCACCAATCGGACCACTTTGTCGCTTGCTCGGGAAATTTTTTAAAAAAGTCTTCGAGCTGTGTGGCCCCAAGGGGATGGAAATAAAGGGGTGCTAAATCATTCATCCACATCAGCAAAGTGGGTTCGCTACCAGGTGCCAGCTGCAGTTGATCTGCAAATTTCTTTAGAAAATATCGAATGTGAGTTTGAAGGGCAGGCCTAGACAAGATGCGCACCTGGGGATGAATTCGAAAAAGAATTTTTTGCCACAGATCAGAAACACGCAGCACAGATTCTTCGGGGTAATATCCTACATTTTTAAGAAAGTATTCTTGAACTGTTTTTTTTGTTCGTAAATCCGACAAGATCCAACTTTGTTGGCTGCCGGTTTTATCTTTTAAAATTTGCAAGATTCCATTGGAATCTGAAATATTACGAATATGGAGCATTTTTGAATTGTCAGGGATCGGTGGACCGGTGTCACTCTGTGACTCAGCGTCTTTGCTTGAGTTTTCTTCTTTTGCCAGACTTTGAAGTCATACTGAAGTCAGCATCAACTGAAAAATCCATTGTTAAAGAAAGCTGGAAACTTTCTTCAGGTGTTTGGCCCGGATACACTCCGAATTCTTCCGTAAACTTTGCAACTTCCAGGCGCATGATCCATAAATCAAGACCCGCACCAAAAGTGGAATAGCCTTGGCTCAGACCAGCTCGAAGATCGACTAACGGCAATGAAACTTCAATCCCTGCATGCAGCTTTTTTCCAATTTGCTCGCCAGATGTTAAAATATGTCGGTACTCGAAACCTGTTTTAATATCCAGTCCCGGTCCCTTGACGATATAACCTAGGCCCAAAGTTAAGTTGTCTTTGATCGATGGGGGATTTTGATCACCTGAAGTTTTTTGAAATGAAGTTGTTCCCACATCTTTCCACACAACTGTTGCGATAGATGAGCTATCCCCTGGGGATTTGTAAAGAAATGAAACGTCGATTCCGTAGCCAATTCCCACATCGTCTAATAATTCTAAAATATCAGCTGTGCTTGTAACACCGCTCACATAATCATTGATTCCTTGGGTATCAAGCACAACCTCGCCACCGGATCTTGTGACTCGCTTCAACCCGATGCCGGCAGACAAAGTGTCGGAAAATACGGTCGAGAATGCAACAGTCAATCCGTAGTCGCTTAAATAATGAATATACCACTCGGGCACCAAAGGATTCGACAAATAGCTTTTTAAATATGTATTTGTGTAACCCGAGAATCCAATTCGAGGTCCTAGAATTGAAAGTCTTGCATCCAAACCGGTTTGAATGGGTCGACCATATAAACTACTCAGGCCTTCGGCTCCGTTAGCATTTGGTAATTCTTGAAATTTTGTAATGTCATCTAAACCAGGAGTTTTGATTTCTAAGTTGAGCAACTCAAAACTAATTTCATTCACGTGACTTAAAAAGGCAGCATTTGAAGTTGGGATATCACCGTCTCGAGGGAATGGCATATGAACACCACCCATTCCCAATGACCAAGCCGGCACCTGATAGCTAGATAGAGCTTTCGCTTGGTTCACAAATCCAAATATAAAAATGAAACTGAATAAAACAATTCTTATGGACAACATGTCACCAAGGCACAACTGCCAACTCCATACTCGTTGCTTTCGATTAGACTTCGGTAGGTCTCTATATAGGTCGCGTTGACGATGGCATCTGCATCGGTCTCTGTACAAGCGGCCCCACAGGTCACCGCAATGGTCGTTAAATCGCCCTGCAGATCAGATGATAAATAGTCTTCAATAGCATCATAGTTTTCGATCATTAAAGCTGTTCCAGACATCATTTGTTTCACATTCTCATCAGGAAGATTACCACCTGTGCAACCGTCAAAGTCAGCGTCCACTGTTCCATACGGAGCTGTATCATCAGCAACTTCTTTTAAATAAATTCCTAATTTTGAAAAACCGATTAAGAATAGAGCAAAGTTTTCTGTTACAGTTCTATCGGCATAGACACCAATACTTTCCAAGTATTCCTGAGCAGCTACACAATTTGTAGAACTCGTCGTAGTTGATGAAAAGGAAGTCATTGCAGCTAAAATAGGCGTATCTGTAGCCGTTTTGATTGACTCCGCTAGATGAGTAAATGTCACTCCACATTTTCCGGCATAAGCACTGGCATAAAGCATTTTATTTTCTCGAGTTTCAGGAATAAGTTCAGGATTTTCTGTAATTAACAAAATCGCATCATCAAAGCGCTGCTCATTTACAGCTTTTTGAATTTCCTCTAAAATAGAATCTTCTGAACTTTTCCCGGAAGCTTCTTCAAAAAGATTTCCACCACAGGACGTGGTTGTTAGACAAAGTAGAATTAAAAACGCACGATTCAAAAAAGTTAGAATCGATATACGAGTTTGATAACCCATCGTCGATCCTCCTTTGGATCTGCTTTCGTTCCAATCTCTTCACCGTAGGAAGCCATCTGAAATTGATAGCTTTCAGAAGCCAGCTCAAAACCAGCCGTCCAATATCTTTGGTTATAACCTGCACGCAAAAACAAGACATCACTGTAGTTGAGCTCGTAACCTAAATGCATGAGTTTTGCTTTATCATCTTGATCGTCCTGAGTCAGTAGACCTTTGTACTCAATAGCAAAGGTGGACCTCACCCGATTGCTATGAATGGGAAATAAAGAAATTCCCACATCCAGATCCGCCTTCACCTGATTGGGATCAGTTGCGCCATCTAAATAATTTAAAGTGTCTTGAGAACAACTCATTCCACCCACATCACGAAAAACTCCGCCGATTGTGGGAAGCCATGTCCAAGGCAGTGCAAGCAGCACGCCTGTATCAAAGCCAAAACCAAATCCCTGTTTAGCAATACCTGCTGTTGCCAGCGAGCTCAAACTCATTGACTGTGCAGTTGGATCGATAGCGGCTTGATCCACTTCTGTTCGAGAAATGAGTTTTCCGGTTACACCAATTTTAACTCGACCCTCAAAGAGTCTGAGGTTGTAACCAAGCAAAAATCCTAAATCGTCTCGATAAAAGGCATCAACAGAAGTGGCAGAATTTGCCAGTACCTGCAGATCAGTTTTTTTCATTAATGCAAAACCAAAATTTTTCGCCACAAAGGATGGCATGATTTGCTGTCTGGCCGTGTAAACATCACCCGTTTGCTTGAGCATGGTTTCTGTGATGTCTTTCAAACTGACAGGCTCTGTAAATGCTTTCGCGTTGTAGGCCTTAATGGCTTTACTACCTAACTCGAGTTCAGGATCAAAAATTGTTCCGTAAATATCTCTGATTTTGCCAAGCCCTGCAGGATTTGCGACAAGAGCTGTTTCATCATTTGCAACTGCCAGCATGGTGCCTCCCATGGCCTGATAGCGTATTCCTCTGTAGAACACGCGACGCTCGTTCAATTGAGCCTGCAACTGACTTAAGTTTAACAAAATGAGGATGGCGATCACACGAGTCATTCCTTCGACTCCTTTTTATGGGAGATCGGCAGAAGTCAGCCTCAGATTGAGACAAGTTTTAAAAATCTAGCCTTAGGCCTTGAATCAGAGTGAATCAAAGATTAGAAGCTCTATTTTACCGCTTAAGCAGTAAAATTAAGGTGTTAACAGTACATCGATAAAAGCTTCACCTACGGCGTTGGCGTTAGAACCTCCAACATCGATGGCGCGATTAAAAAAGTCACACAGACTTTTGTTAGCTTCACCGGATTGGCAGCTGACTTGTTGAGCTGCGATGACGATACTTCCAATCTGAGTTGTCGGATCATTTGTTGGCCAAACGGGGACACCTAATCTGATGGCAGCTAAGGCCCCGGCCAAATCGTCATCAGCTGCATTGCAACTGTCGGCTGGAGTTCCAACCCCATCGTTGTCACAAGAATACTGATAAAGTAAATTGGTGATGTAGGAATAAGCCGCAATAATTGTAGCACCTTTTGCTTGGGAATCTGAACAAACATCAAATGAAGCCCTGGCAGCATCTGTGTTAGCTCTCACTAGCGTAGTGTTGCCGGTGCCCGCTTCATCGAAGGAAATCAGATTCAAAAATGACCGAACATTCGGAGCTGACGGTGTCTCCAGATTTGCGAACGCTGCGATCAATGCCGATGTGGTCAGACCCTCGCGAATATAACCAATGGAGCAACGAATACCATAAGCGGCAGGTGTTTCAATGCCCTCAACTTTTTTTGCGCAGACGTTGATGTCACCACCCTCTTGAGAGTATTTGTCCAAACACTCCTGGGCTTCGATGACCAAATCCAAATCATCTGCTTTTTTACTACAAGAAGTTGTCACAAATACTAAAGAGCACACAATGAGAAAATATTTAAAAGACATTCAGATCTCCTAGAAGTTAAGGCTAGCCCGTAGCATGTAGTAGCGATTTTCAAGTGGCAGAGATTCTGTTCCCATTTCTTCGCCGTAAGTCACCAAATCTAAATTGAAGATCGTAAACATGGCAGAAAGTCCCGCAGAAACATAACCCTGACTGTAACCAACTCGATAAAATCCCTTCCACCAAGAAGAAACGGTCCAATCAAATTCAAAACCTAAATGAAGACCTTTTTTGAAATTGTATTGTGGGTGCAGGATATCTCGAAAATCCATCACTCCCCGACCACCAAAAATCCAGAAGCTGGGATATTCCCAGCGGGTTCCAATATCGATCACGCGGTAAAGACGCTCGGGTTTATCTTCACTGCTTTCTTTTCCTAATAATCCTGGTGATTGAAATCCCATTTCTAAAACATTTCGAACCACAAGACCAAAGGTAGGTTGAGTGTATTCAAGTAATGAAAATAATCCATTCTCTGGAATCATGGGCTTCCACAGTAAACCGATGTCAGCATCCACTGTATAGCCAGAACTTAAATCTTTTTCATTGACGATGTTGGGATCCGTTGCAAGTTCAACAAAATTCACATTTTGACTGAAATATCCACGGTGAACTGCTTTCGCAGTCACTCCCCAAGTCAGTCTTCCGTAATTAAAATCTTGAACTTTTGCGCCGTAGCCATAAGCGATTGTGGTATCAGCATGAACTGTCGCAGTGACTGACGGCCCCAAGCTGCTATGAATACTGGTTCGCAAAGTCAGATCCATTGGGATCACACCGATGGCCCAACCTGGCCTTGCCCATATCGCTTGAGGAGAACCAACCCTGACTCCCATTCTTTCACCGTAGTAATTCTCTAAAACTTCTGCAACAGCTTGTTGTTTATCAGATTCGCTACCAACAGTGGCTTGAGCTTCATCAATGTCCTTCAAAAAGTCTGCCAGCTTAGGAGAGCCTCCAATATCAAAGCTCATGTTCAAATCATTTTCATTAATCAATGCAAGACCCGCTGGATTATAAAATAAAGCAGAGTAATCATTGGCAACTGCAACAAAAGCATCACCCATTCCAAGTGCTCTTGGAGACTGATAATGATGATGAATCACTGTTGAATACCGAGGTGCTTCTTTCGTCCATCCAAAAACTGGAGCCAGAAACATCAAAGAAAAAATTCGTAAAAACACGTGAGTGATCCCCTTAAGTGAATAAAAAATAAAGTCTTCCCTAAATTGTAAAAACAAAACAAAGTAGAGGATATGGATCATTTCCTTTCGCGAATATTTTTGACCTTTGTCTTGATACTCTTTCCCGTCTCTCTTCTGGCCTCTCCAGACCCTGGGAAGGTAAAAACAGATTCAGCTTCCGAAAAATTATCAGAGGTCTCTGATCCAGTTTTGTTAATGGCATCTCAAGAAAAGATCTTGCCTCAAAGGCACCGAATCAGATCCACACTGACTTGGATGGCCGGAGAATTTGCACAAAATGATGAAAGCACGAACCAAACAGCCGTTGGGCTTTCTTACAGTTATGATTTTGATGAGTTAAAATCATATGAGTACCAGTTTCATTGGCTCACAGGAAAAGCGGCTTGGTTCCAATGGTCTGAAAGACAACTTCTGAATTTTGATGCTTTGTTTGAACCCTATTATAAATACGGAGTTTCATTTTTTGCAGACCCAGACGATGGGACGGCTAGCCTCACACGAATTGACAATTATAAAGGGACTCTGGCCGTTGGTGTTTTAGATTTAACAGATTTTGGAAAATGGCTGACTTTTGAAATGGGATTACATTTAGGAAGTTCCGGCCTGGCTTTTCATGTACAAGCCGGTCTTCAAATTTTATTCTGAACTATCAATGAACGGCTTGGCCTGCGACGTCCACAATGATGTTGTTACTTTGATCAAAATTAATCACAAAACGGGCAGTTTGAAAGCCTTCAAACTGAGGCCAGTAGCGAATTTCAAACCAACATGATTGCTGAGGCAATAAACCTTTGCTACAGGTATGATAGGCAGAAAAATCAAAACCACCCGAGATTGAAGCTCGTAAAAATTGAAGGGTCGAAGTTCCTACATTTTTCACAGAGTATCTGGTAAAAGTGGACATACCAGGAGTAACTCGTCCGAAATTATAATAGAAAAAAGTATTCTGTGTAATTCCAGGGCTGGAGTTAAGCACAACCTCGGTTTCTTGAGCAAACACGTTCGACTGAAATAAAAATAGGAAGCTGATCAGAGCAGTTTTAAAGATCATTTTAAATTTCTCCTTGAGTTTCATCATTCATGAGCTGAACAAAAGTCGCAACTTTTTTCTGCAGATCCTCTAAGGATCCATCGTTCTGCAGGATGTGGTGACTAAGCTCAATTTTGTCCTTTAATGGCAACTGTGAATCGACTCGTTTCTGAATTTCTTGATCATTCCAATGGTTTCGCTTCCTAATTCTTTCCCACTGTTTTTCTTTTGAACAAGTCACAAGCAGGATGGAATCAAACTGTGCTTGGAGTTTTTTTTCAAATAATAGAGGCACATCATACACAGCCCAAGGTGTGTGCTGATCCATCAGCCATTTTTTTTGATGACGAACTTCTTCCTGGACTAAAGGATGGAGAATTTCCTCCAGCTGTTTTAATTTTTTTGGATCGCTAAAAACTAGACCTGCCATTTTTTCGCGGTCCAACGTTTTTGAAGAGGACAAAATTTCAGGACCAAAGACTTGAATTACTTTTGCAAGACCCTGACTACCAGGTTCAACGACTTGTTTTGCCAATCGGTCAGCATCAATGACTGGAATTCCTAACTTCAAAAGGAGTCCAGCCACTGTGGATTTTCCGGTTCCTAGCCCGCCCGTAAGTCCTACCCATTTCACGTCAAAACCCCTTGTTTTCATTAAGAAAATTTTCAAGTCGCCGATAAGAAACTTGAAATGGAATTCATTCATGTCACATAAGTTTGAACAGTTTGGCAAATTTATTCTTCTCGAAAGACTCGCGGCTGGGGGTATGGCCGAAGTATTTCTCGGAAAGTCCATGGGCGCCAGTGGCGTCAATAAATTTTTAGCTGTTAAACGCATTCTTCCTCAGTACTCAGATAAACGAGAATTTATTGATATGTTCAAAGAAGAAGCCAAGATTGCAGTGAATTTGAATCACGGCAATGTGGTTTCAATTTATGAATTTGGCATCGAACACGGACAATTTTACCTTGTCATGGAGTATGTCGAAGGTCGAAATTTGCGACAAATTCTGAATGAAATGAAGAAGAAATCCACACAGTTTTCAGTGGAACAAATCGTTTACATGATAAAAGAAGTTTCTGCAGGCCTGGATCATGCCCATCGATTAATCGAAGGAACTACGGGCCGCCCATTAAATCTGGTTCACCGAGATATGAGCCCTCAAAACATTATGCTCAGCTTTGAAGGCGAAGTAAAGGTCATCGATTTTGGTATTGCGAAAGCAGAGACTCAGCTTGAGGCCACTCAAGCTGGAACATTAAAAGGCAAATTTGGATACATGAGTCCCGAACAGGCCGATGGTCAATCAGTCGATAGTCGAACAGATTTATTTTCACTGGGGATCGTTCTGTGGGAAATGCTTGCAAATGATCGCCTCTTTACTTCTAACAGTGAAGCCGCCATCTTACGTAAAATCAAAGAGTGTCAGATTCCTTCGATTCGAAAAGTCAATCCTAGTGTTCCCATAGAACTAGAAAATATAGTTTTAAAGGCACTGGCGAAAGACAAAACTCAACGATATCAAACTGCAGCTGCATTTAATAAAGATCTGAATCGATTTTTGAATACAGAATACCCTGACTTTTCTCCACAAGATTTTTCAGTCTTTATCAAAAATTCGTTTTCGGAAGTCTATGCCGAGTCCAAGAAAAAATTAGTGGATTATTCGAATGTCACAAGTGGCGAAGATGACAAAACAAGAGTGACTCAAACTTTGACCTATGTTCCCAGACAAAATTCGATCCAAGAAGCTTCATCAGCTCATACTTCAAATAGTCAGCTCACAGGCCTTCCCCCGATTCCAAATGATGGTATCGGCGATGACAAACTCAACATCGAAACTGATACAAAAATTAAAGTTGATCTCTCGGACTTCGATGGAAAAAAATCATCTGGCCAAGTTTCAAAAGCAAATGTAAAAAACAAAGCAGCTAAAACCGGAACCCGGACTCATATCCCAATCAACACTCGCACTAGCATCAGTTACAAATCCAGTGGTTCCAGCGATTGGATCAGCCCTGCTTTTATTGCTGTGATCATTGGCTTTGGTCTTTACGGGTTTTATCGCAATCCAAAATTTCTGGCCTCGTTGATTGGTCAATTTCCAACAACCTCAATTGTTTCATCAACTCAGCCTACGAATCCAACTGCTGCAGACAGCCAAAACACGCAAGGTAAATCAGATTTAGCAGCCACCGGCTTGGTCACCGTGACAATTACTTCTGACCCTATTGGTGCACAGGTTGTCATTGATGGCCGTGATCTAGGAACTGTGACACCAACCCAAGCACAGATTCCTGCCAATCAAGACGTTAAACTTCGATTGGAAAAATCAGGATATTCCATTTACGAGTCGACAGTGCTTGCCAAGGAAAATGGGAAAACTTTTCGAGCGACTCTGATGACTGGCAAAATGGGCGTTCTCAATTTATCTTTGATCAACGGCGGAGCTGCTCCAGAAGTTGAAATCAATGGCACGAAGATCTCAGAGCAGATTCCGCTCAGAAACTACCGCTTGCCCGCAGGTGTCCCAGTCATGATAAAAGTTAAAAATTCATTTTTAGGCATGAAAGCTGAAAAAACAATTGTGCTGAACGAAAATGAATCCAAAAACATTGAGCTTATTCTAAAGCCAGATAAAAGTCGCCCTTAAATTATGAGCTCTCAGAAACCAATTTTATTAATCGAGAAAATCAAAGAATTTCCCCATCGGTCGGGAACGGCCGTGATCTATTTCATCGATGGGGTTGAACACAGCCTGACCTGGCCAAAGTATCAAGATCAAATTGCACAGGTGATTCGTGGCTTAAAAAACTATGGTGTGAAAGAAGGCTCGAAGATTGCAATACAAGCCGCCACCAGTTTGCAATGGATTTTGTTGGATATTGCCACACAGTATCTGAATGCTGTAACAGTTCCCATCTATTCAGGCTCTACAAAGTCAGAGGTCGAATTTATTTTAAATGACTCCCAAGCTGAAATTCTTTTTTCTGACACTTACGTCACCTTTCAAAACTGTCCCCGCTTGAAAGTGATTTTAGATCTAAAAAACGACCAATCTTGGGAAGAATTCACAAACATGCAGCACGAATTTTCTTTTCAAGAGCCCACAAATTTTAAACCGAGTCAGCTGGCCACGATCGTCTACACATCAGGAACAACTGGAAGACCCAAAGGAGTTTGCCTAACACACGAGCAAATACAATCAGAAGTTCAAGAGGCTTTTGAGTGGGCTATCAGCCCCAATGACACCACATTATGCTTTTTACCTTTAGCCCATATTTTAGGTCGAGTTGAAGCCTGGGCCCATATTTATTGGGGTTCCACCATCGGAATTGCAGAGAATATTGATAGCATTAGAAGTCATTTACAGGTTGTTAAACCCACATTGCTGATGTCAGTGCCTCGAATTTTTGAAAAATTTTACGATACGATTCTTTCGCAAATGGAATCCTTTGGACCTAAAAGAACTCTTTTTCATTGGGCTTTGGAAGTCGGACGACAAACCTTGGTTTATCGATCAGCTAAAAGAAAAGTCCCACTCACCTTAGCTTCAAAATTTGAAATCGCAGATCAACTTGTCTTTTCTAAGATTCGAAATCTTTTTGGAGGTCGGCTTCGATTTGCTATCAGTGGTGGTGCGCCACTTTCAACTGAAGTGTCAGAATTTTTTTTAATGTGTGGAGTTTTAATCTTAGAGGGCTACGGGTTAACTGAAACAACTGCTGCTATTACAGTGAATCGTGACAAAGACTTCAAATTTGGAACTGTTGGAAAACCCATCGGTGATGTCCAAATAAAAATCGCAGAGGACGGCGAAATTCTGATTAAAAGTAAAAAAGTGATGACTGAGTATTTTAACCGCCCAGAGGAAACTCAAATTGTATTTGAAGAATCATGGCTCAAAACTGGCGATATTGGTGAAGTTCTACCAAGTGGTCACCTCAGAATCACCGACAGAAAAAAGGACCTCATTAAAATATCTGGTGGCAAGTATGTGGCCCCTCAAAAGCTAGAGGCCCTGTTGAAGAATGATCCCCTGGTTTCAGAAGTTCTGATTTATGGTGATCAAAAAAAATACATCGTGGCCCTGATTCAAATCAAAAATTTGGGCCCTGATTTGGCCCCAGAAAAAGTCTTGAATGAAAGAATGAGAGCCCACGTCTCGCAAGTCAATCAACTGCTCGCCGGCTTTGAAAGCATCAAGAAGTTTGCATTGACCTTTGACGATTGGACTGTCGAGGGCGGTGAGTTGACACCATCACTCAAATTAAAAAGAAAAATGCTGACAGAGAGATACAAAAATATTTTAGATGATTTGTATTAAAAGATCCAAACACGAAATGCCAGATTTAAATAGAGTCCGCTGAAATCATACTCAACTTGACTGCCGTCAAGCTTTCTTAAGACAGAGCCTTTCGTCAGAGCTCCCTGAAATGAAGAAGCCACGTCCTCTGATAACTTAATTTTTTCAAAATCCAAATTTCGATATCCCAAAATAATTTGCATGGCCGTATTATCAATTAATGCAAATTCTGTGGCTATGCTGACATTTAATAGATTTGCTGCTCCTTTTCCCTGGTAAGAAAAGTCTGTGTTTGGGGCAATCGATAAATTTGTATAATCCGATTTTGAAGTTAAACTTGCAGTTCCCACTGCGCCTTGAATGGACACTCGAGCCTTCGCCGTTTGATAAAGAATAATCTCAAGACCCACTTTTGGGGCCAGATAACTCACTTCAGAAGTGTAATTATAGTCGGTCGTGCCTGCGGTGGAAGCCGTAGCCCCCGAGATTTTATTTGATTTCATAAATTCAAACCCAAAAATCCATGCAACATATTGGGCACGATAAACAAGACCAAAATCAGTGCCTGTTTGAGTTGTAAATCCTTTCGAGAAATCAGTGGCAGAACTTTCTCCCTCGAAGAAGTCTTTTTTGACTGTGGCATTGGATTGTTGAACTGACAAATACCCTGCAAGTTTAGATTCTTCAAGATTTAGAACTTTGGCTTCAACAGATGAGCAGCTCAATAAAACGAACAGAAAACCGATCATTTTTTAATGATATCCAAAACAAGTCTTGCGGTTTCTTTTCCGCCCTTCACTTGAATGATCTTCATTTTAGATTTTTGTTTCAAATTCAAAGTTAGGGTTAAAGTTTGATCGATGGGATCTTTTAAGATTTTAGAACCTGTAATCAGATCTGAAGACTTCAAGATTTCTTTTAAAAGTTTTTCGTTAATTTTAGACAAAGGCATTTGTGCAAAGTCGATGGTGATTTTTTGACCTTTGTTCTGCACATTAAAATATCCAGGCAAACCTTTCAAAAGGTATCCCTCTTTTGTTCCGATATAAAAAACCAGTCTTTCAATGCCTTCTTTTTCGTTGGCCGATCTTTGAATCTTCAAAAGACTGAAGCCAGAACCGGCCTGACCACCAATTTGTCTTTGCATGTTCACTGGTTTTTGAGCTGGGATGGCTGCCATTAATTGAAATGTCATCAGTATTGGAATTAAAGCTTTGATCGTCATCTCTAAATCCTAGACTAAAATTAAACCTCGGGTCAGCCCTTTTACATCGATTGTTAATGCTTTGCGAAATGATCTTTTTGGCTCCAGAGCAGGATTGGCCAAAGACTTGCTAGATCCTCTATTTGCCTCTAATTGGGGGCTTTTGATTACCACTTTTTCTTATTTAGGGGGATTTATGAAATTCGTATCGTTCGCATTAGTTGCCGCAACAGTTCTAAGCCTGACTGCATGCTCAGATTCACAAATATCTTTCGGAGCTGGCGTGATTGTCGGTGCCATTATCAGCGATGACAGTCACCATCACCATCGCCCAAATCCACCTCGATATCGTGGAGGTCGACGTCATTACGCTCAAATAAATTTAAGCCCATTGAGCCCTGTCGAACGAGTGGCTGCAAAATACAGCCTCACATTAGACCAATCTGCGAAATTGACTTCCGAGTTACTCAACGTTCAAGCCGGTGATCTTTCTGGTTTGTCTCGTTTGGGTTTCACAGTTCAAGATTTAGTGGAAATGACAAAAGGACAAAATCCTTCGGCTTCAACTTTGACGAAACTGGGTTCAGTTTTAGGACTTTCCGTAGTTCAAACCCATGACTTGATACAAAACATCAAAATTGATGTCGTTGCCGCTCAAGAATCTATGATGTAAGCTTTAGGCATGAAAATATTGATGCCTTTACTTTTGATTCCTTGTTTTACTTTCTCCGCTGAAACCCAATTGAAAACCATCGACTTCAGCGGAGATTTTTCTTACTTCCAAGATGTTTATGACACCTCCGAAAATAGAACCAAAAAAAATGTTGAAAACGTTTTAAAAATTAATTCTGTTAACGAAACAGAAGCTCAAGTGCTAATTGAAACCTACACTAAAAATGGACAGTCCTGCCAGCTCGTCGGCAAGGCAAAGCTTGTTAAAAACCAATTGGTGTTTAGAAGCCAAATCAGTCCTGCTTTGAACCGCGGTAAAAAAGCAGAATGTGTTTTGAAAATATCTAAAAATTTAGCAGCTGATCATTCATTCGTAATGAAAGTGGATGATTCTGATGGACTTTGCAGATTGCAATTTTGTGGCTTTCAGGCCGAACTCACAGGGGATTTCAAACCGAAAGCCCCCGTGGAAGTACAAATCAAAAATTAAAAACCAAAAGTCAGCTTAGCGCCGATGCGACTATTATCAAATGCATTGCTGTACTCTACGCCTAACTTTAAAAGCAAAAGATTAACCTCTACGCCTGCTAAAATTTGTGTTCCTGATACAGACTCTTCTCGAGAACTTCCAGAGCCATAATCGAATAAATCTGATACCGTCGTCGTCAGTTTATTAGTTGAGTTTAACAAACCAACACCAATGTAAGGCTCAACTAATGGAATCATGGGGCTCAGTAAAAGCTGTACGCCTGATACCGTGGTTTCATTTTTCACGTTTCCTACAGCACTAGCGACGGTTTGATCAAATGAAAATTTAGCAGTCGAATGCACGCCTCTTAAGGCTAAGTTGACAGGCAGTATAGGGATCACATCATTGATGTTGTATTTAACTGCAAAAGAAGTTGATTCTGCTTCAGCACCGTCAGCCTCTAGTTTTGGAACAATCACAGCTTCAAAAGCAATTCCAAATGGAATGCCAACAGCACCAACTAAACCAACATTTGCAAGGCTCTTGAGTCCAGCACCTGTATTTTGTTTTGCAAGTTTATCAATTTCCTCAACTGTTGTCGAAGCACCCGTCACACCCACTTGAAACCCAAAAAGCGTTCCCATTTTAGAGGCACCCATGAGTGAGTTATGTACGAAATTTGCACCAAAGCCTTCGGCTAAGGTTTCCATGTCACCTTTATCTAAACCAGAGAATCCTGGATCTGCCGCCGTTGATAACATTGGTAAAGTCAGAAGACTTGCAATTAGAAGCGTTTTTTTTAATTTCATTTTATCTCCCTATTCGTGTTTTTAAACATCATTTTCAAGCCACTTTAGTTTAAGTGAGTTTTTAGAAGAATTCACTGCGGCCGCAGGGGATCTAGCCTTTGGTTCTTTACTTTTTACAGGCGCATAAAAGATGTTGGACCAGGGTGATTCTTAGGGTCTGCGTTTTTAAATTATGCCACTTTTTGTTAGGACCATCGTCGAGTGTGAACACATTCAGGCTTTACGAGCTTAAATACATTCAGGCTATATAAGTCGCAAAC
>Ga0164293_10002427_pt1 | contig 15790 bp, 34 predicted proteins | sample GEODES118metaG_FD_111487 | JGI IMG/M metagenome (GOLD analysis project Ga0164293, IMG submission 111487) | Eutrophic lake water microbial communities from Lake Mendota, Wisconsin, USA - GEODES118 metaG | ecosystem: Environmental > Aquatic > Freshwater > Lake | place: USA: Lake Mendota...
ACATCATACCCAATTTGTGTTGTGCAAGGAAAGAACGCAAATACAAATATTCCTCATTACCCAAATCGCAATATCCCTCTACATAATCTTCTAACCTCCAATTTTTCATATTGGCGTTAAGCATTTGCACCTCTCTCAATCCATAGCCTTTTTTTTGCAAATAGTAAATTGGCTTTTTCAAATATTTACACACCTCGAATCGGTGTTGGCCATCAATGATTTCAAAATCGTCATTGACTAGAATCGGATTGGACTCGGTTAAGTCCATCGTCGAAATTGCGGTCTTCAATCTCTCGAAGTGCATCGGGTTAAGGTTGCGGTTTCCGTCTAAAAACGAGAACCTCTCGTACTTGGTCGTGCGGTAAACTTGGTTTGCCACAACATCGCGCACTTGGTTTACTTCCGTTTCCATTGGTGCTTGTTTAGTATTGAACATATTAAATATTTATTTGACAATTCAAAGTTATGGTTATTTTCTAAAATAACAAACTTTTGCAAAAAATTATTCTATCGTAGCGTTAACAAACACTTCGTAGTCGGGACATTTTGCTTTTATTTTGGCACACGCTTCTTCGTAGGTGTCCGCTTTTACTAGCACCAAGTGATTGCTTTTGTCAACCCCACACCCGATTAAAAAGTAATTCATATCTTCAATAATCTTTTGAGTGAAATTTTCCATTGGTCGGCAATTTTATCCCAATTGTATTCTTCAAACTTGTGTTGGTAGTTTTTAACCGACCACTTTTTTAACGGCGCATCATTAAAGACGTTTATCATTTGTTCGGTAACGGCTTTTGGATTTAACACCATCCGCACGTTTTCCGCATCCTCAATTTGAAAGTGAGGAATTAAGTCGTTCACGATGTACACCAATTCTCCATTATCGGTCATTTCGGTAAGCGAAGTATGATTGCCACAAATAATGGGCAAACCAACGCTCATAGCCTCCGTGATGGTCAATCCCCACCCTTCGGCGGTCGTCGTACTCACAAACGCATCTAAGCAATTATACACCTCATTGATTTCTTGGGTCGAATACGAATTGTTGTTGTATTTATCCTCGATTGGCAAAAACACATCTTTGCCCATAATCAAATCTAGGCGTTCGCAAGCAACGTGCAATTTTATACCCGTTTTGTCCGAGTGGTAACAATGCAAATACAAACCTACTTTGCTAGGCAAGTTTGGATTAGGCGGTTGGGCTTCAAACCACTTCTTAAATTCGGCGAACGCTAACAAGGTAGTTCCAATATCTTTACGCGGTTGGTTCTTATTTACATTTCCAAATAAAAACATACCTTGTGGTATGTCGTACTTGACGCGCAATGACTCCTTGTCAAACAAAGGTTGAAATTCGTACCTATTCATTCCGTGCGGAATAATGCCCACCTTCATTTTGCGCTTATTGACCTTTTGAAAGGCTTTCTCCGCCTCTCTACGACCATAATCGGTGTAGGTGTACACTTCGTCCCAAACATCCAAATCCTTAAAGTAACGCGCAAATGGAACGCTATCAATCGGGGTGTACATTAGCATCTTGAACTCCTTTTGTTTTTGGAATTGCTTTTGTTGACGGAGGTGGCGAAGAATTGGTGACATAGGCCCTAGCACGGGTACATCATTCATACACCATAGCAAATCATAGTCACCCACTTGCAACATCTTGAGAATACCATCACGATAGTAATAGTCCTCTTCATTCCGCGCGAATATCTTTGGATTGACGGCCATAATTTGGTCATTATATTGTTCGGTTTGACGATTGCCATAATTCAAACAAGCCACATCAACTTCAATACCAACCCGCTTGAACCAAGGGGTAAGTCTATCCATCACATTGTGGGAAACAGTTCCGAAACCCGTGGGACACATAAAGTCCATATAGGCTAATATTTTCTTTGTCATATTTGTTTTTTCTTGTATTTATCGCTCACTATCATTGGGGTTGTATTAACCCATTTTATCGAGTGGTGAATCCGTTTATTGTTTGCATTCATCACCGAAACTTTAACGCAAGAGGGATTGTACATCACCGAAAAAAACGACTTTACGTAAGTACCATTGTCTAGGTAAACATCGGTCAATCCACTCTTTGACTTTTGCGTGTCTTTTTGGTCTAATTGTAAAAATGGGAAAGTGCAAAAAATATCCCCTTTACCACCTAAATTAACGTAGGTGGTTACATCCTCATTAAGTCTACCCATAAATTCAAAAGGTCTATCCGTCGAACAAAAAAAAGAGTTCATAGCCTTTCTACGGAAAGTACTATTGAATCCGCCGATGTGGTCGCCACCTTGCGAAAACGCAATAGTTTTTATATTGGTGCTTTTGTAAAATTCAACCATACTATCAAATACCGCATCCAAGTTTTTAATAATCCTTGCACCCGTATCGTAACGATACCCAAAGTAATAATAATCGTCACACATCAAACAAAAATACTTGACCCCGTTTTGCTTCGCTAGTTCAAATATTGTGTTCGCACTATACATCGTACTCCGCAAATCACCGCTATTATCACCCGCATCATATTTTTTGGCTACTTCTTTTTTATCAAACACCAACAACTCCTCCCCATACTTTAATTTATACGCATCAATAGTGCTATCGGTGTTGTCCCCTACAAGATAAATTTTACCACTATACCCGCATTTTTTTAAGGTATCGTAAGTCCAATTTTTTTCGGGTCTACCATACACCATAATAAAAACCGCAAAATCTTTATTCTCCATTATCGGTTTCTCCGTATTCCTCCAAATATTGTGTTCGTATTTCATCACACAATTTCACATACCCATATTCCACCGCTTTTTCAAAATCAATAATTACCAAGGCACTTCGTTCCATCAAGTGTTGCATTTCGGGTGACGCTTGTGCGTAATAGTCCGCGATTTTTGCATAATTAAATACGTTGTGCCTTCTCGCCGAATCAATCAAAAAAGTCTTTTCTTCTATGGGTAAATTGGAGTTTTCTATTTCTCGCATCAACCTATGAGTTTTCTCTTTGTTGACCAATTCTAAAATATGCGGTTTTGCATTTTTTGGTTCGTACACGGGTGCTTCAATTTTAGAAGAATACTTTTTTTCTTCGTTGTTGGGCGCAAACAATGACCCGAATAAGTTCATTTGTTTCATATTTTAGGGAGGTGGTTTTTTACAATTTTTCAATCTTGGATTTTGCTTCCGCATTTTCCATTGGAAACTTTTGCGCTTGCACTTCGCACGTTTGAATGTACATTATGACACCTTCTTCAAGTGCCAATAACGCCCTCGTGCAATGTGTAGTGCAATGCTCATAAACGGGTACTAAATCACCCGACAAATTGTTGGGTACGATGTTAGGGCCTACCTTGTGACACTTACAAGGTTGACCATCTTTCAATAACATTTTACCACCTTTGATGGTAGAATATTCCGCTAGTGAATACTTGTGTATAAATTCTAATTTGGTTGACATAGGTGCAAATATAGGTTATTTTAGAAAATAACAAACTATTGCACAAAATAAATGTCACCATACTTTTCTTCACCCCAATAATGCACCCAATCGGGGTATTGTGTAGGTAGCAATTCCGCCACCCTTGGTGTGTTTAAAGCACTTGCTATTGCAAGCGGTGCGCTTTGATTTCCCATAAACTTTGAACACTTGGCGATGTAAGTAAACCAATCCTCCATATTTGCGGGTATAACCAAATTGCAATACTCCTTTAACGGGAACGCTTCATAGTCCGCTTGGCTTCCTAAAAAAATTCTATTTTCGTGTTGTTGAATTTGCAATAAGTACGAATCCCGAATATGGTCGCTCATTGGATTTTTGTAACGACGATTAATGACTAATGTAGAATCCCAATTACGAACTTCATTGTAAGTCATCCATCCACCGCTTATTGGCTCTTCGTTCGGGAAAAATAAATTGCACATTATTTCCGTCCAACACCGACGATACAAAAGTGGACTATTGCGAAATAGCGTTGTGTTGTATTCAATCGGTTGCCCTTCCCATATTTCAAATCCATCATTACCTCTTTGTTGTCGGATTATGGGGCGTAGTTCCGCCCTTGTGTTATGCACTCCGTTTTCAAACGGCTCTATGGTTTCCGTAATGTAGATTTTAGTACGGATGTTGTGTCGTTCAATAAGGTGCTTTGAAACATACATCGAGTGAATCAAATCACCCAACTTGCCACTTACCAATATGCTACTTGCCATACATCTTGCTCTCCCCTTGCTTGTAAAGTTTTTGGGTTTCTCCTTTGGCTATTGCATTCATACCTTCATCAATGGCTTGAATCAAGTCGTTGCGTTGTTGGTTGGCGATGTTGGTCGTTCGCGTGGCCTTAGCAATATCGGCATCCGTTGCATTGGGGTCGCGCTTCACATCCTCCGCCATCCAAATCTTTATGTTGACGATGCTCAATTGGTCAATCAAGTTTCCTATGGTTACTTTCATTTCAAATCCTCCTTAGTGTAAACTTTAAAGTTTGGACAAGGAACGATGAATGCACCGCCCTTTTGCAAATACTCACTTTCGCGCACTAAAAACTCCGAAATAAAGTGCCAAGGTAAAACCAACACATAATCGGGTTGTGCTTCACGCATATCCTCTTCGCTTTTAATGACTATGTTCGTTCCAATCGTGTGCAATCCCCATTTGTCGGGATTGCGTTCGGCTATGGCCTCTATTTTGGTATTATCCAAATCAAAGTATTGCAACAAAGTATTCCCTTTTGTACTTGCGCCATAACCCCAAATGCTTTTACCCTCACGATTCGCCCTATCAATAAAGTCGGTAGTTTTCATTCTCAAGATTGAAACATTGTTGGCAAAATCTAGCCACGTTGGTAAATTCTCATAATGATGCTCGTTATTAAACAACGCTTGAACATTCATCGCCCATACATCGCGTTTTGGCGCACTACCAAATACATTCATATTCGCGTTGTTCTTCACCGCATAAATACGGATTGAACCACCATTGACATCGTTTAACTCGGCATTTAATACCTTCATATTAGCCGTAGCAAGGATTCTTTGAACGCTTGAAAGGTTGTGGTAAGCGTAGTGTTCTCCAAGAATATTATCAAAGGCAAGTTGCTTAATCATAAGCGGAGTGTACGAAAGTTGTATAACCCAAATTCCATCTTTGTCTAAGGCTTTTTCAACGTCTTGCGCAAAAGTGAATGGGTCTTGCAAATCGTAGAACATCGCAATACTCGTAACCACGTCGGCCTTCTTTGGTGCGTTGGCTTTCTCCCAAGCGTCGTAGGTGAAATAATCTTGAACTACGCTATCCGCATATTTTTTAGCCTCGTCTATGTATTTATCTTCAATAGGGTCAATTCCAACAAGAAAAAACGCTTTGCTATCTACATAAGATAAAAGAGTGCCATCGTTACAAGCAATATCAAGCCAAACTTTCTTTTTGTCAAGCAAATAGTGTTTCATATTCTTGTGCGATAAGACACCTTCAACAACATCCGAAAGAGCAATTTTCATTGACCTATTTGTACCGCTCTTATACCAATATTTACCCCACATTTCTTCACCGCTCGGTTGCTCGGTCAAGGTTGGACAACCCAACTTTTCATTCCATACCAACTCTAGCGGGTATTTTTTTCTATTTGATATGTCGGTGTCTTTTTCAACAAAATCCGAAACATATTGTGTTCCTAGGTTTATTAATTTGTGGCTCATATTATTCATTGTGGGATTTACATATTCTTCCATCGCCTTTTGGCTCATAGAATTTAAATATCCTTGTGTTCCTTTGTCTATTGAATTGTTGCTCATAATGTATAAAAGTCGTTTACTTCGTGTCGTCTTACTTTGCGATAACCAAACATCGCTAGGTATTGTTCAATTTCGGGGTCGTTAAAATTGTTCTCAATGCAAAACATCTTTACGTTCCACTTAGGAATATCAAATCCTTTAAGGACATCCAATTCCGTACCCTCCGTATCAATCGATACAAAGTCGATGTGAGTAACCCAATCAAAATCCTCAATAATGCTATCTAGGGTTCTTTCGGGAACTTTAACGATGCTCACTTGTGGATTTAAGAACGCGTGGCTCTCCATCAATCGGTGGTCAAGTTCCAATCCGCTAATTGCCGTTTGGTTTCCGCCTTCTAGCGTGACTACTTTGAACTCCACCTCTTTGTTGTTGTATTGCCCAACCGCGCAATGTACGGCATTGGCTCGTGTTTGAGTAAGCGACGGAATCATAGCGGGGTTGGCCTCTACGCAAATCGCCTTCCACCCGTGTTGCTCAAAGTGATAAGTGTTGGACATTCCAATTCCATCGGTTGCGCCAATGTCAATGCAAATACCTTTGTATTCGGGGTCAAAGTGTTGGGCGATGAATGCGTCCTCGCCAAATTGGGAATAAGAATGTATGCTCATAGTGTCATTTTGTATATAAAGTCTTCAAATTTAGTCGTTGGTTGCCACCCAATCGTTTCTTTGGCTTTGGAATAATCCCCCCAAATATTGTTTCTCTCATCATTACGAATGAAAGTGCTATCGATGGTGACGTAATCTTGCCACTTATATCCGTGCGGGGCAAAGGCGCACTCCAATATGTCTTGTACGCTATGGACTATACCCGTAGCGAATACCAAGTCGGTAGGTTCTCCTTGCATTTGCGAATAGAAGCCTTCTACAAAATCGGGTGCGTAACCCCAATCCCTTTTTGAATCAAGACTCCCTAGTTTTAAAAAGTTGGGCGAACCCCCGTGTCGTAACTCCTTGACGAAGTTGCAAATTTTAGCGGTGACAAAATGCTTACCTCTTCGTTCACACTCGTGGTTGAATGAAATAGCATTGTAGAATTTAGCACCTTGCTCTCTCATATAAGCCATATACGAATCCACGTTCTTTTTGGCTTGGGCGTATGGGGTATGTGCAAATTTTGCACTTTGCTCGTTCAACTCCATATTCTTGACATTGCCAAAAACTTCGCTCGACGATGCTTGGAAAAACTTGATGTCGTTGTGAAAGCAAACCTCCATAATCTTCATTACGGCATTGTAATTCACTTCCTTGGTGTAGTCGGGCAATCGCTCACTATCGGGTGAAAATGTAACACCTCCAAAGTTGTAAATTTCATCGGGCTTGATGTTCAATATAAATTGGTGGAATAACTCTTGCCGTCCTAGGTCAAAATGATGCAAAGTGAAATTCGGGTGAAACAAGTTCTCCACCCAACGCTTGTTGGTATTGTAAGTTCCGTGAACCATATACCCTTTGCGAAGCAATAACTCACTCATTAATGAGCCGTCCATACCACTCGCACCAATAACTATTGCCGTTTTCATAATTTGTTGCCCAATGCTTCTTGAAAAACATCCCACGATTTCATATTAAGATTTGCAGTTTTCAAAAATTCTTCTTTAGTAATATCACTCAATCGGGTAAATTCAAAATTATTATACAAAGAATTAAAAATCCTTGTAGATAACATCCTCAAAGATTTGATGTGTTTAAGATAAATCCAATTTTCATTTATTTCTTTTGCAGTCATTTTAGTCCATCGACTATTTTCATTATCCAATAACTCTTGCGCCTTATCAATTGCTTGACCAAAACCGAGTTCCTTCATTGGGTGCTTCATCATCATTTCGTCACCCCATTCTATAAATTCTTGTAAAGCCGTTTTCATAATTTACCTAGTTCCACTAACGGGATTTTCGGATGAAAAATGTCTATTCAAAACCGCCGTACCAACTTTTCGGTTTTCGGTTTTTGTAAACACTCGATTAAAGGTTACATTGTCTTTAACGCGAATGTCCTTATGGGTGAATTGCCAAATTTCACCATTGTTCAAAATGATTGTGTACATCGTATCGGTTTCGTGTCCATACTCCGTTACTAGCCAAATGACACCATCCCCTTGGGGTGTGGTAACATCAACTCGGTTATGTGGTTCGTGTATCATAATAAAATTTTTCCTATCATTAAAGCCAAACTTCCAACAAACCACCACCTTTGATAAAATGGCGGTCTTTGTTTTATGGTGATGTTAGTCATCGCCGTCACCCGTGTTTTTGGGTTCTCATTTTTGATTTCTACAATTGGTTCGGCCTTGCGGAATATCCCGCGTTTTTTCTCTCCAATCGTAATTCGCATTTTATTCTCCGAACCAAATGAGTCCATTTGAAAACCATCGTGTTTAACTACACCGCCAAAGAAATTCCAAGAGTCTTTCCAACTCACGCGAATTGGCGTTTTTACATAATAGGTCGTATCAAACGTATTGCTATCGACATAGATTTTCTTTTCAACTTCGTATGGCACAAACACTTTCTCAATAATGGTTTTTGTACCAACCTTGGTTTGGCTAGCAATTGACTTCATATACCTTTCCTTTTCCAAAAGGTTATTCTTGAGCGCAACTTTCAAACTCATTATTTGTTGTCGTTGCTCTACTATTTCTCTACCATTTTTATCAATGGTACTTTTGAAATAGGTGTTTTGATTTTGTAGGTCAAAGTCGCCATCGCCATTTTTTAAGTATAACACCAACAATGCAATTACGACACCGACGGCGACATAAAATGCGCGTTTATAGTTTAATCCCTTTGCTTGGTAGTGTTGTGCTTCCATATTCTTTTGGTATAGTTACTTCGGTGTAATTTAGGTGAATTTTGTTTAGGGTGGCAGCGATATTACTCGCTTCTTCCAAAGTAAACTTTTGTGCGCCATAATCAAAGTCACACAAATCGTAAGTCCTCGTTGTATATTCATAATTCGCTACATAATTCAACTTGGGTTCTTGAACTTCCCAAGGTGGACGGGAATTGATTTTAAGAATAAAGATTTTAGGGGTTTTCATATTTTTCTATTTATTGTATATTTTATTGAACACTTCAAGCGCGGATTGGGTCACTATACCCATAGTTTTGAGTTTCTCGTGATAGCGGTTTCCCATATCTAGGATTTGGTCTTTCTCCACCTCTAAAAAACCTTTGGCGTGGTGAATAACATTCGCCTTGGTCAAAATTTCATTCGGGTTTTTTTCGAGTTCCTCTAAGTACGCTTGAAATGCGGTCTTCATATTTTTGAATATATATAAACTTGATTCGTTGTTTGTTTGTGGTGTTGGTGACAAATAAAATCTTGTCGTGGGTTACATTAATATCGAAATACATAACCAAGCGGAAATTATTGAATAGTAAACGACTAAAAGTTTGTCAACGTGCTTGTCTATAAAGTAAACCTCATCGCGTTCGTTTGGCACTCGTTCAAATTTAATTTGAAACCAAGCCATCCAAATAACGTAAGCGGTTAGAATTATGGGCAAAGCCAATCCGACGAAAAGTAGCCGTATGTTTTTCATTTGTTGTAGGGCGTTTTGTAGGTTTCATTCCCAGGCGAACCGCCCCATTTATCCATAAACAATTGACGATTGCGGTCAAAGTTTCCATTCAAGGTTGGGTCTTTAGCGATGGTTTGTGAATTACGAAATACATCGGGGCTAAAGAAAGGTGACATATCACGCTTCAATCCCTCGTTACGCATCCGCAAGCAATAATCATTATCCTCAAAATACGCGGGGAAAAATTGCTCATCGAATTTGCCAACCTTTTCCCAAGTGGTCAACGGAATTATAAACAAACACCAAGTACCAAGTCCCAAATAAAAGTCGTTGGGGTTAGCATCAATGTACTCTTCAATTTCATCGGCGGTCTTGCGCCAAATAACATCGTCATTCAATAAAGCAACGTGGGTATAACCTTTGGCAAATAACGATTGACAAAGCAAATTCCAAGAACCACTTACACCCAAGTTATGTGGCATCGTTAATACCTTTTGATTACTCGCGGTGGTCGTTATTTGTTGGTGTCCGTTATCTACTATATAGACGTGTCTACCATACCAAGTTTCCTTGTAAACATCCAATGCTTCTTGTAATAAGTCGGCCCTATTTATGGTTGGGATTCCAAGTGCTATCATTGCCATAATTTATTATTTTCAAAGATAATTAATTTTATCAATTTATGTTCCTTCTATCAATTTTTTGATTGTGTTTTTGTTGGGCCATTATTGCCTCACCCTCCTCGTGGATTCGTTCCAAAACAATCTCTACACATAAACGCGCCAAACAAGTCAAGCAACCACAATCGTCATTATCATTTTCGGGATTAGTTACATTAAATAAGTGCAAGGTCATCGCTTCCGCGCATTCGGAGGTCATAGATTTGACCATATCTTCATCAAGTATTAATTTCATTTTTTCTTAGGTATAAATTGTTCGTCGGTGAATTGTTTTATCCATTCATCAATATTGTCTACTTTGCCAAAATATTGTTGCATCACGAAATACTTGCCATACATTTCGTCTAGTGTATCGTATTCCTTTTGGCGTTCTTCGGTTGTCATTTTTTCCAACACCCTTGCAAATACGTTCAAGGTATGAGCCATACGCATTTTCTTGGCTTCTTCTTTGGCTATTTCAAAATCTATGTTTTGCGCATTGAGGATATTGTTTCGGGTCAAGAAAGTCCACACTACACTACCATAGTCACCCACATACTTGTAAGAACTCCTCAATTGGTGGTAATACCATACAATTGACTTTTTTCGGTTGTCTACGCGTTCTTCATACGATTCGTGAACGGGTAATTGCCTCATACGACTTTCGTGTTCGCGTTTGCGCTTCAATATTTCCGTCATCATCTTTTCACAATAAAATCCGTAAGCGTTTAGAATTTTTGAAATGTACAACGGAGAAAATTTGCCGTAAGCCTCGGCATCCACTTCCAACTTGCCCGTCAATGCATATTTGTACGCTAGTTCAATATCCGCTAAAGTGAAGTTCTTATAATTTTCACGGATGAAGTTGACATTAAGCACATTCTCTTCCTTGGATGCTTCCTCTCTAATACCGAGGTATATGCGCCAAGTAGTTACAACCTTTAGCAAGTTGTTTACTTCGTCGTTGGTTTGAAAGTGGGCAATCTTTTTCTCATATTGCGCTAAGTACAACTCTTTTTCCGTATCGCTATTTATCCAAGCCCCAATCGACGTTTGAGGTTTCAATTGCGGTGACAATGGTTTTTTCGATGTTGCTAACTCTTTTGATGGTTGGGTTTTCATTTAGGTATGAATTGAATTTGTTTCCGAATAATGTTATGGGTCTAATGTAATCTTCAAACTCGCTACGCAACCATTTTGCGCATTTGGTATCTATTACCTTTTTGAAGTCGTCTATGGTGTTTCCTTCTTTCAATCTTGCTTCAATAACTTTGATGGTTTCCTTGGAGGTGGTGGTAAAATTCTTACCACTTTTTTCGTTAAGGTAGTTCACTATTTCATTGACCAAGGATTCGTCTTTGGCAACGACAACCTTGTACACGCTAAAGGAGAATACTATCCCTCTATTGCTTTTTGAGTATTCAAAGTCAATTTGGTGTAACCGCATTTTCTTCAATCCCCATTGTACAATTTCGGAGAGGTATGATTTGGATGAGCCACCGCAATGTTTTGAAATTTCCGTGTAGGTCACTTCCTCGCCTACCTTTCCCAAAATATATAGCCAAACCGCACCATACATCGTTGGTCGGTTAGATAAGGCTTTATAGAATGGCTTAGTTTTCAAGAATGTCTTCTATGGGAAGATTCAAGGCATTGGATATAGCACGCGCGGTGCTAGTGAAGTAGTTGGTTATTTGGCCACTTACTATTTTGGACATTCGGTATTTCTCAATATTGACACCTTGGGTTTCCCGTATTCTATCAATCAAATCCGTTTGCGAAATACCGCGTCTAATAAGTATTTGGGCGATTTTTGTTTTTTTATCGTTGCTCATTTTTATTCAATTCTTTTTCTACTTCAAGCCAATATGACAAACCCATTGGATGCAATGATGCGTAGCCCGAACTACCTTGTATCAACCTATCATCAAATCTTCGGTCATCCTTACGACTTTCTATTATTTCCTTGACGGCAATCTTAGCACAATCTTTTAAGGTCAAGCCATCTTCAAATCGCTCTTTAAGTTGCTTTGCCTTTTCCTTTGGTGGTATTGTCATAGTTTTTGTATTTCTTGTTTTACCACTTCCCAATATTGAAAACCATCTATCCAACCTTTTAATCCTGCCGTTACATTTATTATTTCATCAACTGCAATTAATGCACATTGAATCCCTTCGTTTCTTTGTTGCAATCCAACCACTGTGAATTTATCAACTAGTTCTTTGGCTTTTTCTTTCGGTGTCATATAGTTCCCCTTATCGGCCTTGCACCGACATAACCCACTATGGAGGGGATAGGCAATTACTTGCCCTTGTATTCTATCAATTTGTAATGGGCAAATTTGCCATCAACGATTACGTTGTCAATCTTGTAAAGTTTACGCAATCTTAGAATAATCATCGGCAATCTAAAAATACCCATAGATTTGGCCTCCGCTTTTGAAATCGTCCCGTGAACCATCAAATGAGCAATAACTACATCTTTTTGCGAGGCTTTTTTTGTTTCCTTCATTTCCAACTCAATGATTTCTCTTTCGGGAGAAAAGGGTCGTTCGGCAAACAAATGCTCTTCTTCTTCCTCCACGGGAAAATTTGGCGATTCCGTCGTAGCCAATTTAATTGTACGATACATCACGTAAACCAACCCTAATGCAAGAAAACCAATAAAAAACTTTAGAAAAATCATAAGTACTCTTCCTCCATTTTTTCGGGTGTAACATCTTCGTCTTCTTCTTGAATGGACGCTTCATTTTCGTCTTCAAAGTGAGTTGGGTCGTGAGAACCATCGTAGGGTTGAATCAAGTTGTGATTCTCTTCGTCGTTAATTAAGTTATGTGTTGTCATAGTTTAGCAAAGGTTAGGATTATTTTTGAAAATAACAATCAAGGGTTAGAAAATATTTTAGAAATCTTGTTTCCAATGTAAACACCAAGTACCAAGTTCATAACAACAACCATAAAGTTCAATGCGCCCACTAGCATATTGTTGTTGAAATTTGACTTTCCAATAATTTCGTGTGTTGTTACGATTGGATTTAAGGTCATAAGCGTTACACCAACGAAACACAACGCTATTATAATGCGATAAATTGTCCGTGCTTTTGCATTGTAGGAATTGGTCTTTTCAAAATACACCCAAGTGAGTGATTTGATTTTGTCGTGAATAGCAATCAATATTCCAATAAGAACAAAAGTCGCTAGGGCAAGGTGCGTGAATAAATGTAATTTTATCATTTTAGTAATATGTTTTGAATTGCTTGTTTCGCCTCCGTTACGATTTGCTTCTTCAATTTGTTTTCGCGCTTGGTAATGTATTCAACCATTATTTCCGTCAAACGCTCGGCATTGATACTTGGGTTCTCGTCAATATCGTGATGGATGGTACTTTCTTCCACCGCGAATTGGATAAAATTTATGATGTCTTCCATTCTATTATTACTTTATTCATTAAGGTAACGGGGTAGTCATTCCCTAAACAACCAAACTCATCGCACATACCACAAGGGTTATCGCATCGTACTATATGGTATAGAACATCCACCATAATATTCGCATCAATTATTTGTTGCATTTCGGTTGGCGACACACATCGGTAGCCTTTTACATCCGAACCACCCGTGGTGTATTTATCTATGCAAGGTGTTAATGCTATTTGTTTACCCCACGCTATTTCAACGTCTTTTTCGGGGTCGTATATGGAATAGTATGTCGTTTTCCTTACCGCTTCTTCTTCGCTTTCCCACGCATTCCGTACATCCATTGTAGTTGGGCCTATCACCCTTACTACGCATTTCTTTTTCATAGTGGCAAAGATAAGGTGTGTTTGGTTATTTTGAAAAATAAATTTTGAATTTGTCCATTCACAAAGAAAAGTGGTTGATTACTAATAAGTATCACATCAAGTATTGTTATTTTGAGAAATAATTTTACTTTTGTTATGTAATTGAAAGATATGAAAGACAACAAGATAAGTTTCCGCCCCGAAGACCAAAACAAACACCCTTTGATTTTATCGTTGGTACATAATGTACTTGATGAATTTGAAAAGGTTAACAAGACTAAAGAAACCCCACCCTTTGACACACACACCATTCAAGCAATTCGAGCATCGCTTAGAATACTTGATGGATGGGAAGAAATTTATTTGAACAACGCATTTCAAAAAGGAATACTTCTAGGTATCGATAAGAACCATCCCATAGGATTGTTGGACAAGGAAACATATTGCTACGTTGATGATTTTTTCATTGCCAAACCTAAATCTAACGAAAACAAATAAAACCGATGACTAAGATAAGTAATGACATTGCGAACAAGGTAGAGTACATTTTGCAAAAATGGCCTTTAACCCGCGATAACGATATGGTTCTTGTTGCGCAATTTTGGGCCTTGGAATCCAAGTTAAATGAAAAGAACACCGCGTTCGAGGTATTCGAGTTAATCAAGGATGGTAAACTTACCAACTTTGAATCTATACGACGGGTACGTGCTAAACTACAAGAGTCCTATCCCGAACTAAGGGGATTGAAATACCAAGAGCGTCACAAGCGTCAATCTTCGGTGGTTTCCAACTTAAACGCACTTGGCAATCATAAATAAACATCAAACAACTTTGACAATCAAAAAATGGAAAATATTAACAACGAAAAAGACCATATCGTTGACACCAAAAAAATGGTAAGTAGTGTAGAGTGGTTCTCTAATCAAGCCTACGAATTATTTGAGCAGTATTCCGAAGGTAATTTTGATAGGATAACACTTAACAAATTGATGCTTCAAGCAACGGAAAAAGCCAAAGCAATGCACAGGGAGGAGATAAAAAATGCTTTTACCAATGGCTTTATATCTTCTAGGGGTTCTAATAGGATTGCCGATGAAACTTTTTACAACGAAACCTACGGAGGTAACAAATGAAAGAAGAAATAATTTACACAGAACACTACGCACTTATTGTAAGTGATGAACAAGCAAAAGAAAATGATTGGGGGTATATCCAATTCCAAGGAGGCGATGTCAAACTTGTTGGTAAATATTTCGCTGATGATTGGAAAAAAATAATTGCACACCGACCATTAACAGATGCACCTATTCTTAAAGGAGTCCCATTAATTAACAATACCTACGGAGGAGGTAACCTATGAGAAAAATATTAAAAGCACTCTTGATGATTCAAGAAAAGCAAGTAAAAAGCCCAATTGGGCCAAGTTATAGAAAAATAAGAATGAACCCGTACAATCCGCTTAGTTACATATATATCCTATTGGCCTTTATTGTTGGATTATTTATGTTTGGACTTGTTGGAATATGGAAAGAAATGGATTTGAAAAACCCTTTCAAATATCAATAAAAATGAGCGAGAACAAAGAAACTATGAAACTATACACAGAAGAACATCTGAAATTGTTTTATCAACTTGGCAAATTTGATGGTATTGCAAGAAGGGAAAATGATGTAGAAGAAGAAATTAAAAATCATTTGCCCATCGAACTACCAAGTGATTCGTTATGTATAAATTGCGATGAGTCAAAATCTACTCACAATGTATGTATGGATTGCATAATTAAAATAGGTAGACAAAACATCCAATTACCAACTGATGAGGAGATAGAGAAAGAATCAAACAATGAATACCAAGAACAAAAGCAATCTTATGAGAACAGTGTAGAAATGTTTCCTATTGATTTTGCTAATTATTTAAAAGTAGGATTTATTGACGGAGCAAAATGGATGCGTAATAAAATACAAGGAGGTGAGCAATGACAAACAATAAACAACAAACGGCAATGAAACTATACACAGAACAACAAGTATTAAACT
>Ga0164293_10002430_pt1 | contig 15784 bp, 12 predicted proteins | sample GEODES118metaG_FD_111487 | JGI IMG/M metagenome (GOLD analysis project Ga0164293, IMG submission 111487) | Eutrophic lake water microbial communities from Lake Mendota, Wisconsin, USA - GEODES118 metaG | ecosystem: Environmental > Aquatic > Freshwater > Lake | place: USA: Lake Mendota...
ATACGGTAGTAAAATATTCAACGGATAACGGCCCCCACTACAATTCCTGGCCAGACGCAGGCACAACACCTTTCCATGGCGAAAAGAACAGCAGTTGGGAAGGCGCATACCGTGTACCTGCATTCATTAAGTGGCCTGGAAAATTCCCAGCAGGGGTGACCCTGAATGGTATCGTTTCTCACGAAGACTGGCTGCCCACATTTGCGGCCATTGCCGGCAATCCGAATGTTGGAGAGCAATTGAGAAAAGGTGCAACCCTTAACGGTAGAACGTACAAGAACTACATTGATGGTGTGAATCAACTTGACTACCTCAGCGGAAAATTGAAAGAATCACCGCGCCAGGGTTTTATATATGTGAACGATGCTGGCGAAGTGGCGGCCATCAGGTATGACGACTGGAAAGTGATGTTCATGGAAAACAGGGCTAAGCAAATGCAAATCTGGCTGGAGCCTTTCGTTGAACTTCGGGCACCCTACCTTTTCAATCTAAGGAGAGATCCTTTTGAGAAAGCATTGGAAGGTGCAAATACCTATTATGATTGGTATATCGATCGTGCAGGTTTTGTAGTACCCCCGATCCAGCAATACGCATTTAAATTCCTCGCCACTTTTAAGGATTTTCCGCCCAGCCAGACTGCAGGTAACTGGAGCCTATCCAAAGTACAAAAGCAGATCGAAAGCATGAGCCCAAGTAAATAAACGCTTGACCTGGACGCAAGGTCCGGCATGTGTCCAGTCCTCGCGGACAAAAACGAAAGAAGCCGTCTTAACTACTTTAAGACGGCTTCTTTCGTTTTTGTCCATCTATGTGAAGCATGGCTGTAAATTATCTTTCAATAGGAGTTTCATCATGATATCTGTCTGTGCATCATACACAAGTCTGAATAAATGCTTGTCAAATTCCAAAGAACCCGTTCTTCTTACCAAAACGGATAGCCCTTGGATTGTCTTCCCACACCCCTTAGCAGATGTAGTTGGCCTTTTTCTCTTTTGCTAATTCCATTACTTTTCATAAAGAAGCTGCCTCACTTTCCTGCCTTGTGCGATGAGGCACCCAGGCATATCGTCAATTATTGATGTGTGATTATAAGTCTTTATTCATGAAATCAATGAGTTGGCTTGTTGTAATGACCAGGAAATTCATCATGGGTGTTGCAGGGAAACATGCTTTGCTGTCAGTCTATTAATGCACAGGTACACCCAGTTTCATGAATACCTTGTAAAGCTTTCGGTTTGCCGTGGACGTATAATTATGCCCTGGCGTGATCAGGGTAGCAACGGGGGAATCAATACCACCAAAGAGATAGCCCACAAGAATCTTCTTTCTCTGTGATCCTGAAAAAACCTTGTTCAAATCAATATTGAAAGGGAAGCCCGGGATGGTAAGTGAAGGATCGGGCAAGAAGACCGCATTTGTACCCAAGTATCCCGGCATCATGGGATACGGAGGTAATTGTACCATTTCTGCTGACTGCGTTCTGCCATCGGTGATATATGATGATATCAGATTGGAGAATGGAAGTTCCTGGCCTACCGGGGGATTAGTCAATTTATGGTTCAGGGTATCATATTGCAGCAGGCTGATTCCCCCAAGCAGAGTGATATGATTAAAGCGAATGGTACTACCACCCAAAAAAGCATTGATCTTTGCTCCCGTATACAGATTGGCAACCTGTTTCATAATTGTATCCACCCTTATGGCTGGCTTGCCTTCGGCAAGGCCCGTAATGTAAACGGGATTACGGTAGGCCATATCATCGGGTGTGAATACGCCGCCATAGATCACTTCGCCCAGGTTTCCATCGTCTAGAATGATATCAGCCATGTTGAAATCGCGGCGGTGCAGGTTAACAGAGTCGATTAAACTTGCCGTGTCTGTCAGCGTCCATCCATTGGCTGAATATGCCAGTCTGAATTTTCTGATGGCATTGCTATACTTTCCATTTACGCCTTGCTCATACGTGGTGTCATATGTTTGTCCTCCGATGAGGTAAAAATTGGAATCAGCCATAGCCATTTCCCCTCCGGAGAGTTTAACATAAGGGCTTTGGATCACTTTGGTAAAAACCTGTTCCAGTGAGGGATTTTGTCCACCGCTGAGGACATAGTTCACCAGGTCAGGCAGGCTGATCTGGATAAAACGGTCACTTGTCCAGTTGTTCCTTTTTTTGGTACTGTCAGAAACAGTATATCCCCCTGCCATGTATAAGAACTGGTCATCCTGTGTGTACATGGGGTTGGTGGCGGATAGCAGGTTCCAATATTGCGCAGGGACCTTGATGCCTGCTTTCTTTTTCTCTGCCACATTGATAACCCAGATGGTATCATTATTGGCCAAGGTATTGAAGGAAGGCGGGTCATTGTCCATGCTGTGCACTCCGGCTTTCCTACCCCCGATCAGTATCCACAATCCCTTATAGATGGCTATGGCCGAGCTTTGCAGCGCAGGCAGTTCCAGCCCGGATGAGTCTTGCTCAAGTTCTGCCATGATAATATCGAGAGGCATGCCATCCTTGGCATGATATACTGAGTCTGTCAGTTTTTTCACCATTAACTCCAGGGAACTCTTGTTTTGGATGGTATTGTCCTGGTTTTGGCATGCAGTGATGACCAAGGGTAAAATAAAGAAAATGATCTTTTTCATGAAGTTGTTTTTTCGTCGGGAAGATTTTGTTTGGCCCACATTGTGAGGAGTTGCCGTTGTTGTGAAGAGAGCTCCCGCGTCACCGGCATGTATTGGTATTGGTTCCAGGAATCTTCACTGATGAATTCGAGAAGATGTCGTAGAACGAAAGGATTGTTCCATGCCTCTTCCTTGAATGGGATGATTGCGTTCATTATCGGCAAGACCAAATGGTAGTTCGAGAAGACATTCTTATAGACCACATCCCAGGTGATGGGTTGCTGGCCGGAGAGATAAGGTTCCAGTATAGGATAGCTGCTCAAAACCCTTGTACTGATGTAATACCCATTGGCCTTGAAGATAAATGGATTTTGATTGTTTGCCTTGGCAAATTGCTGGTTTGGATTTGTTGCAAAATTATAGATAAGGCAACCTTTGGTTTCTGTATCATACCACCTGAAAGGCATATTGTCGCACAACAATATGGGTGTCTGGCTTATCACTATACCTGCTCCAAAGTTTATTTGCTCTACTGTACAGCTGATGCTGTTTTGAGGCAGGATCGGCTCACCCCGGTAGAAGGCCCGGATCATTACTGGCCCTTTGGGTAAACCGTCCGACATGAAGCCATCCGCTGCCGACTGTCCTTGTTCGGCGTACGTTGCTTGCTGGTCGCTTAGTACAAGGTAAGGGTCTTCTAGCATGATAACATTTCCATCGGCAGAAACAATGCTAAAATCCCCATTAGAGTAATCCTTTCCTGCTGCTACCGGAATATCGATCATTCCACCAGTTGCAAGGTAATTGGCCATATTATAGTTTTTCTGGTGTGTAAAGCTGGCAACAGTTTCGCTTTTGCTTCCATCAGGTGTGAAATTCAGTGAAAGTGTCCCCATATCGAGTGTTTCGAAGTTGAGGAAGGCAGGGATGGATGTGGCTCCGCCATACGATGGGACCGGACCGAAACCAATGCCGTACTCAGGCAACGTATTGGTCAGGTCAACCGTTAACAGGTTATTTTGCTTGTCATGGTTGAGAAATGCAGGAGGCAGAACAAACGGACCCGCGAAATTGGTCAGCGGTTTACTGTCACCCTGACGCGTAGGAAAAGTCATACCTAACCATTGGAGTGGCGTGGGCTGGAAACTGCTATTCTTAATGATCCTGCAGATCGTATTTGTTCTCATGTTGCCCTCCAACAAAGGACCGATATTTCCTGTAATGAACGCTCGTGCCGGATTTTTCGGAACATTGGTTCTGTTGTTGCCGATGATCGATGTAGGCATTTTTGTGTAATCGGGATTATGCACTTCATATACCTCATGCACGATGAGTTTCATAAAGAGTGAAGTGACATTCTGACCCGCGTACTGATTGAAAAGGGCCTTTAAGTCAGGATCGCAGTCTTTCAGCTCTATGGTAGAATAGAAAACAGCGCTTCCGCTCATGGGAGCAAGCGACAGGCTTGAGTCCGCCCAGTTCAATACTTTAGTAAGGCCCAGCCAGCTGAATGTTGATTTGCAGGACAGACCTGAAAAAAGCAACTTGCCGTTATTATAAACTCCTGCATTTCCGATGAACAGCTGGGTGCAGGTGTCTCCCTCGCTGTCCATATCACAGAAGACCGCAGTTGATCTGGAGGATGGGTTCATGATCTCCTCATTGAACGACAGGTTGCCACCCAGGAGGTTGGCCAAGGCCTGCGGGCAGTTGCTTGTCTGACCGGGCGTCCAGGTAGACAGGCCTCCATCGGTATTGGGAAGCTGCACCCCAGTTATTTTTACGTCTTCTGTGTTCACACTCATATCACCGAAATAATTCCAATAGCCAGGTTGGATCCAGTTTGCATTCAATGGGGTTTCACCATCACTCGCCAAAACAACGTATTTGTACACAGGCCAATATGGTTTATCGTAGGGGCTGGTACCTAGGTTGCAGACGGCCCATTCGATAAACAAATCCGGTGTGTTGACTGTTGCTATAATCAGGAAATAGGCTATTTCCCCGGTTGAATCTTTTTCTTGCAGGAATTTGAATACACCTGGGTAATCATTTTCAACTTCGGTCTTCTGCTGCAGGGTAAAATAGATTCTGGGTGGCTCATACGGTGCAGCTTCTTGCTGGTTGTAGACCATTAATGGAGAAAAACGCCCGTTGTTGGCGGTGGCCACATCCAATAGAACGGATCCGTGGAAGTTGATGCGCGGGAAGTTGAACTGACTCATCGGTGGTATGTGTTTGAGTGAATAAAGACAGTTTTATGATCTGGGCTCAACGAAATACATATCGATAAGCCCCTTGTTCTTGGCATCCAGCTTTCCCCTGTAGCTGCAATCGAATTTATCCTTGACCAGTTCATAGGTGGATTGGCTGATGTTGATTTTTCCGGCCATGGATTTTGATTCCATGCGGGAAGCCACATTCACGGTATCACCCCAGACATCATAGGAGAATTTCTTGACGCCCACAATACCTGCGATGACGGGACCGCTGTTCAGGCCGATGCGGATCTCAAAGAATGGACGGCCCTGTTTTTTTCGTTCCTCCTTTGCCATTTCTACGAAGTCGCGCATTTCGATCGCGGCCGATACCGCATCCTCCGCATGCGTTCCTTTTTCTACGGGAAGACCAGAGGCACACATGTAACTGTCTCCAATGGTCTTTATCTTCTCGATGCCGTACTTATGCGTGATGTCGTCAAAAGTACGGTAGTAGTGATCTATTTCTGTTACCAGTTCCTGTGGGCTGAGTTCGCTGCTCAGCGCTGTAAAGCCCACAAAGTCTGTGAACAGCACCGTGACGATATTGTAGTCTTTTGCCTTGACATATCCATTTACTTTCAGTTCTTGCGTGGTTTCGTAGGGTAGGATGTTCAGGAGCAGAGTTTCGCTGACTTCTTTTTCCTTGCGCAATTCCTCGGTTCTTTTGTCTACCAGTTTTTCGAGAATGACGTTTCTGTCTATCTGGTTCTGCACTGCAGATATAACGCCACCGATCGCTTCGAGGATGTTCTGGTGGTATTTGAGTATGCCTTTGCCGGACTGCAGTAATTGTTTGCGCCTGCCGGCGAATATGTAATTGAATACTTTATTGTCGTGGATCACCGGGCAGAGTATAAAATGATCCAGTTCGAAAGCATTCCTCAGCGCAACCACTAGGAGATCTGTATCTGAATCATCATTGGCAATCAGGGAAACGCTTGATTGATGAAATGCCTCCGGAATAGTTAGTCTCACCTTCAAGGCACGTTCCTTGTTGTAGTCTGCAAATGATTTAATGTAATGCGGAGCATATTCAGATGAATGATCTTTCACCCGCATGAGCATCAAGGTGACATCCATTTTCAACCTCACATTGATCTTTTCTGCGAGCAGGTCAAGGAGGACTTCTAACTTGGATTCCGTATTCCACAATTGCAATTCGGATATTACACTCAGACCCTCGCTCATCTGTAATACATCCTTGCTGAGGTTGGCATTGGCGTATTCAAGGGACATCAAGGAACTGGAGAGGGCCTTCAGCCTATTCTTGTAATAGTTTATCTGTTTTTGGGCTTCTTCTTGTTGTTCAAGGTTCGACATTCAAAGCATTATATTTCCGATATAAGGCACATCACGCCAGTCCAATCCAGAGGCTGAAGGGTATGTCCGACTTTGGCGATCTCGACACCAGAATAGAACCCGGAATAGGGTATTTCTCCAAGCGCTTTGCGAACCTCTTCTGCATCCTCAAACTCTACACCGGAGAATGGTTTGGCTCTGCCGCCGCAATTAATGTAGAAGGCAAGAACCGGTCTCTTGCTACCCAGCCTGCTTTTCATATCGTCGATGACTTTGCCCACATAGTGAGGATCCATGCTTCGTCGCATAAGCTGTACTTCTGAACCCTGCTGCAAGTCTGGTTCAAACATCACCAGCGATCTGGATGGCTCATCCACCGCGAGGGTAAGTCGATTCGCATAATCAGATTCCCTGAAATCGCTGAATTTATCACCTTTATTGACACCCAGCGTGAGATTCATTGCAAAATCCTTGACATTGATACCGTGGCCGGGGCCCAGCAGCTCGTCTATCATGTCCAGGGCGGGTTTGTTTTCGATTTCCATCACCAACGGACCATGTGTTTTGGTGATGGTGACATAGTCGCTACAGGGCTGGCATCCATGCAAGATGGCGGTATCCATTGAGCATTCCCCGGATATCAGTATGCCGATGACATGCTGGGTCAGGATCTCGTTATCGACGATCTGGTAGCATGCACTCAGCATCATATCCGCCAGAAATCCTCCACCGGCAATGCTGATGGTATCTGGAACATATCCTTCCAGCGCCTGGATCAGGGGTGTGGCGAAGTTCAGCATGGGGGGGGATTGCTGCTTACTGGAATCATAAAAAAGCAACAGTGCCCTTGAGTCAACACGCAATTCGGTCTTAATCTTCTTACCCAGTTCTTCCCCGGCCTTATATTCGTCAACATTCAGTTCTCCTTGTGAAAAAACTTCGAAGCGGATCTTGTCAGACTGGAAAAGGGTGACACCTACTTCAAATCCGTCGTAGCCGATGAGGTTATTGGAGATGATACCGAAAGACGAACCCCCTGCCTTGGGAACACCCGGAAGAATGGTGTTAATACCTCTAAGGAATTCACGGGGATTATGTTTGCCGCCACAAAAGATGAGTGCAAAATCCGGTCTGTTGATCTTGCCATGCTCAAGGGCTTCAGAAGCAGCCTGTTGTCCGGCAATAAATGAATCTGTCTGGTTGTTAGCTGCGATACCAATAAATGTGCCCATGGTTGATATAGAATGTAAGATAAATTATCAATAATTTACGAATCTACATGTAAAAAGGGTGGTTTGTGGTTAACTTTCAGAAAATTATTGGTCAGTGAAACGGACAGGATCTCATCTTGGCTGGATTTTCCCAGCTCTTCTTTTTTGTGCGATATTAATCCCCTTTTTTTTGTTTGCCGACAGGATCGATGTCTGGCTCACCGAATTCCTTTCCGGGAAAAATGGCGTAGCGATCACTGCCCTCATCCTGGCAGGCTTGCTTGCGGCCGATATCGTTATTCCCATTCCATCTTCTATGATCAGCGCTGCCTGTGGCTATACATTAGGCGGGCCGTTGGGGATCCTCGTGTCCTGGGTGGGCATGACGTCTGGTTGCCTGGCCGGGTATTTTATCGGGAGTACATCAAGAAAAGTCAGCTATTTCAGTCACAATGGCCGGGCAGCGAAAGCGGAACTGTTTTTTTCGCGATACGGGAACTGGGGCCTGGTGATCTGCCGCGCCATACCAGTGCTCGCCGAGTCTTCTGTGGTCTATGCTGGATTCTGTGGCATGCCCTTCAGCCGTTTTTTATGGATGACGGCCCTATCGAATCTGGGGATCTCAGGAGTATATGCGTTTACAGGGGCATTCTATTCCGAAAAGCATAGCTTTTATCTTGCTTTTTTTGCTTCTGTTTTTGTTCCGGTGTTGCTGGCAGGACTTGTCAGGCTTGCCGGAACAGGCCCTGCCCCTGGGAAATCCTGAAGCTTGTAACTGTGATTCCATTTTCCCTTATTTTTCCTGCCCCCATGGGGAATTAGCTCAGCTGGCTAGAGCGCTTGCATGGCATGCAAGAGGTCACCGGTTCGACTCCAGTATTCTCCACGAAAAAAGAGTCCGTCTCAATTACACGAGATGGCCTCTTTTCTTTTTTTAATGAGATTTTACGCAATGCATTACCACTGGTCCGAAGTTTTTTGTTGAGGGAGAAAATGATTCAAAAAAAGTAAGCCCTATCAGGCTGTTTTTTCATCGGATTGTGTGCCAGTGCAGGTAATCCGGTTTCAATGCTCACTTTTTCATTTCCCCTGAGCATAAAAAGCTTGAAGTTATGACTGTGCTTGATGTCAGCGAAGACAGGCTCGGTATTAAAGCGTCTTTGTTTTCGTTTTTCGAAACCTTTCTGCGTTTTCAACCGCTTTTCTGCTTTACTTTTTAGCCTGAGCAAGTTTCTGTTGGCGCCTGGTGGTAACTGCTGGTGCCGCCAGGCTTGTACTTCCTGATTAACTCTGTAATATCTATGCGTTCAAGGTACCTCATTAACCACCCGCACAGGATGGTCTGTTGCAATAAGTGCAGTGAGGTCGGGAGGAAGGAGCATCCCCTTTTGCTGATGATTTGCCTTGAAGGCAACCTTTAATGTTTTATAACTTGCCATGTATAATCTTACCACAAAAACAGTCCGAATAGGCTTCGGAAGAAGGCCTATTAGTACTATAAAACTGAGCATAAACAGGGGTGAAAAACTGAAAATAAAAAAGAGACTCCCTCGGTTACTTTTAAGATGGCCTCTTCTCATTTTCCGTCGTTCGGTTCTTACACCACCAAATTGATCATCTTATTTTTCACATAGATCACTTTCTTCGGCGCCCTGCCCTCCAGCCATTTTTTTATGGTATCATCTGCCAGTACCAGTTCTTCCACCTGCTGCTGGGTGGCATCGAGCGACAGGCTGAGTTCTGATCGCGTCTTACCATTGATCGCCACGGGATAGACTTTCGATGTCTCCACCAGGTACTGATCTTCCACTCCCGGCCATGGGCTGTTCAGCACGCTGCCCTCCTTCCCGAGTATCTGCCATAACTCTTCAGCCATATGCGGGGCATAGGCCGCGAGCGAAACAGCAAATTTCTCAAGGACCTTCCTCTTATGGCATTTGAGGTCAGACAGCTCATTGGCACCGATCATGAATGTGCTGACTGCCGTATTGAAGGAGAAACGTTCGGTGTCCTCGTCTACTTTTTTGATCATCCGATAAAGGGCTTTCCATTCCGATGCGTTTGGTTCGGCATCCGTGACCAGCACCTTCCCTTTTTCTTCATCCACAAACAACCGCCATACTTTTTTCAGGAAACGGTGTACCCCTTCAATGCCCTTGGTATCCCAGGGTTTGTCCTGCTCCACAGGACCTAAGAACATTTCATACATACGGAAAGTATCAGCCCCGTATCTCTCTACAATGTCATCAGGATTTACCACATTGAAATAACGTTTGCTCATTTTCTCCAGTCGTGACCCACAGTTATACTTTCCATTCTCCAAAATGAACTGAGCCCCTTCAAAATCAGGTTTCCATGTTGAAAATGCCACGGTATCCAGTTCAAAACCATTCACCATGTTCACATCAGCATGCAATTCGTCGGTTTCATATCCGTCTTTCAATCCTGCTGACACAAAGGTGTTGGTACCACGAACCCTGTATACCAGTCTTGAATCACCGCCAATTTTTCCCTGGTTCACCAGCCTCTTATAGGGCTCATCAAAGCCCAGATAGCCAAGGTCATACAGTGCCTTGGTCCACATCCGGCTATACAGCAAATGCCCTACGGCATGTTCAGTTCCGCCTATGTAGATATCCACCTGGTTCCAGTAGTCGCTGGCTTCGCGGCTACAGAATGCCGAATCGTTCTGCGGATCCATGTATCTGAGGAAATACCAGGATGAGCCTGCATAACCGGGCATGGTGTTCACTTCGCGTGTACCTCCTTCATGGTTCTTCCAGTCGGGCAGATTGGCCAGCGGGCCTTCGCCTTCAGGTCCGGGTTTAAGGTCATCCAGGTTCGGGAGCATCACGGGAAGTTCAGATTCGGAAACCGGAACAGCGACGCCATCTTTCCATATGATCGGAAATGGTTCACCCCAATAACGCTGGCGGCTAAACGCTGCGTCGCGCATTTTGTAATTTACCCTTCGCTGACCAATGCCCATCTCCTCCAATCTCGCGATCACTATTGCACCAGCATCCCTCATCACCATACCATTGAGGAAGCCGCTGTTCTCCAGCGTGGCATCCTTGGTGGCATTGGCTTCTACACCATCGTAATAAGACCCGATAATATTGGTGATGGGAATACTAAAATGGTTGGCAAACCTATGATCACGCTCGTCACCACAAGGTACACCCATGATAGCGCCTGTTCCATAACCTGCAAGTACGTACTCACTGATCCACACGGGTATTTCCCTGCCGTCAAAGGGATTGACGGCATAAGCCCCTGTAAAGGTTCCCGTGATCTTTTTCTCGGCCATGCGTTCGCGCTCACTTCTGCTGTTGACATAAGCGAGGTAATCGTCCACGGCTTGTTGTTGGCCAGAGGTTTTAATTTTTTGAACCAGTTCGTGTTCTGGGGCGATCACCATGAAATCAACGCCGAAAATGGTATCGGGCCTGGTGGTGTAGACTTTGAGTACATGCCCATCTTCCAACTCATCAGACGCCAGTTTGAAATCGATCTCCGCACCATAACTTTTACCGATCCAGTTGGTTTGCATTTCCTTCATGCTCTCGCTGAAGTCGACCGTGTCGAGTCCACTGACCAGCCTGTCGGCATACTCCGTGATCCTCAGGTACCACTGCCTCAATTTTTTTCGGACCACGGGAAAGCCCCCGCGTTCGCTCACGCCGTTGATCACTTCATCGTTGGCGAGAACGGTGCCCAGGGCCTCACACCAGTTCACCTCGCCATAGCCGCAATAGGCCACGCGGTAATGCATCAGTACGTCTTGCTGCTCTTTATAAGAATAATTGTTCCAGTCCTGCGCGGAGAATACAAGTTTTCGGTCACCAGGACATTCATGTGCTATATTACCAGCCGTAGCAAAGATTTTTTCAAGGCTGGAGATGGTTTCAGTTTTTTGAGCTGGCCTGTTATACCAGCTTCCAAACAGTTGTAAAAAGATCCACTGTGTCCATTTGTAATAGGCAGGGTCGCTGGTTTTTACCTCCCTTGACCAGTCGTAGCAAAAACCGATCTTATCCAGTTGCTTCCGGAACGTGCTGATATTGGCTGCCGTTGAAACGGCTGGGGGAATACCATGTTCGATCGCATACTGCTCAGCGGGAAGTCCGAATGAATCATAGCCCATAGGGTGAAGTACATTGAAACCCTTTAGCCTTTTATGCCTGCTGAAAATATCGCTGGCGATATAACCCAGGGGATGGCCCACATGAAGCCCCGCGCCACTGGGGTACGGGAACATATCCAGCACGTAAAACTTGGGGAGGGAAGGATCCGTATTCACTTTGTACACCGAATGCCGTGACCAACTTTCCTGCCATTTCTTTTCGATTGCCCTGAAATTGTATTCCATAATCTGTCCTTAGCTACCTGCAAGTGGGGTGATTTGTTAAAACCGCTCTGTAGAAGGGATGGCAAAAATACGCAAACGACTCAAATTGCCTATTTTTGACGCATTGAAGCATCCGTTTTAAATCCCGGTAACTCATTATGACTGAGATCAGCAAAACATCCATGAAACGCAGCAAACCCAGCTATTTCATGTCGATCCTGGGCGTAGCCCTCGTATTGTTCATCCTGGGCCTGCTGGGCTGGATCGTGATCAATGCCAGCAAATTAGAAAACTATTTTAAAGGGAATGTGCAGCTCCACGCCTTTATCAGGGAAGGCAGCCCTCAAAAAGACATAGAATCCCTGCAAAATTTTATCGCTGCCAAGCCCTATGCCAGGGACGTGCAGTACATTACCAAAGAGATGGCCCGCGAAAAATTCATTGGCGATAATAATGAAGACTGGAATAAGGTGCTTGATTATAATCCGCTCCCCGCAAGTATCGACTTCTTTTTAGAGCCTAAATACGTGAATAAGGACAGTATTGGCAGGGTGATCAGCGATGTACGGGGAGTTTTCATTGTCAGCGAGGTCAAATACCCCGATGCTGTGGTAAACAGCCTGAATAAACTGGTAAAGAAGATAGAAATCGTGTTGCTCGTCATTGCCGCCATGCTGTCACTGATCGCGATTGTATTGATCGATAACACCATTAAGCTGGCCATGTTCAGCCATCGATTTATCATTAAGACCATGCAAATGGTTGGGGCAACAAGGTGGTTCATCTCCAGGCCTTTCGACAAAAAAGCCGTCGTTAACGGACTGACTTCCGCCCTGCTGGCCATCGCCGCTATCGGCCTGATCATATTCTGTGTGGAAAGATGGTGGCTTCCGGAGATAAAGGCCCTGCGGGACAATAGCTTGCTGATCCTTTTGTTCATCTCGCTGATTTTGATGGGAATAGGGATCACGTTTTTCAGCACACATAGAAGCGTTACGAAGTACCTGAAGATGAAGCTCGACGACCTTTATTGAAATGTGATGAATGTGTGGAATGGGGGGAAACGATAAATAATATATCTTGCAAATATGGAAAAGAAGAGAACAGAGCTTTTTAACAAAGATAATTACCTGTGGATGGGTATTGGCATTGCCATCGTGCTATTGGGATTCCTCTTGATGGCGGGTGGAAAAAGCAGCGATCCAAATGTGTTCAACGAAGATGAGGTGTATAGTTTCAGGAGGATCACCCTGGCCCCCATCCTTATCATTGCGGGCTTGATGGTAGAGGTGTATGCCATTATGAAAAGACCGAAAGCCTGATCAAACTAAATCATAGCCACTGAAAGCGATGTCATCATCGCTTTTTTTATTGAAGCGGAATGAATACAGTTCAAGCCATTCTCATCGCGATCATCGAAGGCCTTACCGAGTTTTTACCGATCTCGTCAACCGGGCATATGGCCATCACATCGGCATTCATGGGAATCCATACTGATCCCTTTACTAAACTGTTTGAGATCGTTATCCAGTTCGGTGCTATCCTCAGTGTGGTGGTATTGTATTGGAGAAAATTCCTCAATATTACCCGGTTCTCATTTTACATCAAACTCATGATTGCCCTCATACCGGCGCTCTTTTTTGGAGCGATGCTAAAATCACACATCGAGTCTGTACTCGAAAAGCCATTCGTCATTGCTATGGTGTTGTTGCTGGGTGGGGTTTTACTGTTATTTGTTGATAAATGGTTTACACAGCCCACCGTATTGAAAGAAGAAGACATTACTAATAAACAAGCCCTTGCCATCGGCGGATATCAGATACTGGCCATTGTGTTCCCAGGCTTAAGCAGAAGCGCCGCCACGATCATTGGCGGCATGCAACAGAAACTGTCGCGCGAAACCGCTGCCGAATTCTCCTTTTTCCTGGCCGTGCCCACCATGATGGCGGCTACCATAAAAAGCATCTATGATGTTTACCAGGACCACCCTGAGGTGATGAACACGCAGCGGGTGAATACGCTCTTACTGGGATGCGTAGTCGCATTTATTGTTGCGATCCTCGCGATCAAGTTCTTCATCGGTTTCCTTCAAAAAAACGGGTTCCGGATGTTTGGGATCTACCGGATCGTGCTGGGGGTAGTGCTGTTGGCACTGATCGCCACGGGGAAACTTTAGAAATCCCCCCCTCCCCTTGGGTCAAGTGGAAAAGATTACCTACCTTTTTTTGACGTTTGACTGCTTATGACAACAACAACCGTTACGGCTGACAAGAAAGTGGTGCGCGCCTGGACCATGTACGACTGGGCAAATTCCGTGTACAACCTGGTAGTGACCTCTACGATATTCCCGGCTTATTACGAGAGCCTCACAGGCGATGGAAATACTGAGACGCAGGACTTTGTACAGTTCCTTGGGATGCGTTTCGATAATGCCGCGTTGTACAATTATGCACTTGCCTTCGGCTTCGCCATTGTGGCACTTGTTTCACCCCTGTTGTCGTCGATCGCCGATTATAAGGGCAACAAGAAAACTTTCCTGAGGTTCTTTATGACCATGGGAAGCATCGCCTGTTCCCTGCTATTCTTTTATGGAAAAGGCAATCTGGCCTGGGGCATTGGCCTATCTGTGATCGCATGTATTGGTTATTGGTCCAGCCTGGTCTTTTATAATTCCTACCTCCCAGAGATCGCGGCTCCGCAAGACAGGGACCGGGTATCTGCGCGGGGGTTCTCCATGGGCTATATCGGTTCCGTCATCCTGCAGCTCTTCAGTTTAGTATTGATCATGAAAGGCGACTGGTTTGGGATTGATGCCGGCCGGGGTTCACAGCTCAGTTTCCTTCTCGTAGGTATCTGGTGGTTGGGCTTTGGAACATGGGCCATACACAAGCTACCTGATCCGGCATATGCGGGTAAGGTAGCCGGGAACAATGTATTGTTGAATGGTTACCGCGAGTTGGGGAAGGTGTGGGAACAACTGAGGACCATGAAAGTGCTGAAAAGTTATCTCGGCGCCTATTTCTTTTACAATATGGGTGTGCAGACGGTGATGCTTTCCGCACCGTTGTATGCCAGCGGTGAACTGGCCGTACCGCAGAGTAATCTTATCATTGCCATTTTGATCCTGCAGCTGATCGCCATACCTGGTGCGTTTACCATCTCCTGGCTGTCTGAAAAGATCGGCAATATTAGGGCCCTGATCGTTTGTGTGGTATTCTGGGTCTACCTCTGCATTTTTGGTTACAATATCCCCACCGGTGACGTAAACATGTTCTATATCCTTGCCGTTCAGGTTGGCTTTGTCATGGGCGGCATACAAGCCTTGAGCCGCTCCACCTATGCGAAGCTGATGCCTGTGACCAAAGACACGGCGTCGTTCTTCAGCTTCTTCGACGTTGCTGAAAAAGTAGGGATCGTGATTGGCCTCTTCCTGTTCGGATTCCTTACTGAACTCACCGGCTCTCAAAGAACATCCGTGTTAAGCTGCATGACCTTCTTTGCGATCGGACTTGTGTTTTTACTGGTAACCTTGAAGAGGGGAAGGATGCAGCAAGCCATTTAACGGGTCTGCTTTACCAGTTTCTGACCTTCGTCGAAATGGACGGCGGGGTCCCAAAGTACACCGCAAACGGAGATACTTGTTTTTCCCGATGGTCAGCAGATAGATCAATCCTAATAACACCGGTATAACCAGGAAAATCAGGTATGAAAAATCAATCGTCATACCCAGGATGAAATGAAGCGCGATGATACCTGAGCTCAAAGGCATTAGCCAGTTGCTGAACCGGAAACCGGATACGGCGACCGTAACGGACTCTCCCTCCTTCACGTAGACCTCGATTTCCTCGCTGCCGCACCAGTCTATTTTTGCCATTACTTTGCGGCTGCCTGCAGCAACGGCATAACTCTTTGTCTCCCCATTTCCAATTTTACCTGCCTCAACGCCATCAATGAAAATCCTGTAACCCCTCTGTGAGTTGACATACTCATTATGGCGTTGTAAAATGATAGAGCTCATACTCTCATTACATTGATTG
>Ga0164293_10002431_pt1 | contig 15782 bp, 15 predicted proteins | sample GEODES118metaG_FD_111487 | JGI IMG/M metagenome (GOLD analysis project Ga0164293, IMG submission 111487) | Eutrophic lake water microbial communities from Lake Mendota, Wisconsin, USA - GEODES118 metaG | ecosystem: Environmental > Aquatic > Freshwater > Lake | place: USA: Lake Mendota...
GCCCCCCTTGTTGGTTTGGTCGAATTATTATTTTAATCCACAGCTTAAAGCCCTTCGAGATTCGGTGCAGTTGAAGTTTGGTGATTTTAAAAAGCAGGAAGAGGAAATCGAAATGGCATTTCAACATTACGCCTATTATTTTCCAAAACGGAGCATGCCAACTGTTTTCTTTTTTTTGGGAGGTTTCAACTATACCGTTGTATCGGTTGAAAATGGGGTGGGAATAGCACCCGACCAGTATTTGGGGGCCGCCTCGGGTTACTACACGCATCTACCCTACTATGTGCGGCGCAAAAAAGAACCCGCTTACCTTTCAACCGATGTACTAAAAGGCTGGTTGGAGTCAGAGGTTATGGCCGATTCGGCCTTCTTGCCCAGCACCCTATTAGACCACATCGTGCAATTCGGAAAAGGTTTGGCCATTGCCAAGCGCTGCTTGCCAGAGACCGCGGATTCTATACTGGTTGGATTTTCTCAAGGGCAGCTTGAATTTTGCTTGGAGAACGAGTTTTTAATGTGGAACAGCGTTGTTCAAAACCAAAAGCTGTACACCAAAGACCCCCGAATCATATCCAAATTCATGAACGATGCTCCTTTTTCGCCAGGCATGCCGGCCGAATCGCCAGGGAAGGCCGCCATTTGGTTAGGTTGGAGGATTGTTGAGTCTTTTTTGGAGCGGAATCCAACTGAATTATCGAATTTGTTTTCACCGCGCTGGACACCCGAGGCTCTGCTTCAAAAGTCTGGCTACAAACCCAGCAAGCCATGAGCAATCAAAAAATAGAACACGAATCTGAAATACGGTTAAAAGTAGGGCTAGACACCCACCGCAATCCGGTGCGCCTAACCTGGACGGCAGAAGAAGGGGGAATAGAACCCGACAGGGAAGTGAAAGCCTTTTTCCTTACCACCTGGGATAAAAAAGAAAACAACAGCATGCGCATGGACCTTTGGACCACCGAATTTATGGTTGAGGAAATGCAAGCCATGGTTTTTCAACATTTAATGTCGATGGCAGATGTGGTGGGCAGAAGTACCGGCGATGAAAAATCAGCCCAATCCTTGCGGCAATTTGCCTCTGACTTAATGAAGCAAATGCAGTCAAGAGAAATTGAATAAATGAGCGGCGCATGTGTACACCCTATTGCCTAGCCAAGTGAAACCGCATTTAGCTTATTTAAAAAAATCCTTTGGAGGCAGCCCAAGTCTTGCTGACATAAAATCGGGTTTGCTGGTGGCTTTAATGGCATTGCCATTGAGCCTTGGAATTGCCAAAGCCAGCGGATTCCCCCCCGCCTTAGGTATCATTTCGGCTATTGTTGGAGGCCTTTTCACTGGAATTGCGGGCGGTTCTGCCATTACCATCAAGGGCCCAGCGGCCGGACTCATCACCATTGTTTCGGCTGCCTTGCTGGCTTTTGACCATTCCCTTGGGACAGTAGCCGCTGTATTAACCGCAACGGCTGTTTTGCAATTTTTACTTGGACGCTTAAAACTCGGAGCTTTAGGCAGCGTGTTCCCCAATTCAGTGGTTCATGGTATGCTGGCTTCCATTGGCTTGATTATTATTGCCAAACAAATACCCGTTTTGTTGGGCGTTGACCCCAAACTGTATGCCGGGAAAAATCCAATTCCCATGTTTTTAGACATTCCATGGTATTTCCAAGAAGCCAATCCAACCATTGCCACAATCGGCTTAATTTCATTGGTACTCTTGTTTCTGTTGAGCAATGTTCGGGGCAAATTATTCAAAACAATTCCCCCAGCGCTTATCGTTATCGCGGCCACCATTGGTTTGAGTGTTTTTCTTCATTTAAATACCCAGGGGCCTAGTTTTGCCTTGGTTAAAATTGGAGATTGGACTTCGCTGCTGGAACTTAAGCCCGATTTTTCAAAGGCCGGCACCTTTCTGTTTTGGAAGTTCGTTCTCCTGTTTCTGTTCGTCAGCTCGTTGGAATCTCTACTCACCGTCAAGGCCTTTGATTTTATGAAAACAGGGGTAGCCAAAGCCAACAGCAACAAAGATTTAGAGGCCCAAGGAATTGGAAATTTTATTTTAGGGCTTGTTGGCGGATTGCCAATTATCTCGGAAGTCGTGCGCACCACTGCAAATGTCGGGTTTGGTGGAAAAACAGCCTGGGCTAATTTTTTCCATGGCCTTTTTCTGCTGATTTTTCTGGTTTTCTTAATCCCGCTTATTGAATGCATCCCCAATGCCGCATTGGCAGCCTTGTTGATTTTTGCCGGTTTCAGACTAACCTCGCCCAAACAGTATTTTCAAACCTATCAGGTCGGAAAAGAACAATTGGCATTATTCATTGCCACCATTGTGGTTACTTTGGCCAGCGATTTGCTGATGGGAGTGCTTGCAGGTATGATTCTGAAATTAATTCTGCATTCCTTTAAAGGAGTAAAACCTGCCCAATTTTTTCAAACTCAGGTTAAAGAAAACCCAAACAATGAGCATTGCCTACTCGTTTTAGGCCCTTGTATTTTCAGTACCATTTTGCTGTACCAAAGGGAATTTAATCGAGCAAAAGCCAAAGGAATTCAATCCCTAGATTTTAGGCAGTGCCCCTTTGTTGACCATTCGTTTATGAGTTTCCTTCAACTATACCAAGTTGAATCTGAATTGGAGTTCAAAGGGCTCACAGACTTAAAGCCGTTTTCAGACCATCCCTTGGCCGCACGACGTTTGATTAAAAAGAACCTATAAAGCCACAGCACTGCTTTAAAAGATTTAGATTCAGACAGGAGGCTTGGCCTTCCTTTTTTGCCTTCCAAACCATGGCCTTTTTCATTTTTTTCCATTTTTGAATCCGACCTTTAATTTAATGCTGCTAAATTCCCTATGTTCTTTTTGGGCCTATGCATAAAGATGCTTTGAAATACGTAAAATTTAACCCGAGTCCTACCCAACATCACCACCAAATCGCCTACTTTTAAAGTAAATCCGAAATCTTCGTTCCCATGAAAACATGGTCTTTGTTCCTTTTTTGCTTCGCTTCCCTGCCCCTAATGCCTCAAAATGTGGGTATCGGCGTTCTTTCTCCGCAATCCCGCCTCGAAATCCAAGGGCAAGGGAATTCGGCCAACACCAGCAGCCTAAATGTAACCAACAACCAAAGCAATTCTGCCCTATTTGTAAATGATTTGCTTCAGGTAGGCATTCAAAACACCAACCCCAACCCTTCGGCAGTGCTCGACATTCAATCCGCTCAGGCGGGTGTTTTAATTCCCCGCCTTACAAATGCACAAATGCAGGCCATTGTTTCGCCTGCCACAGGTTTGCTGATTTTTAATTCGGACAACCAGCAGTTTCGGTATTGGAACGGCAGTGCTTGGGTAGGTTTAATTTCATCGGTTACCGGCAACCAAGGGTCGGCAGGAGCCATGAACCTATTGTACACCGACGAGAACACGAATACCAGCATCAACGTTTCGTACAATCCATGCAACTCGGGCAACAGCAGCGGAAACACGCATACCTATGCCTTGCCCGCCAATTCCTATTCCCGCATTTTGGCTGAAGCCGAGGGCTATTTTGAAATTGGGGCCAACGGTGGAAATTTCAATTCCGCCAGCGTTACCATGACCTTGCCCGGAGGAAACAGCCGTTCTACCCAGGCCAAGCGCTCGGTAACCGGCGGAGGAACGGGCGATACCAGCTGGCATTTCCCCTTCAAAGTGTCTGTTTCGGGACCAAGCCAGGCAGGTGGGAATGTGGTTTTAAGCGGCAGTTTGTCTTTGGGCGGCTGCACCGGAGGACGCATTGTGGTTACTTCGTTTCGGGTATATGGGGTGCAATAATTTGGCGGCTCATGCTCCTTTTCAAACCAAGGGCCGTTCAGCAAAAAACCCAAATTTTACTTTTTGCTGCGCAGTAGGATGTGGAAAGTCAACATGGTTTTTTTGAGAATGGAATTTTCAAGGGAAAGCAAAGCTTACCTTAATTTTCTGCCTTTTGCACCATTCAAATACCAAGGGAATCCCCTACATTTATTCAATCCATGTAAAGTCCACTTGAACACCGTTCAAACCCAATAAAAAATGAATACGTCCAAAACCCGGAACCAACCTAGCGTTTTTACCTGCTGCGCATTGCTGGGACTCCTCTTGACCCTTCCCTTTGGTGTGCTGGCCCAAGGCATAAGCATGAATACCAATGGGAACACGGCCGATACCTCCGCCATGCTGGACATATCCAGCACCGCCAAAGGCATCTTAATTCCCCGCATGACAGCGGCCCAACGAACCGGCATTCCACTCCCTGCCGCTGGGTTGCTGGTGTATCAAACCAACGGGACCCTGCCCGGGTTTTATGTCAATCAAGGTACGCCGGCTTCGCCAAATTGGCAGCAGCTGGCCGGTGTAAAGCAGGTGCAATCGGGCTATTATCAATATGCCCTTTCTTCAGGGAACGCCAACCAATACCAAGTAAGCTTAGATCCCGCCCCTGCAGCCTACACCGAAGGAATGACGGTTTTCTTCCGGGCGCATGCGGCCAATACCGGATCGGCCACCTTGAATGTCAATGGTTTGGGTCCTATTCCCTTAAAGAAATCAGTGAATGTTAACCTGGCTTCCAACGACATCATCATCAACCAAATGTTGGTTGCCGTGTTTGACAGCCTGAACTTTCAGGTTTTGGGTTCTGTGGGACAAGGGGGCGGAAATGCCGCCCGTGGACAGCAAATATTTACCTCCAACGGAACCTTCACCGTTCCGGCAGGGGTCAGCACCGTTTGGGTTAGCATGTGTGGTGGTGGAGGCAGCGGCGGCTTTTATGGACCGGGCGGTGGTGGTGGTGGGGGGGCCAATGCCATGAAATTGCCCGTAGCCGTACAAGCAGGAAATACCGTAGCGGTAACCGTAGGCGCAGGCGGTCAGCCCGTTAACGGTCCCACCAATGCCAATGGAAATGCCGGTGGAACAAGCTCATTCGGAAACTTTGTGGTGTGTGGCGGCGGAGCCGGGGGCATGGGCTCCAATCCAAACTATGGGGGAGCCGGAGGCACCGGAAGCGCAGGCACCATTCCCGGAGCCACAGGCAGGCCCTTTGGAAATTATATGAATTGGGGTGGAGCCGGCGGAGACTCCCTGTTTGGTTTTGGGGGTGTTCCCGTTTCCTACCCCGGAGTGGCTGGAACAGGTTATGGCAGCGGCGGTTCCGGAAACGCAAACAACAACACCGCTACAGGTGCAGGTACAGGTGGAATTGTGATTGTAGAGTGGTAATACAAACAGTCCATACATCTAATTTTATAAGAATTGGAAGGCCAAAAACCAGGTTTATGAGTGCATTGCCACCAATTTTTGCATTCGGCCTGAAGAAGTAGCCTTGCTGAACAAACCACCTTGGACAATAGAGCTACGCTTTAAAAAAAGCACGCATAACTTTCAGCTGCATTGCATTTACTCCGACATGGAAAATGGAATAAAAACACAAATCTGTTGAACCCTTATAGCGCAATTGCTCATGCAGGTGTTAACAGTAAAATCAGGCAGCAAAAAAATAATTTCCACTGTAGCGGCCCTAATCCATATACACCTTATACGCAATCTTGATGTCTTGTGGATTCCAACCACATGCCGACAAACACATCTAAAACGAAATAAAAAGAGAATAAACCGCCGCCTTTAATTGACTTTGCTTTAAAAAGGAACAGACGAGGGGGCGTCCTTTGCAATTCAGAAACAGGGGCGGATTCTCAAGTGTTTGGCTTAGCTTTTATCGAGATTTCTATTTTATCGGTTTGGAAGTGAAAATTTCACTTGCTCGAAAAAGCCAAATCAAATGAAAAACCCTCGGTTTGCATTTGCGAATTAATGCTGGATCATCAATCTTTGGATGCGTTTCCCTTTTGAAGAACTAAATTCAACAAAATACACTCCCGATGGGTAAGGGAAGTCCAATGTTAACTTGGTTTCAGAAGCACTGAAATTGGCTGACAGGATTTCTTTACCCATAACATCAACCACCAAAATACGGGCATCTTGGCTGCTGACTTCCCTCCAAAAATGCACTTTATTCGAGGCGGGGTTTGGGTAAATGTGAACGGGTTCTCCCCCAACAAAAAAATCCATCCCAGAACTTGGGGTAAACGAAATGCAGTCAGAGGTGTCTGAACAGCCGTTTTCGGTAACGATCAAAGCAAAACTACCCTGATTCATAGGTGAATAGCTTGGCTGTGTTCCCAAATTTCCAGTAAAATCTGGACATCTTACCCAAAGGTAGCTTGCATTTGGATTTTGATTGTTGGCACTAAAGGTTAAGCTGTCTAGCGATGCTGAAACCGAAGCGTTTACCGATACAGGACTTATAAATACAGATGCAATTGCAGTGTCTCCATTTGAATCAACCACCGAAATGGTGTAAGGCCCTGGGCACAATCCACTGGCCGAATCTGAATTTCCTCCCGATGGGCTCCAAGAATATGAAAACGGAGCCGTACCACCAAAAACAGAGGCTACAGCGGTTCCGGTACACAAAGATTCACATGAGGCGGTTGAGCTGGACTGAACGCTGAGTGGAACAATGCTGCATAAAAACGCAACATTCCCACCGCTGCTTTCGGTTCCTCCTGTTGATTCCGTTCCATTTGTTGCTGCCGTTGAGCCAATGGCCAAGGTGGTGGCGGAACCAGGACTCATAACCCCGCCCGATAGCCAAGGCCAACACGAGGCATTTTGGTCGGTAAATTTCAAAAAGAAAAGCTCTTCTGTACCAGCCCCTGAATTTCCGGCACCCAAATAACCTGCAACCGCATAGCCCCCGTCTGAAGTTCTAAAAACAGAGCGCCCTACGTTGTAATCGGCTAAGTTTGAGGAATTGCCACCGCTTCCGTAAAGCGTAGAATTGAACATTCTATCCCAAAGCGGCACACCGGCACTGCTAAATTTCACCAAATACAAATCATACCATGTATTGGCAATGGGGGCCGCGGGCAATATCACTCCTGTGGCCATTAAACTCCCATCTTCCAATTCCACCACCGAATACCCCTCTTCGCTGTTGGTCATCCCATACGAAACATCCCAAACCAACTGCCCAGAACCCGATAGCTTGACCATATAAATATCCCAAGTCGATTCAGAAACCATGTATTTTTTCCCCAGCAAAACGTATCCTCCGTCTTGGGTTGCAGCAATGCTTCGGGCATCGTCGTCCCTTGAATTTTGAACCCGTGTTGCCCATACTTGATTTCCCTGTTTATCTACTTTTACCGCATAAACATCGGTTGAAGAGGTTGAGCCAGAACCCGTCCAATTGTACGTGCTTCCAGCCACAACATAACCGCTGTCTGGGCTTTGAACTATACTGTATCCAATATTGGCAACCCCACTCACCCCACTGCGCCGATCCCAAACCAGGGTTCCTTGAGCATCGGTCTTGACCAAATAAAATTGATTGGGGCTTGCCCCAAAAGAACTGGTTTGACCGCCCAAGGCAAATCCCCCATTTTGATCTTCAATCAATGCCCAGGCGCGGTCATTCCCACTGCCACCATAGGTCTTTGTCCATTGCAATTGACCGCTCCCGTCAAGGCGAATTAAATAACAATCGTCGCCACCGCTGCCAAACGAATTTGTCCAGCCGGCCACAGCATAGCCACCATCGGCGGTTTGAACCACCCCTCTGCCCACATCATTTCCAGGCCCGCCAACGGTTTTTGTCCATTGCAGTTGCCCCGCAGGATTCAGTTTTACGATGTACACATCTGTACCCCCTGCTCCATACGAATCCGTTTGCCCTACTAAAATATACCCCCCGTCCAAGGTTGAAATGGCTTGGTGCGTTTGTTCGTTGCCCGGCCCTCCGCCACGCATAGCCCATTGGTTTTGGGAAAAAACACTGGAAACAAAAAATCCAGACTGTACAAAGAGTACCGAGAAAAGACAAAATAAACGCATAACAGGCAATTTTAAATTCTATTGAAATTCAAAGATATACGATTCATTTACAATAAAAAGGAGCTTCCAATCCTAAAATGAAGCTCGAATGGAAAGGTTTATTTCTGAAAGCAAAAACACCCCAAAACGAACATTTTGGGGAAATGCTGTTCATCTGCAATTTTAAATTTGAGCCGCCCGCGGCAGGGATTGAAGAGGCTTGCCCGCAAGGCCGGAAGGGCATTGGGCCGCGCGGGGCGGAGGCGACTTTAGGAGCCCCCGCAACCCCGCTGGCCCAAGCCCTGACGGCCGCGGACAAGCCCTGAAAGCCCGTTCGCCGCCCCAAAAAAAGAAGAAAATAATTTTACAACATTTACAGCCATAAAAAGCGGATTATCAACACCTAAACCAATTCGGGTACGCTGAGCAATAAGGCCCTCAATTCCTCGGGTTCTTCGCTGGTTACCAGCTGCATGCGCGTTTCTTTGAAGTTCGGAATGCCTTTAAAATAGTTGCTGTAGTGCATGCGCATTTCCAGCACGCCCAATTTGGGTCCTTTCCACGCGATGGACTGCTCCAAGTGCCAAAGTGCGGCCAAGGCCTTTTCTTCCAAACTGGGTGGATCCAGTATGGTTCTGTCTTTTAAAAACGCCTTTATCTCTCTGAAAATCCATGGGTTACCAATGCTGGCTCTGCCAATCATAACTCCGTCAACCCCGTAGGTATTTTTCATGTGCAAGGCCTTTTCAGGGCTGTTCACATCGCCATTTCCAAACACGGGAATGCGCAGGCGCGGGTTGTTTTTGGTTTCGGAAATCAGGCTCCAATCGGCTTCGCCTTTGTACATTTGCACCCGTGTGCGGCCGTGAATTGAAATCGCCTGAATACCAACATCTTGGAGCCGCTCAGCCACCTCTACAATGTGCTTGCTGCTGTCGTCCCAGCCCAGTCGGGTTTTCACGGTTACCGGCTTGTTAACGGCCTTCACCACCGCCTCGGTCAGCTTCACCATTTTGGGAATGTTGCGCAGAATGCCGGCTCCGGCTTCTTTGCAGACCACTTTTTTTACGGGGCAGCCAAAATTAATGTCAATCAAATCGGGGTTCGCGGTTTCGCAAATGCGGGCCGCCTCCATCATGGGTTCAAGTTCCCCGCCAAAAATTTGAATGCCGATAGGCCGCTCATATTCAAATATATCCAGCTTTTGCCGGCTTTTGACGGCATCGCGAATCAGCCCTTCTGAGCTAATAAATTCGGTAAACATCAAATCGGCGCCTTCGCGTTTGCACAGGGCACGAAACGGCGGGTCGCTCACGTCTTCCATGGGCGCCAGCAGCAGCGGAAATTCGCCCAATTCAATGTTTGCAATCTTGACCATGCCGCAAAAGTACACCAATTTATGGCTAGTGTAAGATTTGGTCTTTTTTTGGGGGGCGGCAATTCCGGCTTTCGCCTGTATTCGGCTTGGGCAGGCCCATGCCGCTTAGCACTGCCGGTGGCTCCTAAAGTCGCCCCGGCAGCGCTGCGGCATAAGGGCCTGCCCAGCGCCTCATGCCGGCTCAATCCGGGCCGCGGGCCACTCGTTCTTTAATCCGCCCAAAACAACCTCTTCTCGTTTGGATTCCTTTGACTATTTTTGGAACGAAATTTGCCACTAAGCCACCAAAGACCACATCCATGCGCACGTTCATTTTTGCGATTTTTACCTTGCTGTTCAGCACTCCCTTTCTAAAGGCTCAAACCGACGCTACTGCCCTGCTCGACAAACTGAATAAAAAAACCAAGGCCTACACCAGCCTGGAGGCGGCCTTCACCTTTTCGGTGCTGAACACCAGCCAAAAAGTCAACGAAGTTCGAAAAGGCACCATTAAATTGAAAGGCGAAAAATACGTGCTGAAAATGGGCGAAATGGATATTTTTTGCAACGGGAAAACGGTGTACACCTATTCCAAAGAAATGAACGAGGCGCAAGTAATTCCCGTAGCCGAATTGGACGACGATGCCATGACGCCCCAAAACATGTTCTCTATTTATGAGAAAGGATTTAAATCGAAAATTAAATCCAGCAAAACCGAAGGCGGAAAAAAAATCACCAGCATCGAATTGTACCCCACCCAGCCCAAAGAAAAAGACTACACCATGGTAAAAATGGACGTAGATGAGACCTCCATGCAAATTAAACGCGTAGAGGTAATGGGGAAAAACGGAACAAAATACATTTACGCCATTTCAAGTTTTGCTGCCAACAAAGCCATGGCCGATGCGGATTTTGAGTTTCAAAAGGCAAATTACCCCGGGGTCAGCATTCTGGATTAAGCATGTATAAAAGCTTGGTTTTAGACCTATTTTTTAATACCTTCCCAAACAAAAACCATGGAAACGTTTGAACAAAATCCCTTTGAAACCAACCGCGCCGAGGGTGGGCTGCGCACACTTTTAATTTTCACCATTGTATTTCAAGCCCTTGGCCTGCTTTTTGGATTGCTAGGCCTGTTGCAGGTATCTACCCAAACTGGGTTTACACAGGCCAGCACCATCATTACGCCCCTGTTGAATCTTGAAATGCTGATTGCGGCCATCTTAATGCTGAAACTGAAAAAAATAGGTTGGACCTTGTACCTTGGGGCCAAGGGCCTCATGCTTATGTTTATGGTGCTGATGCTGGTTTTTGCAGCCGACGAACAAATCCGTCAGGTGCAAATGCAATTGGTTCAAACCTCGCCCGCCATGGCCAAATCGGCCCCCATGATTTTTTACATTTCGACCGGTTTTGTGGCTCTAGGCAAATTGCTTTTTCCTGCCTTGTTGGCCCAACATCGGCATTTGTTTAACAGGTAATCTCAACCGTTAAGGTCACAAAGCATGGCAGGAAACCTGGTGGTTTTTGACAATTACGATTCCTTTACCTACAACCTGGTACACTACCTTGAAAATTTAACCGGGAAAAGACCTAAGGTGGTGCTGAACGACGATCCACATTGGGAACGCTGTTTAGAGGCCGATGCCTTGGTGCTTTCGCCCGGTCCGGGCTTACCCAATGAATCGGGAGCCCTGATGTCTTTGATAAAAAAATGGGATCAGAAAAAACCCTTGCTGGGAATTTGCTTGGGCATGCAAGCCTTGGGCCAATTGGAAGGGGAAGAGCTGGAATCCCTTGCGCATCCAGCCCATGGTGTGGCGCATTCGGTGCATTGCCTAACCTCAGATGCTCTGTTTAATGAAATCGAAACTCAATTTGCAGCAGGGCGCTACCATTCCTGGGGCTTTTTCAACATGGTCTCGGGCAAATACCAACCTTTGGCCAAAACCGAAGATGGCTGCATTATGGCCATAAAACACCGAAAAAACCCATGGTATGGCCTGCAATTTCATCCTGAGTCCATTATGACGCCCGCCGGCATGCGTTTGCTGCACAACTGGCTGAACCTTTCGGGCATTCCAAACACCTATTCCCATTCCTAATCAACAAAGCATGGCTGCACTTTCATTGCCTTTGGCTCCCGACTTTATTCTGCCCGACCTGGAATTTACCGAAGCTGGAACAGGCCGTTCCTTTCGAAGCCATGAACAGATGGGAAAAACAGGTCTGCTGCTGGGCATTATTTGCAACCATTGCCCCTATGTCATTCACATTGCCCCTACTTTATCTAAGGTTTTGAATGCATTGCAAGAACTAGGGTATGGAGCCGTGCTGGTATCGGCAAACGACCCAATTGCCTATCCACAAGACAGCCCCGAACGCATGCGCGAATGGGCCAGCCACTATTCCATATCGGTGCCCTATGCTTTTGATGCCGATCAAAGCCAGGCAAAAGCCTTGTTTGGAAGTTGTACGCCCGAATTCACGCTTTTTTCAACCGATGGAAAATGCATTTACCGTGGGCGGTTTGATGAGAGCAACCACAAAAATGGCCTTCAAGCTACGGGCTCCGATTTGCTGAATGCCGCCAAGGCTTGGGCGGGCGGAAAAAATCCAGAAAATCCATTTTTGCCCTCAACAGGGTGCAGCATAAAATGGAAACCGGGAAATGAACCGGAATACTGAACCGACCCGGAAATTGGTTTTTAGCGGATAAAAAAACCCTTGGCATTGACAAGCCAAAAATTCGTTCTTACCTTGCGTAAAACGGGGAGGAATGAAACACAGGGAAACCATAGCCCTTAAAGATTGGGCAGAATCAGATAAACCTAGAGAAAAAATGCAGGCTCAAGGCCGGCAATCGGTTACCGATGCAGAGCTGATTGCAGTATTGCTGGGTTCGGGTACAAGCGGTAAAACCGCATTGGATTTAGCGCGAGAAATGTTGAGCGAGGTCAAGCAAGATTTGCATGCCTTAGCCCGCTGGGATCTGCCTTATTTTAATCGTTTTCACGGAATGGGGCCGGCCAAAGCCATGAAAATAATGGCCGCCTTAGAATTGGGTTTGCGGCGGCAACATCAACCCAGCCAATTTCCGGAACAAGTGGTTAGCAGCAAACAAGCGGCCGAATTGCTTCAAGGCCGCTTAGGCGATTTGCCCCACGAAGAATTTTGGATTGCCTTATTAAGTCAATCAAATCGCCTAATAAAAACCTGCTTAATAGGCCGGGGCGGATTGGCCGGAACCTTGGCCGATTTCCGGATTATTTATAAACATGCCTTGGAATCGATGGCTCCGGCCATTATACTGTACCACAACCATCCCAGCGGCAATTTAAAACCCAGCTCGGCCGACCAAGCATTGACCAAAAAAGCCATAGAGGCCGGCCGGGTTCTAGACATTCGCGTATTAGACCACATCATCATTGCAGGCCCTTCTTTTTTTTCCTTTGCCGACGAAGGACTCATGGAATCTTAGGAATGATTAACTTAGAGGATTATTTTAAACGTATACCCTTACGCATAGCAAATTGAAAGCGATGCAAAATTCGGATTCATCAAATAAGGCAATATCAGACACTTGGGAAAAAACCTGCCCTATCTGTTTTAAGCAGCTTAGTTCCCGAAAAAAGGTGTGCTTACACTGCGGATTTGACTTGGAAAACGACCAAGAATCCATCAAAGAAAAGCGGGAAGATTACATGAAATTTCGGAGGGGCAAAACCAATACTATTGAATTGAAAGAGAAGGTTTTTACAAGTATTGCCCTGCTGACCTTGGTCGTGCTCATGGTCTTTATTTGGTATAGACAGCGATAAACCACCGCGGTGGCGTATCTTTGGGCAAATTCTACGCAATGAAGCCCATTCAGTTTCCAAAAACAAGCGAACAAGCCATTGAACTGGAATCGAATTTTGGTGCTAAAAATTACGCCCCCCTTTCGGTAGTTATCTCTAAGGCCAAAGGCATTTGGGTAGAAGACCCTGAAGGTCAATCATACATGGATTTTTTATCGGCCTATTCGGCCGTGAATCAAGGCCATTGCCATCCAAAAATCATTCAGGCTTTGGTTGACCAAGCCCAGCGGGTAACCTTGACATCAAGGGCGTTTTACAACGACAAATTGGGTGCCTACGAATCGTATATGTGTTCCTATTTTGGATACGACAGGTTGTTGCCCATGAACACCGGAGTTGAGGCCGGCGAAACGGCGGTTAAACTGGCTCGGCGTTGGGGCTACAGGGTAAAAGGCATTCCAGAAAACAAAGCCAAAGTCCTGTTTGCCGCAGGGAATTTTTGGGGCCGCACCATGTCGGCCATTTCTTCTTCCACCGACCCCAGCTCTTTTGCCGAGTTTGGCCCATTCATGCCCGGATTTACAACCATACCATACAACGATTTGGTGGCCTTAGAAACCGAATTGAAAGACCCAAACACCGCAGCCTTTATGGTGGAACCCATTCAAGGTGAGGCTGGAATTGTTATTCCTGACCCCGGTTATTTGGCGGGAGTACGTGAACTGTGCAGCAAACATCAGGTGTTGTTTTTGGCAGATGAAGTTCAAACCGGATTGGGCAGAACTGGCAAACGCTTGGCTTGCGATTATGAGTCGGTAAAACCCGACCTATTGATTTTAGGAAAAGCCTTATCGGGCGGTGTTTTGCCCGTTTCCGCCGTTTTGGCCAACAACGAGGTTATGCTGCAAATTGGTCCTGGTGAACACGGTTCCACTTTTGGTGGCAATCCTTTAGCCTGCGCCGTTGCTGCAGTGGCCATACAGGTGTTGGAAGAGGAAGGAATGATTGAAAACGCCATGCAACGTGGAATTCAATTCCGGGCAGGACTAGCGCAGATTCAAAGCCCTTCCATTAGCGAAATCCGTGGAAAAGGACTGCTGAATGCCATTGAAATGCATGCAGACCACCCCTACTCGGCCACAGATATTTGCTACCGATTTAAAAAAATAGGGCTTTTGGCCAAGCCTACCCATGGGCACATAATACGCCTGGCCCCCCCCTTAGTAATTACCGAAGCTGAAATTGAACAAGCCTTGGAACGCATATCCGAGGCCTTTCATGCAGCCGATTTATCCCTTGCCTAATGGCTCAACCAAAAACACAATACCATCCAAGCCAAGGGCTTGAAAAGATTCCTTTTGTGGCCACTTGTTTGGCTGGATTCGAAGAACAGCTGCTGCTCGAGGTCGAAAGGCTAGGCATAAGCGATGCCAAAATAGAATTGAGGCGCATTGAGGGCAGCTGCTCTTGGGCTCAGTTTTGCCTAATGGCATTTAAAAGCCGACTGGCGGTTCGACTGCTGTTGCCCCTATGCAAAGTAATGATGCGGACTTCAGAGGATTTATACAAAGCCATGGTTCAATATCCATGGGAGGATTGGATAGACCCCTCGCATACGATTGCCATAGACCATGTGGTGTACTCCCGTTTTTTTAACAATACCACGTTCCCAGCCCTTCGGTTAAAAGATGCCATTGTTGATCGAATCCGCGATAAAAAAGGCAAACGCCCAGGGATTGACAAGGAATCTCCTTCCATCCGCGTACACCTGCATGTTTCCGAATCAAACGTAACGGTTTCATTGGACGCCTCTGGCTTTTCATTGCAGCGGCGTGGGTATAGACATTCAGGGGGAATAGCCCCTCTGTCGGAAGTGCTGGCTGCCGGCATGATTGATCGGGTCAATTGGGACGGACAAAAACCATTGATAGACCCCTTTTGCGGTGGGGCGACCTTATTAATAGAGGCCGTTCGCCGATATTTGAATGTACCCTCGGCCATTGATGCTCCTGATTTTTGCCTTCGAAACTGGCCCATATACGATGAAAAGTTGTGGTATAGCCTAAGCGAAAATGCCCTTCAAGACTTCAAAAAGCCCATGGCTCCGGTGATGGGATTCGATCGTTCACCTTCCTCGGTTAGTTTGGCGAAACACCACATTCAACGGGCGGGGTTGGAAGGTAAAATCGAGGTATTTCAAGACAACGCCATGAAATGGACACCCACAGATCTAGAAGTCGGAACCCTGGTTGCCAATCCGCCGTATGGGGAGCGCATTCCCCTAGACGACCCAGAACAATGGTACCAGAACTGGGGATTTCACCTCAAACATCATTTTTCGGGTTGGACTCTTTGGGTTTTAAGTACCAATTCCGCTGCCATGAAACGCCTTGGCTTTAAGCACTCCGATTCCATCGCTTTAAAAAACGGCACCCTAGACTGCCTATTTCGAAGGTATAATTTGTACTCTGGAAAAAAATCAACGGGTCCAGGCGGAGAAGTCCCAGAACTTTAAGCGGCCATCGTCGCCGGCGCTGAGCAATTGAAGCTTGCCCTCGGAAGTGGTCAGAAAGGCCATTTTTCGAACGGCCCCAGCGTGGGCCTGAAATTGGTGTATTTTTTTCCAACCCTGTGTTTGATAAATGTACAAGTTGCCGGGATAATCTCCCAGAACCAGGTATTTCCCGTCGGGACTCCACAAAACCGTTTGCATAGGCTGCCTAGGAGTTAGC
>Ga0164293_10002432_pt1 | contig 15781 bp, 17 predicted proteins | sample GEODES118metaG_FD_111487 | JGI IMG/M metagenome (GOLD analysis project Ga0164293, IMG submission 111487) | Eutrophic lake water microbial communities from Lake Mendota, Wisconsin, USA - GEODES118 metaG | ecosystem: Environmental > Aquatic > Freshwater > Lake | place: USA: Lake Mendota...
CTCAACCAGGTGCCGATTGAACTGCGTCAGGGCGCCTATGGCGTTGGTACGACCCGTTGGGGCGCAATCTTCAGCGTGATCCTGCCGGCTGCCGTGTCGGCCATCACTGGTGGCGTCATGCTCGCCCTGGGTCGGGCCATGGGCGAAACCATGGCCGTGACCATGATCATCGGCAATTCGCTCAACTTCAGCCTGTCACTGCTCTCACCCGGCAACACGATTGCATCGATGCTGGCCAATCAATTCGGTGAAGCCGATGGCATCCAGGTGTCGGCACTGATGTATGCGGCCCTGATCCTGATGGTGCTCACCTTCCTGGTGAACGTGCTGGCCCAGTGGGTGGTGCGCCGCCTGAGCCTGCGTTACTGACCGCAAGACGACATGTCAACTCCAATGGCTACCAGCACGTCACCAATCCGAGAGAGCCTCTTCGAGCGACGGCCGCTGTTTCTCGACCGCTCCCTGGCCCGCAACCGCCTCAACCGCCTCTGCACCGGAGTGGTGGGGGTCTTCTCCACCATCGCCATCCTGCCGCTGGTGCTGGTGCTGCTCTATGTGCTGATCCAGGGCGGCCGGCTGATCGGCCCGGCCATGCTCACCCAGCTGCCGCCCCCCCCCGGTCTCGATGGTGGTGGCATCGGCAACGCCATCCTCGGCACGCTGTTTGTCACAGCCCTTGCCTCGGCGATTGCCGTACCGATCGGCGTGGGGGGTGGGATCTATCTGAATGAGTACTCCCAGCGTGGCTGGTTTGCCCAGTTCGTGAGTTTCGGCAACGACGTGCTTGCCGGCGTGCCCTCGATCATCAGCGGCGTCTTCGTGTACGGGCTGGTGGTGGCGACCCGCCTCTTCTTCGGCCAGAGCTACAGCGCCATGGCCGGTGGCATCGCCCTGGCCGTGCTGATGCTTCCCACCGTGATCAAGACCACCGATGAAGGTCTCAAACTCGTTCCCCAGGAATTGCGCTGGGGCGCCTACGGCGTTGGGGCCTCCAAATTCGTGACCGTCGTGAGGGTCACGCTCCCCGCCGCCTTCACTCCGATCGCCACGGGCGTGGTTCTGGCCATCGCCCGTGCCGCCGGCGAAACGGCTCCACTGATCTTCACGGCCCTTTTTTCCCCGTTCTGGCCAGAGGGAGTCTTCAACCCGATCGCCACCATGTCGGTGTTGATCTTCAACTTCGCGATCATGCCCTATGAGGCGCAGAACGCTCTGGCCTGGGCTGCTTCCTTTGTGCTGGTGGTGATGATCCTGGCAGCCAATCTCACCGCTCGCTGGATCAGCAATCTGGCTCGCAAGACATGAGGAACTGAGCTCTCCCATCTGAACACTGCCCATTCCAAACGTTCTTCATCCTCCGGATTCGTGATCTACGCAGCTCCCCAAGCCACCAGCGCGAAAACCACCACGTGCATGTCGCTGGAGAATGTGACCATCTCCTATGGCAAGTTTGAGGCCGTTCGGAATGTCTACATGGACATTCCCTACGGCCAGGTCACGGCCTTCATCGGACCTTCTGGTTGCGGCAAGAGCACGGTGCTGCGGGCCCTGAATCGCATGAACGATCTGGTGCCGGGCTGCCACCTCAAAGGGCGGGTGGTGTTCGACGGCGTTGACCTCTACGACAAACGGGTCGATCCGGTGGAGGTGCGGCGCCGCATCGGCATGGTGTTTCAAAAGCCCAACCCCTTCCCGAAAACCATCTACGAAAACATTGCCTTCGGCGCCCGGATCAACGGCTACAAGGGCGATATGGATGAGCTGGTGGAACGCTCTCTGCGCAAGGCGGCGGTGTGGGATGAATGCAAGGACAAGCTCAAGGAAAGCGGACTTGCTCTCTCAGGTGGCCAGCAGCAGCGCCTCTGCATCGCCCGTGCCATCGCCACCGAGCCTGAAGTGATTCTGATGGACGAACCCTGCTCGGCCCTCGATCCGATCTCCACGCTGAAGATCGAGGAGACCATGCACGAGTTGAAGCGCAGCTACACGATCATCATCGTGACCCACAACATGCAGCAGGCCGTGCGCGTGGCCGACAAAACGGCTTTCTTCAATGCCGAAGCTGTGGAAGGCGGCAGCGGCAAGGTGGGCTACCTCGTGGAGTACAACGACACCGAGCGGATCTTCAATGCTCCGGCCCAGCGTGCCACCCAGGATTACGTGAGCGGACGCTTCGGCTGATCAATCCACAACCAGATGAACCACAAAAAAACCGGCCCGAGGGCCGGTTTTTGTTTAGAGCGGAGAGGGAGGGATTCGAACCCTCGATAGAGTTGCCCCTATACAGCATTTCCAGTGCTGCGCCTTCGACCACTCGGCCACCTCTCCAGCGGCAAAATGGGGCAACTTGATGGCAATGTAGCAGCATGACCAACACCAGCTCAGGCACCCAGCCACCCACCTATCCGATCACCGTGCACTGGCGCCAGGCAGGCCGGGTGATCACCCATGAGGTGCCCGCCGGCGAGTACATCCTGCGCAGCTTCGAGCAGCAGGGGGATCCCTTGCCCTTCAGCTGCCGGAATGGCTGCTGCACGGCCTGTGCCGTGCGGGTGATCAAGGGAAGCATCGACCAGCGCGAGGCACTCGGCCTCTCCAGGGAGGTGCGCCAGAAGGGCTACGGCCTCCTGTGCGTGGCCCGGGCCACTGGCCCCCTGGAGGTGGAAACCCAGGATGAGGACGAGGTCTACGAACTCCAGTTCGGCCGGCATTTCGGCCGTGGCAAGGTGCGTGCCGGCCTGCCCCTCGATGAGGACTGAGAACGGATGACCGAACTGGATCCCGGCCGCCTGCAGCAATGGATGGACATCGCCGTGCGGGCAGCAGAGGCCGGTGCAGACCAGCTGCGCCGTTTCCATGGCCAGCTCAGCGACGGCCAGGTGCGGGAGAAAGGCGGCAGCGGCAACCTGGTGACGGCAGCCGACCTGGCGGCGGAGCAGGCGGTGCTGGCGGTTCTGGAACAGGAAACACCCGAGATCGGGGTGTTGGCTGAGGAGAGCGGCCGCCGTGCCGGCGCAGGCGAGTTGGAGTGGTGCGTGGATCCACTCGATGGCACCACCAACTTCGCCCATGGTTACCCCGTGTTTGCCACCTCGGTGGGCCTCTGCTGGCGTGGGGAGCCGATCGCGGCGGCCCTGGCGCTGCCCACCACGGGCGAACTGTTTCGCGCTGCCCGCGGACACGGGGCCTGGTGCAACGACCGACCCATTGCGGTGAGTCGCTGCAGCAGCCTCAGTGATGCCTTGCTGGTCACCGGCTTCGCCTACGACCGCGCCACGCGGCTCGACAACAACTATGCCGAGTTCGCCTGGTTCACCCACCGCACCCATGGCGTGCGGCGAGGCGGAGCCGCTGCCGTGGACCTGGCCTACGTGGCCTGCGGTCGCTGCGATGGCTACTGGGAGCGTGGGCTCTCACCGTGGGACCTGGCGGCAGGCGTGCTGCTCGTGCGTGAGGCGGGTGGGGTGGTGAGCGACTACCGAGGGGGCGCCTTCAGGTTGAGCAGCGATCGGGTGGTGGCCTGCGCACCAGCCCTCCACGGCCAGCTGGTGGACGGCCTTGGCCAATGCCAGCCACTGCACGGTGCCTCCTACGGGGCACCGGAACTTGACACCGCTGGGCAGGAGACCGCCCCATCGGCTGCTCCATAGGATCGGGCGATACGCCCTGCTGCTGCGCCAATGGCCCTGCAACCCGCCGCCGGCGCCCGCGATCTCAATCCACTTGAGGTGGAGCAGAACCGCATCCTCTGCGGCCAGCTCGCCCGGGTGTATCGGCTGTGGGGCTATCAGGAAGTGGCCCCTCCCCACTTTGAACACCTCGACACCCTGGATGCCGGCGGTGGGATCGATGGCCGTGAACTGGTGCGCCTCGCCGCCGACGAGCCCCTGGGGCTGCGGCCCGAGCTGACCGCCTCGATCGCCCGCGCCGCCAGTACCCGCCTGGCCAGTCGGCCTCGGCCCCTGCGCCTGTGGGCGGAGGGGCCCACCTTTCGCAGCCAGTTGGGTGATGGCGGCCAGCAGCGGATCAGCGAGGAGCTGCAGAGCGGCGTGGAGCTGCTGGGGGATGCCACCCCGGCCGCCGACGTGGAGCTGTTGCGGTTGTTGCTCGCCGCGAGCGCGGCCGTGGGCATTGGCCCGCAGCACCAGCCCCGACTGCTGGTGGGCCACCACGGGCTGCTGGGGGCCCTGCTGGACCAGGTGCCACCCGAGCTGCGCCAGCGGGTGCGTGCCGCACTCACGGGCTTTGATGCCCTGGCCCTCGCCGAGCTCCCCCTGGCCGAGAGCCAGCGTCTGCGTCTCACCGGGCTGATGCGGCTGCGCGGGGAACCGCTGCAGGTGCTCTATCAGCTGGAGCAGTGGCTGGGACCCGTGCCTCTGCTCAGTGATCTGGCCGCCAGCCTGGAGCTGGTGAGCCCCGCCGCCAGCCGGCTGGGGATCAGCCTGCATCTCGACCCCACATTCCAACCCCACTTCGCGCTCTACGACGGACTGGTGGTGCGGCTGGTGTGCCAGGGTCCAAATTCTCCGGTGCCGGTGGCCAGTGGTGGCCGGTACAACGGGCTGGTGGGCCGTTTCTGCAGCGACCCAGCCCAGGCTGCCGGCGTGGGCTTCGGTTTCGCGGTGGCTGCCCTGCGCGAGGTGCTGGGCGGCCAGGGCCCTGGCGCCGAGCGGGCGGCGGGCCCCACCCTGGTGGCCTTCGCCAGGGCCACGCTGCTGGGGCGTGCCCTCGATGAGCTGGAGGCGCTGCACCGCTCTGGCCAGCCAGCCGAACTGCTGGGCACTGCTGTGGAGAGTCAGAACGTGGCCGAAGCGATCGCGGCTGAGCGCGGCTGCAGCCGCGCGCTCTGGCTCGCTGCCTAGGATTCTCTAACCAGCAGAATGTGCCCGTGGCCCACACCATCGTGACCAACGTGTGCGAGGGCGTGGCCGACTGCGTGGATGCCTGCCCCGTGGCCTGCATCCATCCCGGCCAGGGAGCCAACGCCAAGGGCACGGCCTTCTACTGGATCGATTTCGACACCTGCATCGACTGCGGCATCTGCCTGCAGGTGTGTCCGGTGGAGGGCGCGATCCTGCCGGAGGAAAAGCCAGAGCTGCAGCAGGCTGGCTGAAGTCAGCCCGGCGGCGCTAGGCAGCCAGCCAGGTTCAGGCCCGCATGAGCACCTCGTGGGTGGCTGACAGCCAGGCACCGCTGGGGTCGTATCGGCGGATCAGCCGCTCCAGGCGATCCGGCGCCGTGAGCCAGCCCGCCTCCACGCTGAACGCCGTGCGGTGGCTCACCTGCTCCGGCCAGCGGCAGTAGCCCCCGTCGGCAAGCCACTGGAGCTCAGCCACCTCCTCGGGCCCGAAGTGCAGCTCCACCGCAGCCGCGTCGGGTTCGGGCCAGTCGGCGGAGATGGTGGCGCTTCGACCCCGCCAGCCCCCCGCCAGCTGCTCGTCCGTGAGCGGCGGGCACTCCTGGGCCTGGCTGCCGCTGCGGAATTCCCGGATCAGCACCAGCCGGTCGCGGTCGCCAGTTTCGCTGTAGAGCACCACCAGGCGGTGGCGGCGGTCGCCATGGATGAAGCCGAATTCACCGCCAAACACCGTGCCCGGCGCGAGCTGCAACGAGCCCTTGCAGAACGTGCCCGTGTCGAAGAACACCACCTGACGACCCAGACTCCGGTACTCCTGGCTGAGATCGCTGCTGGGGGAGGCGCTGGTTGCGCCCCCCTCAAAGCGCCTCAGTCCGAAGCGCACCATGGTGATCGCCCCAGTCGCGTCGCTCTCGCCGGCTTCGAGCGTGAGCAGCGACGGCGTGTCTTTGAGCACGGCCCCGCCGGGCGAGATCCCGGTGAAGGAGCCCCGCCATTCGCCCAGGTTCTGCAGAAAGTTCAGCCACTGGCTGGACATGGGCGACAAGGCTGCAGCCTGAATCCTATGGAGCAGGCAGCGGCATCAACCTGCTGAAGGCGACGCGCCCAGGTCGGTTTCCTGCCCATCACACCCCCTTGGCGATGCGGCGCCACCCGGGGGACCCTGGAGGCCAAGTTGCCAATTGAGTTGTGGTGCTGCAGGCCGAGCAGGGTCAGATCCAGATCCACACCGAGAACATCTTTCCGATCATCAAGAAGGCCGTCTACAGCGGCCACGAGGTGTTCTTGCGGGAGCTGGTGAGCAACGGCGTCGACGCCATCAGCAAGCGGCGCATGGCCGCCATGGCGGGTGACTGCAGCGAGGGGGCCGAAGGCCAGATCCGCATCCGCATCGACCGCGAGGCCAAGACCCTCACCATCTCCGACAACGGCATCGGCATGACCGCCGATGAGGTGAAGCGCTACATCAACCAGGTGGCCTTTTCGAGCGCCGAAGACTTCCTGGAGAAGTACAAGAGCGAGAGCGACGCGATCATCGGTCACTTCGGCCTTGGCTTCTACTCCAGCTTCATGGTGGCCAAGCAGGTGGAGCTAGTCACCCGTTCGGCGCGCGAGGGCAGTGAGGCGGTGCGCTGGAGCTGCGATGGCTCGCCCAGCTTCACGCTGGAGGCGGCTGAGCGGGCCGAGGCCGGCACCGATGTGATCCTGCACCTGATGGAGGAGGAGCTCGAGTACATCGAGCCGGCCCGCCTCCGCACCCTGATCACCACCTATTGCGACTTCCTGCCGGTGGCGGTGCAGCTGGAAGGCGAGACCGTCAATAAGCGCGAATCGCCCTGGCGCAAGAGCCCCCGGGATCTGAGCGACAACGACTACATCGAGCTCTACCGCTATCTGTACCCATTCCAGGGCGACCCGCTGCTGTGGGTGCACCTCAACACTGACTACCCCTACAACCTGCAGGGCATCCTCTACTTCCCCAAGCTGAGCGGCCGGGCCGACTGGGAGAAGGGCGAGATCAAGCTCTACTGCAACAACGTGTTCGTCAGCGACTCGATCAAGGAGGTGGTGCCCCGCTACCTGCTGCCCCTGCGCGGCGTGATCGATTCACCCGACATCCCGCTCAATGTGAGCCGCTCGGCCCTGCAGACCGATCGGCGCGTGCGCTCGATCGGCGGCTTCGTGGCCAAGAAGGTGGCTGATCGCCTCAAGCAGCTGCACCGCGACGAGCCGAAGCGCTACGCCGAGATCTGGGAGTCGCTGGCCCCGTTCATCAAGATCGGCGCCATGGAAGACGACAAGTTTGCCGAGCAGGTGGCCGACCTGGTGTTGTTTGGGACGACTGCGCCAGCGCAGGAACAGCCTGCCGCGGCTGACTCTTCATCAGACGAAGCCCGGAGCCTCGACCCGATCCCCGGTGAGAACGGCAAGGCCTTCACCACCCTGGCGGGCTACCGCAGCCGCCTGAAACCCGAAAACGACAAGCGCATCCTCTACTGCAGCGATGAGGCGGGCCAGGCAGGTGCTCTGGCCCTGTGGAAGAGCCAGGGCGCCGAGGTGCTGCTGGCCGACACCTTCATCGACACCCAGTTCATCCCCTGGCTTGAGTACCGGCACGAGGAACTGAAGTTTCAGCGGGTCGACAGCGAGCTGGATGAGTCGCTCCAGGAAAAGGAGAGCGAGATCAGTGATGCCGACAGCAAGGACGCCGGTGAAAAGGTGCGCGAGCTGTTCAAGGCGGCCCTGGCCAACGACAACATCACGATCCAGGTGCAGGCGCTCAAGGGCGATGACGCCCCCGCCGCCCTGATCCTGCTGCCGGAGCAGATGCGCCGTCTCAACGACATGGGCGCGCTGATGGAGCAGCGCCTGCCGGGCCTGCCAGACCACCACGTGCTGCTGGTGAACCGCAGGCACCCGCTGGTGGAGGGGCTGCTCAAGCTCTCGGCCTGCTCTGTGATCACCGGCACCGGCGGCAGCTCCCCCAGCCAGCAGCTCGCCGACGAGCTCAGCCGCCACCTCTATGAGCTGGCACGCCTAGCCGTGGGAGGCCTCGAGCCGAACCAACTGGCCGGCTTCCAGCAGCGCAGCGCCGATCTGATGGGCCGGCTGATGGAGCGGGGTCTCTGACCCAGGGCCACGGCCTCTGGATCAGGCTGGCTTGAGAAGGCTGGCCCGAACCTTCCCTCTGGCTGACGCTCTCGTTCGTTTTTCTGCCCTTTCATGTTGCAGGCTGGTGAATGGCAGCGCGATCTGGTCGCTCTGCCAACCAACCTGCATCTGCACCCAGCCGTGGCCCTGCCACACCCTGTAACGACTCGCCTGCTGGCGATGGGCGCGATTGTGGCCGGGTTCGTGATGGCCTGGCAGCACTACAACACCGTGCCACTCCTGGTGCTTGGACAACCCAGGTCGGCAGGCCAACTCCAGCGCGACCAGGAAGCCCCCTTTTTCCAGCAGCTGGCGAGCCGCGCCAAGGTGCCACTGGTGGTGAGTTACCACACCGCTGATCGCTACGGACTGGTGGATAGCCACCAGCTCGATGCCATTCGCGATGGGCGACTCGACATGATCTCCCTGCGCTTCATGCAGAACACCCGGAAGGAGCCAGGGTTGGGAGGCATGGATCTGCCGGGGATGAACCCAGACTTCCCAACGGCTCGCCGGGTGGTTGATGCCTATGGGCCGACTCTTGATCGGTATCTCCAGAGCAGCTACGGGGCACGTCTGCTCGGTGTCTGGAGCTTTGGCCCCCAGGTGCTGTTCTGCAAAGACCCGATCGCCAAGCTCAACGACATCCGGGGCCGCAAGATACGGGTCGCGAGTCCAGGCCTGGAGCAAGTGATTGATCAACTTGGCGGAACAGCCGTGATCCTTCCCTTTCACGACACGAAACAAGCACTGAAGCAAGACTTGGTCAACTGCGCTGTCACCAGCGCTGCATCCGCCGATTTTGATGACTGGGGCGCTCACACAAGCTATTACTATCCGCTGGTCTTACAGTTTGGCTTCAATGGCTATGTGATGGCCAACCAAAAATGGAACAACCTTTCGCCTGATCAACAGCACCGCCTCCGGCAGGCGTTCCAAGCGCAGATCGACAGGATGTGGACCTACTCCAGGCATCGTCAGCGTGAAGCCGAGGCCTGTCTCACCCAGGGTCCCTGCTCCGGCCGCGCGCCCAGCCAGCTGCAGCGCGTGCCTGTCGTTCCCCAGGACATGAGGCGCTTGCAGGAGATCTCACGGCAGGTGGCGTTGCCCGCTTGGAAGGTCTCGTGCGACGCCTTGCGTCGGGGCTGCAGCCAAGACTGGAAGCAGGCGCTGGGGCCCTTGACAGCCCTTGGCACCCACCCTTCGAACTGATGAAGATGGCACAGGCCACCGCAGACGGCCTGAGGGTCAGGTCATCGGCGGCCATCGCACTTCAAGCTGCATGGACGCTTTCGGCCCTGATTTTCCTACTCAGCTCGATTTACGAAGTCTTATCGACCAACCGCCTCCACCAATCCCAACAGTTTCTGATTGGGCTGCTCCTGGTCGTGTTCAGTCTCTGGGCTCTGCTGGAAGTGCTGCGGATCTCCCATCGTCCTGGCTCCCCACCACTGCACACCCTTGTCGGGCTGTTGACGTTTCAACTGACCTTGATCTCCGCACGGCACTGGCATGACGCCCAGCTCCGTACCGAGATTCCATCGCTGTCAGGTCCGCCAGCAGTCATGCCGGGCTTTGGGCAGACCATGGCCTTCCTGCCGCTTTACTTCTTCACGTTTCTGGCGATCTCACGCTGCCTGATCTCCGCTTTTTCCCATGCCGAATCAATCCGTGCCAGGGAACTGCACCAACAGATGGAGATCCTCAATGCCACAAAGACGGCCCTGGAGAACAGCGAAAGGCGCTACCGCACGTTCTTCGATATCCCGGTGGTTGGCACCGCCATCACATCCTCCAGCAGGGCCTGGATTGAGGTGAATGATGAAACCTGCCGGTTGCTCGGCTACAGCCGTGAGGAACTGCTCAGTCGAACCTGGTCTGAACTCACCCATCCCGACGACCTGGCGGCTGAAGAGCGCCAGTTCCAACGTTTACTCAGGCGTGAGATCGACAGCTATGAGCTAGAGAAACGGTTCATTCGCAAAGACAGCACCATCGGCTATACCCTCGTGGCAGGAGGCTGCGGACCGATCGGCAATCAGGCCGTAGATCTCTGCTATGTGAATCTGATTGATATCAGTGCTCGCAAACGCTTCGAGGCTGAACTTGGCGAAGCTCAGGAGCGCGAACGGCTCCGCGAGGAACAGCAACGCGGGCTGCTTGAGCAGAAACTCAAGACCAGCCTGACCGCTGCCGCCGTCGCCCATGAGATCCAGCAGCCCCTCGCGGCCATCCTGCTGAAGTGTCGCCTGGCCGCTCATGATCTGGCCGCCATTCCCCCCGCCGGCGCCACAGCCGTTCTGGAACAGCGTCTGAGCTCACTCACCGCCGATGCCGAAATGGTGGTGACCACCGTGGAGAGGATGCGCATGCTGCTCCGCAACGTGGAGACTCTGCACAGCTGTGTGGATCTATCGGCCATCCTGCGCAGCACTCTGGTTTTCATGCGCAGCGAGATCGAGGCGCAGCAGGTTCAGCTCAGCGATGTGGGGCTCGACCAGGCCTGCTCCCTCCAGGGTGACAGCGCCCAGCTGCAGATGGCAGTTGTGAATCTGTTGCGGAACGCTCTCCAGGCGATGGAGAACCAGCGCCCGTCCACCCGGAAGATCCGGATGGAGCTGCAGCGGCAGCCCGGCCAGATCAATGTTGTGCTGGCCGACAGCGGACCGGGTTTTCCCCCGGATCACCGCTGTGACACCAGCTGGGAATTGCTGAAGAGTTCCAAGGCCACAGGTATGGGACTGGGGCTGTTCCTTGCCCAGACTGCCGCCACCAACCACCGTGGGCGACTGCGCGTTGGCCGCAGCGCAACGCTCGGCGGCGCTGAAGTGGTGCTCGAGCTTCCGCGCAACGTCGGTTGATACACTGACAGCTTGGGCCTTAGCCCTCCAGTCGTTTCAGAAGATCGGACATGTCCCGGGTCTGCCAGCTCACCGGCAAGCGCGCCAACAACGGCATGGCCGTGTCGCACTCCCACGTGCGCACCAAGAAACTCCAGCAGGTGAATCTGCAGGAGCGCCGCCTCTGGTGGGCCGAGGGCAACCGCTTCGTGAAGCTGCGCGTGTCCACCCGAGCCCTCAAGACCATTCAGAAGAAGGGCCTGGGCGCCTACGCCAAGGAACTGGGCATCAACCTCGCCAAGATCTGATCTCATGCGCCGCCGCACGCTTCTGCGTGCTGCCCTGGTCTCCGCAAGCCTGCTGGGGGTGCCCCGGCAGGCTTTTGCATTGGGCGGCACCCTGCCAGAACTTGATCAACCCGCGCCAGCGTTCAGCCTCAGCGGCGTGGCGCCCAGCGACACACCAGGCCAGGCGAGTGGCAACGTGCTGGAGGCCACACTGAGCCTTGGTGATTTCTCCGGCCGTTGGCTGGTTCTCTATTTCTATCCCAGGGATTTCACCGGGGGCTGCACCCTGGAGGCCCAGCGCTTCCAGCAACAACTCAGCGCCTTCCACGCCGCCGGAGCCGAGGTGGTGGGGGTGAGTGCCGACGATCCCGATTCGCATGCGTCCTTCTGCAGCAGCGAGGGGCTGGCTTTTCCCCTCCTCTCCGATCCCGGTGGTGCGGTGAGCAAGCGCTACGGCAGCTGGATTTCGCCCTTTTCCCAGCGTCACACCTTTCTGATTGATCCCCAGGGGACCCTGCGGGCCAGCTGGACCGCCGTGCGCCCCAATGGGCATGCTTTGGAGGTGCTCGCTGAGCTGCAGCGCTTGCAGGCGCTGTCGCCCCCGCAGCTCAGCTGAAGCGAGTCAAGCGAAGCCGTTGAGCACGAGCTTGCCCGTGCTGTGGCCGCCGGCGATCAGCCGATGGGCCTGCTCGAGAGCGGCGGCGCTGATCGGGCCGAGCTGCCGGTGCAGGGTGGTCTGCAGCGCCCCCTGATCCACCAGCCGGGCCACTTCGGCCAGCAGGTGCCCTTGCTCAGCCTGATCGGCGGTGGCGAACAGGGAACGGGTGAACATGAATTCCCAGTGCAGCGCCAGGCTCTTGCGCTTGAGAGCCAGCACATTGATCGCCTCCACCGGTGGGTCGTCGATCAGTGCCAGGCCCCCCTGGGGAGCGAGCAGCTCCACCAGCTCCGCGAAGTGCTCGCCGCTGTTGGTGAGGCTGGCAGCCCAGAGCGGTGGCGCCAGCTCCAGGGCCTGCCACTGGGGCTGAAGGGGATGGCTGTGATCAATCACGTGATGGGCTCCCATGGCCTGGGCCCAGGCAACGCTCTCAGGCCGCGACGCCGTGGCCACCAGGGTGAGCCCGGTGAGCTGACGGGCCAGCTGGAGCACCATTGAGCCCACTCCACCGGCACCACCAAGCACCAGCAGAGCCAGGCCTTCTGTGGCCTGGCGATCCTGGGGAATCCGCAGGCGATCAAACAGCAGCTCCCAGGCGGTGATCGTGGTGAGGGGCAGGGCAGCGGCCTCAGCCGCACTGAGCCGCCTGGGAGCCAGGGCCGCCAGGCGGTGATCCACCAGCTGGCGCTCGGCGTTGCAACCGGGGCGGTTAAGCGCCCCGGCATACCAGACCCGATCCCCCAGGCCAAAGCCGCTGCAGCCCTCCCCCATGGCAACGACCCGACCGACCGCGTCCCACCCCAGGATCCGGGACTGGCCAGCAGCCGGCAGCTCACGGCTTCGCACCTTCAGGTCGACGGGATTCACGGCGATGGCCTCCACGGCCACCAACAGATCCTGCGGACAGGGTGTGGGCTCGGCCAACTCCAGATCGAGCAGATAGCCCGCTTCACCCAGGGCTGCTGCTTGGCGGTAGCCGACAGCGCGCATGGCTCAGGAATTCGAAGACAGGGTGGGCAACTGGTGCTGCAGTCGGGCCAGCAGCTGGCGATGCTGCTCGGCCTCGCGTCGCAGGGCGGCCAGGGTGGCGGCAGGGGGGGGTTGATCGAGGGCCATGCGCCAGCGTTGCTGCAGATCGGCAGGCGGCGTTACCTCCAGCCCATGGCAGTCACAGCCGAGCTGATCGGCGGCGGCGGCAACCTTGGGGTCGTAGCTGAGCGCCGCACAGGGAGCGCCGGCGATCGCCGCCAGGATCAGGCCGTGCAACCGCATGGCCACCACGAGGCCGGCATCGGCGGCCATGGCAATCACTTCGCTCGGACGCTCGGCAGTCACCTCGCGGCTGCGCGCCGCCAGCGCGGCTGGCAGGAGCCCCTGGCTGCGCAGGTGCGCCAACAGGCCCGTGTCTTGCTCACGGTGCAGCGGCAACCAGATCACCTCACGATTGGCCTGATCCGCCAGCTGGCTGAGGGCGTCCAGATAAGGACGCCACTGCTGGCCCTGCAGCTGGGCGGTGGACCGGAAACAGACCACGATCGGCCCGCCACGGCCTTGCCACTGGCCCGCCGGGAGGGCCCATACCGGATCACCTGCCACCAGGCCGGCACAGCCAAGGCGGGCAGCGAGCTGGGCCGACCCGCGGTCGCGCCAGCTGGCCCCCTGCACCATGGGCAGCAGGGCACGCACCAGTGCACGGCTGCGGCGGCGGCGCAGGGGGCCAAGACCCTGGGCCCACAGCAGCACGGGCTTGCCCTCCAGCCGGGCGGCCGTGATCAGGGCGGCGTAATAGAGAAGGCTGAGGAAGCTGGTGGAGTCCTGCAGCAGGCTGCCACCGCCCAGCACCAGCGCCGAGCAGCTGCGCAGAGCCTTGAGCACGCGGGGCAGGCTGCGCCGCTGCACGGTGGCGATGCCGCGGACCTCCAGTGCCGCCGGGTCGTAGGCGGTGACCACGGGCGTGCATCCAGGGGGCAACTGGGCCAGCAGCACCTCCAGCAGGGCGTCATCGCCGATGTTGTGCTCGCCGTAGTAGCCGCAGAGCAGCACGCGCATGGGCGGAAGCGGTGGCTGAATCAAGGTCCGTACATTGGACCATTACCAGCCCCTCGACGGCGCCACCAGCGATGCACGCCCTCTCGCTGCCCACCTGGTGGATCCACGTCACTTCGGTGCTGGAGTGGCTGGCCGCGATGGCGCTGATCCAGCGCTACGGGCAGGCCCGCGGTGAGGGCGGCTGGCGCTGGCTGAGCCTGGCGATGCTGCCGGCCCTGATCAGCGCCATGGCCGCCTGCACCTGGCACCTCTACGACAATGCCACCGCTCTCAAGGGGCTGGTGGTGATCCAGGCCGGCCTCACGGCTCTCGGCAATGGGGCCATGGCATTGGCCACCTGGAACCTCTGCAGGCGGCCCGGGCTGCCCACCCAGCCATGACTGCTGCGTTTGAAGTGGTGCTGCAACGGCTAGGCGATGTCGACCCGACACCGCTGTTCGTGGCATCTCTGCTGCCCTACCTGGCCTTTCTCTGGTGGGCGCGGCGAGCGGAGGGCTTTCCGCCGCTGGCTCGGCGTGGTTTCGAGCTCACGCTGGTGTTTGTGGCCGTCACCATCGGCGCGGCGGTGGTCGCCCAGCAGGCCTACGGCAAGCTGCTGGCCGACGTGGATCCCCTACACGGCGGTGCCGAGGCCTTTCTCACCCTCGCCAATCTGCTGGTGGTGGGGGGCTTCGCAGCGGCACTGGATCAGCAGATCAAGAAGTCTTAAGCCCCGCCGATCGCGCCCGATTCGGCCCGGAAGATGGGACGTCGGCTTTTGATTCATGCTCGCCCCCCTTCTGGCCCTGGCCCCCGCCACCATCACCTGGTCGCCGAAGGTGGCGCTGGTGATGGTGGTGTGCAACGTGATCGCCATCGCCATCGGCAAGGCCACGATCAAGCAGCCCAACGTGGGCCTGCAGCTTCCCAACGCCGCGATGTTCGGCGGCCTCAGCCATGGCGCCATGCTCGGCACCATCAGCCTGGGCCACATCCTCGGCATCGGCGCCATCCAGGGCCTGGCGAGCCGCGGCGTGCTCTGAGATCAGCGCCAGCCCAATAGATAGGGCAGGGCTTTGAGCCCATATCGCTCAAAGCGATAGTGAAACAGCAAGGCGGAGAGATCCTCAGCCCTTGCTGTTTCCAGCCCGCGCAGCAGTCGCTCGAGCCGCCCATCGCCACGGCCCCCCGGAGCGAGTCCAAGCCAGGTTCGTCTTGCCAGCCGGCCGCTGAGGCTCCAGCGCCAGCCAAGAGAGCGCCGCAGCAGTGCCGGATAGGTGTGCAGGTGAGAGGCGTCGCCACGGCGACAGGCCTGCAGCAACAGCGGAGCCAGCACCCGGGCACTTCGGAATGCGTGCCGGATCCCCTCACCGCCCAGCAAGTTGGCGGTGCTCACGGCATCGCCCAGGGCCAGGATGCGGCCACGGCAATGCGCGTCGCGTCGTCCCACCGTGCTGCGGATTCGACCGCCATGGCGATCCAGCACCTGGGCCTGCTCCAGCCCACAGAAGCGCAGCAGCTGGCCGAGCTCGCGGCCGAGGGGCAGCAGTGAATCAGCCTCTCCCCCCTGCAGGCGACAAACGCCGAGCTTGAGCCGGCCATGCGCCATCGGAAACACCCAGCCGTAGCCCTGGCCCACCCAGCGGCTGCCGAGAAAAAAGCTGAGCCGATCGGCCCACGTCGCCCATAGCTGGGGTTCCACCTCCAGGAGCCACTCCACCCCCAGTCCGCTCACCAGCGGGTCGCGGGGAAGCCGCGGCTCACCGATCAGGCAGCGGCGCTCACCCGTGGCATCCACCACCCAGCCGCTGCGCACCTGCCGGCGGGCACCGCGCCCATCCACCAGCTCCGTGATCGCGCCGTTGCGATCCTGCCGGCAGGCCATGGCCCGCCAGCCCAGTTCCACCCGAGCACCCCAGCCCTGCGCCTCGCTGGCCAGCCACTGGCGCAGGGCGCCGAA
>Ga0164293_10002433_pt1 | contig 15779 bp, 17 predicted proteins | sample GEODES118metaG_FD_111487 | JGI IMG/M metagenome (GOLD analysis project Ga0164293, IMG submission 111487) | Eutrophic lake water microbial communities from Lake Mendota, Wisconsin, USA - GEODES118 metaG | ecosystem: Environmental > Aquatic > Freshwater > Lake | place: USA: Lake Mendota...
ATCCGTCACACACGTACGGTCTCTAGCCAATATCTAGCCGCACCAGATCTTCGTATTCTTCACGGCGCACAACCAAGCGCGCGTTTCCGTTGCTGACAAATACAACCGCGGGTCGGCCGATCTTGTTGTAGTTGGATGCCATTGAATATCCATATGCACCAGTCACCGGGGTAACCATCAAGTCACCCACTTTGACGTTGGCAGGGATTGACGCATCGAGAATCACAATGTCTCCCGACTCACAGTGTTTGCCAACAATGCGGGCATTGTCCGGGCGATCTGCATCAACACGCATTGGGTCAAAAGCTTCATATCCACTTCCGTACATGATGGGTCGTGGGTTGTCACTCATTCCACCATCAACTGAGATGTACTTGCGGATCCCAGAAATGTTCTTGACCGTGCCAACGCTGTAGATCGTCACCGCAGTTGCTGCAACAAGTGAGCGGCCTGGTTCGACAATCACGCGCGCACTGCTCGGCAGACTACGCGTGGCTTCTTTCAGTGCACTGCCCCACTGCGAATAGGTAGGTGTTGGTTCGTTATTCAAATACGCAACTCCAAGACCGCCACCAAGTGTTAGTTCTTCTAGCCCAAGTGGCGCGAAGAACTCAACCATTGCTTTAGCCGCGGCAGTGAAATTGTCGGCGGCAAAAACCTGGGATCCAATGTGACAATGAAGCCCGAGCAACTCAACTGACTTCGACTCCTTGCAAAGCGCAACTGCATGCGCAGCATCGCCGTTGCTGAGATTAAATCCAAACTTTGAGTCATCCTGGCCAGTTGCCACAAATTCATGTGTGTGCACATGCACACCAGGCGTCACACGAAGTTGTATACGGGCCGCAGGCAAACCAGTGGCGTGGATCGCATCAAGCCGAACAAGTTCATCAAAGCTGTCAACCACAATGTGATGAACGCCAGCTTCAATCGCTTCAATGAGTTCGCGATCGCTCTTGTTGTTGCCATGAAGCACACAACGATTTGCTGGCACTCCTGCGGCCAATGCCACAAACAATTCTCCACCGCTGGCAACATCAAGCATGAGCCCTTCTGTGTGAACGAGCCCAGCCATCGCCTTGCAAAGGAACGCCTTCGATGCATAGACAACGTTGTCGACACCGAATTCTGCAACCAACGCACGACAGTTTGACCGGATGTGGTCCTCGTCGTAAACAAAAAGTGGAGTGCCGTATTCTGCTGCGAGGTCGTCAATTCGTACTCCCGCAATTCGAAGTGCACCGTCCGTGTCCACACTTGAATTTGCTGGCAGTAGATGCTTGGAGATTGGCGCCATCACATCACCTCTGGTGATTCGATTCCGAGCAAACCAAGTGCACGATTTATTACGAGTGCCGTAGTGTCAGCAAGGCGTAGTCGCGACTCGCGCAATTGATCGGTATCAGCTTTCAGCACTGGGCAGTTCTCATAGAAAGCGGTGAAGTCGGTAGCGAGGTCGTAGATATAGGTGCAGAGCCGATGCGGTGAGTAACGCTCAATGGTCTCTGCAACCGCGGTATCAAATTGCAGAAGTCGAATTACTAACGCGCGTTCAGCAGGATGCGTAATTGCAATGTCCCCACCGCGCAACGCACCACGGTCAACACCTGCCCGCCTGAAGATGCTGCAGATTCGAGCGTGCGCATATTGCAGATACGGCGCGGTATTGCCCTCAAATGCAAGCATACGATCCCAATCAAAGATGTAGTCCTTAACCCGATCAGTGGACAGATCTGAATACTTGATCGCACCGATGCCAACCATGCGCGCAACGTTGGCCCGCTCCGATTCAGAAAGGTCGGGGTTTTTGTTGGCAACTGCAGCGGCAGCGCGTTCAATTGCTTCATCAATGAGTTCAACCAACTTCACCGTGTCACCATCGCGACTCTTTAACATCTTGCGATCAGACCCAAGAACACTTCCGAACGCTACGTGGACGGCTTCGTCTGTTTCGCCCATCCAACCCGCCATGCGGCACACTGCATCCAGCATCTGAAAATGCTGCGCCTGAGGTGCTCCGACGACGTACAGCATCAACGAAACTTGAAGGCGCTCAATTCGATCAAGCACACACGCCAGATCGGTGGTTGCATAGTTATAACCACCGTCTCCCTTACGGATGATCATCGGCAGGGGTTCATTGTCGCGGTTTAAAAATCCAGGTGGAAAAACAACTTCAGCGCCATCACTTTCCTCCAAGATTCCCTTGTCTCGCAGACGCTCCACAACCTGTGGGAGCAGGTCGTTGTACTTGCTCTCACCAGCAAGATCTTGGTCAGTGAGCAACACACCTAGACGCTGATACACGGTGTTGAAATAACGCGTGCTTTCAGCCACCAGAATCCGCCACAACCTCAGCGTTTCCGCATCTCCACCTTGCAGACTCACAACTCTTAGACGTGCCCGCTCTTTAAATGTGTCATCGGCATCGAACTTGGCACGCGCCGCCTTGTAGAAACCGTTGAGATCACCTAGTGACAACTCATCTGCTGCCGAGGTCTCACCCACATCAAGCATGTGTTCGATAAGCATGCCAAAAGGCGTGCCCCAATCTCCGATGTGATTTTCGCGAATAACCGTATGCCCAACGAACTGAAGCATCCGCACCAACGCATCACCGATCACAGTGCCACGTAGGTGACCAACGTGCATTTCCTTTGCCACATTTGGTGCCGAATAGTCGACAACAATTCGCCGTGGAACTGCAGCGGCACCAACTCCTAGTCGTTCGGAGGTGAGAGCTTTTTGGAGCTCACGCAACAGAAACCCATCATCAAAGGTCAGATTGATGAATCCCGGGCCAGCAATCTCAACCTTTGAGCAAGTGCCTTCAAGGTTCAGTTTTGACACAAGTTCTTCGGCCACTTCACGTGGATTACGCCCAAGGCTCTTTGCCAAAGGGAGTACGCCGTTGATTTGGGCATCAGCACGGTCACTCGGGCGCACGATCGGGTCAGCGTTCTTGCCCGCAACTGCGACAAACGCGGTTGTCGCCAGAGAAGAGACAATTGATACGGGATCAGACATGACCGTTCCATTGTTGCCGAAGGGATCGCAAGACCAACGGACTATTGTTTGGGACTTAAGGCCCGCGTAGCTCAGTGGATAGAGCGTCTGCCTCCGGAGCAGAAGGTCGCAAGTTCGATTCTTGCCGCGGGCGCCCTTTGCCTAGTCGCTCGGCCACTCCACAACCACTAGTCGCTCGGCCACTCCTTGGACGCCGCTATGAGTTCGTCGCGAAAATCAGGGTGACCAATCTTGGCCAATGCCACCGAACGCTCGTTGATCGTCAGGTCCTGCAGTTCAGCAACTCCGTATTCAGTGATCACCACATCAACATGGTGCCGCGGAGTTGTCACAACCGAACCCGTGGGCAGCTGGGGCAAAATTCTTGACACCAACTTGCCGTCGACAACTGTGGTTGATGGCAGACAAATCAAGCTGCGGCCACGTTGGGAGAGTCCAGGACCCGACACAAAATCCTCATGCCCGCCGATGCCTGAAAACTGATGGCCGTTCACACTGTCAGCCACTATCTGCCCAGACAGATCCACCGCCATCGCACCGTTAATGGTCGTGATGAACCTTTGACGGCTAATCACATCTGGCGAATTGACAATTCGTACCGGCAAAAACCGAACTAGGTCGTTGTTATGCAACCACTCGTAAAGCTCGGGGATTCCTGCAGAGAAAGTTGTTACAGAGAATCCATCAAATTCATTGCCTTTGTTATTGGTGACTTTGCTGGCTTGGTGCAGTCGCATCAAACCTGTTGTGAACATCTCTGAGTGAATTCCATAATCACCGCCAGTTCCATTGGCCAGTGCAGTTGCTACCTGACTAGGGATTCCACCGATTCCTGTCTGCAATGTGCAACCGTCGTGAATGAACTGCATAGCCAGCTCTGCAATCTTGACTTCAGCTTCACTTGGTTCGGGCTCAGCGAGATTCAACGGACGCGCATCACTTTGAATCAAGATGTTCACTTGATCGACATGAATTCGGTGTTCGTGTAGCGGTGCCACACCCTGTGTGTATGGAAAGTGTGGACTGCATTCAACAATTAACACACGACCCGGATCTTGGGCTGCAAGACGAATCTCATCAACGGTGGCTCCTGCGTGCACCGACAAACTCACCCAACCATCAACCGGCATTGATGCCGCAGTAGCCATTACTCGTGGTCTCAACCGCCTTAGTGCGGGCTCAAACCGCCTGAAATCTGCCGGCACGTAGTCAATTGATGCCCCAGCATCACGCAGGAAACGCTCAGCGGGACCAAAAAATCCACTGCGGTAGTGCACACCTTTGCGCGTGAACAGCTGGTACAGATCAGGAAGCAGTGCACCGAAAACTTCGAGCCTTGTGAAGTCGTCGCGTACACCTAGTGCGTGCACAAATCCACCAGGGATTCCAGGGCCGAGTGGTAATCCAAGAGTGTCGCTGGGACGAACTTCAGCAACCGCCCGTTCAATGGGATCAAAGCCGCGCATCAGATAATCACTTTGCGATGATCGAGATCACGAAAGTGGCAAATGAAAAGATCAACAAGAACGCTGCTGGTGCCGTGTCTTTGATCGAGTCTTTGGCCTTGCGGTGATAAGCAACCGCAATAAAGAAGTAGCCGGCCAAGCAAATCGCGGTAATTGATCCAAGCCACTCCAACCAAACACCGATTATCAATCCGCCAGCTGCCGCGGCCTTGATGCGACCTAGAAGCTCGGGCGGATAAGGACTCTGGATTCGCGCCATTGATTCGAGTATCGAAGGATGGCGGCGGAAATCCATCAAGGCGGATGCAACGCAGATGAAGGCCAAAAGGAGTGACAGGATCGTGGTGGCAGATTCCATAGCCATCAGGTTACGGCCATTCAGCGCGACTCAAGTTGCAGCAGAGTGCGTTTGCGATCGAGGCCCGCTGAGTAGCCGCCAAGTCCACCACCGGATGCAACTACTCGATGGCATGGAACAATTATCGGAACAGGATTGCGTCCATTGGCATTACCAACTGCACGGAAGGCACGTGGTTGACCAAGCCTTGCCGCTTCTTCGGCATAAGTGATTGTTGAGCCAAATTCAATTCCACACAAAACTCGCCATACCCGCAATTGAAACTCTGTCCCTATTAAGTCCAACGGAACTGTGAACTTCGTCAGTTCGCCAGCAAAGTAAGCAGCGAGCTGCAACACAGCATTGCTCTCGTGTGCGTGTGCATCTTTGGAAGCTGGAACCACAGTTTGCGGACACTCGAAGTCCACACGGCGCACGCCAATTGATGAGGCAGTGACATGAAGCTTGCCGATCGGAGTTTGCAAACTCTGCATACCTAAATGTTGCTCAGTCAGGACTAAAGTAATAGATGCTTGCATAGTGCAAGCATTGTTTGGGGGACGTTAATGAGCACTGCCACGCCGACGGTGGAGGACGGAAACCTCGACCATCGCAGCCGCATGATCATCCTCGTTGGAGTGATGTCAGGCATGTTCCTCGCATCGCTTGAAGGCACCATCATCAACACGGCTTTGGTGACGATTACCACCGACCTGGGTGGGCTCGACAAATACACATGGGTCGGTACCGCCTACATGCTCACGTCAACTGCTGCCACTCCCCTCTACGGGAAACTGAGCGACATCTACGGGCGCAAGTTGATGTACCAAGTGTCGATCAGCATCTTTATTTTCGCTTCGGTTCTCTGCAGTATGTCCCAGTCGATGGAATTCCTTGTGTTCTCCCGCGCCCTCCAAGGCATCGGTGGCGGCGGCCTAACGGCAATGGCATTCATTGTGGTTGGTGACATCATTCCACCGCGTGTGCGTGGTCGATACACCGGATATCTCACCACTCTCTACGCAATCTCGAGTGTGATTGGTCCATTGATCGGTGGAGTAATTGTCGACAACTTCAGTTGGCGATGGATCTTCTGGGTGAATGTGCCAATTGGTATCGCCGCATTCCTGATCACGTCAGCAACCATGAATATCCCAGTTGACAAGGTCAAGCGATCGATTGATTATCTCGGAATCTTCTTGCTCGTCGGTGCTGTAACTTCGCTGATTCTCGTGCTCTCTTGGGCCGGTGAAGAGTACGGCTGGACCTCAAATACTGCGATTTTGCTCTTCTTGCTCGCAGCTTTGTTGACCATTGGATTTCTTTATTGGGAGCCGCGTGCGAACGAGCCTCTCGTACCGCCAAGACTCATCAAGATTCCAACTTTGCGCATCATGATCCCTCTGTTGATGTTGTTCGGCGTCGGCATGTTGGGTACAAATGCGTTCATACCCCTGTTCCTGCAAGCGGTAACTGGGGTGACACCAACACAGTCAGGGTTGTTGTTGTTGCCGATGATTTTTGGCGTGCTCACTGCTGCACTGATAGCTGGCCGTGTTATCGAACGCACGGGTCGCTACAGAAAGTGGTTGCTGAGTGGCTCGGCTCTAATGGCCGTGGGTATGACCATCCTGTCGTTAATGAGCCAGACCAATGCAGGGCTTACAGCGGGTCTCATTGGGATGTTTGTGATGGGATTTGGAACCGGGTCACTTGGTCCAGTGAGCACCACCGTGATTCAGAACTCGGTTGAACATCCCGATCTTGGTATCACTACTTCAATGATCACTTTCTTTCGCTCATTAGGCGGTGCAATTGGTCTTGCAACTTGCGGAGCACTCTTCAATGTTTTTGCCCGTGACAAAGTGGAGCCACAATTTCTTCACGATCCGCGTCTCGTTAAAGAGTTACCTGAGCCACAAAAAACGAGTGTGCTCAACGCATTGTCGGATTCAATTACCGGCACTTTCAAATGGATGATCCCAGCGATGATCCTCATCTTTGTCTTGGCGTCGATGGTGAAGGAAGTGCCATTACGCCAGACGATTGGCCCCAACACGGGTACGACAGACTAGGTAATCAGCAGTCGGGGTCGTCTACGTTCGCTGCCGAAGTGACATGAACGTATGTGCGCTCGGTGGCGAAACGCTTTGCATCGTGTTCAGCGAGTGCGATGTTGTGCGAATCCACATGAACGATCCGGGGCTGGAAACCCTCGAGCTCTGATTCTTCATACGAGGCGTACGCAACAATGATCACAAGATCACCAACCTGCACCAGTCGTGCTGCGGCACCATTTAGGCAGATCTCACCAGGCTGCCCTTCCATCGCATAAGTCACGATCCGGGCGCCGTTGTCGACGTCCAAAACGTGCACTTGTTCAAACGGGCGAATGTCAGAACGACGAAGCAAATCGGGGCAGATTGAAACAGAACCGACATAGCCCAACTCAGCACGTGTAACACGTGCACGGTGGATCTTTGCTCGCATCATTTCTCGCCGCATGGGGGTTCTACTTTGGCATCTACTTGGGTTCTTTGGGAAGCCCGAGGACTCTTTCACCCACAATATTGCGTTGGATCTGGCTGGTGCCGCCCCAAATGGTCTCAGATCGCGAGAAGAAGAAGGCTGACATCATCGCGCTGACCGGATAGCCAGGGCGGCGCTTTTCGCGCGCGGTACCTGGCCATGAGCCATCTCCACCACAGTCAACAAGCATCGCTTCGGGACCATAGATATCAAGCCCGAGCTCCATTGCTTCTTTGTGCATCTCAGACCAGTACATCTTGTTGAATGCACCAATTGCCGCAACACTCAAGTCGCGAGAGTTGTTAAGTGTGGCGCTGAGGCTGCGCAAACCATGGAATCGAAGAATGTGAATCTTCGCGTAGAACTTCATGAGGCGCTGGCGAATCACTGGATCATTGATCGCTCCGTTGCGCTTTGCGGCTGCGACGATGATGTTGTATTCCTCTTCGAAGCGGCGATAGCCAGTGGTGGCACTTGTGCCGCGTTCAAAAGCAAGAGTGCTGTTTGCAACCTGCCAACCGTTGTTGACGCCACCGACGACATTGTCCTTCGGGCAACGCGCGTTGGTGAAGAAAACCTCGCAGAACTCTGCGGTGCCGTCGGGCTGCACGATTCCTCGTACTTCAACACCTGGCTGGTCCATCGGCACGAGTAGATACGAGATGCCTTTGTGCTTTGGCGCATCAGGATCAGTGCGGGTGAGCAAGAAGCAGTAGTTCGCATGATGACCTTGAGTGGTCCAAACTTTCTGACCGTTGATAACCCATTCGTCGCCGTCGAGAATCGCGCTGGTCTTCAAACTCGCGAGGTCGCTACCACTGTTCGGCTCGCTGAAGCCCTGACACCAGCGCACCTGTCCGCTCAGAATTTTTGGCAGGAACTCTTTCTTTTGTTCCTCGGTGCCCCACTGCAAAATAGTTGGGCCAACCAAAGTGTCGCCGAAGAAATCAGCTCGCATGGGTGCTCGCGCATTCGCGAACTCCTCAGAGAGAACGACACCCTGCATCGTGGTCAAACCTTTGCCGCCATATTCCTTTGGCCAGGTGGCGCAGATCCAACCGCCCTTGAACAATTTCTCGGGCCATTCGTCATTGAACTTCTTGCGCTCTTCGGAGCTCATTTCGAAGTTCGAGTCAAACCAGCCTTGTGGCAAGTTCTCCTTCAACCATGCACGGATCTCCGCGCGAAAAGCTTCGTCTTGGGGGGCATATGCAAGTTCCACGTTCCCAAGTCTTACTTGGAAAGGGCCGAAAACCTAAACCGAGAGGTGACAATTTTTGTTCAAACAACAAATTTTTGACCTCTAAATACCCACAAATTTGGCAACCACATAGATTGGTGTACTTAAAGCACTTATGAAGTGCGCAGACCGAGGAGGCCCGGCGATGAAGTTGATTACCGCAGTTGTAAAGCCATTCAAGCTCGACGATGTCAAAGATGCACTACGTAATGCTGGCGTCACCGGGATAACCGTTTCTGAAGTTCGTGGTTTTGGTCGCCAAGGGGGCCACACAGAGACCTACCGTGGTGCCGAGTATTCAATTGATTTCATTCCAAAAGTGCGCCTTGAATTGGTAGTGGATGATTCAGTTGTCGAATCCACTTTGAATGCAATCCGTGAAGCCGCCGCTACTGGCAAAATCGGTGATGGAAAGATTTGGATCACTTCAGTGGAGCGCATCGTGCGCATCCGCACGGGTGAAGAGGGTGCCGACGCAATATGAGCAACACCGAAACGCCAGCTAAAGCTGAGCGCTGGACCGCGCAGTGGAAAGAACTCTACGAAGAAGTAATTAACTCAGGGCTCTGTACTGGTTGTGCAGGATGTGTGGTGGCGTGCCCCCATGATGTCATCGGCTACAAGCATGAAGAGGGCGAATACAAGCCCTTCCACCTAGAAGAAGATCTTGGTCTTGCGAACTGTGGGCATGGTGAGAAAGGTTGCACATCATGCACGCGGGCATGTCCTCGCTTCCGTGAATGGGAGCCACAAGCAGACACACATCTGTTTGGCAAGATTCGCGAGCCAGAGCAGATGTACGGCCAGTACCAGCAGTTGCTCCTTTGCCGCGCCAGCGACGACACCGTTCACAAAATTGGACAAGATGGTGGCTTCGTGAGCGCGATGCTCATCTGGCTATTCGAAAACGACTACATAGATGGTGCTCTGGCAAGTTTCCTCGACGGCGATGGATCGAATTGGAAAGCTGTGCCGGGGATTGCACATAACAAAGAAGAGATTCTCGCTTCAGCTGGAAGTCGATATACCTATTCCGCAAACACACTCGCTTTCAAACAGGCCGAAGAAGAAGGTCTGAAGCGTCTCGCATTTGTTGGCATGGGATGCCAGACCTCGGTACCGCCGGTGATGTGGGCACGCAAGATCGGCAAAGTCTCAAAGCCGTTCTTGTTCAACATTGGTTTGCTCTGTTCAAAGACCTTTGATGATGCAATTTTTGAAGAACTCTTCTGGGCCAAGTACGGGCTCAAGAAAGAAGAGATGGCCAAGATGAACATCAAGGGTGCATTCCAGATCTGGATGAAGGACGGGTCATTCCACGAAATTGACCTGAAGGAATGCCACAAGTGGACTCGTGAGGGTTGCAAGACGTGTCCTGATTTTGCCGCCGAACACGCTGACATCTCAACGGGTGGAATTGGTGAAGACAACGACTGGACACTCTGTGTCGTACGTACCGATCTCGGTCGCGAAGTTATGGATCGGATGATCCAATCTGGCGCAATCATTGCGAGGCCAGCCGAGACCGATGAGAAGGCAATGAAGCTTCTACGACTGCTTTCAATTACATCGCGTCGTCGCTGGCCCGAGTTTGCCAATCGCGCACCTGCAGTTGGCGTGCCACCGCCGAAGCCGAAGGCTCCCCCAGCACCGGCCCCGGCAGCTACCTGAAAATCCAGCACCCCTAGGCATCAACGTGGACTCTGGACTGCTTCGAGACGCATTGACCGCACTGGCTGGCGTGGCAACCGGTGTCATGTCTGGAAGTTTTGGAGTCGGCGGAGCAGTGATTTCTACGCCTGCCATACGCGCACTCGGGTGTTCAGCAGCAATTGCGGTAGGGACCACGTTGCCGTCAATTCTCCCTGGTGCAATCATGGGCTCACTCAAGTACCGCACTTCACAATTAGTGCGCTGGCGCACCGTGCTTTATACCGTCCCGGCTGGCATTGTCGCCGCTGTGATCGGAGCGCGCCTCGCGGACGTGCTCCCAGGTGATGGTCATCCACTAATGATTCTCACCGCCATGATGCTGTTCTGGTCATCGTGGAATCTGATTCGCGGTGAAAAATCTGCGACCGAAACCGACTCATCTATCGACGCAGGTGCCGAAGTTATCAACCAACGTTCAAAGTCCGCGGTAATCGGCGCGATGGCTGGCGGGCTCTCTGGATTGCTGGGGGTTGGTGGCGGAATTGTGATGGTCCCGATGTTTCGTGATGTGTTGAAAGTGCCGATGAAAACCGCTATCGCAACATCGCTTGTTTGTGTCGGCTTCTTTGCGGTGCCTGGCACGATCACTCACACAATTCAAGGTGGCGTTGATTGGCGTTATGCACTTCTGTTGACTCTCGGGGTGATCCCAGGGGCGCCAATTGGAGCGCGGATTGCGCTCTCACTTCGTGACGAACACCTCCGAAGAATTTTTGGGATCTTCCTTGCATGTACTGCGGTGATCTACGCCGCTGGAGAAATTGTTGCTTTAGCGGGATAGTTTGACCGCGCGAGTGAACACGGCGTCAATCATCGGCTCAGTTAGTTTCCCTGTGAATGTGTTTTGCTGGCTTGGATGGAAACTACAGATCAAAGATATTTTGCGCCCTGAAGGTGTACTACCCGAGGCCTCAACGCCATGGCCAAATTTTGGTTTCTTTGCAACCGCAAACTCACGGCAAGCATTCTCATACGCAAATGCCCCAAGGCAGACAACGACCGAAACTTCGGTCAGCAGTTGCAATTCAACCTCGAGATGCCGATGACAGTTCTTACGCTCATCAATTGTTGGTTTGTTGTCGGGTGGCGCACATTTAACGACTGAAGTAACCCACGCCGAATTAAGCACGAGCCCATCAGACTTGCTTGTCGACTCTGCCTGATTCGCTAATCCCGCTTTATGCATCGCTCGGTATAGCCAGTCGCCACTGCGATCACCTGTAAACATTCGCCCCGTGCGATTGGCTCCATGCGCTGCCGGCGCCAGACCAAGCACGAGAATACGTGCGGAAGGGTCACCGAAACCTGGAACGCCGCGACCCCAGTATTCGTCGTTCCTAAACGATGCACGTTTGTCGCGGGCAATGGCCTCGCGCCACTCCACCAACCGTGGGCAATCCCTGCACTCAGCCACATCGGTTGCCACTTGTTTAAGCGTCCTCACGCTGACAGATTACGTGGATACGCCGATAGTTTTAGAGGTGTATGAAATCCAAGCCGACTCTCGTGTTATTCGTACGTCACGGGCAGACCCCAACCACTGGCAAAACTCTTCCAGGTCGCGCTCCTGGACTGCACTTATCAACTGACGGTATCGCACAGGCAAAAATCGCAGCAGAGCGCATCAGCGCAGTGAAAAAGATTGCGGCGATCTACGCAAGTCCCCTAGAGCGCACACGAGAGACGGCGGCTCCGATTGCGAAGGCGCTGAATCTAAAAGTAAAAGCCAACTCCGGACTGCTGGAGTGCGACTTCGGCTCATGGACAGGTAAACAACTCGACAAGTTACGCAAGTTGCCCGAATGGGAAACCGTGCAGCGTTCACCGAGCACTTTTCGATTTCCAAAAGGCGAGAGCTTCACTGAAATGCAAAATCGAATTGTGAATGCAGTTGACGCAATCTGCACGAACCACCCCGGACAGACTGTGGTCTGCGTTTCCCATGCAGATCCAATCAAGGCGGCTCTCGCGCACGCCACTGGCACACACATCGATCTTTTCCAACGGCTCGTAGTGTCGCCGTGTTCAGTCAGCGCGGTTGCGTATACCGCCTCTGGTCCGATTGTGCTTACCGTCAACTCCACGGGTGGGTCACTCGGTGAATTAGTTCCGAGTTGAAATCTGATGGGTATCTATTTCGACTTTGATGACGTTGATGCATTCACTGCTGGTGCAATGGGTGTACCTGGCCAAAGAACCTTCTTCATTCAAGTTCGGCGAATGGGTGAACGCGTCACGTTGAAGTGCGAAAAGCAGCACACCGCAGCACTCGCTGATTTTTTACGCCAGCTCATCACGCAGCAGCCACCACCGATTGATCGCCCACTCGGTGTGGCAATGGAATTGGCTGATGTGTCTGACGTTGCTTTTGACCTTGGTGGCATCAGTCTCGGATATGACCGCGATCTTGGTCGGGTAATCGTGCAGTTCGATGAAATCGTTCCAGTAGATGAAGAGGGTGAAGAGTTACCTGACTTCGATGCCGGAAAAGTTCGTGTGGCTATCACCGTGGGGCAAGCCGTTGCATTTATCGAGGTGGCAGAAGCAGCCGTGGCTGCGGGTCGCCCGAGTTGTTTATTCTGTGGGCGTCCGATTGACCCCAACGGCCACATGTGCCCACGAATGAATTGAAATTACTTTGGATGTGTTGAGCCTGCTTACGAATGCTGACGTGCACGTTGAAGGGCGCATGCCGTATTCGAGCAACATGACCTACCGCGTGCAGCTCATCTCTGGCGACGAATCAATCCGAGCGATATACAAGCCAAAAGATGGTGAGCGACCCCTATGGGATTTCCCACCCGGCCTACACAAGCGTGAGGCAGCAGCTTACGAGTTGGCTTTGGCGATGGGTATTCCATTCATTCCCCCGACCATCATTCGCAACGGACCATTTGGGGAAGGTTCCTTCCAGCTTTATGTCGATGCCATTCACGAAGAGCACTACTTCACCCTGTTTGAAAAACGCCCTGAACTCCATGATCGCTTTCGTGAGATCGCAGTTTTTGACTTTGTTGCGAACAACACCGATCGCAAGAGTGGCCACGTTTTGATTGACAAACAAGACGCCATCTGGGGTATCGATCAGGGCCTTTGCTTTTCATCGCAGTTCAAATTACGCACCGTTATCTGGGAGTTCGGCGGCGAGCAGATCAATACCAACTTGGTGTCTGCCATAACAGCGATTCGTGACAATCCACCCTGCGAAATCACGAACCTTCTTTCCGAAGCCGAGGCGGAAGCATTGGTGCAGCGGTGCACTTGGGTGTGCGACCGCGGAGTTCTTCCAATTGACGCCTCTGGCCATCGCTATCCATGGCCATTGGTGTGAGCGAGCTAGACGCACTGATCAACAGTCTCGATCACGATGGTCTAGTGCGGTATGTAGATGGCTGTTGTTCATCTCGTGACTGGACAGAGTTACTCCGAGTTCGCGACACATGTCGTCTGGCGAATGATTCGGGTCGGCAGATGTGGCCAATCACCACACTTGCCAACTACCGACTCGCGCTGCATGCGCCAGCGGAATTCGCGGTCCAATCTCTGGACGAGGCAAACACAAACTTCTTGTTTGGTCCGCTTTCAGAAGTGATTGCACAACATCACAGTTGGGATGACCTCAAAGGACATTTAAGTGACGTCCACATCGCCGATGTTGTCGCCCATGAATGCGGAATTCGTGGTGCAGACATCAGTTACACCCCAACTTTGCAAGTGTTTGATATTCCACACACATTGCAGAGTTGGGAGAATCAGTATCAGCCACCTGTCTATACGGACGCCGGCGTGCAACATGACCCACCCGAATTCAACGGCGAACTGCAACCGCTTGAAATTGCAGCGAAAGCAAATGTGGTCGAAGATCGGGATACGACCAGTGCGCTTCGTGCCGTGATTGAACCCTGGATCAGTGCATCAAATGGTCGTGCCGAGATACGTGGTGCTGAAGGAGGAGTCTCCGAAGCGCTCGCCTCAATTGGTGCAGTACGTGCGCGTGGTCAAAACATCACTCCCGCTGATGCAATCTCACTGATCACTTGGGCCGGTTCGAGTGGAGGTGCACACGGTCGCCGCCGCGGGATGGCAAGTGGTCGCTACAGCATGTGGTGGTGCGTGGTCGCACTCGCTGGCCTCACGGACGAGTGGCCGCTCAAGCCCGATGAGATCGGCGACATCACTAGCGAGTTCACTTGGTGGCAGTGGGATGCCTACGAACCGCGTTCAGGTTGGCGATTGCAGATCGCAGTAGAGGATCCAACTGACGGCGTCACATGGATCATCAACGCGGTTGACACCGCTATTTGATACAGCGCGGAATCAGCCGCGGGACTTGATGGCTTCGATCAACTTGGGGAGCACTTTGTGCACGTCACCCACGATGCCGAGGTCAGCCACACCGAAGATCGGTGCTTCTTTGTCCTTGTTGATTGCGATGATGTTCTTTGAACCCTTCATGCCCACCATGTGCTGGGTTGCACCCGAGATTCCGGCAGCGATGTAGATGGTTGGCTTTACTACCTTGCCGGTCTGGCCGACTTGGTACGAGTAAGGCACCCAGCCTGCGTCAACAATTGCGCGTGATGCGCCAGGCGCACCCTTCAACAACTTCGCAAGCTCTTCCACCATTGAGTACGACGGCGCCTCACCGAGACCACGGCCGCCGGACACCACGATGTCGGCTTCGTCGAGTTTCGGACCTGAGGTCTCTTCAACGTGAACCGCGGTTACCTTTGCAGCGCCTGCATCAGCCACGGGAGCTGCCACAACTTCAGCAGCGCCGCCGCCAGCGGACTCTGCCGCAAAGCTCTTCGGGCGGAATGCCACAAGGTGTGGCCCAGAACCTGTGAACGTGGTCGTAACGAGGGTGTTGCCGCCAAAGATCGGCGTGGTGGCACTCACTGCACCGCCATCAACCGCCACGTCGATGTTGTTCGTAAGAACAGTGACATCGAGCTTGACCGACAAGCGCGACATCACGTCACGGCCTTCGTAGTTCTGCGGGAACATGATGAGGTCGGGCTTGTTGCCACCATCAATGACAGCCTTCATCGCGCTGGAAACTGCAACACCAGGCAAGGCACCAGCAAGATCGCCAGTTGCGTAGACCTTGGTAGCGCCGTATTCACCAAGTGCGCCAGCAACACTGGCACCGTCGGCACCGATGAATGCCGAGACATTCGCACCGATCGCACGGGCCTTGGTCAAGAGTTCAAGAGTTCCTGTGGTGGGCACTCCATTTGCAACCTGTGCAAATACCCAAACATTGTTCAGAGTCATTTCAGTGCCTTTCTCAGATTGCTTTCAGATTTTCGAGGAATGCCACGACGCGGCCAAATGCTTCGCCGTCGTCTTCGATCACTTCGCCTGCCTGGCGCGCTTCGGCCTGTGCAACGTTTGTGATCTTCTGACCAGCGCCATCCCAACCCGATGGTGCAACACCAAGATCAGAAGCCTTCACTTCTTCAAC
>Ga0164293_10002434_pt1 | contig 15771 bp, 18 predicted proteins | sample GEODES118metaG_FD_111487 | JGI IMG/M metagenome (GOLD analysis project Ga0164293, IMG submission 111487) | Eutrophic lake water microbial communities from Lake Mendota, Wisconsin, USA - GEODES118 metaG | ecosystem: Environmental > Aquatic > Freshwater > Lake | place: USA: Lake Mendota...
AACGCGACTGCCGTGGAGAGACAGCTAGTCGCGGAAACGCGAAGCGAATCCGATGCGGATGAGCACCGGAAAATGACGCTCGACGGTGGCGTAGAGCGTTCCGAGAATCCGGTCGACTTCGGGTTCGGTGAGGGCATGCAGCGGAAGTTCGCCGCGAAGGAACACGGCGTCTTCGATTCCGATGGAGAAGTGGGCTCCGACGATGCGGTCGTTGCGACGCAGCAACTGTTCGTACAGCTGCTCGGCGTTCTCCTCCGGAGCAGGCATCACGTAGGTTTCGTATTGAAGTGTGCGCTGGCCGAGAGTGAGCCACAACGTGGTGAACTCCTTCTCTTCGCCCATCATGCGCACGTACCAACGAGTCCCATCGCTCTCGTCACGCTCGACTGCAGCGACCATCGGATTGTTGAATTTGTACGTGGCCAACCATTCGTCGATCTGACGAGCAAAGACGCCGCGATCCGATTCGGCGAAGAGTTCGCTCATCCCCGGCTACCTGCACGCCACGCGTTGGCGTGTGGTGACGTCGGCGTAGACGCGACGGAGTCGCGCGGCCGCGAAACTCCACGTGTATCGCCGCGCCATGTCCGCCGCGCGCTCACCCATTGAGTGAGCCGCCACCGGATTCGCGAGCAGCCGGTCGATGTATTCGGCGAACAATTCGGGCTTGCGGTCGGCAACGAGATACCCGGTCGAGTCGTGATGCACGATGGTGAGCAGACCACCCACCGCACTGGCCACCACGGGAATCCCGCAGGCGGCTGCTTCGAGAGCCACCAGACCGAAACTCTCGCTGCGTGACGGAACGGCGACGACGTCGGCTGCGCGGTAGTAGGTGGAGAGCATGTGGTGCGGCTGCGGATCGACGAAGGTGACACGAGCGGCGACTCCGCGCCGAACGATCAACTCGTTGATCCGAGCGACCTCGTGGTCGCCGTCGGCGCCACTGGCTCCTCCGACCACCACGAGACGAGCCCGCTCGTTCTTCAGCAAGGCCAAAGCTTCGATCGCGACGTCGAGGCCTTTCAATGGTTGGATGCGCCCGACGAACAGAACGATCGGCTCGCGCTTGTCGAATCCGAGGGCGTGACGCGCACCGCGCTTGTCCCCCGGGGCGAAGAAGGCGTGTTCCACGCCTGGAGCGACGATCTCGAGCGTTCCGGGAGGCGTACCGTAGAGGCTGCGAAACTGGCGATCTTCTTCGGTGCACGACACGCAGATTGCGTCCGCACAACCGATCACCGAAGCCTCGGCGTTCTCGCGAACGTGCGACTCGGGGTCGCCGCCCTGTGCCTTCACGCGAGCGAGCGTGTGGAACGTGGTGACGAGCGGAAGATTGAGGCGGTGCTTCAGCTGATGGCCGGCAAGACCTGACAGCCAGTAATTGGCGTGCAGCACGTCGACGCCGCCCGACGCAGCAATATGACGTGCCACGCCGTCGGTGAACTCGTCGACGACGTCGATGAGGTGATCCTTGGCGAGACCCGGATCTCCGGCACGAACATGGACGACGCGATGATTGGGCTCGACGTTGACAACCTCGGGCAGACCCTCCTGCCAGGTCCTGGTGTACGTGGTGCAGTCGAGGCCCGCATGTGCGAGGGCGGAAACGAGTTCGCGGACGTAGACGTTCATTCCCCCACCGTCGCCCACGCCGGGCTGGGCGAGAGGCGACGTGTGCATCGAGAGAATGGCAACGCGCTTCATGTCGGGCTCAACCTACCGTCGGATTCACATAGGTCCGGTAGACGGACAAGAGGGACGTCTTCTGCTCGGGCGTCAACAAAGGATCCGACAGAACGGCTTCCTCCACAGAAGGTGGTGTGGTTGCCTTCTCTGCAGTCTCGGCTTCGCCGTCCAAGATTCCTGCGCGCACGTACAAGGTCTCTGCCGACACGTGCAGAGCGCGGGCAATCTGTTGGAGAATCTCGGCCGAAGGTTTACGCAGACCGCGTTCGATCTGGGACAGGTACGGGTTCGAGATACCGGCGATACGCGACAGATCACGGATCGATTGCTGCGCCAGTTCGCGGCGCTGCCGGATGAAATCCCCGAGTTCGGCGAGTCGCTTGTCCATGACTGAACACTTGTCTAGCCAGCGATCGGGCGAATGGCTACTCGTGTCTTCATTTCGAAATGCCGAATTTTCTCGGCATTTCGAAAATCTCAGGAGAGAAGCGAGTCGACGTCGGCACCACCGGTCTTGTACCGGTTGACCAGCTCGCTCGACAGTGCGTCGATCTGCGCGAACAGACCACGACGTACCGCCGACTGCTCGACTTCGAAAGCCTCGAGCGCCGCTTCGAGCGCCGTGAGTTCGTCGTTGTCGAGGTCCTTGTAGTCCCCGAAGTGCAGGCGATCGCACAGATCGGCGAGCATCGTGACGCGTGGATGATCTGCGGCAATTTCGGTGTCACGCGGCGGACGAACCGAACCACCCCCCTGCTGTTGGCCGAAGACCGAAGCCATCTGCGCAGGTTCGTTGACGGCATGCCCACCGAGCCCTCGTTGACGCTGCTCTTCGCGCACCACGTCGAGACGACCCTGGGCCACTCGTCGCACGAAGGACACCACGTCTTCTTCGCTCTGCAACCGGGATCGCAAAGAACGGAGATCACTCAACGACAACGACGTCGGGTCTTCCGCGCGATCCTCGGAATGGCGATCGTCGGCAAGGTGGTCTGGTTCGGCAGCGATGTGCGTACTCTAGAACCCGCCGGAAACCGGGGGAAGGACAGCGACCTCGTCGCTCGCACCGATCCGATGCGACGGATCCACTTCCTCTCCGTTGCACCACACCTTGCAGCTCGACAGCACACGCACAAAGTCAGGCCCGTACCTGTGGCCTGCGCTCTCCAGGAGACCAGCCACGGTGTCGTCGTCGAAGGAGTCGCTGCCGCGTCCCGCCGCCTCACGGGCAGCGGCAAAGAGCCGAAGCGTTGCCACGAGCGCATCATAGGAGGAAGGGTCGCCCGACGTTTCAGGCAATAACCTGACCATGTGTCGTCGGAAAGCTTGGCTCATTTCTTGCTCGTGCGTCACGGCCAATCCGAGTGGAACGCCAAGGGTCGCATGCAGGGTCATGCCGACTCCCCTCTGACCCCGGAGGGTCGCCGCCAAGCGGCGGCCGCTGCGCGCAAGCTCGGCTCGTTCGACATCATCGCTTCCAGTGACCTCTCTCGATCCCGCGACACCGCGCTGATCATCGCCGAGCATCTCGGTCTCGGCATTCTCGACCCGCACCCGGGACTGCGAGAGATCGATGTCGGACCGTGGCAGGGGCTCACCCGGAAGCAGATCGCGAAGCAGTACCCCGGGTTCATGGAGAACGACATGCGCCCGGCCGGATACGAGTCGGACGACGACGTCTTCGACAGAGTCACCGGAACACTCCTTCACATCGCCACCACGCACTCGGTGTCGACCGGCCTCGTTGTCACCCACAGCGGCGTGCTCCGGATTCTCCGTCGACGACTCGGCATCCCCGATCAACGCAACCACCGCAACCTCGAGGGTTGTTGGTTCACGATCGTGGTGTCGGGAGACGCACGCGGCACGCTCACCGTTCGTGAATCGGTGAACGTGCTCGAAAACGCAACCGCGTCAGAGACCCTCTAGACGCCATCATGATTCGCTTCGACGATACGTACTCCCCCGTCGTTCGTCGGCACGTGATGCTCCTCACGATCGCCCGCACAGCCGCCAACTCGTGTTACCGCTTTGCGCCGCCTTTCCTTGCCACGATCGCTCGTGGCTTCGACATTTCGATCGCCGAACTCGGGATCGCACTCACCGTCTCGGAACTCACCGGTCTTGCATCACCGATCATCGGTCATCGCGTCGACGCCATGACACGACGTCAGGCAATGAGACTCGGCCTCGTGGGTGTCGGACTCGGCTCGCTCCTCGCCGCCGCGGCCGTGAACATCGTGATGTTCACGGTGGGCATCGTCGTGCTCGGCGCATCGAAGGTCGCCTACGACGTGTCACTCGGTGCATGGGTCGCCGATCATGTTCCGTGGAACAGGCGCAGTGCCGTCGTCGGCTTCACGGAGATCTCCTGGGCCCTCGGTCTTCTCGTCGGAGTCAGCGCGATGGGACTCGTGACCGCGGCAACCGACTGGCGCTACGCGTACGTACTCGCTGCACTGGTCGTCCTTGTGCTCGCTTTTCTCGTGAGTGTCCGACTCCCCAAGGACGATGACGTCGTGCACCAACACGCCGACGACATCGAGATCGACCTCGCACACGGTGTCCTGCGGCGGGGAAGTTGGTATGCCATCGCCTCGTGCTTCACCCTCATGGGTGCGATCCAGTGCATCTTCGTGACCTTCGGACCATGGCTCGAGGACACCTTCGGCTACACCGAAGCCAACATTGCCGCCGTCGGATTTCTCCTCGGAGCCGTCGAGCTGACGGCATCACTCTCGAGTTCCCGCTTCACCGATTCGTGGGGCAAACAACGCAGCGTGGCGCTCGGCGCCGGTCTCATGGTCCCTGCCGCTCTGCTCGTCGTCGTCATCGACGACCGACTCGTCCCCGCCATGGTCGGCCTTGCCGTGATGATTCTCGGATTCGAATTCGGCATCGTCAGCCTTCTTCCGATCGGAGCACAGCTCGTTCCGGGTCGCCGAGGGCGGGGCATGGGGTTGCTCATCGGAGCAGGAACGCTCGGGCGTGCCTGTGTCTCCGTCGCCGCCACCCAGCTGTACGACCGACACGGAATCCCCCCGGCAGCAATGGGAACCGCGCTGCTGGCCTGCGGCACCGTGGCACTCGTTCTGATGCATGCTCGCGTCACAACGGATGCATGACGCGAACGTGGCTCGTCAGCCGCGGTAACGATGCGTGATCGGGAGTCGCCGATCCTTGCCGAAGGCCTTCGTGCTGACCTTCACTCCGGGCGGGCATTGTCGCCGCTTGTATTCGTTCATGTCGACGAGACGTGCGATCCTGCGCACCAAGTCGGCGTCGTAACCTCGTTCGATGATCTCCGAGGCGGTGAGATCATGGTCGACGTACATGTCGAGGATCGAATCGAGCACGTCGTACGGCGGCAGTGACTGGTCGTCACGCTGGTCCGGACGCAGCTCGGCCGACGGCGGCTTCGTGATCACGACCTCGGGGATGACCTCACGACCCGCACGACGATTGACGTAGCGACACAGATCGAACACCGTCGTCTTCCACACGTCCTTGATGGCCGCATAGGCACCGACGGAGTCGCCGTAAAGGGTGAAGTACCCGACCGCCATCTCACTCTTGTTGCCGGTGGTGAGCACCATCCAACCGTGCTTGTTCGACAGCGCCATGACCACCGCACCGCGGACACGACTCTGCAGGTTCTCTTCGGTGAGGTCGGCGGGCTTGCCGAGGAACGCCGGTGCGAGCATCTCGAGATACGCGGAGAATGCCGGCTCGATCGCAATGGTCTGCATCTCGACACCGAGGTTGGAGGCCAAGAGAGCGGCATCGGTCTTCGAGCCCTCACTTGAGTAGCGCGACGGCATCGACACGCCGTGGACGTGCTCCTTGCCCAAGGCATCGACGGCGATGGTGGCCACGAGCGCAGAGTCGATTCCGCCGGACAAGCCGATGACCACGTCGGAGAAACCGTGCTTCTTCACGGAGTCACGCGTACCGAGAACGAGCGCGCCGTAGACGCGGGCAAGATCCGCATCGGCGGGATCGAAATCCATCTGGGTTCTCGGCGACACCTGGACGACGTCTCCGGTGGTCGGATCGACGTCGACGACCAGCAGGTCCTCCACGAAGAAACCGCTCTCTCCCCGTACCTGACCGGAAGAGTCGGCCACCAGTGAACCGCCGTCGAACACCAACTCGTCCTGCCCACCCACCTGGTTGACGTAGGCGAGCACCACGCCGTTGTCGCGTGCACGGTCCGCAACGAGATCGCGTCGCACCTGTGGCTTGTCGCGGTGGAACGGCGAGCCATTCACGCTGATGCACAGTCGGGCCCCCTGCTGCACTTGCTGTGCCGTTGGTCCCGGGGCCCACAGGTCCTCGCAGATCGACACGGCGAAAGGCACGTCGTCGACCGAGTAGATGTCCTGCTTCTCGGGGCCGGGAACGAAATAGCGCTCTTCGTCGAAGACGCTGTAGTTCGGCAACAACTGCTTGCGGTAGATGCCGAGAATCTCGCCGTGACGGGCAACTGCCACCGCGTTGAAGAGCAACCGCTCGGTGCCCTCGCCGACACGGATCTCGGTGTGGTCGACGAACCCGACGATCGCGATGCAGTCCCCGGTGGCCGCCACCACCTGCGACAGCGCGGCACGGTTGTCGGCGAGGAATCCCGACTTCAGGACCAGGTCCTCGGGGGGATAACCCGTCAACGCCAACTCGGGGAAGGCCACGATGCGGCAACCCTGTGACGCGCCACGTCGGTAATAGTCGGCGATGAGGGCGGCGTTGGCGTCGAGATCCCCCACGGTGGGGTTGATCTGGGCGAGGCCGAGACGCAGAGAGGTCACGCCGGCAGGCTACCGATGGGCGCCGACCGAGCGCAGTGGCCGTGCCCACCGACGGCAGGAGCCGTGCCGGCCGGGCTTTACACAGCGTTCACAAACGGGACATGGAAGGGAAACGGCTTCCCGCCACGATGGGGTTCGTTCACAGACAGACCCCACAAAGGAGACCCCCGTGCCATACCAGGCCGAATACATCTGGATCGACGGAACGCAGCCCACTCCTCTCCTGCGTTCGAAGACCAAGATCCTGAAAGACAGCGTCACCACCCCTCCGATCTGGGGCTTCGACGGATCGTCCACCGAGCAGGCCACCGGCGAGGCATCCGACTGCATGCTGCGCCCCGTCTTCACCTGCCCCGACCCGATCCGTGGCGGCAAGAACATCCTCGTTCTGTGCGAAGTGCTCCTGGCCCAGTCCGAAGAGCCACACCCCACCAACACCCGTGCCGCATGCGCGGCGGCGGCGGCGAAGTACGCCGATCAGGAAATGATCTACGGCATCGAGCAGGAATACACCATGTTGCGCACCGATGGCTCGCCCCTCGGTTTCCCGGTCGGTGGATTCCCTCTTCCGCAGGGTCCGTACTACTGCGGCGTCGGCGCCGGTCGCGTCGTCGGTCGTGACATCGTCGAAGAGCACGCGCAGGCCTGCATCGACGCCGGTCTCATGATCGAAGGCACCAACGCCGAGGTCATGCCCGGACAGTGGGAGTTCCAGATCGGCGCCGCCGATGCTCTGACCGTGAGCGACCACCTCACGGTGGCCCGCTGGTTGTTGCACCGCATCGCCGAGGACTACGACGTCGTCATCTCGCTCGCCGCCAAGCCGATGAAGGGTGACTGGAACGGTGCCGGTGCACACACCAACTTCTCCACCAAGGCAATGCGTGAGGACACCGGCATGAAGGCCATCACCGCGGCATGCGAGGCGTTGAGCAAGCGCGTCATGGAACACGTCGAGTACTACGGCGACGACATCCAGAGCCGTCTCACCGGCAAGCACGAGACCGCTCCGTGGAACAAGTTCAGCTACGGAGTGTCGCACCGCGGTGCCTCGATCCGCATCCCGTGGCAGGTGGGCCGCGACGGCAAGGGCTACGCCGAAGATCGCCGCCCGAATGCGAACGTCGATCCCTACGTCGTCACCCGACTCCTTCTCGAGACGGTCTGCGGCGCCTGACAACCCGCACGGACTCGAAACATCCGGGAACAGGGGGGCGCAAGCCCCCCTGTTCTGCATACCGGTTCCGAATCCTCGAAAGAAAAGGCACACTTGTCCGATGAACGAAATGGGTGAACAGCAGCGCGACTACGTCCTGCGTACCGCAGACGAGCGTGGCGTGCGATTGGTGCGTCTGTGGTTCACCGACATCCTCGGCAACCTGAAGTCGTTCGCCATCAGTCCGGCGGAACTCGAGAACGCCCTCGAAGACGGCATGACCTTCGACGGATCTTCGATCGACGGCTTCAGTCGCGTGCAGGAAGCCGACGTTCTCGCCATTCCCGACCCGAACACATTCGAGATCCTGCCGTGGGCCGATCCGAAGGGCACCGAGGCCCGCGTGTTCTGCAACATCCACAATCTCGACTCCACACCTTTCGAGGGAGATCCACGTCAAGTTCTGAAGCGAAATCTGGACGCCGCCGTGAAAGCCGGATACTCGTTCTACGTAGCGCCGGACATCGAGTACTTCTATTTCGCACCACCGGTTCCCGGAGAGACGCCGAAACCCCTCGACGAAGGTGGATTCTTCGATCTCACCACCTCGGACATCGCCACCTCGTTGCGCAAGGAGACCATCCGCACCCTCGAAACGATGGGCATCCCCGTCGAGTACAGCTTCCACGAAGACGCACCCAGCCAGCATGAGATCGACCTCCGTCACACCGACGCACTCACGATGGCCGACAGCGTGATGACTTTCCGTCTCGTCGTGCGCGAAGTGGCCGCGGCGCACGGCGTGCATGCCACGTTCATGCCCAAACCACTCGAAGGCGTGCAGGGCTCGGGGATGCACCTGCATCTCTCGCTCTTCAAGGGCGAGTCGAACGCGTTCTACGACGCCGATGACCCGTACAACCTGTCACCCACAGCCAAGGCATTCATGGCCGGCCTCATCCGTCACGCCGCGGAGATCACTGCCGTCACCAACCAGACCGTGAACAGCTACAAGCGTCTGGTTCCGGGTTTCGAAGCACCCGTCCACATCTCGTGGGCCCGCAACAACCGCAGTGGACTCATCCGTGTTCCTGTGCCGAAGAAGGGCAACCCGATGGCCACGCGCATCGAGTACCGCTCACCCGATCCCGCCACCAACCCGTATCTCGCCTTCTCCGTTCTCTTGGCCGCGGGTCTGCGCGGCGTCGAACAGGGATACGAACTGCCGGCCGAAGCCGACGACAACCTGTTCGAACTCGACAACACGGCGCTCTCCAAGCTCAGCATCGAACAGTTACCGCAGTCGCTCTCCGATGCCTTGCATCTGATGGAACGTTCCGAACTGGTGCAGAACGCGCTCGGTGATCACATCTTCGAGTGGTTCCTGCGCAACAAGCGCTCCGAGTGGCGTGGCTACAAGACGCAAGTGACTCCGTTCGAACTCGACCGCTACCTGCGCTCCCTCTGATCGTCATGGAGTATCTGGTCGTCTTCCCTGATCCACCGAGTGCGGATCTCGCCCGCACGCTGGATCTTTCGGGCTATCGATGGAAGGCCGTCTCCTCTCCCGACGAAGCCATCGAGCACGAGCCGGGTGGTGGCTGGGCCGGTGCCGTCGTGACAGTCGAACAGAATGCCGAGAGCGCTTGGGCATTCTGTCGCTCACTGCGCCGACGTGACGCCTCGTCTTGTCGGATACTCCTGCTCATCTCCGGTGCCGAACTCGGACAACTCGAACTGCGCGACGACATCTTCGACGACTTCTGCCTCACGCCATTCCATCCGCGGGAGCTCGAAGCACGCTTGCGTCACCTCACCTATTCCGAGGGTCCGGTGACGCGCGCCGACATGGTGGAGTACGGCGGGCTGTCACTCAATCTCGAGACATACCAGGCCACCTTCGAGGGTCGCGCTCTCGATCTCACCTACATGGAGTACGAACTGCTCAAGTTCCTCGCCCAGAACCCGGGCAAGGTGTTCACACGCGAGATCCTTCTGTCACGCGTGTGGGGCTACGAGTACTACGGCGGAGCTCGTACCGTCGACGTTCACATCCGTCGTCTCCGGGCAAAACTGGGCGAAGAGCACGCCAACCTCATCCAAACCGTGCGCAGCGTCGGCTACCGCTTCGGCCAATCGCGCTGGGGTGTCTGACGTCTCTGACAGTCAGCCCGAGATGGCTTCGTAACCGAGCAACACCGCGAAGGCGAAGAACGCCATCGCAGCGCCGATCCGGATCGCCTTCTCGGGCAGTCGTGACCCCATCGCTCGACCGACGACGATCGCGAGTGCATCCGCGGCCACCATGCCGAGAGTCGATCCGAGCCACGTCCCGAAGACGCCTTCGCGCGTTGCAAGAGTCACGGTGGCGAGCATGGTCTTGTCACCGAGCTCGGCGAGGAAGAACACCGAGCCCACTGCCCAGATCACGTGTCGCGCCGGACGTTCCGCCCGCGCCGTGTCGCCCTCGGTCAACTCGTCACCACGCAGAGTCCACAGGCCGAATCCCACGAAAGCGACTGCTGCAATCGCGTTGATCGGTCGAGTGGGAAGTGCCGCTCCGAGAACCGCACCGATGGCCACCGATGCGAGGTGAACGATGGCGGTTGCCAGGGTGATTCCGATCAGCACCGGCACGGTGCGGTAGCGCGTGGCGAAAGTGAGGGCCATCAACTGGCTCTTGTCTCCCAGCTCGGCAACGAAGATCACGCCGAAACTGACGAGGAACGCATTGATCACTGGGACACCGATCGATCAGGAAACGAGACGCTGCATCCGGCGAGCGATCACAAAGTGCCGCTTCAACATCTCGTCGACGCGCGTCGACACCAACATTCCACTGCTGACCACGGGCACACCGTGAACGATGGTGTCGCGAGCAGACAGTGGTCCGCATCGCAACCAAGCCTCGATCGGGTCGGCCAGAGCACCGGCGAAACTCGGTCCGGTCAACGACCACACCGCAAGATCTCCCACTGCACCGACACTGATTTCGCCGATCTCGCCCAGTCGGCCGAGGCACCCGGCACCACCGATGGTGGCACACTCGAGAGCCATGCGAGCGGTGCCAGCGGCGGCTCCGTCACGCAGTTTCGCCAGCAACATCGCCTGGCGAGCCTCCATCCACAACGACGCACTGTCGGCCGACGAGGAACCGTCGACACCGAGCCCGACGTGCACACCCGCCGCGCGCAGCGCAACGACCGGCGAGATGCCCGACGACAGGATGAGGTTGCTGCTCGGGCAGTGGGCGGCGCCGATTCCAGCCGCGCCGAGACGCTGCACCTCGTCTTCGTTCGGCATCACGCAGTGCGCCACCCATGTGCGATCCGTGCACCATCCGGTGCGCTCGAGATATTCCGTGGGTCGACACCCGAAGGTGGCCAGCGAGAATTCGTCGTCTTCGCTGTTCTCGGCGAAGTGCGTGTGGAGTCGCACGTCGAGCTTCTCGGCCAGTTCCGCCGAGCGCACCATGAGACTCTCCGTCACGCTGAAGGGTGAACACGGTGCGAGCGCGATGCGCACCATCGCACCGTGCGACCTGTCGTGGTGACGATTCACCGCATCGGCCGACATGGAGAGGATCTCGTCGTCGTCCTGCACCACGTTGTCCGGCGGCAGACCACCGTCCTTCTCGCTCAACGACATCGAGCCACGTGTCGGGTGGAATCGCACGCCGAGGTCTCGGGCGGCGGCGATCTCCGCGCTCAGCAGATCCCCCGCCCCCTTCGGATGAACGTAGAGATGGTCGGTCGACGTAGTGCACCCGGACAGTGCGAGTTCGGCAAGACCCACCCACGCGCTCACGTGTGCCGCGTCTTCGTCGAGTGTGCTCCACAGCGGATACAGCGTCTTCAACCAGCCGAACAACGCCGCGTTGGTCATCGGCGGGAACGCACGTGTCAGGTTCTGGTACAGGTGATGGTGGGTGTTGACGAGCCCCGGCGTGACCAGGCAGTCCGTGGCGTCGATGATGCGATCTGCAGATGGTTGCGGATCGGTGGATGATCCGACAGCGGAGACGAACCCATCGGTGACGGCGACCCAACCGCCGGGAATTTCACGTCGTTGCGGATCGACCGTGGCAACGAGTTGCGCGTTGCGCACCAACAGATCGGCGCGCGACACGTTCAGACGTTCAGGTCGAGCAGTTCGCTGTCGGCGTTGCGGGCTTCACCGTCTTTGTACAGCAGATGCCCGAGCAGGCCGGCGATGGCCGCAGTGGAGAGGCCGACCACGACGGGGAAGGCCAACAGAGCGAGAACGATGATCACTGCGCCGGGCATGGTCTTACCGTACCGGCTTGTAGGCCCAGGCTTCGATTTCGACGGCGGCTCCGCGCGGCAGGGCGGCCACGCCGATGGTGCTGCGCGCCGGTCGACTGGTGCCGAAACCGGCCACGTAGGCGTCGTTGAAGGTTCCGAAGGTGTCCATGTCGGTGAGGAAGCACAGCGTCTTCTTCACGTCCTTGATGCCGACGCCGGCTTCGGCCAGGCGCAACTTCAGGTTGACGACCGCCTGAGCAGTCTGGGCAGCGACACCTTTCACGAGTACATCGTCCTTCAGGCCCAACTGTCCCGAAACGATGACCCAATCACCGGCACGCACAACCGGGGTGTACGGACCACCCGGAGCGGCCGCTTTGGTCTTCGGCGCCTTCTTTGCAGCCGTCTTCTTCGCCGCTGACTTCTTTGCGGCGGGCTTCTTTGCTGCTGACTTTTTTGTCGACGTCTTCTTCTTCGCTGCCATGGCCTCCACCTTATAGTTCCGTATCGTGGAGAGCATGACCCCTCTCTCCCGACGACAGTTTCTTCTTCGTGGCGCAGGGCTCGGTATCGGTCTGGCAGTGGCACCCTCCGTCCTCACGGCCTGCGGCGGCGGAGGTGAGTCGGGTCTCGATCTCTCCGACATCAACCTCGTCCAACGCTTCCCGAAGGACGTCGTCACGCCCGGTCGTGTACGCCTTCCGGTCTCTCTCGCCAACGACAAGGGTGTGATCGGTGCGGGCAACGACCTCGACATCCCCGACACGCTCCGGTTCGTCATCACTGACATCGACAACAACCCGATCTTCGAGGACCCATTCGTCGTGAAGAGCCACGTCACCGATGTCCCCCAGCCCTACTGGCCGGTGGTCGTCGACATTGACACGGTCGGCCTGTACGTCATCACCCTGGTGGGCAGTGACAAGCCCGGAGCCTCCTTCCAGATCTTCGATCCGAAGGACGTGCCCATCCCGGTGGTCGGCCAACCGCTCCTCCCGGTCGACACACCCACCGTCAGCGATTCCCGTGGCATCGACCCGATCTGCACCCGCACACCCGACCCGTGCCCCCTCCACGACGTCAACCTGCGCGACGCACTCGCCTCGGGCAAGCCCGTGGTGTACCTGCTCGGAACGCCCGCCTATTGCCAGACGGGAACCTGCTCACCGGCACTCGATGCCGTGCTGAGCGTGCGCGAAGAAGTGGGCGATGCAGTGATCTTCGTTCACGGCGAGGTGTACACCGATTCGTCGGCGACCACGCCAGCGAAGCACGTCACCGACTACAAGATGACGTTCGAGCCGGCATTGTTCATCACCGATGCAAAGGGCACATTGGTCGACCGACTCGACGCGATTTTCGACGCAGAAGAAGTGCGCGAGACGCTGTCGCGCAACGGAATCAGCTGAAGCTGTTGCCGCAACCGCAGGTGCGGGATGCGTTCGGGTTGTTGATCGCGAAGCCGGCTTCCTGCAGGCCGTCCTTGTAGTCGAGGCTGGCGCCTTCGAGCAGCTGAGCGGAAGCAGGGTCGACGATCACCTTGACATCGCCGTACGTGGCCAACTTGTCGTCGGCTGCAACGTCACCGTCGAAATACATCTCGTAGGAGAAACCCGAACATCCGCCGGGACGCACCGCCACGCGAAGCGCAAGATCGGATGCGCCTTCGGCCTCGAGCAGTTGCTTGACCTTGATTGCTGCTGAGTCGGTGAGAGTGATCATGCGAAAAGAATACCTGTACATTTGCGACATGGAAAGCGCTGCTCGCACTTCCACCCCCTCACAGCCTCCGTCGGGACAACTGCCCAGCCCCGATCAGGTTCGCAACCTGTTGCGGGCTGTGATCGACCCTGAACTCGGCGACAACGTGGTCGACCTGGGCATGGTCGGAGACATCACGGTGACCCCGGAAGGAATCGTCCGGATCGGGTTCAAGCTCACGATCAAGGGCTGTCCGCTGCGAGCCCAGCTGCAGAAGGACATTCGTTCACGCCTCGAGGTCCACCCGGCCGTCAACAAGGTGGAGATCGACTGGGGGGAAATGACCTCCGAGGAGCGCTCCGCTGTCATGACTCGGGCCCGCTGGAACGCCCGCGAACAGGCACCCGACACCGCGGTTCCCCCGAAGGCACGAGTACTGGCCATTGCCAGCGGCAAGGGAGGAGTCGGCAAGAGTTCCGTCACCGTCAACCTGGCCGCGGCGCTCGCCGCCGAGGGACTCACCGTCGGAGTGCTCGATGCCGACATCTGGGGCTTTTCGATTCCGCGCATGTTGGGCATGCCCGACCGTCTCCAGGCCAGCGCCGTCGACGGCCACGACAAGCCGATGATCATCCCGAACGAACGAATCGTAGAAGGACCGAACGGGAAGCGTGGTCTCCTGAGGGTCGTCTCGACCGGCATGCTGGTCGACGACGAAGGCACGGCACTCATGTGGCGAGGCCTCATGCTCACCAAGGCAGTGGAACAATTCCTGAACGACGTGCACTGGGGCGACATCGACTACCTGCTCATCGACATGCCGCCCGGCACCGGCGACGTGCAGATGGGCTTGGCGCGGATGCTGCCGCGCACCGACCTCGTCATCGTCACCACGCCGGCGATCTCGGCCCAGAAAGTGGCCATTCGCGCCGCCGACATGGCACGACGCAGTTTCCTTCGCGTCGCTGGCGTGATCGAGAACATGAGCTCTTTCGAATGCGCCCACGGCGAGAACTATCCGCTCTTCGGAGTCGGAGGTGGCGCGGCACTCGCCGACGAGATCGGTGTCGAACTCCTCGGTCAGGTACCGATCGAACCCACCGTCGCCGCCGGCGGCGATGCGGGCGAACCAGTGTCACTGCACGGAACCGGTCGAGCGTCCGTGGTGTTCGTCGAGATTGCCCGCCGTCTGCACGAAATGAACGTGCCGATCGAAGAAATGTCGGGGTGCTCTGCACGCGTCGAAGAGGCGGCTGTCCAAGTCAGCCTCCGGGCCCGAACACCCTGACACTCAATCGCTGAGTTCGTCGTAACCAGGTTCGTCGGGCATCACCACACCGGTGACCTTTCCCTCGGCATCGACCCGCAGTCGTGGGAGAATCGCCGGCGGAACGCCCACCTTCTTCGCGGCATCGAGGGCCTCGTCTGCCGTTCGGTGCGGTGCGAGAAACTCGAGGTTGCGCAACGTCGGCGGAATCATCGCAAGATCGCCACGCTTGAATCGCTCCAACGCCTCCGTGGGCGAGACCCACAGGCTCTCGATGGTCTCGCCGTTGTCATGAAGGGGATCCTGTGCCTGCGGAGCGCGGGCGAGAAAGAAACGAGTGTCGAAACGGCGCACCTCTCCGACCGGGGTGATCCAGTGACTCACGTAGCGAATCGCGTCGGTGCTGAGACGCAGACCTTCTTTGTCACACAGTTCGTGCATCGCGAGGTGACCCTCGTGAACATCGTGGCGGTACGCCTCGAAACGTCGGGCGACGTCAGGGTCATCGAAACGAATCGGCTGACCGGACGACGCATCGCACGCCAAGAGAACTCCGGCTTCCTCGAAGCATTCCCTGATGGCGGCAACCCAGTACGCGAGTCCGCCACGGGGAAGTTGGAGGAGTGCACTCGCCTCGTCGTCGGTGAGGCCGAGACAGTGAGACTCCATGTGCAACGCGTCGTCGATGTCGTCCAACTTGCCACCGGGGAACACGTACATACCCCCGGCAAACGCCGCCTTCAACGTGCGTCGCAACATGAACACCTCGATGTCGGCGGTGACATCGTCGTCGCGAACGAGCATCACCGTGGCCGCCTGTTTCACCGGCACGTCTTCGTTCAACTTCATTCCTCCAACTCCCTCGGGGCACGACCCGGTTGACGACCC
>Ga0164293_10002436_pt1 | contig 15767 bp, 13 predicted proteins | sample GEODES118metaG_FD_111487 | JGI IMG/M metagenome (GOLD analysis project Ga0164293, IMG submission 111487) | Eutrophic lake water microbial communities from Lake Mendota, Wisconsin, USA - GEODES118 metaG | ecosystem: Environmental > Aquatic > Freshwater > Lake | place: USA: Lake Mendota...
GTGGCCTCGCCAGGAATCCTTGTCTGCTGAGCGAAGCAAGCAGAGAACATGGATCTGGAGCTTCACAATATCTTCTGTGGCCTCGCCAGGAATCGAACCTGGATCTGGAGCTTCGGAAACTCTTATACTATCCATTGTACTACGAGGCCAAAATCATTTGCCGAAATCCTGTATGTTGATACCAAATATCTTAACGGCAATAGCAAGCAAAATTACACCGAAAAATTTTCTTACCACAATCAATCCACCCGGACCAAGAATTCTTTCAATCTTGCCCAGCGATTTCAATACCACAAATATCACAACAAGGTTGATCAGGATACCAATCAGGATATTCATGTCATAAAAATTGGCTTTTAGCGACATGATAGTGGTTAAAGTACCCGAACCAGCAATCAATGGAAATGCTATCGGCACCACACTGCCCGATTTAGGGTTGCTGTCGGCTTTAAAGAATTCAACTCCCATCACCATTTCAAGACCAAGGATAAAAATCACGATGCTTCCTGCCACCGCAAACGATTTCACATCTAGCCCAAGTAATGCCAAAAATGGTTTGCCGAGAAAAAGAAACAGGCACATCAGCACACCAGATGCAAGGGTAGCTTGCTTACTGCGGATCTGGCCGCCCATTTTTGTTTTCAAAGTGATCAGCACAGGAACAGAACCTAACATGTCGATCACCGCAAACAGGGTAAACGTTACCGTTAGAATTTCTGTAATGGTTATCCGGCTGAAGTCGAACATCATATTTTTCACAAAGATATGCTGCCCAACTGAAAATGCACCCGCTTATCTTATTGCCACTATCTGATAAAAACCACTGAATTGGGATTTACGCCCGGTGAAACAGTAAATGAAAAACGCTTATTTCCCAATTTATCAAAACAGAACACTTCGCCGGATACCACAAAATCTTTCGCATCTGTGATATATACATCGCCATTGTTATCATCAATTTCCAACCCATAAGGTGTGGTGATAGCCGTAGCATCTGCAATGAATCCTGCACTCATATTCGAAAAATCGGAAGTGCGCAGCATCCTCACATTAGAGCTTAAACCGGTATAAGGAAAATCATTGGTTACAAACAGGGCATTGTTATAATACCTGATGGTACTTACTGCCGTATCTGCCCTGAAAATTACCGTTTCGGTTGCTGCATTCACTTTTACAATACTGGAAGGCACTGTTGCATAATCGCCTGTGGCAACTATGTACAAATTTCCATTCTCATCAGCCGTAATCTTTCTGGGATTGATGCCTACCCTGATCTTACCAGTTTCAACAAGTGTGTTCAGGTTGATCACCGAAAGGGTAGAATCGTAATCGGGAAAATTGAAACCGCCTGAATTGGTAACGAATAATTTATCGCCCGAAATGGCCATTTCCTCAGGATTAGCGCCAACTGTAATCGTTCGGGTGATATCAAGCGAAGCGGTATCGATAACACTAACCGTACCATCCTGTGCAGAAACAAACACTTTTCCCTGATGGGCTATCGCATAACGCGGCAACCGGCCCGGAACCACATTCACAAAATTGATACGCCTAAGTAATAATCCGGTTGAATGATCAATCACCGTTACATTGCCGGTTGTATTCATCACGATATACGATTTACCTCCGTACTGGATCATATCATTTCCTATCTGGCCCAAATTGCTTCCATTCTGCTGATAGAAAAAATCACCAAGAAACGCACCCGTTGTTTTGTTATAATAACCCAACTTACTATCGCCACCACCTTCACTCAGCACATAAAGTCCTTTTGCTGCACTGGTAACCGGTGAGGGAGCAGGATCATCTTTTGAACAGGATTGAATAAATAACGATCCGGATATCATAATAACCGCCATTAATTTGTTGTACTGAAATTTCATGTTGTTCATTTTAATATTACTGTAAGATTTTATCAGGATGAATATTGATTAAGCATTATGATTTCTTTTCACTTTTTTAGAAAAACTAATCCCAACCCTGAAATTTCTACCGGGCATGGGATAATAACGTATGATTTCATATTGCTGATCAAAAATATTGTTGAGCTCTGCAAGGATCTGGACTTTGAAATTTTTGTTTCTTGGCAATGCATACCTTACCGACAAATCCTGCGTAGCCCATTCTTTTACCAGATTGGAATTATTGGGTTCACCAGCACGGTAACGGTAGGAAGATAAAAGCACATTGTATCCAATGGTATAGGCTTTCCATGAAAAACCCAGATTAACACTTCCGGAATGTTTAGGTGTATAAGGCAGTTGGGTTTTGTACAACACGGAAGCAGGATTCGAAAAATCACGTGCATCCTGATAACTATATGATAGGTGTACTGATGTTTGTAAGCTCCCTTGTTTACCAAAATCGGCCTGAACGGCAAGATCGGCGCCCTTGATATTCACTAAGCCGATATTCTGCATAGACCATTGAAAGAGGTTTTGCCGTGGCAAGGCAAGTATTTTATCCCTTACCTGATTGTAATACATATCTACGGTAAAGAATAAACGCTGGAAGTAATGTTGCTGCTGCCATTGTCCGGTTACACCGATATTGTAGCAGTGGGCATACTCCGGACTCAAAGAGGCATTTCCTACATTGGTATAATAAAGATCATCAAATGTAGGGAGCCTGAAGATTCGTTTATAGGAAAGCCTGAGCCTTAATGGCGAATGGGCTGTCAAACGAAATGAAGCAGCCAAAGATGGTGTTAATTCACGGTAAGGCTTAGCCGCTTTTCCGGTTGCTACTTTATCGGCTGTTCCTGTAAAAAGTAAGTTGCCGAACAAATGGTACCTGTTGCGTTCATAATTTAAAGCCAGGTTTGTCATTAGTACACCGCGGTTGGGATTTGCAAATCCTGTAGCAAACGGATCGTTCCGCCTTAACTGGTTATACTGATAGTCGGATGCCAATGAAAATCCCAAACCTTCTGTTAGTTGTGTAGCATAAACTGCACTGATATAATATTCCTTTTGTCTGAAATCATTCTCTATTTTTCCGGCGCTATTGGGAAAATTAGGATCGAGATAATATTTCTGATCGGCCGTATATTTTCCTGAAACCAGCACCTGCGACTTTGATGTGATTTTCTTCCGCCAGCTTGCCTGAGTAAAAAATAACCTGCTGTTTAATCGGTCGCCGGCATTGCGGTTATACAATACTACTGCCCCGGGTAAACCCCGCTTATCGTCGTAAAAATAAACTTTCGCCTTAAACAATCCGCTATCCTTTAATTGATAAGCAACGTCAGTTTCCAGCCTGTAATTCTTAACATCCGAATTGACACGCCTTACTGACGCATTACCGGTTTCATAATCCCTGAAAGGATAATCACCATCAGTAACCTGCATTTCTGCATTTCCGGAAACCGATAACCCACCTTTGAAAGGTTGTGCAAAATAGATGGATGGGTTGAAGAAGCCGAATGAACCGCCCCTAATCTTAGCCGTTAGTTCGGAATGCTTATTGATTTCCTCAACCCTGCTCGTCATAGAAAGTATGGCGGCATAGGAAAAATTTCTTGCCGGTTGTAATAAAGAAGGCTGGTGGGGATTGAATAATTGAATGAGGCTGATATTGTCGATTGAGAATCTGCCAAGGTCTGTTTGTCCTGCCTGGGCATCATTCATCATGAGTCCGTCGTACATCACACCGGTATGATTGGCGCCTAAGCTGCGAACAGAAACAGTTTTCAACCCGCCTATGCCGCCGTAATCTTTTACCACCACGCCTGAAAAATATTTCACGGCATCAGCCACCGATAAACAATTAAGTCTGGTAAGTTTTTCCTGATCGAGTTGCTGAACCGGGATGGCAGCATTTGCTTCCATGACCGGTTTTGCAGCCCAAACTTTAACCGGCATAAGGGTGTCTTTTCCCAAACGGGACTGTGCCAAAATTGGCATCGAGCCGAAAAGCAATAAAATCGAAACCGGAATACGCAAAACAATAATTAATGAAAACAAACAGGGAATACCGAAGGGCAGCACATACCATGGCATGCAAAACTGCTTCTCCAGCCTTTCACCCGAAAGCTTTAGATGAATAAATTTACCTGGCAGGTCTTCTGACTTGCTCCCTGATCGTTGCCTTCCCATCAATAGACAGTGGCATGAAGAACGAACAGTTTACGGAGCTTACAGCTACGGGGATAGTGCCGGAATTGCACCGGTCTTCCCTATTAATTCCGAACATCGGAAACCAGATAGGTTGCAAATGTAGTCACCCTGAATACAAATTCAAAAATAAAAAAGCCACCTATTGGTGGCTTCTTAAAAATATTAGTCTAAATGCTTAGTCATCAGCCTTTCTGCATTCTCCTGCAATTTTATGAAAAGTGTCGTGAGCCTCAGTAATCATCTCTTTCAATTTTTCGTCGGATGTTTTTCCGCCTTGTACAGCAGCCCAGATATCGTTACATTGAACATTCAATTTCTTTAAAGCCGCAGTGGTTTCATCAGCTTTGAAGTTGGAAGGGATAGGAGACCCCATCCAGGCCTTAGCAGCATAATACAGACTGTCGGCTTTAGCTTTTAGCGGAGCCAGATTACCCTCTTCAGCAGGATGAAAAGTGGTTGACATGTATTTATGGAAATTTTTCATTTCCGGCCAGGCGGCTTTTTGAGTTTGAGCGAATGCTGCACCAGCAAGCATCAAGAATGCAAATAAAAAAAGGTTTAATTTTTTCATGTTCATTTTATTGTTTACTTATTTATGTTTTGTTTAATTATTCCTGATCTGAAAAAAAGCTGTGTCAACGTACGCTCAACTTTTAATTAACACCCCGTTTGAATGCCAAACTTAAGTTTTTTGTGTGAGTAATGACGATTTTTTTAACTTCTGTATCCTAAATAGGTAAAATAAATTGGGATTTTTATCTTAATTAATTGAATATCATTTACTAATAAAAACATATTTATTAAAATAGGTATGAAACATGCCCAAAAAAGCGGCTACCAGAACTTACCATACCATTGGCTAATTGTTGTGATACAGGAGTTTGAAATCCAAATCCAAAGGCAATGCTCTTATGAATGGTTTCAGCCCCAAGAGTTGCCATAACTATTTGCCCACCTGATGCATAAACCTGAATCCTTTGGTCGATATCATTTTTTGAAGTTTCGATCAATATACCTGCATTAGGCGATACAGACAGATGCTTAACCATCCTCCATTTATAGTAGGCCTGAACACTAAGATTGAATTTATTCCCATAGCTGTATTCATATTTGTTTTGCGAATTGAACTTGTAACTGGAATTGAGATTTAAACCTGCATCATCGTAACGAATATCGTACATCAGATTGAAGCTGTAATCAAAACTTGCGGTTCCCAATTGAAAAAGGTTTGAAGCTGAAGTGGTATTTTGTTTATCTGCCGGATTGTATTCACCAGTGGGCAATTTTAGTCCCGCTCCTACCCATAAACTTTGCACCAGGAGTTTCCTGCTTTTCACTACCGTTCTTTTATTCAACAACTGATAGAAGCCATTGAAACTGATATCACCCAAACCCGCTTTCTTATTCACACCGGCTTGATTGGTTCTCTTATTGAAATTCTGTGGAATATTGGCCATGATCCTGAATTTCGGCCCCAGATTCCAGGCTCCCCATAATTCAACGGTTTGATATTGTTCGCTGGATGTTAGATAAGAAGTACTACCGTTTACGCCTAAGTGCGAACTCATTTGGTTATAACGGTACCTCAAGCCAATAATCCTTTTATTGAAATCCGGCAAAATACCGATATAATAACTTCCAACCCCGCAGCCACAGATGTCGCATCCCATAGACCCCTGAGCTTCAAGCAACAAAAAGAACAAAGCGAAAATATATTTCTTCATAAGATTCTTTTACTGTTCAAAAAATCTGCTGTCTGTTACAAAACTGCGGTCGTTCAAAGTTTCTAGAAAATCAAGCAAATCTGCCTTCTCATTGTTGTTTAATGGAATGCCCAACACTGTGCCGGATTGTAGTAGCGGATCAAGATTTGGTGTTTGGCTTACTTCACTTGTATAATGACTCAATACGGCATCTAATGTAAAAAACCTGCCGTCGTGCATGTAAGGTGCCGTATATTTCAAGTTTCGTAAAGAAGGTACCTTGAAACGGTATTCATCAGTTGGATTGAGGGTTACAAGATATCTTCCTTTATCATTACGGACAGAAGGGTTCAATCCGTTGTTACGGAAAGATTGATCGGTGAACAATGGTTCAGTATGGCAACTATTACACTTTGCTTTGAATATGGTATATCCCCGTTCTTCACTTTCATTTAAAAATATCGAATTAGGATTACGTTGCACACTATCATACCTTGAATTACTGCTAACACACATGAGCATGAATTGAGAAATCGATTTCAAAAAACGGGTGGTGCTGATTTCACTCGAACCGTATGCTTTTTGGAATAATGCAGGATATACGGAACTGTTGCGTAATTTCTGTATAACATTTTCTACGGTTTCATCCATTTCTACATGACTGGTGATAGGTGCTAGCGCTTGCAAGTCTAAGTCACCAATACCGCCATCCCACATGAAAGAAGTACTCCAGGCGAGGTTCATAATTGGTGGACTGTTACGAGTACCCAACAAATCGTTGATGCCATGGCTTACACTATGCCCGTGGTGTGTGAATGCAGCTGTTGGAATATGGCAACTGCCGCAACTGATGGTATTGTTTGAAGAAAGCATACGTTCATAAAACAATTTTCTTCCCAATTCAAACCCATCCTTGGTGATGGGATTGGAAGACATACGGTATGAGGGTTCCGGAAATGTAGCAGGTTTTTCGAAAGCTCTGAACGGCATTATCATTTCCTCCTTGCTACAGGCAATCAAGCCTGTAACAAAGAGAAGAATGAAAAACCAAAAGAATTTATTCATGCTATTAGTTTTCAGTATGATCATGTGTAAACAATCTCACATAATTGTTGGCGATAGTTGCACTGTAAGCGTCGAACATAACCATCGGGTGGGTGGCGATGCTTACGGTTGAAGGGCCATCAAAAACTTTTAACAAATCTGCAAAGAGATGTATGTTTGTGAGTTTACCGGATTTTACTTTTGGTGTTCCTCTTGCTGTCAGGTCTAGTGAGATTTTTTTGATGTTGTTTAAAGTAGCACTACTATATCCTCCAAAACCACCGATATGATAGAGATAATCCCCCATCGCGGATACAGGCGATGTTCCTTCATACTTGAAGAAGATATATCCGCTGTTCCACCCCCAATACATATCGCCTCCATCCAAGGTAGGGTCGAGTACACCTGTGCGCATGCTGATGTCCATTGTACTTCTAATACTATCCACCCCAAGAGTGAAACTTACACTCTTATATTCACCTTCAGGTAAATCAAATTCAGCTTCATGGGTGCTTGCATCTGCTTCGTTGATGAGAAAATAACTCTCATCCTGTGGAACTGTATAAATCGTACCGTCCAGCCTTGTGAAACTGAAATTGCTAACATAATATTTTAGCTTGGTAACCTTGAAAGATTCTCCTGAGGCGTTAGTATAGTTGCCGGTAACTAATTGCAAATCAGTTGTGCCAACCACATTGTCGAATTCAACAGATAATGGGCCTTTTACATTGGTGTTGTAGTCGGGTACATCTTCTTTTTTACATGAACTTAGCACGAGAGAAAAAAGTATGGAAGAAAATATTAAACGTTTCATTTTAGATTTTTTTTATTGAAATAAATTTTTGAAAAATAAGAACAGCCATTCATGATTGAGAGATAATATTGCTACACCGATTACCGTCAGAATAACTGTAATTCCAGTGCGCGCACGCCTTATCATGGCAAGCTCATCTAAGCTTTTATTAGATGCCATAATCATTTTATTAAGAAAAATTAGCAATTCCTGAAGATGCTTCAGGTTGAACAGAGGGATAAAAAATCAGGCATAAGAACCCGGAGGATGGAAAAAATCAGAAGATACATCTATAGGGCTAGAGCCAATAAATAATGGGTATGAAACAAAACTTAAAACTTCAGGATGTGAAATTTCTACAAAGTAGGATTCCGAGCACAAAACTTCTGTTTTATATGAAGATTTATTTTCTTCATTCGGTTGCTGCTTTTTTTCTTCTTCCTGAATCTTTTTCTTCATTTGGCATTTACCATTGCATTGCATCTTTGGTTTTGCCTTATTGACACAACGTTTTGCATAGGAGGAAGTATTGGTAAAATAATCAAATACAATAAAAGGCTTACTGAACGATTGTACAACAAACGAAAAGATGAAGATTATTGCAAATATTTGCCGAAACATTTTGCAAAAGTAAGCACTAAGTTTAGAAAATGTATTTTTTGTAAAAATTTCCATACTGATTATTAATACTGATTAAGTATCTTGTTGACATGCAGGTAAAAACAAAGCTCAGCCTTTTTGATTTCACCATGATCATGGTAAGTTTTGTAATTGGCATGGGTATTTTTCGTACACCCGTGAATGTTGCTGCTGCTGCGCCCAACCCTGCCGTTTTTTTCGGGGCATGGCTTGCCGGTGGATTGATTGCCATTTGTGGCGCTTTAACTTATGCTGAAATCGGAAGCCGTTTCCCGGTCACCGGCGGATATTACAAAATATTCTCCTATGCTTATCACCCTTCCATCGCTTTTGGAGTTAACTGCATCATTCTTATTTCAAATGCAGCGTCGCTGGCAGGAGTATCGCTAATAGGAGCAGAATACATCATACGTCTGTTTCAGCCTTCAACAGGCCATGCAGAAAACATTCAAATCGCGATAGCCTTCGGGTCGATAGTCTTGTTCTATGGCATCAATTTACTTGGTTTGAAAATGAGTGCCAAAACCCAAAACGTACTCACCATCATCAAAATCAGTATGATTGTACTGTTGATTGCGCCTCTTTTTTTTGCAGCTCCACCAACAATAACCATTGCACAAACTACCCATCATCCAGAAATCATCGAATACCTGAAAGCATTTGGAATCGGTTTGGTAGCCGTTTCTTTCACCTATGGGGGCTATCAGCAATCGATCAACTTTGGAGAAGAAGTGGCAAATCCTTCAAAGAATATTCCAAGAGCCATCAGCATCGGCATCTTCATCATCGTTGTGCTTTACCTGAGTATCAACTATGCCTATTACCGGGTGATCGGATTCGATCAGCTTAAATCGGCAACCGGTATTGCCGCGCTGATGGCAGAACATATTTTTGGAACTGCGGCAGGCAACATCCTTTCCGTTTTCCTTTTCCTATCGGTGCTGGCCTATGTGAATGTTTTGCTGATGAGCAATCCAAGAGTGATGCAAGCCATGAGTGAAGAAAAAATGCTTCCGGCTGCATTTGCAAAAAGGACTAAAAAAAATGCAGTGCTTTTTACCTCACTTAGTGTATTTGCTTCCCTTTGTGCACTCATCATCTTCTGGGCAAAAACATTTGATGAAATATTAAGCTTCACCATTTTTCTGGATTGCTTTGGTATGGTATTATCAGCAGCCACTATTTTCAAATTACGCAAAAGAACCAGCCACCTGAACGGCTCAGGAATTTATCAGATGAAATGGTTTCCGGTTATGCCGGTAATTTTTATAACTGCCTACCTCTTCATCGCAATAAGCATATTCATCGAAAAGCCTTCCACCGGCTTTTGGGGTATTGGAATCCTCGCTGCATTTATAGGCATCTATTTTATCATCAACCGTGTTAAATCAATCTGATGGATCAGAGTTTTATCATCAATCAATATGCTGAAGACCGCGAAAACTACTTCAATGCCATTGCGCCTCCCCTGGTTCAAACCAGCAATTTTGCTTTTCCTACGGTGGATGCCATGCGAACCGCTTTTGAAAATGAGTATGGCGGATATCTTTATAGCCGTGGCCTGAACCCCACCGTTGAAATCCTCCGTAAAAAACTTGCCGCTTTAGACGGTTCCGAAGACTGCCTGCTATTCAATAGTGGCGCAGCGGCTATTTTTGCAGCAGTAATTTCTCAGGTTAAGAATGGCGATCATATCGTATCGGTAGCCAACCCTTACTCATGGGCACAAAACTTGTTCAATGAAATCCTACCCAGATTTGGCATTTCAACCACTTATGTAGATGGTAAGGATATTGAAAATTTTGAACGGGCCATTCTGCCAAATACCCGTCTGATTTATCTGGAAAGTCCGAACAGTTGGGATTTTGAATTGCAAGACTTAAAAGCAGTTGCAGAACTGGCTGTGGCTGAGGGCATTGTCACGATTTGCGATAACAGTTATTGTTCGCCAATTTATCAGCAACCTGCGGCACTGGGGATACAACTTGTGCTGCAATCGGCAACTAAATATATCAGCGGACATAGTGATACGTTAGGAGGCGTATTGAGTGGATCGAAATCGATTCTGGAAAAAATTTTCAACCACGAATACCTGAGTATCGGCAGCGGCATCCAGCCTTTCAATGCCTGGCTATTGTTGCGTGGTCTGCGCACCCTTCCCATGCGCCTCAAACAAATTTCAACCAGCGCAGCAACCATTATCGAATATCTTGAAACCGAACCCCTTGTAGAAAAAGTGATTTATCCATTTCATAAGCACTTTCCTCAATACCAACTGGCTAAAAAACAAATGCAAGGCGCGGGTGGACTGTTCAGTTTTGTGTTGCGATGTGAAAAGTTGCATGAGATCGAAAAATTTTGTGAGCAATTCAGGCATGTGCTGATGGCCGTAAGTTGGGGAGGCCACGAATCGCTTATAATACCGGGATGCGCCGGCATCCAAAAAGCTGATTTTGACCCCAACAACCAGAAACACCGGATGTGCAGGTTCTATACCGGGCTGGAAGATGCGGCTTATCTGATTGAAGACTTCAAACAGGCTTTTGCTTCTATAGATAGATAAACGGGTAGAAAAGGGCTTAAACTCCATCAGTCACAAAAAAATGAAAAGGATTTGCCATTTATATAATTGATTGGCTGATGTACTCTTGGAATCGATTAAATTTGCGCCATGCGCCAAAGTATTTTATTAACCATCCTGCTTATGGGCCTTTTTAAGGTTGAAGCCCAGGAAAAATGGAACCTTAAAAATTGTGTAGAATATGCTATGGCGAACAATATTAGCGTACGTCAGGGCTCGGTACTGGCAAAGCAAGCCGACCTTACGTTGAATCAAACCAAACTATCACGCTGGCCAAGTTTATTTCTCAATAACTCCAATTCATTCAATAGCGGCCTTAGCCAGGATCCCACCACCTTCAACCGGGTAACGGAAAACTATTTCGCTTCTGGGTTCCAATTGCAATCGAGTGCGGATATCTTCAACTTTTTCAGTAAACGCAACACTATTGCTGCCAATGAGTGGGATGTACTGGCAGCGAAAGCTAACGTGGATAAGACCAAAAACGATCTCGCCTTATCTACCGCCAACGCCTACCTGCAGGCATTACTGGCCAAAGAGCAGCAAAACATCGCTTCGGTGCAGTTGCAACAAACCACAGCCCAATTGAACAATACCCGGAAACTGGTAGATGCCGGCAACTTACCTGAACTCAATGCCACCCAACTGGAAGCCCAGCAGGCATCGGATAGCGGAAATTATATCAACGCAAGAGGAAACTATGTTCAGGCACTCCTTTCTTTGAAATCGCTCATGAACATAGATGCAGGAAAAGACTTTGATATTGAAAACCCTTCGATAACATCCATTCCAATTGACCCCATCGCCGATCTGCAACCAGAACTGGTGTATCAGGAAGCTCTGAAGAACCAGCCCCTGCAGCGCAGCAATGATTATAAATTGAAAGCCGCAGAAAAATACAAGGCTGCTGCCAAGGCAAGCATGTACCCCACCATTTCAGCGTTTGGAAACCTCAACACCAATTACCTCACTTTTATCAACAAGCCGATTTATGAGTCATTGCTGCAAGGTTATGTGCCCACATCTCTGGTAACAGATGTGAATGGAAGTTTATATGATGTAAAAAGCCCAATTTTCACTAACGGCAACCGTATAGGCTACCAGAAATATCCGGGCTTCAGCTCTCAGCTCTCTGATAACTTTGGTAAAAGCTTTGGCATCGCCATTAGCGTGCCTATCTTCAATGGCTATACGCTGCGCACCCAATACGAAAAAAGCAAACTCAATATCGAATCGGCCCAATTACAACAGGAACTGGATAATATGAACCTGAAGCAGGATATTTTCCAGGCTTATAATGCCGCCCTGATTGCTTTGGAAAAATTCAATGCCGGAAAAAAATCGGTTGAGGCAAATGAAAAAGCGTTACTGTTTGCAACCAAACGATACGACATCGGTTCGCTCAGTACGCTCGAACTTATCACTACGCAAAACAACCTGCTCCGCGCAAAACTCGAATACAGCATCAACCAATACGATTATGTATTCAAGATGAAAGTGCTGGAATTTTATAAGGGAGCCGGTCTAAAATTATAACAGGTAAATATGAAACAGAATCCGTTTCAGTGAGAACAATTTTGAATAGCATGCGCAAAGGAAATTTTCCTGAAAAGCCCATTAATAAAACGTATTATGAACAAGACTACAAAATGGATTTTGATTTTAACACTGGTATTACTGGCTACTTTATTCGGTCTTTCTAAAGCCGGTGTATTCGGCAAAGATGAAGGCACGAAAGTTACTTCAGAAAAAGTGCAAAAACGTACCATCATCGAAATGGTGAATGCCAGTGGAAAAGTTTATCCTGAAATAGAAGTGAAGATCAGTCCGGATATCAGCGGAGAAATCACCGAACTCACCGTGCAGGAAGGCGATACGGTAAGGAAAGGGCAGTTACTGGCAAGGATCTATGCCGATATCTACAGCATCCAGCGCGACCAGGCTGCATTTGGTGTGAACCAGAGCCGTGCCCAGGTAGCTAACTCACAGGCATCATTAGACGCTTTACAGGCACAACTCGAACAGGCAGAACGCACATTCGACATGCAGAAGAAACTCTTCGATGAAAAAGTGATCAGCAGGAATGAATTCAATACGGCAGATGCTGCACTCAAAACAGCAAAAGCAAATTACAACGCAGCAAAGCAAAACATCAGAGGCGGAGAAGCTTCTGTTCAAACGGCGCAAGCCAATCTCAGCAAAGCGGCAAAAGATCTGGGCAGGACTTCAATCGTAGCCCCAATGGATGGTGTGGTAAGTTTACTGAATGTGAAAAAAGGCGAAAAAGTGGCCGGTAATAGTTTTAATGTTGGTACTGAAATTCTTCGCATCGCTGATATGAATTCCATTGAAGTAAGAGTGGATGTAGGCGAGAACGATATTCCAAAAGTGAAATTAGGCGACAGCGCCCTGATTGAAATTGATGCTTATAGCGACCGGAAATTCAAAGGCACCGTAACACAGATTGCCAGCAGTAATAACGGAGCAGCCGGCCAGAGCACGCTTACCAGCACCACTTCTTCAGATGTTACCCAATACAAAGTATATATTCGACTCTTACCCGAAAGTTATGCCGATTTGCTGGGCAAAGGAAGTTTCCCATTCAGGCCGGGTATGAGTGCTAACGCAGATATCCAAACCAAAACAGTTACCAATGTGCTGAGTGTGCCCATCAATGCCGTTACTACCCGGGAGAAAGCAGAAGCCATAATGAAAGAAAAGCAAAAGGAGAAAGATGTTGAAGCTCCCGCACCATCTGTAGACGATCTGGAAGTGGTGGTGTTTGTACTGGGCACAGATGCCAAAGTGAAAAAAGTGGTGGTGAAAACAGGTATTCAGGATATCAACTATATCGAAATCACTGGCGGTATCAAAGAAGGCGAAGAAATCATCACTGGACCTTATGATGTAGTAAATAAGTCACTTAAAGAAAACGACCAGGTAAAAGTGGTAGATAAGAAAGCCTTGTTCGATAAGAAATAAACTAAAAGTTTAGCTGTTTCCATTTAATGATTTCATCCTGTGCCCTGCAAAAAAATTCTTCTGCTTACCTTCCTGATGCTGGCTGCAATGTTTGTAAATGCTCAGCAATTGCAAATAAGGGTAAAGGATGACAAAGGATTGTATCTATCCGGTGCAACGGTAAGTGTTTATCAACTGCCCGATTCCCTGCAACCGGTTAAGAAAATTTGTGATTCCATCGTAATCTTCGAAGTGAATTTGGGTGCTTCGTACAGGATTGAAGTTACGGCAACAGGAAAAGATCCTTTCCAAACCACCATCCAAATCGGCAAAACAACAGAAACCTTAACAGCCATTCTTCGCACGAAAGCTGGAGACCTAAGTGCCGTGACAGTTGTTTCGTCGCGGAAAGCGCTTTTCACACAGGAAGACGATAAGACCATTATCGATGCCACTGTTCTTGCCAATAGCAGCAGCAATGCCTATGAAGTGCTGGAAAAAACACCCGGGGCGATTGTTGATCAGGATGGAAATGTTTATCTCAGCAGTACCACACCTGCCACCATCTATATCAATGGAAGAGAGATGAAACTCAGCAGTGCCGATTTAGCTGCCTTGCTGAAAAGTTTACCTGCAAACAGTGTAAGCAAAGTTGAAATATTAAGAAGTCCATCGGCAAAATTCGATGCGGCAACCAGTGGTGGAATATTGAATATCGTTTTAAAGAAAGGTGTTAAACTGGGTAGTAGCGGCAGCGCCAACATCGCCTGGTTTCAGGGGGTGTATGCAACCGGAACAGCAGGTTTCAATCTCAACAGAAGTATCGGCAAACTGAACAGTTATTTCAGCTACCAGTATACTGCCCGTAATAATTTTGAAAAACTGGAAACGGTCAGGAAAATCCTTCGCGACAGCAGCGATATCGTTCAATCGTCGTATACCACCTACCCTACCCAAACCCACAACAGTACCGGAGGGGTAGATTACAGCTTAAACGAAAAATGGACATTAGGTTATGATTACAGATTAACGGTAACCAATAACCGAAGTATAGCTTATAATAAGATTGATGTTTTTAAAGAACCAACCGGGTTTCCGCTTGCCGATAATTCGTCGGATGTGAATAATAAGAACAGGTCTATCTACTGGGGAAATACCATCTCTGCGAAATACAAGATTGATTCCAGCGGGAGCGAATGGAGCAATGTTTTCGAATACAATTATTACCGTTACCGCAACAGTCAGGATTATTACAATCAGTTCTACAACCCGCCAAGGCCTTATATCTCAGGGGATGGGGAAAATGACAATAGGAAAAACATGTGGGTATTGCAAACGGATCTTGTTAAAAAACTTCCCAAGCAATTTACCCTTGAAGCAGGTGGAAAACTAAGTATCAGCAATAGCCGGAACAGTGCGGAATATTTTATCGATACGGGTAATAATGTCCGCCGGCCGGATCCTTTCCAAACCAATACGTTCAAATACCGGGAAAGCATAGGGGCAGTTTACCTGCAAGTGGCGCGTACTTTTTTTGGATTTACCTTTAAGCCCGGACTCAGGCTCGAAACAACAGATATTGAAGGCCGTCAGTTGGTACCGGGAGATACCGTTTTCCGAATCAAACGTACCGATCTGTTCCCTTACATTTATCTCAAGCATAAATTATTCAAGATGTTTGGCACGTCGCTTATCGGTAATGCCATTTACAGGAGAAGCATCCGCAGGCCCTATTATGAAACCTTGAATCCATATCCTAAATTCATCGACCCTTTCTTGTTTGAAGTGGGGAACCCTTCACTCAAGCCGCAATTCACCACCAATTATGAATTCAATGTAACCTTCGATAATTTCCCTGTGGTTGCTGTAGGTATCAATCAGACCAAAGATATTTTCAGCAGCGTAACCTATCAGGATGACAATACCAA
>Ga0164293_10002437_pt1 | contig 15767 bp, 13 predicted proteins | sample GEODES118metaG_FD_111487 | JGI IMG/M metagenome (GOLD analysis project Ga0164293, IMG submission 111487) | Eutrophic lake water microbial communities from Lake Mendota, Wisconsin, USA - GEODES118 metaG | ecosystem: Environmental > Aquatic > Freshwater > Lake | place: USA: Lake Mendota...
GTCATGCAGAAAACGTCATAGTTGTTTGCACTCTCCGGACCGGCACGCTTCTACGATCGGGGGTCAGCCGACGAGCCCGCGCCCGCCGTGACCAGTTTTCTGACCGCCGATCGGCTGGCACAGGCGGGTGAGCAGGCCAACCACGACACCCGCCGGCTGCGGCTGTTCAGCGGCACCTCCAACCCCGACCTGTCGCGCGAGATCGGTGCCTACCTGGGCGTGCCGGATGGCCCCCGGGTGATCAAGCGCTTCGCCGACGGCGAGACCTACATCCAGATCCAGGAATCAATCCGCGGCTGCGACGTGTTCCTGGTGCAGCCCACCTGCGCACCAGTGAACGATCACCTGATGGAGCTGCTGATCATGGTGGACGCCTGCAAGCGGGCCTCCGCCCGCCAGGTGACTGCCGTGATCCCGTACTACGGCTACGCCCGCGCCGATCGCAAGACCGCCGGCCGCGAGTCGATCACCGCCAAGCTGGTGGCCAACCTGCTCACCATGAGCGGCGTAGACCGGGTGCTGGCGATGGACCTGCACTCCTCCCAGATCCAGGGCTACTTCGACATCCCGTGCGATCACATCTACGGCTCGCCGGTGCTGGTCGACTACATCGGCACGCGCGACCTGGGCGAGGTGGTGGTGGTGTCGCCGGACGTGGGCGGCGTGGCGCGGGCCCGGGCCTTCGCCAAACAGATGAACGACGCCCCTCTGGCGATCATCGACAAGCGCCGCTCGGCCCACAACGTGGCCGAGAGCCTCACGGTGATCGGCGATGTGGCCGGCAAAACGGCCGTGCTGATCGACGACATGATCGACACCGGCGGCACCATCTGCCAGGGCGCCAAGTTGTTGCGCCGCAGTGGCGCCGCCCGCGTGCTCTGCTGCGCCACCCATGCTGTGTTCTCGCCCCCGGCGATGGAGCGCCTGTCGGAGCCGGGATTGTTCGAGGAGGTGGTGGTCACCAACTCGATCCCGATTCCCCAGGAGCGCCACTTCCCCCAGCTGCGCGTGCTCTCGGTGGCCAACATGCTGGGCGAGGCCATCTGGCGCATCCACGAGGAGAGCTCGGTGAGCTCGATGTTCCGCTGAGCGCCCCGCAGCTGAACCGGTCTCCGGATCCGGCAGAGATCCCGATCTCCAGGGTTCGCCTGCGTCGCTTCGCCCGGCTCAAGGCGCTGTTGCCGGTGAGCGTCAATCTGGCGCTGGCCGCCCTGCTCGGGGCCGCGCCGCTGGCGGCGCCGTCAGGCGTTCAGGCCCAGCCGCCGCGTCGCGTCGGCGTGTGGCTCACCAACAGCCCCAGCCCCCTCTACTACGACCCGGCTCGGATCGAGCGGGCCGTGGCGGAACTGGCGGCGGCTGGCTTCAACACCCTTTACCCCAACGTGTGGAGCCGCGGCACCACCTTCCACCGCAGCCGCTGGGCACCGATGGAGCCCGCGCTGGTGAAGGCCAACCCCAACCTCGATCCGATCTGCCGCTTCACCCAGGCGGCCCATCGCCGCGGCCTGGAGGTGATCCCCTGGTTTGAGTACGGTCTGATGGAGCCCGCCGACGCGGAGGTGGTGCGCCAGCAGCCGGAGTGGGTGCTCCAGAAGCGCGACGGCAGCACCGGCTACGCGATGCATGGCCGCACGATGGTGTGGCTCAACCCGGCCCACCCGGGGGTGCGCCAGCGCTTCATCGGCTTGATCGGCGAGATCGTGCAGCGCTGCGGCGTGGATGGCATCCAGCTCGACGACCACTTCGCCTGGCCGGTGGAGCTGGGCTACGACCCCTACACCCGCGCGCTCTACCGGCAGGCCACGGGCCGTGAACCGCCCGACGACCCCAACGACCGCTTCTGGATGCGCTGGCGCCGCCAGCAGCTCACCAACCTGCTGCGCGAGCTGAGGGCGTCGTTGCGCCAGCTCGACGCCCAGGCGGCAGCGAAAGCCAGCAGCCAGGCCAAGGGCAAAGCCAAGGCCATCAGCCCAGCTCACCCCACCCTGATCAGCCTCTCGCCCGGGCCCTTCCGCTTCGCCTACAACCACTGGCTGCAGGACTGGGAGCTGTGGGCGGTGGGCGGTTTGATCGACGACCTGATCGTGCAGAACTACGCCTACTCGGTGGAGGGATTCGCCAAGGACCTCAACCAGCCGGCCCTGGTGAAGGCCCGCGGCTGGGGGATGCCGGTGGAGATCGGCATCCTGGCGGGCTTCGGCGGTCGCACGCCGACCATGGCCACGCTCAACGAAAAGGTGCGACTGGCCACGGCCCGCGGCCATGGGGTGATCTACTTCTACTGGGAGGGGTTGTGGGGCCTGCACGCCGGCGCCGAGGGGGCCGGCGCCCGCCAGAGTGCCTTCCGCCAGCTGCACCAGAGCCTAGGCCGGGCGGCGGGGCCGCCGCCACCGCCAGCCCTGCCCTAGCCAGCTCTGCCCTAGCGGCCCCCTCGAGGCTCCGCCTCAGGCCGCCCCGAGACACAGCCCCACCACCTCGCGGGTGTTGGCCGAGAGCTCGGCGCTGGCCAGCTGCTCGAGGGCGGCGTGCATGGCAGCGGAGCGTTCGGGGCCGTAGCTACGCCAGCGGCTGAACACCTTGGCCAGGCGCGAGGCGGTGATCGGATTGCGCCGATCCACTGCCGCGATCTGCTCGGCCATGAACCGATAGCCCGAGCCATCGGCGGCGTGGAACACCGGCGGGTTGCCCGCCAGCCCGCCCAGCACCGCCCGCACCGAGTTGGGCGCCATCGGGTCGTAGCGGGGGTGCTCCAGCAGCCGGGCCACCCGCTCCAGCCCATCGGCCAGCGGTGCGGCGGCCTCCATGGCAAACCAGGCGTCGAGGATCACCGGCCTGTGCTGCCAGCGCTGGTAAAACGCCTCCATGGCCGCCTCGCGCTCCGGGATCGCCAGGGGCTGCAGGGCCCGCAGGCCGGCGCGGGCCAGGGTCATCGAAGGGCCGGCCACCGCCTCCCGTGCCGCCTCAATCACGGCCGGATCGCCGGCGGCCGCCCGCCAGCTCCAGATCACGGCGGTGAGCCTGCGGGCGCCATCGCCATCGGGCCAGGCCAGGGGCCAGCCATCGCGGCAGCGCTCCAGGGCCGCCGCCAGGGGGGCCGCCAGGGCCGTACCGAACCGTCGCTGCAACGCCAGCTGGGCCGCGAACAGGGCTGGCGGATCGGGCTCCTGGCCCGCAGCCACCGCCGCGTCTTCCAGTTCGGCCAGCCCCGGCAGGGCCAGCAGGGCACTGCGGCTGGCATCGGAGAGGGAGGGATCAACCAGGATCCGGCCCAGGGCATCCACGAGCTCGTCGTCGAGCAGGCCATCGGTGAGGCCGGCCGGCAGGCTGTCGATGTCTGGGGCCTGGCTGCCCCCACCGCACGCCCGGGCCAGCAGGGCCTGGCGCCAGAGCTCCTGGCCCGCATCCCAGCGCGCAAAGGGATCGCGATCGGCGGCCAGCAGATGCACCAGCTCGGCGGTGGGCCGGCCGAGCTCCAGCTTCACCGGCGCCGAGAAATGCCTGAGCAGCGACAGGGCCGGCGGATGGTGCTGGCGGGGCAGGCCCACCAGCCGCAGGTGCTGCTCGGCCTGATCCACCACCAGGAGGCGGGTGCCGCTGGGATCGCCGCCAGCCGGATCGGGCTCCCCCTCCAGCTGCACGGGCAGCGCCTCGCCCGCCTGGTCGATCAGGCCCAGGGCCAGGGGAATCACCAGCGGCTGCTTGTCGCTCTGGCCCGGAGTCGGGGGGGTGTGCTGGCGCAGCTGCAGCTCCAGCACCCCGGCCTGGCCGTCCCAGTGGCGCTGCACGTGCAGCACAGGCGTGCCGGCCTGGTGATACCAGCGGCGGAACTGGGCGAAATCAAAGCGGGGTCGGCGGGGATCGGCAGCCCAGGCCTCGGCGGCGGCATCGTCCATCGCCTGCACGAAGTCAGCGCAGGTGGCGGCTGAGCCATCGTGGCGGCTCACATAGAGGGCCATACCCCGCATGAACACCTCCTCCCCGAGCAGGGTATGGAGCATGCGGATCACTTCGGATCCCTTTTCGTAGATCGTGGTGGTGTAGAAGTTGTCGATTGCCAGATAGGAGTCTGGCTGCACCGGGTGGGCGGTGGGTCCGGCGTCTTCGCGAAACTGGGTATTACGCAGCAGGGCCACGTTCTCGATGCGATTGAGCGCGGCACCGTGCAGATCCTCCGTGAAGCCCTGGTCGCGGAACACGGTGAGTCCCTCCTTCAGCGACAGCTGGAACCAGTCGCGGCAGGTGATGCGGTTGCCGGTCCAGTTATGGAAATACTCGTGGGCGATCACACTCTCGATCCGCTCAAGCTCACCATCGGTGGCGGTTTCAGCGTCAGCGAGCACCAGCTTGGAGTTGAAGATATTGAGACTTTTGTTTTCCATGGCGCCCATGTTGAAATGGCGCACCGCCACGATGTTGTATTCATCGAGGTCATATTCCAGGCCATAGCGCTGCTCATCCCAGGCCATCGCCCGCTGCAGCGAGGCCATGGCGTGGGCGGTGTAGGGCGCGTCGCCTGGCTCCACATGCAGCCGCAGGGCCACCTGCCGGCCGCTGGCGGTGGTGAAGCTGCCGCGCACCTCCTCAAGTTGGCCCGCCACAAGGGCAAACAGATAGGAGGGCTTGGGGAAGGGGTCGTCCCACACGGCGTAGTGGCGCTCGGCACCGGTGGCCGGATCCGCGGGCAGGGCACCGGCCTCGATGCAGTTGCCGTTGCTGAGCAGCACCGGACAGCTGGCGCGGTCGGCCTCGATCCGCACCCGGAAGCGGCTGAGCAGGTCGGGCCGGTCGGGATGGAAGGTGATGCGGCGAAATCCCTCCGCCTCGCACTGGGTGGTGAACAGGCCGCCACTCACGTAGAGACCTTCCAGGGTGGTGTTGGTTTCGGGGTGCATGCGCACCCGGCTCTCCAGCACGAACGGCCGCTGGGGCGGGGCAGGGATCACCAGCCGCTCCGGCTCCTGCACAAAGGCCGGCGGGGCCAGGGGCTGGCCGTCGAGGCGCAGCTCCAACAGCTCCAGATCCACCCCCTGCAGCACCAGGGACCCGGGCTCAGCCACTGGGTTGGGGGCACACTCCAACCGCGCGTGCACCTCCGAACCGGAGGCCCCCAGCTGGAAGCAGAGCTCAATGCGGCTGATCACCCAGGGCGCCGGCCGGTAGTCGGCGAGGCGCACGGCGGACTGGACCTCAGCGGCCGCGGAGGGAGGGGCCATGGGCAGGGGCACTTGCTGTGCGGATCCTGGCCCAACCGGCCGGCGACCGTGGTGCCGGGCGTGCCCGGCACCAGCTCAGGGCTTGGCGGCAGGAGTCGGGGCCGCAGGCGCCTTGCCCGCGGGCTGGGCAGGCGTCTTGCCGCCAGGCTGGGCCTTCAGGGCGTCTTGCACCCGCTTCACCACATCGGCCGGCACCTGCTGGGGGCACACCTCCACCGCACCGATCACCGCCGAGTTGATCGAGCCCTGGCGGAGCTCCTCCAGGCTGAGCGGCTGGGCGCGCACCTGCTGGATCGCACCACCGTGCTGGCCCTGGATCACCTGGGTGATGGTTTCCCCGGCGATGCCCACGGCCTTGTCGAAATCGATCCCGGCGGCCCGGGCCAGGCACACGTTCACCGCCGCGATGCGGGTGTAGAGGTTCATCTCCGCCTCGGTGGCCGGAGCGGCATGGGCCGGCTGGGCCACCAGCAACAGGGGCAGAAGCAGCGGCAGCAGAACCAGCGACAGACGGGTCAAGAGCAAAGCGCGATCAATGCCCATGCTGATGCATCTGCACCTGTGAGCCATCAGCTGAGGGCTGCCCCCGCCTCTTCCACACGGATCTCGTGATGGGTTTCCGCCAACTCCAGCACCCCGTCCTTCCAGGAATAGATCGAGCGGGCCCGGTAGCGGTCCTGGTCCACGAGGCGGATGTGCTCGAGGATGTCCCACTCCTGGTAGTGGGATTCAAAGATCAGTTCGTGCTCATCCACCTGGCGAATCTGGCTCTTGGTGGGACTGCCGCAGAGATAGCCCCTGCTGCGACGCAACTGGTGGCCGCAGAGGTAAGCCTCCATCGTGCCGGTGGGCACGTAGCGAGGCTTCTTTTCAAAAAAGGCATGGTCGTTTTCCGGCCACCAGGTGAAGCGGTAAGCCGCATCGCCCTCCACGGGCTCGGCGAAGGTCTCCACCCGCAGCATCATGTCGACGCGCAGGGCCTCGCCATCGGCGAAGAAATACAACCGCTGCGAGCGCCACAGCCCCAGATTGCGGGTGAACCAGCGGCGCAGGCTGGAGTCGAGCTGGATGCGGCTGGGCACCAGGCGGTGCAGGGAGGCCCCCGGCGCTGACTCGGCCGCCGCCCTGGCCAGCGGCCAATGTTCCGGTGCGGCCATGTCGGCATCCCCCGGGGCTGTCGAGCCCACAACTGCGACAGGTCCGTCATAGCCACAACCAGCCATTTCGGCCCGAAGTCCATAAGGTGAGCCCGTGACAGCTCCCCCTGCACCTCCCACGGCCTTGGATCCGGCCCGCCAGCCCCTGCGGCTGTTGCTGGTGGCAGGGCGCCATCACCTGGCGAGCGCCGACCTGCGCAACCTGATGCAGTTCCTCAACACCGAGGACAGCGGCTTCGAGGTGAGCCTCGACGTGGCCGATCCGGCGCGCCAGCCCGAACTGCTGGAGCTGCACCGGCTGGTGGCCACCCCGGCGCTGGTGAAGCTCGAACCGCTGCCCAAGCAGGTGATCGCCGGCAGCGCCATCAGCCAGAAGCTGCGGGGCTGGCTGCCCCGCTGGCAGCAGATGGAGGTGGTGACCAGCCTGGGCATGAGCCTGCGGCCGGCTGAGAGCGACGGCAGCCGCACCCAGCGGGAGCTGCAGCTGGAAGACCAGCTGCTGGTGCTGCGCCAGGAGAACGAGACCCTGATCGAGCGGCTCGGGGTGCAGGAGCGGCTGCTGCGGATGGTGGCCCACGAACTGCGCACACCGCTCACCGCCGCCAAGCTGGCGCTGCAGAGCCACGAGCTGGGCCAGATCAATGCGCCGCGCTTCCAGGACGTGCTCAGGCGCCGGCTCGACGACATCCAGGAGCTCTCCAAGGACCTGCTGGAGGTGGGCACCACCCGCTGGGAGGCGCTGTTCAACCCCCAGCGCCTGGCCCTCGGCAAGGTGGCCGCCGAAGCGATCCTGGAGCTGGAGAAGCTGTGGATCGGGCGCCAGCTGGAACTGATCACCGACATCCCCGCCGACCTGCCGGATGTGTTCGCCGATCAGCGGCGGATGCGCCAGGTGTTTCTCAACCTGCTGGAGAACGCCCTCAAGTTCACGCCCAACGGGGGCCGGGTGGGTCTCACCCTGCTGCACCGCACCAGCCAGTGGGTGCAGGTGAGCGTGTGCGACAGCGGCCCAGGCATTCCCAGTGCGGAGCAACAGCGGATCTTTCAAGACCGGGTGCGCCTGCCCCAGACCTCCGCCAGCACCTCCGGCTACGGCGTGGGGCTGTCGGTGTGCCGTCGCATCGCCGAAGTGCACGGGGGGCGCATCTGGGTGGTGTCGGAACCGGGAGAGGGTGCCTGCTTCCACTTCACCGTGCCGGTCTGGAGCGGCCAGAGCCAGCCCACCGATCCGTCGAGCCTGACCCGTCCAGCTTGACGAAGGGACACCCCGCCCCGTAGCTTCCACACATCAGCGCAACGGCCGAAACGCCAGTGCTGCTGTGGCCTCGCCCCCATCGTCTAGAGGCCTAGGACACCTCCCTTTCACGGAGGCGACAGGGGTTCGAATCCCCTTGGGGGTATACAAATCAGCTCTGAGTGTCAGCACATTCAGAGCTCATTGGATCCATCTTCCAAACCGGGTTCAGGCCCTACTTCGTTCCGTTCAGACTTCGAGAGCCGGCTTACGGCTGAATCAGCAGCCCCGCCCGCCTCTGGGCCTCCTGTTGCACGCCCCGGAGGTTGTTGGCCAGGTCGTCGCGCAAGCGCTGCTCGATCAGGCCGATCGGCATGCCCGGCCTGCCCTGCACGGTGAGGTCGTAGAGCAGGCTGCTGGCCTCGGCACTTCCGGCGATCCGCCAGGCCCCCTCGAAGCGACGAAAATCACCCCGCACCATCTGGAAGCGCAGCTCCCCGGCGGCGTGATCCTCCTCCAGCTCCAGCTCCACCCGGGCACTGAAGCGCAAGCCGCAGAACTGCTGGCAACCCACCTGCTCCAGACCCACCCGGTTGCCGCGGCGCCACAGCTGCCGGGAGCTTTCCAGATTGGGGATGAAGCGGTTGAGATTGGCGTAGTCGGTGAGCACCGCCCACAGCCACTGGGGATCGAGGCCCAGGCGCAGCTGGATCGCCAGGCGGCGGGTGCCCTGGGGCAGCCGCTCCATCTCCTGCTGGATGGTGTCGAGGGCACAGCTGCCGCTCGCGGCGACAGACTGGCCCTGATCAGGGCATGGGCCTGCGTTGGAAATGCTGGCCTGAGGAGTCACGAGCGAGGCGAGAAGCTGCGCCAAAGGCTCCGCCGTGGTGTGCTGGCGCACAAACCTAGCGGGGGAAAGCAGCTGACGCTGCAGCGACCGGGAGATGCGCGTTCTCTATGATCGGCGCGCTTTAACGGGGGCCTCCGTCTCGATGCGTGTTTCCACCGGTCGCTCCGCCCAGTCCGACTCCCGGATGTTCACCGTTGTGGTGGAGGCCATGGGTATCGGCCTGCAACGCCGTGCCGAGCGACGCTTGCTGGTGCCCTTCAGCCAGCTCCAGAGCACCGTGCGCACCATTGCGCTTCAGGGCGGTCGGATCACGGCCGTGACTCCCTGGTCGCCCAGCGACGCTGGCCCGGCCGCCGCTGATGCCGCCACCCCCCAGGCCGAGCCCGCCGCCAAGGTCGAGCCTGCCGCCCAGGCCAAGCCTGCCGCCCCTTCGAAACCTGCCTCCGTGTCCCACGCCGACGTCCCCGTCAACACCTACAAGCCGAAGGATCCCTTCATCGGCACGGTGACTGAGAACTACAGCCTGGTGGGAGAGGGCGCCATCGGCCGGGTGAACCACATCACCTTCGATCTCTCCGCTGGCGAGCCCCAGCTGCGCTACATCGAGGGCCAGAGCATCGGCATCATCCCCGAGGGCACCGACGCCAACGGCAAGCCCCACAAGCTGCGCCTCTACTCGATCGCCAGCACCCGCCACGGCGACAACATGGAGGGCAACACCGTGTCGCTGTGCGTGCGGCAGCTGCAATACGAGAAGGATGGCGAAACCATCAACGGTGTGTGCTCCACCTACCTCTGCGACATCGAGCCGGGCGCAAAGGTGAGGATCACCGGCCCCGTGGGCAAGGAGATGCTCCTGCCCGCCGACGAAGAAGCCAACGTGATCATGCTGGCCACCGGCACCGGCATCGCTCCGATGCGCACCTACCTGCGCCGCATGTTCGAACCGTCCGAGCGCGAGAAGAACGGCTGGCACTTCCGCGGCAAGGCCTGGCTGTTCATGGGGGCTCCCAAGACCCCAAACCTGCTCTACGACGCCGACTTCGAGCACTATCAGAGCGAGTTCCCCGACAACTTCCGCTACACCAAGGCGATCAGCCGCGAGCAGGAGAACGCCAAGGGCGGCCGGATGTACATCCAGGATCGGGTGCTCGAGCACGCCGATGAGATCTTCTCGATGATCGAAAATCCCAAGACCCACGTCTACATGTGCGGTCTCAAGGGCATGGAGCCCGGCATCGACGAGGCGATGACCGCCGCCGCCGCCGCCAAGGGGCTGAACTGGGCCGAACTGCGTCCCCAGCTCAAGAAGGCCGAGCGCTGGCACGTGGAAACCTACTGAGCAGCAACCAGCTGCTTCTGCCGTCAGGCAGCCGAGAAGCCCGCCCCCCCAGGCGGGCTTTTTTTTGGCCATTCCCACACAGAATCATTCACAAACCCTGCCGCAGCGTTGGGCAACGGCGTCTGGACCGTTAGACCTTGGTCAACGACGAGTCAGCCATGGGTGCCGTGCTCACCAACCCCCTGCGGGTCGGCCTGCGGCAGGAACGGGTGATTCCACCCCAGTGTCTGGTGATCTTCGGTGCCAGTGGCGACCTCACCCACCGCAAGCTGATCCCGGCGCTGTTTGAGCTGTTTCGCCAGCGACGCCTGCCCAGTGAATTCGCCGTGGTGGGCTGCGCCCGCCGCCCCTGGACCGACGACGAGTTTCGCAGCCGCATGGCCGAGGCCCTCGCCGATGTGATCGCGGAGCACCGCACGGCCTGGGAGCAGTTCGCAGCGGGGCTCTTCTACGAGCCCGCCGATCTCTCCGACCCGGCCACGATCGTGCGCCTGGGTGAGCGGCTCGACGGCATCGACCGCAACCGCGCCACCCGCGGCAACCGCACCTTCTATCTGTCGGTGTCGCCGGCCTTCTATGGCAGCGGCACCCGGGCCCTGGCGGCCGCGGGCCTGCTGGCCGACAGCGAGCGCAGCCGGGTGGTGATCGAGAAGCCCTTCGGCACCGACTACGCCAGCGCCCAGGAGCTCAACCGGATCGTGCTCAGCTGCGCCAAGGAGAGCCAGATCTTCCGCATCGACCACTACCTGGGCAAGGAAACGGTGCAGAACATCCTGGTGCTGCGCTTCGCCAACACAATCTTCGAGCCGATCTGGAACCGGAACTACATCGCCAACGTGCAGATCACCGCCGCCGAGACGGTGGGGGTGGAAGAGCGGGCCGGCTACTACGAAACCAGTGGGGCCCTGCGCGACATGGTGCAGAACCACCTCACCCAGATCCTGGCGCTCACGGCGATGGAGCCGCCCGGCCGCTTTGATGCCGAGGCGATCCGCAACGAGAAGGCCAAGGTGTTGCAGGCAGCGCGGCTGGCCAACGACCACGAGCCCTGGACCTGCTGCGTGCGCGGCCAATACACCGCCGGCGGCAGCAGCAGCCGGCCGATCGCCGGCTACCGCCAGGAGCCGGGGGTGAATCCCAACAGCACCACCGAGACCTATGTGGCCACCAAGCTGTTCGTGGACAACTGGCGCTGGCAGGGGGTTCCCTTCTACCTGCGCACCGGCAAGCGGCTGCCCAAGCGCCTCTCGGAGGTGGTGCTCACCTTCCGCCAGGCGCCGGTGAGCCTGTTCGACGCCGCCGGTGGCGCCCCCACACCCAACCAGCTGATCCTGCGCATCCAGCCCGACGAAGGCGCCGACATCCGCTTCGAGGTGAAGGCACCGGGCTCGGGCATGCGCAGCCGGCCTGTGGACATGGCCTTCTCCTACGACGAAAGCTTCGGCGAACCGAGCGACGAGGGCTACGTGCGCCTGCTGGCCGACGCCATGCTCGGCGATCCCACCCTGTTTACCCGCAGCGATGAGGTGGAAGCCGCCTGGCGCCTCTACACCCCGTTGCTGGAGCTGATGGAGGAAGCCCCCTGGCAACTGCCGGTGTACTCCTACGAGGCCCGCACCTGGGGGCCGGCCGCCGCCGACAACATGCTGGCTGGCGACGACCTCGTGTGGCGCCGCCCCTAGCCCCGACCAGACCAGACGCCGCTGGTCGCCCAGTCGCTCCCGCAGCCGCCCCCTTCCGCCGCTCCGCCCATGGCCGCCCAGCTCACCCTTCAGGCCCCCACCGCCCTGCCTCCCCAGGAGCTGGCGCCCTACCTCGAGAGGCTCTGGGGTGAGGACCTGCAGCACTCCAGCGGCGCGGCCACCTTCACGCTGGTGGTCTACGAGCCCTCCTGGCTGCAGCAGCACCTGATCCGCACCGGACGGGTGAAAGCCAGCCTCACCGGATTGCTGGAGCGAGAGCTGATCCAGGCCGCCAAGACGGCCGTGCCGGAGCTGGGCCTGCCCCTGAGCACGGCCGTGATGGACCAGCGGCTGGCCTGGGAACTGGGCCAGCAACCCGGCGACGATCCGCTCGAAGACCTGCGCGGCCAGTTTGTGGACGCCGCCATCAGCGCCCACATGCCCCGGCGCCTGATCACCCTGGCCCCCACCCTCGATAGCGGCAGGCCCCTGGAATCACTGGTGGCGGCCTACTGCCCCCTGCCGGAAGAGCGCGGCGGCGGGCCGGCCTGCGGCGATGTGGTGGTGCTGCGCGGTGGACGGGGCTCCATGAAGGAGGCCCTGCCGCTGGTGCTCCCCCTGGTGCCCGCTGATCTGCCCTGCTGGGTGTGGTGGAACAGCAGCCTCGATGAGGCGCCGGACCTGCTGGAGGCCCTGGCACCACCGCCGAGACGGCTGGTGGTGGACAGCTCCCTGGGCCAGCCCCGCCGCTGCATCGATCTCCTGGTGGAGCGGATCGACGCCGGCCAGGCCGTGAACGACCTCAACTGGCTGCGGTTGCGCACCTGGCGCGAGTCGCTGGCGATGGTGTTTGACCCCCCGGCCCGCCGCAACGCCCTCGAGCACGTGGTGCAGCTCGACATCGACGTGGAGGGGGATCACCCGCTCAAGGGCCTGCTGCTGGCCGCCTGGCTCGCCGATCGGCTCGGCTGGCACCTGGTGGATTCCTACCGGGTGGATGAGAGCCCCGGCGCCGCCCCCGGAACCGGAGGCCAGATGGGGGGCGGGATCGGTGCCGAGTTTCAGCGCACCGACGGCACCTCGGTGCAGTTCCGGCTGATGCCGGTGCCGGTGGGCAGCCCCAAGCTGCACCCCGGGGCGCTGGTGGGCCTGCGGCTGATCTGCGCGCCAGAGGGCCGGCCGCCCCTGTGCGTGATCCTCTGCTCGGAATCGGGCGGCTGCATGCGGCTGGAGGCCGGCGGCATGGCCTCGATGGAGCTGGCTGAGGATGTGGTGCCCCTGCCCAACGAGAGCGAGGAGATGGAAATGGCCCGACTGCTTGGCGGCGGTCACGACACCACCAACCCGCTACTGGCCACCGCGGCCGTTCTGGCCGCCCGGCTGCTGCCCGACTGACGCATGGCCTGCCTGATCGCCGCCCCCTGCAGCGGCAGCGGCAAGACCCTGCTGAGCCTCTGCCTGGCGGCCCTGGCCCGGCAGCGTGGGCTGGTGCTCCAGCCCTTCAAGGTGGGGCCCGACTACCTCGACCCCCAGTTGCTCAGCCAGGTGAGCGGCCAGCCCTGCCGCAACCTCGACCCGCTGCTCTGCGGAGAGGGCTGGATGCAACGCAGCTTCGCCTGGCATGGCAGCCGTGCCGACCTGGCACTGGTGGAGGGGGTCATGGGCTTGTTCGACGGCCGCGGGCCCAGCAGCCACGGCAGCTCGGCCGCCGTGGCCGCGCTGCTGCAGCTGCCGGTGGTGCTGGTGGTGGAGGCGTCGCGCCAGGCGGGCTCCCTGGCGGCGTTGGTGCGCGGCTTCCGCGACCACGGGCCGCCCGCCATCCACCTGGCCGGCGTGGTGCTCAACCGGGTGAACAGCCCGCGCCACCGGGCCCTGTTGAGCGAGGCCCTGGAGAGCATCGCCGTGCCCCTGCTGGGCGTGCTGCCCAGCGACCCGGCCCTGGAGCTGCCCTCGCGCCACCTGGGCCTGCACAGCCCCGGCGAGCTGGAGGATCTGCCCGAGCGGCAACGGCGCTGGGCGGCGCTGGCGGAGCAGCACCTCGATCTGGAACGACTCTGGCCCCTGCTGGGCCCGCCGTTGCCCCTGGCCGGCGAGGGCCAGCCGATCCAGTGGTGCCTGGCCCGGGCCGGGCTGGGTCGGGCTGGCGGAGCCTTGCCCGAGCCGCGGCCGGTGGTGGCGGTGGCCAGTGATGCCGCCTTCCACTTCCGCTATCCGGAAGCCACCGAGCTCCTGCAGGCCTGCGGCCTCGAGCCCCGGGCCTGGAGTCCGCTGGCCGACCAGCCACTGCCCCCCGGAAGCCAGGCGGTGGTGCTGCCCGGCGGCTACCCCGAGCTGCACGCCGCCCCGCTGGCCGCGGCCAGTCGCAGTCTTGGCGCCCTGCGCCAGGCGGCCGCCAGCGGTGTGCCGATCGTGGCGGAGTGCGGCGGTCTGCTGCTCCTGGGCCAACAGCTGGCCGACCCCCAGGGGCACTGCCACACCATGGCCGGCCTGCTGCCATTCAGCGCCGGCAAGGGGGAGCTGAGCCTGGGCTACCGCCAGGCCACCGCCCTGGTGGATGGCCTGCTGGTGCGGCGCGGCGAGGGATTCATGGGCCATGAATTCCACCGCTGGCAGCTCCAGCCCGTGGCCGAGCGGCAACCGCTGTGGCAGCTTGAGGGGTGGGGAACAGGCCGCCGCAGCGAAGGATGGACAACGCCGAACGTGCACGCCAGCTGGCTCCATCTCCACTGGGCTGGTTGCCCGGTGATCCCCGCCCGCCTGGCCGCCGCGGCAAGAGCCCGCGCTTCCTCCAACCCGGCGACACCCGTACCAGCAGCTACGGCGGCTCCACCGAGCGCTGGCGGCTGATCGTGCGCGGCCGCGTGCAGGGCGTGGGCTATCGCGCCGCCTGCTGCCACAAAGCCGGCGAACTGGGACTGGGCGGCTGGGTGCGCAACCGCTCCGATGGCTCGGTGGAGGTGCAGGCCGAGGGGCCGATGCAGCAGCTGGGGGAACTGCGCCTCTGGTGCGAGCGGGGCCCCAGCGGCTCGGCCGTGAGCGGCGTGAGCATGACCCAGATCGGCGTCACCGGCGACGACTGGTTTGAGGTGCGACGCTGAGGGGCCGACACCTCGTTGATCGCGCCGTTGATGGCCCACCTCCTGGCTGAACTGGCGGCCTTCGGCCTGGCCATCGGCTTCTCGCCGCTGCACATCGCCCTGCTGCTGCTGCTGCTGCTCGGCCCCAACCCGCTGCGCCGCGGCAGTGTGTTCGTGCTGGCCTGGGTGGCCACCGCCGCGATCACCGTGCTGGTGCTGCTCACCGTGGGCCACGGCCTGCTGCTCAGCATGGACAAGGGCAGCGGGCATCGCACCGGCCTCGATCTGCTCGGCGCCGGCGCCCTGCTGGCGCTGGGGCTGAAGGAGCTGCTCAGCGGCGGTGAGGAGAGCGGGCCGCCGGGCTGGACCGACAAATTGGAGCGCTTCGGCGCCATGCCTCTGCCGCTGCTGCTGGGCATCAGCGCCGGCCTGCAGGTGGCCAGCCCCGACGACCTCTTCCTGTTTGCCAAGACCGCCGGCAGCTTGCTGGAAGCAGGCCTGAGCCGCACCCAGGAAGTGCTGGCCACCGCCGTGTTCAGCCTGATGAGCAGCCTGCTGCTGCTGCTGCCGGTGCTGGCGCTGGGGCTGCTGGGCCAGGAGCGGGTGCTGCCCGGGCTGCGACGCGGCAAAGACTGGCTCTATGCCCGCGGCGATCTGCTGGTGGGGCTGGTGAGCATCGCCCTGGCGGCGTATCTCGGCTGGCAGGGCGTGGAGGGCCTGAGGCTGGCCCAGGTGTGATCACTCACCCTGCAGCCACTGGCGCCAGAGCTGCTGATCGGCCTGGCTGCCGGGGCCGGCCACCAGGCTCACCGCGTGGCTGGCGCGGCTCACCGCCACGTATACGAGCTGGCGGCGCAACACCTCATCTTTGGGCCAGAACACATCGCCATCGACAAACACCTCCCCGAAGGTGCTGCCCTGGCTGCGGTGCACGGTGAGCACAGCAGCGGGCCCCAGGGAGGCGAAGGCGTCGCGCACCAGGAAAAAGCGGCGCCAGAGGGCCTTGGCGGCACTTTTCTCGGCGGCCCGGGCGGCGGTGCGCAGGCGCTGCAGCACCGCATCGAGGCTGGTGCGGCCGGGGCTGCCGATCGGCGGCAGCAGCCGCAGCAGCAGCGGCCCTTCCCCCACCTCCACCGTGGCCAGGAGCGTGTCGATCACCGGCACCGCCATGCCCCCCTCCAACAGGTCGCCGGCCAGATCGGCAGCCGCCAC
>Ga0164293_10002438_pt1 | contig 15763 bp, 33 predicted proteins | sample GEODES118metaG_FD_111487 | JGI IMG/M metagenome (GOLD analysis project Ga0164293, IMG submission 111487) | Eutrophic lake water microbial communities from Lake Mendota, Wisconsin, USA - GEODES118 metaG | ecosystem: Environmental > Aquatic > Freshwater > Lake | place: USA: Lake Mendota...
ATTGATGTGGTTGCAGAAATGTTAAAGTATGTACCAATGGTTCAACCTGAATCTAACGAAGAACAACAGAGTTCAGGTGAGCAAAATGGTGAGCAAGAAAAGGAATCTGATGAAACGCAGAATGAAGGTGGACAGAGTGGTAAAGATTCTAATGATGAGCAAGGTGGTATGGGTGCTGATTCGGAAGGTATTGAGGGTGAGCAATCAGATTCCGAAACAGATTCAGATTCACAACCATCTGACACCACATCCAAAAGTCGCAAATCCCAACAATTAAGTAAAAAGTTTCAAAAGCAGAAGGATTTCATAAATAATAATATTAAAAAGAAAAAACTTCAAAAAGGTGAAATTGAAAAATTAGAAACCTTATCTGAATCCGGCACTGAATTGGTTAGAGTTGGTAATGATTATGTGGACGAGTATGGAAAACCAGTTGGTAAAGGTGTGGATTGTATTGTAGTTAAAAATCTAACTGAAGCATTGGTTAATGATACAGACTTTCCATTTAGTAGAATAGACCATTGGGATACCAAAAAGGCAATTAGATGGGCTGAAGAAGAAGTTCAAAAAGGTATTGTATTGGGGACAGTTTTGGGTAAGAAATTGCAAGTTCGTAATGAAAGTCGTGAAACCGTCTATAGCCGATTAACAAAAGGTAAAATTGATGGTAGAATGATTGCTTCATTGGGATATGATAATAGTAATGTGTTTTATACTCGTGAAATTGACCAGTATAAGAAAGCAAATCTACACATTTCAATTGATTACTCTGGCTCAATGGCTGGACATAAATTAAAAAAGGCAATCACATCAACCGTAGCAATTGTAAAAGCATGTGAGATGGCTAGAAACATTAATGTGCAAGTATCGATTCGTTCTACAGATAATGGATTCCGCTCCTTACCTTACATCGCACTTGTTTATGATTCTACCAAAGGTAATTTCAAAGATTTCTGTAAGTATATGAGTATTTTGGATGCGAATAATACTACACCAGAAGGTTTGTGTTTCGAAGCAATTCAAAAACAATTGATTCCAGCAACCAATGATTCGGATTCATATTTCTTAAACTTCTCTGATGGTGAGCCGTGTTATTCAATCAAAGGAACTAATGATGAGATTTACTACGGTGGAATGGCTGCGGCTAAACACACTAGAAAGCAAATCAATAAGATGCAAGATGCAGGTATCAATACTCTATCTTACTTTATCACCGATTACACTCGTGATATCAAACAGACTCCATCTTGGAGAATCTTCGAACAATGTTATGGCAAAGGTGCTAAATCTGTAAATGTGGAAAATATGTTCGAGGTAGCAAGAAGCATGAACGAATTGTTCCTCGCAAAATAATGGCTCGGAAAGCCTGTGAATTTGGGGTGAAATTCCCCATCTTCACACTACATTTAATTAAAAAATATTTTCTCAAACGCTTGGAAAATCCGATTTTTCTTCGTACATTGTGTAAACATTGAGGGAATAGTTCTCTCATTTAAACCCTAAACACTTAAATATACCATTATGGCTACTACCAAAGTAAACAAAAGTAAAAGTGATTCGAATATTGGTTTTACCAATGAAATCTACAAAGTAATTCAAGTTGGACGTACATTCGCTATGTTGGCTACGAATGACACCACCGTAACAAAGGTTGCAGGAGTTACCAAAGCTCGTATGAAAACCGCATTTGCTGACAACAAAGCTATCCAAGGATATGTTGGTAAAAGTGGTAAGTTGACCTACAAATTAGTAGATATGGAGGCATTCAAAAAAATGACTCATTCTACTGAAGAAATCAAAGCCGAATCTGTTAATGAATTATTTGAGACACATGAGGCACTCAAATCCTTTATCCATAGTGCGGGATATGAACTAAAACCGAAAGGTTTATTTATGGATGAACTGAAGTGGAAGTACTTACTTCGTTCCGCAGTTAGAGGTAAAAACATTATGATGTGTGGACCGACTGGTTGTGGTAAAACATTGGCAGCTCAATCATTGGTTAAATCACTTAACCGACCTGATTTCTACTTCAATTTGGGAGCAACTCAAGACCCGAGAGCAACCCTAATTGGTAATACTCACTTCGATAAGGTTAAAGGTACATTCTTTTCAGAATCCGCATTCGTTAAAGCAATCAAAACTCCAAACTCCATTATCCTATTGGATGAGTTGAGTAGAGCACACCCAGAGGCTTGGAACATCCTAATGACGGTATTGGATGCAGGACAACGATATCTCCGATTGGATGAAGCAGAAGGTTCACCAGTAGTTAAGGTGGCAGATGGTGTTACATTCATTGCAACCGCAAACGTAGGTAATGAATATACATCTACCCGTATCATGGACAGAGCTATGATGGATAGATTTGTGACCATCGAAATGGATTTGCTAGATAAACAATCTGAATACGATTTGTTAAAACTAATCTATCCAGATGCAGATGATTACTCAATGAACGCACTGGCAGAGATTGCATCCACCACTCGTGATTTGGTTAAAACGGATGCAGGTAAACTTACAACTATGATTTCCACCCGTACCAATGTGGAAGCTGCAGGGTTGATTTACGATGGATTCTCTCTTATGGAAGCGGCTGATATCGCACTCCTACCATACTTCTCCAATGATGGTGGGTTGGATTCCGAAAGAGTGTTTATGAAGCAGTTGATTCAAAAATATATTGTGAGTGATTCTAATGAAAAACTCTTCAATGAAGTTAAAGATGAAGAATCATCTGAACAAACTATTGTTTGGTAGTAATAGTTTAGGGTTGAGAGGGGGGAAAGAAATTTCCCCTCTTTCTTTTAAATTCAAAATCCATTAATATGGAAAATCAAGGAAAAAGAAATAACCAAATAAAATATTCAGAAGATGCATCATTTTGGGCATTGATAGGATTGGTTACTATTATTATTTATATTATTGTTAAAAACTAAAAAAATAAAGATATGGGATTAGATATGTATTTATCAAAAAAGACGTATGTTCAACAATGGGACCATCAATCACCTGAAGAAACATATAATGTAGTGGTTACTCAAGGGGGTAATTCAGTAGACCACATTCAACCTAAACGAGTGAGTTATGTTGAAGAACAAGTTGGATATTGGCGAAAAGCTAACGCAATTCACAAATGGTTCGTAGATAATGTTCAAGATGGTAATGATAATTGTAGTACATACTTTGTTGATATTCCTGATTTGATGAATCTGTTGGATGTGTGTAAGGAAGTAAAGAACAATCCAGAAAAAGCAGAAGAATTATTACCACCACAAGAAGGATTCTTTTTCGGTGATGTATCTATTGACCAATATTACTTTCATGATATAGACCATACAATTGAAATAATTGAAGGTGTGTTATCCGAACAAGTGATTGCTAAAAATGGTAGGGCATTTTACCCTAGTGATTTTTATTATAGTTCATCTTGGTAAATAATACTAAAAATGAAAGTTATATTTTTAGATAACGATGGTGTTATTTGTTTAAGTAGTAATTGGGGTTCACGTATCAAAAAGCAGAAAAAGCTGGGTAGTGAACCCGTATTCAATCAGAAGAACCAATTACCTGTTGAATATCGTTTTGATAACTTTGATGTAAAGGCGATTAAAGTCCTCAATGAAATACTGAAAGAAACTGATGCTGAAATCGTTGTGAGTTCCGATTGGAGATTGCATGGCACATTGGAAGAGTTAGGAGAATACTACACATCACAAGGTATCATCAAAAAACCAATCGGATTCACCGAAGTATTTGATTACACAACTTGGTTAGATGAAGGCAGAATACCTGCTGATTTTAATTGGTGGAGAACCGATAGTAGAGAACAAGAAAGGCACTTTGAGATTAAAGATTGGCTGGAATCACATTTAGAAGTTACACATTGGGTAGCGGTTGATGACCTTTTTATGGGTATCCAAGTTGAAGCAAGTACTTACGGTCCACACTCTAGAGATTGGGGACTGGAGAACTTTGTTTGGACACCACGTGATTGGGAAGGAATTAAACAAAGTGGAATTAAACAGAAAATAATAAAATATTTAAAATAAATCATAAAAGCTTGGAAATCCAAGCTTTTTTTATTACATTTCATATATGGAAATACAAGACTTCAAAACTCTATTCAACTCCGAATTCTATGATAAATCTTACCAACGATGGAGAGTATATTCCGAAAAAGCAGGTAAGGATATCGTTGGAGAACAATACGAATCATTCAGAAGGTTATATTACCAAAACAATGGGTTTACCATAGGTAATGGTAAAAAGGTGTTTGGCTCCTCTTATAACTGCGATACCGTTGTAAAGAAAGGAAATAAGATAATCATATTAGAAGAAGATAAGGGTCACTATATTGATTCGTGTTTTTTGGGTAGAGCTATTTCAAATGCGGCTGAAGTATTTTCCGAATGTTTAGATAGAGGTATTGAAATCCCATTCTTTGTAATCAGTTCTCCTACTAAAATGAATAATTACGATATCATTTGTGAACGAAGATTCAAATTATACAGAGAAGATATTGTGAACTTACTGAAGTCTAAATTCCTATACTTCCCATTATCCGAAAATGGTAGAATCGCCAAAGAAAAATACTTCGTATCAAATGTGAGTTCTTTTAATCTATCGGATGAATTGATAGAAACTCAAAACAAATTTGTTAACACTTTAAAATAAAATATTATGGAATGGTTTTATAATGAAATGGGTTCGCGTGATAAGAAGACGGGTAAACTCAAATATTACAAAGTGGTAGTGAGAGATTGGGTAATCAAAGATTGTAGTTGTGATGCAAGAATGTTTAGAAGATATCAACCTTGCAAACACATGAAATCAATAAATGAAAAATTAGGACACAAACTAAAATAATCAAAAAATGACAAAAGAAGTTGCAGAATCTAATCTCCAAAAATGGTTTTGGATGTTTAAAGAAAAAATGGTAGATGAATTTCCGGAGTATCATGGAACTTTTGATTATGTAGTTAGTAATTCAGACGAAAATGAAGTATTGTATGAAGTAATGGAATTTGCTTATAGACATTTGGAAGTAGATTCTGAATTAAAAGGTGGATGGGATAACTTAATTATTTCAGATTATCTAAATGCAATAGATTACGGATATATGGAATGGGTAAAATAAATTAAAAAATATTTACGAAAGTGCTAGGATATATCAGCAGAATTTCGTATGTTTGTAAGGTAATGAGAGTTCAACCCCTAAACCACAATATGATGACTGATAAGGTATCAGAGTTTCTTAAACTGCAGGAAATGATTAATTTCCAAATCGATTTGACTGGAGAAGCCAGTCTTGAAATGGCAGACGAATTAGAAGAGATTTCTAACTCTTTGAATTCCGATGAAATAGAGTATATATTTGAAATGTTTTCTAATAACTAACCCCCAATTTTATGTATAATTATTTAGTTCACCCACAAGATTTAGTTTTCAACTCTCATAGAGTTAATGGTTTCACCCAATTGGTTAAAGATGAGCACATCCCTCAATGGGATTTGTTAGATATCGCAACCGAAGTTGCTTCCCAATGGACAGATGATTGGCCTGAAGACCAAGGGTTTGGTTCATCCGATATGACTTATATGATTAAGGAATTCATTGATGATGTGATTGGTTCACTTTGTGGTGGTAAATATATGACAAAGTTCACTCCTGGCTTATCAATAGTGGAGTATTCGGAGGCTGAATACCATAATAGAGTTCAAAGAATGGAAAGTGGAATTTAAAATTTAAAATATTATGAAACGATTTGAAGATTTAGTTTTTAGCGAATTACCCGATGGATTCGGAGTTCAAAGTCGCGTTGTGTTCGAAAACGGGTATGGAGCAAGTGTGGTAAAAGGACCACATACATACGGTGGAAAAATAGGATTATACGAAATAGCGGTGTTGGATAGTGATGGATACATCACCTATGAAACACCAGTTACTAGCGATGTAATTGGATATTTAAGACCAGAAGATGTAACTGATGTAATGGAAAAAATACAAAAACTTTAATCCCCTAAAGTATGGACATAGTAACACAATATCAAAGTGCAGCAGAGGAATTCGCAATGGAATATGAAGTAACCAATCCTCACATTATCAGAATTATTGCATCAGTAATGATGACTAGAGATGGTAAAGGATTGCAAGGTGGAAGTTTCGTTCAATCGGTAGTAGATAACGATTTGTTCGGAGCAATTTCAAAAGCAGATAACGAATGTTATCAGAATCTAAAAGTAATCGTAGCAGCAAATCAGTACGCATATTTAAATTAAATTTAACAAAAGACTAGGATTATTCGGTCTTTTTTCGTACATTTATAGAGTAATAAGAGTTCAACCCCATAACCCCCCTCAAAATGAGAACGATGACACAAAAATCACAAGAGTATCTTCAAAACAACCCCAAAGTTGCTGAATTTATCGAAAAGGTAAATAGTGAGATAGCAGAGTACTACTCTCAACATTTAAGCAGTTTGACTCCAAAATATCTGACTTTGGAAGTTGGTAGTAAATTCCTAAAACTATGGACTGGTAGTACCTGTTGGGGATTCATCAGTAGAGTTGATGGTGATTTAAAAGGAGCACCAATTAAGAAAGGTGATTTGTTAAAACCTGCGAGTTGGAAATCACCAGCAAAACACTCCAGAGGTAACATCATCGATGGAACTGCCAAATATGGTGTGTACGGACCAACTTATCTTTCTTAATCTTTAAAATATAAAACAATGATAAAATCTAAAGAAAAACAAAGTCTAGGAATTGAAATCGACCTAACAGGTCCTCAAGGTAATGCATACTTCCTTTTAGGAACCGCGAGTAAATTGGGTAGACAATTGGGATTGGATAATGATGAAATTGGCGTAATTCTCCGAAATATGCGGAGTAGCGATTACGAAAATCTAATCAATGTTTTTGATGCCAATTTTGGAAATATTGTAACACTTTATAGATAAGAAAATGTTGAACTGGATAAAAAATAAATTAATTCCACCTTATAAATTAAACCCAAAAGAGCAATTAATTTTGGATATTGTTACACATTTGTGCTCTCATTCCGAAACTGACATTAAGATGGCTCCGCTTTCTGGTAGATATTTTTTAGTTAACAAACGATTGGAATATTGGGTAAGATTATGGGAAGATGGTATTACCATCACAAATCATAAATTCACATTTACACACATGTCTCCGCAATCATATCAATCAAAAGTGATTAAAATAGTAGAAAATGCTATTGAAAAAAGTAGAGATGAATTTGAGCAAGCAGTATTTCAAAATGAAGTTGAGTTATTAGAAACTATTTCAAATGATATAACTAATTCAAAAGTATGAAGTATGACCCTAAAAATGAATTAACAGATGCAGAGATGAATTCTTTGGATGAAAATTCTTTTTTTGAATATTTAGATTCAAAGGCTAAATACTTAAAACAATTTACACAGCCATTGGATACATACCATACCAAACAGTTTCTAGCCGCTACTAAAGGTAGTGAGATTACTACGGAAGAACTGATAATGGCTAAACAAATTGGTAAAGCAGGTGATGAAGCTAAAATGGAAGAAATCATTAATGCAGAAATAAAATTGGGTGGAAGTCCCAAGTTCAAAGACGACACTATAAAAGTAAAAACACATCGTTCACAATGGTTTGATTAATAAAAAGATAAAAATATGAATAAGAATCTAATTACAATGTTAAGAACTTCAGCAGAGGCTGATAAAGCAAAGGCACTTCTAACTTTGGACCTTTTAGGAAACAATGGAGTAGGTATCGGCGACCATTCAACAAGTGATTTCTATACCAATGCAGAAGATGCATTGAAAATGTTGGTAGATGCAGATGATAGATTAAAAGCAATTGAGAAATATTTTTCTAAATAAATGAAATTAGAATTGTATCATTCGGACTTGGGTAAACTGAATTGGTTTGATGCAATTGAAAAGTGTAAGTTAATTGGTGATGGTTGGGTATTGCCCAATAGAATTCAATTACAAATTGTGTACAAAGAGTTTTATAAAATGGAATTGGGTAATTTATCTAATACATTTTATTGGACGTGTGAAGAATTCAATACTCAATATGCTTGGAGTCAGAACTTCGATTCAGGTGTTCAGCATAGTTACACCAAATTTCATAAAAATAATGTTAGACCAGTAAGAATAATAGAATAATGGGATTTAATCGTTGTTATGTAAGTAATATATTACAAATACATAAAGAATTGGATGAATTAGGATTGAAAAAATTTGCCGAAAGATATCGAAAATACGATGCTATTACTGGTGATTCGGAAAGTATTTCTTTTATAATAAATCTAGTTAGTAAATATTACGGTGAAAATGATGACAAGAAATCTGTTGAATAAAACTAGGATAACCGAATTTTTTTTACTATCTTTGTGTAAACTTTAAAACTTAAAACTATGGGATATAATCCGTTCAGATGGTGGACAAAAGGTAGAAAGAATAAACCATTGTCTAGCAAAGCACCTCTTTTACTCAAAATCCGTAATGGTGATTTTGATTATTCATATATGTTTGATGAAGTGAAAGCGGTTAGACAGGAAGCAATTGAAGTATACGATAAAGCGTATAAAAACTATATTGGAACTGATGAACGGAATCGTAGAATGGCAGCAGAAGATTCTGCTAGAATGAAACGAATTAAGGCATTGAAACTGATGGATGAAGCCCACAAAAACGAATTGAAACTTCTACACGATTTGAGAAAGGAATTGGAATCTGAATTCGGTAAAGATTTGTGGGATAAAGCAATGGAAAAGAAACGAGGTAAAGGAACTATTGAGGACCTTTATTGGTGGTATAAAAAGCAAGTAAAAGAAGTTACAACCTATTCTGAAATAGATATTCAGTTGAGAAGAACAAATACGAAAGGGTTGGAATACTTATTCACATGAGCAGAGAGCCAATTATATTACATATAGATTTAGGTAACCAATCTCTATCGAATTGGATAAAAGAAAATAAGTATATAATATTTTCAGAAATACTCCGTTATATACGAATACTATTAGAAAGTGATGAAGATTCTATACAGGTATTATTAATATCAAATTTAGCTGACAACATTGTTCTAATGGTAAAAAGAACTGAAGTGGAATTGAGCTTGAATCTGGCAATGGAATACTTTATGGAAATAGAGGAGTATGAAAAGTGTGCAGAAATAAGAGATTTAATGTTTTTAATTAAATGATATACTTATCTAAAAATCATTATGAAAGAAAACATATTAAAAATCGTAAATCGTATTAAAGAAGACTTAAAAGATATAGATAATGATGGGGTACAACATATATTGTTGGATTCAATATACGATTCATTAGCTGAAATCGAAGAAGAAATATACGAGGATGATGCTATATCTGTAATAGATATATGGGATGACGAAGATACTTCAATCTAACTATTTCTAAAATACTTTTAATATAAATCATTTACAACTTGTGTATTTGATAATAGTTTGTTATATTTGTTTATGAATGATTTATTGAAGGGTTTTATATTTGGTATATTAGGCCAAATAGTTAGTTTTTTACAATTACAAGGTAGTGTAAAATATGGTTGGTATCAAAAATACCCAATCATATTACTATTAATATCAATTCCATGTGCATGGTTCTACATTAAATCAGTCGAAGGGTTCGTTAATCACTTCAATGGACAACTATGGCCTTCAAGATTGATAGGATTTGGTATTGGGATTGTAGTTTTTGTGAGTTTGAGTATTCTACTTTTCAAAGAACCTTTGACTTTTAAAACATTAATCTGTTTATTATTAGCTGCAAGTATATTAGGTATTCAAATATTTTGGAAATGAAAAAAGTTGAACTATTAACTATTGAAAACGAATTGTATGAAGTGGTAAAAAGAATCCCATACACCAAATTCAAAATTTCAATAGAAGGTGAAGCAACTACTTTTTTAAAACAATTATATAATTGTGAAAAAATATTAAAGAGTAATCAAACAAATGAATATGTATTTGTGAACTTAATTCCGGAAGCTAAAATAGAAACAGAAAATGACAAACAAACAACGTAAAACGGCTAATCGTAAACGAATAGCTAAAGCAACTATAAAATCCCAACAGAAAAGAGGAATTTATAAGAAAGTAAATTAATAAAGGGGGAATTTAATTCCCCCTTTTGCTTGTAATTTTGATAAATTATTATTATATTTGATGAAACAAAATATATTATGATGAACAGAATTAAAGCAGTATTAAATGTATTATTGATAACAAGTATATTTGGGTTAGCAATATCGTATGTATCACAATTATTGACTATAATGCCAGATTTGAATTTTTTAGAAGCAGTTGGTTTGTATTGTTTATCAATACCACCAACCCAATTATTAAAATCTACCATTGAGAACGAAGATGAATAATTTATAAAACAAACTAAAATAATATGACAGTAGAATTAGAAGTTACAAAACAAGAATTGATTAGCAGGTTACAGACAGAATCTGTAGAAGTTACATTTATCAAAGCGGATGGTTCTGAAAGAGTTATGAATTGTACCCAACAAATCACACTCATTCCAGAAGAATTTCATCCAAAGGGAACAAAAGCGGTACAAACCGATGCCGATGGAAATCCAGTAGAAAGTGATAACATTATCGTTTGGGATTTGGATAAGCAAGGGTGGAGAATGTTTAATTACACCAGATTAGTTTCAGTTAAATAATATACAAAATCAAATGAACTATAAAGATTATATTCAAGATGTTGTAAATTGGCCAGTTGAAGGAGTATTGTTTAAAGATATCACTCCGTTACTGAAAGACCCAAATATTTTCAATGCAAGTGTAGACGATTTGTCTATGTTTGTAGATTCAGATGCATTGATTGCCGGAATTGAAAGTAGAGGATTTATTTTTGGTGCAGCAGTTGCGACTGTAAATGAGTGTGGATTCATTCCTGTCCGTAAAAAGGGTAAACTACCACCACCTGTTGAAATTATTGACTGTACAAAAGAATATGGTAATGAAATTTTAGAAGTTAAAGCTGGAAGTGGGAATGTGTGGATTGTTGATGATGTGTTGGCTACAGGTGGTACATTGAAAGCAACCGAAACACTATTAACAATGGCAGGGTATAATGTGTTGGGTGCAGTTGTACTAGTAGATTTAACATATCTACATGATGAAATCTTAATTGGAGGTCAACCAGTTTATTCTTTGGTTCAGTATGTTGGGTAAAAAAATTATATTATTTGTAGCATTAGAATCTGAATTGCCATCAGATAGAGTGCCGAAATCAGTAGATGTGTATTACACAGGTGTTGGCAAAGTAAATGCGGCAATAAAAGCAACTGAAGTATTATGCCACGCCAGAAGTTATGGAGTTCATACATCGGACACTTTAGTAGTAAATTATGGGTCAGCGGGTTCAAATACTACACCTATGGGAACTCTCATAGAATGTAGGTCTTTCCTACAGAATGATATGATTACTCCATTTGGTGGAAAATATTCAACACCTTTTGATGAAGTATTTTATCCACAATTAAGAGAGCCAGTAATTACATTTGGTGATGGATATCTATGTAAAACTCAAGACAAATTTGAGGATACTCCAGATGGTATTTTTGATATGGAAGCGTACGCAATTGCTAAAGTTTGTAAAATGAATCGTTTTGAATTCGTTTCGTACAAATATATAAGTGATGACGGGGATTCAAACGAATGGGATGTAAACCATAACAAAGGAATTGATAAATTTTTAGATATTTTAAACAAATTAATATGATGAAGTATACATACGATATAAGACAATTCAACTGGAATTCTAATAAAAATTCATTTTATGCAGCTGCACCTTTTTTGGAGTGTTTGCTACCAGATGGTAATATTCATCCAGAAGCATTTCCAAACAATAGGGGAGAATTTTTTATCCACAATTATAAAACAGATGGATTCAGAAGGTTTCAATTTGTAGAAGAAATTGTTTCTGAATTTGAGGAAACACAATTTACTCAAATTGAATGGGTATTCAAAAGTGAAGATGGAATTTATTGCCACATATCATTGGATTAATTATGAATAATTTAGATACACTATATCAGGCATTACTACAAGACATTTTAGATAATGGTGTAGAAAAAAAGGATAGAACAGGAACTGGAACTCTTTCAGTATTCGGTAGACAAATCCGCCACAATATGAGGGAAGGGTTTCCACTACTCACTACAAAGAAACTGCATTGGAACTCTATCGTAACCGAACTCCTATGGTTTCTACGAGGAGAAACTAATATCAAATTCCTATTGGATTACGATTGCCATATTTGGGATGGTGATGCCTATAAAAACTATGCAGCCAAAACATCAATGGATGCAGATGGACAATTAACAAAAGAAGAATTCATCAAAAAAATTAAAACTGATGATGAGTTTGCATTGGAGTGGGGTGATTTGGGGCTCATTTATGGTAAGCAATGGAGAAGTTGGAAAGGTGATACTTGGATAGCAGGAAACACAGATGGAACTGAAGGATTTTATCTTGATACTGAAGAGATTGACCAAATCACAAATCTAATCAACGAACTCAAAACAAATCCTGATAGTAGAAGATTGATGGTATCTGCTTGGAATCCATCTGAATTGGACCAAATGGTTTTACCACCTTGTCATTATGGGTTTCAGGTTTATACAAGAGAGTTGGACGAAACTGAAAGAGTTGTATTGATGGATAAGAAATTAGGAGTTACGGAAAATCTTCCTGCATATTACACCGAAGATGAAATGGTAAAACATAATATCCCCAAACGAGCAATCTCTTTAATGTGGAACCAACGAAGTGTAGATACATTTTTAGGATTACCATTTAACATTGCTTCGTATGGATTACTATTAGAAATTATTGCTAGGGAAGTGAATATGGTACCTGATGAATTGATTGGAAATTTAGGTGATGTACATTTATACTCAAACCACATTGAACAGGCAAAAGAACAAATCTGGAGAACGGCATACGAATTACCAAAGGTGGAAATTACTGAAAGGAATTGGTATCAGCATCAGCTAGTTAAAGAACGATTGGGTGAAAAAACTTTAGATGAAAAGATACTTTCTTATAGACCAGATTGTTTTGAGTTAATTGGGTACGAATCACATCCAAAAATCAAAGCACCACTTTCTAACTAAAATGCAGGTAATCGTTTCACTCCATACCGATATTGCTCCTCACATCGCGGAGTTGATACTTGATGGCAAACTAGAAGGTGGGTATTCAATTGATTACGCATTAAACTCATTGGTATCTTATTTGAATGGTAAAGAAATTGTTATATACAATTTTTCAAAAGCATTTTGGTTAGATAATAGATGGAGTGGGTATAAAATTGACGTTTGTGTAACTAAAATAGTTATAAACTTTATATATAATAAGGTATGATACAATTAACCAAAGATAACGCAGAGAAACTAAAAATGGAATTGCTTAAATTGAAACTACAAGAAATTCATTCAGTAGAGGATAAGATGCGAATCCAAAGTATTCAACAGATTTTAGATACTATCGAAAGGTAATGGTAACCGTATCCCAACCTGCAGCTGATAGATTAAAAACACTCATAGAGGAAGGTGGGTCTGTAAACCCCTATGTTAGAGTATCCGTAAAAGGTGGTGGGTGTAGTGGATTATCTTATGACCTTTCATTTGATAATGCACAAGACCCAGCCGATACACTTGCGGAAGATAAGGGTGTGAAAATCCTAATAGATAGGAAATCACTACTATATCTAATCGGAACTGAATTGCAGTTTTCGGACGGATTGAATGGTAAAGGTTTTCAATTTGTAAACCCAAATGCGAGTAGAACATGTGGATGTGGTGAAAGTTTCTCAATATAGTTTATATTTATAGTATATACCATTTTCTATGAAACTTATCCAATTATTAAAAGAAATCAAATGGCAGGCATCCACATTAGAAATGTGTATGGCTGGTATGGTCCCACTTTCACTACCAATCATAAAACAAATGGTAGAAACGAAACGGACAACTGCATTCCACGTAACAGATATTGATAATCTACCAAAATTGGCAAGTATGGAGGGAAAGAGTAAATCTATCTCTGCATTTAACAAAGTGACAACGAATACAGATTCAGGTCCTGTTACAGGAGCTGGGATGTGGACAAAAGGAGGGGTGTTAGTTTTACTTTCTGGTATAGTTTTGGCAGAAAGTGTCGAAGATTTATGGACGAAACCAGATGAAGGTGGTAGAAGGTGGGTTGCTCCTGGTAATGCTTTTTATAAAGAATTTAGTGAAGAAAATCAAATCATAGATTTTGCTCCCCAACTAAAACCATTGAAAGAAAAGTGGGAAAAATTCACTTCATCATATAATCAGATTCATAAAAATCAGCCTGATTTGACAAACGAAGAAAAGGTATTTTATATTAAAACCTATATAGATACGGCGTATAAATTAATGTTGAAAAATAAGGAATCATTTCAAAACAAATATGTGAATTCAAATTACTTATCTTCGAGGTCAAATTGGAATGAGATAGTTTTAAGTAAAATTAAAGTAGAAAAGATTGGGGTAATTGAGGATAGTTATGGGATAGGGCTAGCTGCTAAAAGTGCTCTAACTTCGAATAAAGGGCTTATTGATAAATTGAAAACCAAATACAACAATATCGAAGTAATCAAAACTAACGATGTCTCGTCATTTCTGAAGAAAAATGGAGTAAAATTAGTAAATTAAAATCACAAATAAGTTATGAAAATAGGAATAGTAGGACAAGGATTCGTAGGTAATGCGGTTTATCAACGATTCAAAAAGTATTATGATGTGAGGGTATTCGATTTGACCCCTATGGAGAGGAACACATCATTTGAGGATGTAGCGAGATGTGATTATGTGTTCGTATGTTTACCAACACCAATGAATTCGGACGGGTCTTGTAATACAGATATCGTAGAAGGTGTCATCAAACAAATAGATGAGATAGGAGAAACGAAAGGCATTGTGGTTAAATCTACTATACCACCAACCACTACCGAAAAATGGAATGAGAAATACAAAACCAATATCGTATTCAACCCAGAGTTTTTGACTGAACGGAATGCAGTGAGTGATTACCAAAATCAAACCCGCATTATATTAGGTGGACCGAGACCGACAACAACCGAACTGAAGCAGATATTCTCAAAGGTATTTCCGAAAGCAGATATTATAAAGACGAATTCGACTTACGCAGAAATGGTGAAGTATGTAACCAATACATTCCTATCTGTAAAGGTATCATTTGCTAATGAGATATATCAATTGTGTGATAAGGTAGGGGCAGATTACGATAAGGTAATTGAGTATGCAACTATGGATGAGAGGTTAGGAAAATCTCATTGGAATGTACCGGGGCATGATGGGGATTATGGATTCGGTGGACACTGCTTCCCGAAGGACCTGGCAGCACTTCTACACATGACGAAGGAGTTAGGTACTATCGACAATGTTCTATCGGCAACGCAACGGACAAACGATGAGGTGAGGGTTAATAGGGATTGGGAAGGTATGAAGGGCAGAGCAGTTACCTAAAAGTCTGACAAACATACAAAAAATGAATCAGCTGAAAATAATCCATCCTGAAAAACTAAACGGATATGTAACAAAGGATAGAAGGATATGGATGATAGAGTATCAAGGAAGAGATTTAAGTATAGCAGTAGATAACTACCTATGGAAGATAGATGTGGTAGGAGTATCTAATTCCCCA
>Ga0164293_10002439_pt1 | contig 15762 bp, 13 predicted proteins | sample GEODES118metaG_FD_111487 | JGI IMG/M metagenome (GOLD analysis project Ga0164293, IMG submission 111487) | Eutrophic lake water microbial communities from Lake Mendota, Wisconsin, USA - GEODES118 metaG | ecosystem: Environmental > Aquatic > Freshwater > Lake | place: USA: Lake Mendota...
AAAGGGTAGATAGCGTCATGCGTCTACTCGCGCGAGTGGCGAAATGGCAGACGCGCTGGCTTCAGGTGCCAGTGTTCGAAAGGACGTGGGGGTTCAAGTCCCCCCTCGCGCACGAATCAAGTGCCCGAAAGATGCTCCGCATCTGAGTTAACACACGCCATCTACAATTTGGAGACAAAGATGATTTTGAAGTTCCGCCTTTTTCTTATCCTTGCTTGCAAAATTCCGGGCGTTTTCTCTTTTGTGGTTAATCCAGTAATTAGAAAAAGAGTGTCACCGAACGGTCTTATTAGAACAAAACTATTTGGTTGCATCTTCATTCTCAATCTGAGTGACTACACACAAAGAAAACCGAGTTGAGATAATGAAGTTTCAGGTCTCTATTGATAGTCAACGAAGCAATGAAGATTCCGATCATTCATGATGACAGCAATAGATAAAGCAAAAAGTTGTCCCCATCTGTAGTGGTTCCGCAACCTGCTAGCGGACAAAGATTGCGTTTCCAGACCTTACTGGTATGCGACTCGCCGCCAAGGAAAACCCTCGTGATGTAAAAAAATGGCAAACTTCATCAAAGGTTGCGCCTCCCTGATACAAAGGTCTTCTAGCAACTTCAATGTGGCAACATCTTGTAGCAGCAAGGAGTGCTTCACCTCTCTGCAAAACCAACAACTCAGCACCCTGTAGATCAAGCCAAAGTAAATCGATAACTGGGCGACCTACAGTTTGATACCAGGCGTCAATAGTAATTGCGGGGACTGTCACTTCACTGCCGAACTTGACATCAGGAGCTAACTCAAGATGATCACCTGGTTTAAGAATAGATGATGATGCATGCTCCGATTCTGCAGGATCGAAACTGTATAAAGTAATGGATGATTGATCTGTAGATGCAAAGGCACTCTCTATAAATGTGACGTTCTTGCAGTCTGCAATTGCCATTCGTACCTTTTTTGCAAGTGTTGGTAGAGGTTCAAATGCATAGACGTGTCCATTGGGCCAACGTTGCGAAAATGACAATGTGTCGCAGCCATCAAATGCGCCTGCCTCAACGATTATGGGCGAATCGGCCTGTACGAATTTAGCTATCTCTGCAAGATCAAATTCGCCTGGTTGTTTTCCGCGCAAATAGCGGAAAACAAGGTCAGGCCGACGAAAAGCACCAAAGAGTATCTCTGATTTCTTGTACCGCACTAGCGTCCTCGTACGTTTTCGTAATGGTCTGTAAACCATTCATATGTTGAATTGATTCCATCGGATAACGCAATCGAGTGTGACCAACCTGCTGCCTCAATCTTGCTGACATCGAGGAGTTTTCTAGGAGCACCGTCCGGCTTTGTGGTATCCCAGTGCAGTTCTGCGTCTGGGTAAATCACATCACGGAGAGTCTCGGCCAACTCTTGAATTGAAACCTCTTTGCCAGTACCAATGTTGATTTGTCCAGAGCTGTTGTAGTTACGAAGTAAAAACAAGCATGCGTCTGCTAAATCATCTACGTGGAGGAATTCCCTCCGCGCAGTTCCGCTGCCCCAGATCTCCACTGAATCAAGTCCCATCAATTTAGCGTCATGAAATTTACGCATTAGCGCAGGTAATACGTGGCTTGATTCCAAGTCAAAATTATCGTTGGGCCCATATAAATTAGTAGGCATACCCGACACGAAGTTACATCCGTATTGCTCACGATAGGTATCACATAACTTGATTCCGGCAATCTTTGCTATCGCATAGGGCTCGTTCGTTGGCTCTAGTGGCCCACTAAGTAATTGATCCTCGGTCATTGGTTGATTCGCTAAGCGGGGGTAAATGCAGGAACTTCCCAGATAGACCAATTTTTCGACATTGTTGACATAACTTGCGTGTACGACAGTGGCATGAATCATCATGTTGTCATAAAGAAACTCAGCTGGCCGTGTCGCGTTTGCATGAATGCCGCCAACGGTACCGGCAACTAAGAACACGTACTTTGGCTGATTGTCTTCGAACCAGGCATTAACTTGTGCCTGGTTGCGCAGGTCCACATCGGAGCGATTGGCCGTCAGGATATTAGTGAATCCGTCTGCCTTCAACTTGCGAATAATGGCTGACCCCACCAAACCACCGTGGCCGGCCACAAACACGCTGTCATTGATGTCTAGTTCTAACATTTATAAACCTTTCAGAAAATACATCGAGCGTCAATAAGAAACACAAGCACAGTAAAGGGTACTACAGGGAAAAGAAACTGCAGACTGAGATGAGTTTTATTGGAGAACCCTCAGACAGTCCTAATTTCGATAGATAAAAATCCTGATTTCTACAAAAGGAACAATATGCCTAACTACTGTGAAGAGATGGAAGCCCTAGGTAGTTCGAAGCGAGAGGGTGTCAAGACAAAGATATTTCGCATAATTGTCTTGATGACTTATCCGACGGCGTTCATGGCGCCTTTGTTCACTTCGCGTCAAAATTCGCACCTCGGTCGTGGGCTAACAGATATTGATGGTGCAATTCACTTTGCAATAGTTTTACAGCACATGAAATATCCATGGTCTATAAACCAATATACGGATTTTATTGATGGTGCGTCATTCTGGAGATTGCAAAACTTTACACAGCTGCTACCGATTGGCTCTCTGTGGACCGCAACTCGCTTCATTAGTCCACCACTTACAATTAGTCTTTTTATTCTAATTGGATGGGTCACAACTGGTTTCGTGGTTTTTCTGATATGCAGAAAACTAGATTTCAACAGTAACGCAGCACTTCTTGTAGCAGTAATGGTTCAAATGCTCCCGATTCTGCGAACAAACGCTGCCAACTACACCAACTATGTATGGATCGGTGTTCCTTTATTCTCGATATATCTATTGATGGAGGTTTTGGAGAAGCCGACCGGGATGAACTGGTTGAAGGCGGCTCTAAGCACGATAGCCACAGCTTTTTTTGATGTCTATTGGTTCTACTTTGTTTTAGTTGCTTGTGCATTATGTATTTTCATGTTGAGAAAAGACATTTGGTCGAGATTTCGGAGTGCCGGCACTTTCTTCAAACTAAGCGTCACAGCTGCAGTCATCAGTTCAGGTTGGGCAATTATCCGAGTGTTCATGGCTATCACTGGATCTCAAGGCGAGATGAAACTGTCGAGGCCTATAGCAATCGCTGAATTGAGAATCATCAAGACCCAGGCTGCAAATCTAATGGACTACGTGAACAGACCATGGAGTGGACTTTTGGGTGGGGAGAGGAACATCAATTTACCAGTTGGTTATATTGGCTTATTCATTGCCTTTTTGGCTATTTGTGGCATCGTGCTAACCGCTAAGAAAAAGAAACTGAGATTTATTGTTCTTCTTTCGTTCATTTATATCCTGCTTACCCTTCAGCCTGAGGTGGAAGTGTTCAGGAGAACACTTCCACTTCCGAGTGGGCTTTTTCGTTATGTTTCACCAGGAGTTCAATACCCGACACGTGCCGGAATGATTGCCGTGGTCTTAATTGCAGTGATGGCGGCAATAGGGATCACTGAAATTTTGAAACGATTGACGATTTCCAGATCACTAAAGGTAGCTGCCACTTCACTCTTGTTTGTGATTGTGGCAATCGATCTAAATCCCTTTGCAGACAGAGTCTTTGCGAATGAGTATGACCAGTACTCCGCTATGCGTAAAGAGCTACAACGAGATCCGAAGGCTGTGGTCTTGGCTTTACCTCTCGACAAAGTCAAGAGGTCATGGCACGAACAATGGATTCTGGGGGTTCCTTTTGCAAATTCAATGTACAGCAGTGAGATTGGTATAAAAATAGACAAGCAACTCTCGGGTGGGCCTGGAAGTTTTGCAGTGTTTCTCAATAACTCTGGCATTGACTATCTATATACGTACAATTCGGGGTCAGTTGACAGGCTTGGTTTCAGCCTCCATGATCCACGATTCAGGAAAATCTCGACTGTGTCAACTTACGGTTATGAACAAGGGCGAGTGCAAATGAGTCTGTACAAAGTCACGGCGTTACCAAGTGACACACCGTGCGTGCGTTGCCGCCCAGTTACGAAGACTGAAATTTCGGGTACATATCCTTCAGATGATGAAGGAAAGAGTTATTGGGCGTCGGCTGCATCTGCATACATAAATGTCACCAATTCAGGACCGCTAAAGGCCTGGTACGACACACTCATTTCAACACCTGTGACGTTTGATATCTATTCTCTGAATAAGCAAAAAATAGAAATAAGTGATGCCGGCAGAAAAATCTTGGTCAATCTTGAGCCAAACCGAGGATTCCGATACACGGCACGAGCTTCATCGGTAAACCCAATTCGCATCACGGCACAACTACCATGTGCCCAACCAAAAGAGATTTTCTCAGATAGCAAAGATCCGCGAAACCTCTGCTTCAACATCTTTAACGTCAATAGCTAACGCTCTGTAAATAATCAACAATGATTTTTGTCGGCGAAGCAGCGTCAAACTGAGAAGAGTGTCGGTAACTGCTGGACTTCGAAATAAGCGCCTCCAAATTGTCAACCTTCATAAATGTCAAGACGCAATTCTTCCCTATGCCGTCAACTCTTTCAGTAGCCTTTCGGTGAATGAAACAGGGGATTCCTAGGGTTGAGCATTCCTCTTGAACTCCACCAGAATCAGTCACAACAAACTCCGAATTCGTTAGTAACTTCACAAACTCTCTGTGTGATTGTTTTTCCAAGACTTGCAAATTTGATGTATTTCTCAAGCTGTCCATCAAACCGTGTTTAGCCAGGGTTGCGGTAGACAGGGCATCTGCGACCACCACGATTTTAGTCGTGGCTGCAAGATGCATGATGAAATCAAAAGTTTCTTTCACCAATTCAGCATCACGTAAAAATTCACTTCTATGTAAAAGGATTAGACCATGCTTGTTCAGGGAACCTGTATCGGAACTTTGAACTTGCAGTCTTAATGCATCGAGTGCCGTATTGCCATGTGTATTGATAACAACCCCGGACGTGCTCTTTAGATTCTTCACAGCTGTGTCGTCTGGAGCGAAATGTATAGTGCATAACCTCGCTGCAATTATGCGGTCAAGTTCTTCAGGGAAAGGATTGCGCCAGTCGTTGCTTCGTAGCCCTGCTTCGACGTGGGCTACTTTTTGTTTCAATAAACGACCGAATATGGCGCCAACCACAGTCGTCATCGTGTCACCGTGCACGATGAACGTCGCATTCGCAATAGAAAAGCGGCGCCGAAGAGCTCTTCGATTTCTAAGGAACCACGTGGTATTGGCTAGCAGCCAAAAAGGAACTTGAAGAATTTTGGTGAGGCTGTGTGAGCGAAAGCCTTTAGCAATCCAACGGTCCACTCGGCCAATCCCGAGAACCTCTGCAGAAGATTTCAATTCGTCGAACTGCTGCCCAGTTGACCAGGTTTCGTACGGGAGATTTCGTTCTTGAAGTTCACGCATGATCGGACTGAGCTTGATCAATTCCGCGGTAGTTCCATATACAAAAACAATCATGATTTCTTTCTACTGCATGTCATTGGGTTTAGTTAGGGATTCAAGAAATTGTCGCAGAAGAGCTCTTTATGAAAGCCCAATGACGCATTTTGCAGCCCAATAATCATGTTGTCCTCGTAGTAGGAGGGCCAATCCCCAGCCGTCCAAGTCCGAAGCGCGTGGCATCGCAACGGCATCACTCCAAAATTGGAGAACTCCTTTAGCAAAGTTCTGTTTGGGACAAGAGACCAGGACATTTGTTCACTTGCATTCCAGGTGATGGAGCTTTGGATAGTGCCAAAAACAAGGAAAATAGAGAAGGTTAAGGTTTTTATCTTCATTGATTTTTGAGACATCAACATAAGTGCGGCCGACATCAAGACAGCAAACGAAGCCGCACCGACTGCGTAATAGCTATATACATATCCCAACTTTCCCGTTTCATTTTGAACCTTCTCTGTGAGAGATTGCAGTCCAATCGCAAAAGCCCAGAAGCCGAGTAATGACAATATTAGAGAGGTCAGTAACACAGAGTTTTTGCTTGTGGAAACCCGAGTGAATTCAGAAAGTTTTGGAAAGTGCCATAACGCAACTATCGCCGCCGTGAACAAGGTTAATGTCGACAGAAATTGCAAGTCAAAATCTGTGCCAAGGAATTTGGAAGTTACTTTCCAAGCACTAGCAGGGAGCGATGACGCTAAACCGAAATAAAATGTTGAAAAGGCCTTCCCTCCGATGGCGACAGTGGTGCCGCTATAAGTCTGGGACTGAGCCCCGGTATGCATTCGACTGAGAGTTATGGTCAAAAATGTTGCGATTGCTGGAAGACTAAGTTTTGGGATTCTGTACATCGTCCTTCGCCAATTGCTTCTTGTTACTGACGACAGCAAGATCGGGAATGTTAGAAGCCCGACTGATACAAGAGTTTCATAGTAGAAAACTGACAGTACACACGACATCAAAAGCGTAAAAAGGCGTGGTATTGAGGGGTTGAGCGATGTGTAAGCGGCCCAACCCAAAATTGAGAAGCCGATTGCTGCAACCAAGAATCCCGTCATCGGGTAGCTGGATACGGGGTCGTTTGACCATAGACCATGGATTTGAAGGGTGCTAAACAAAACAAAAGAGCACAAGACAGTTCTTTTTTGAAATGAAGTCTTATGACCAAGAGCTGAAAGAAAGGCACCAGTGAAATACGACAAACTGAATCCGCAGATTACGAACACCAAATATTTCTGGATGGCATAGAAGGTACTGAGATCGAGAAGTGAACGACCAGCTAAGTCAATCCAAAGATTATTCAAAAAGGCGCCGGCTACGTTGCCCACCAGTCGCATACTGGCCCCATTGAACGCTGAGTCCCATCCGAATACAACAGATTCCCAATATCCACCCCCGGTAATTGAATACTGCAGGAAGGGATTTAGAAAGTCATCAGCAACTATTGGGGTCACAAGAATTGGGTAGAGCAAACACCACGAAACTATGAAGTACAAAGCCCAAGAGATGATTGAAGGCTTGCAACCAAAGCATTTTTCGATCAAGCTGCGCCTCACTGAACTAGTCTACGAAAGCCCAGCACAGGTAAAGAAAAAGGCGTAAATTGAAGGTATTAGCAAGAAATAGGGGATTATTGGCGATTTTTGCCTGTTGCCTTCTGCTCTTTGTCTTACAAATGAAACTTCCTCCTAAAATTGTTGACTCTGAACTACCGCCACTTTCCTTAGAACTTGACGTCGGCTCCCCAGCAGAGGCCTCGGCCGAGGGAGCGTACTACTGGATCACGAAAGCCAGTTCAACACTGATTTTTGCTAACAACACCGCGTTACCTGTCAAAGCCACACTTAAGGGAGTCTTGAGTGTCTCCCCCTGTTCGTACGAAACAGCCCTAACAATTGAAGCGAAAGGGTTGGAATTGTCTGGTGAGATTGGCCCTTTCCAGGCCGCCTACCAAATAGATTCCGTCGTGTCATTGAGTCCTTATGAAAGACGCGTTGTAAAACTCTATGTGGCCGGCAAGGGATGCCCCACTGCGCCATCAGACGGAAGAGTAATACTCTCAAAACTAAGTGGTCTAACATTGCTCGAATTCGAAAAGTGATCAATTCACGATTTAGATCCCCAAATAATGTTTGAATGCTTCCCAATACCATGACAACAGAACCAGTAATTGCCTTAACAGTGGTAATCCCACTCTTCAATAGTCAAGATTGGATTAGTGGGACACTCAACGATGTTTTCCTAGAAGTCGAAACAATTCAAGAAACCGTAGAAATTATTGTTGTCAATGACGGGTCGACTGACCAAAGTCTCCAAAGAATCCAGCAGCTTCAAAGCGATGGGAAGATAAAAGTCATAACAACGAGCAATGAGGGGCGATTTAGCGCTAGGGCTACGGGAGTAAAACAAGCAGGAAGCGAGTACGTAGTTTTCATTGACAGCAGAGTTAAGTTGAACCCGGGATCACTGAAATTCATACTTCAAAAAATTCAAAGTAATGGCTTGAATCAACTTTGGAATGCACGAGTATCTCTTCCTGACGGACTGCCCAAAGTTAGTTACTTTTGGGAGGGTATTGAATTCCTAGCGTGGAGAAAACATCACCGAGGGCCGCAAGAGACTTCTGTAAAGAAAGACGATTTAGATTTTCATCCAGTCGGCACCACAATGTTTGGGGCCCCGCGTCAGTGGCTGTTAGAAGTGAATGAAAAAATTAGTGAGAGCCACCTAAATTTGCAAAGCATTTCGGATGACACAAAACTAATCCGACATCTTGCAGAACGCGCAGATTTAAACTACTCGCCAATGTTTTCATGTGTATATCAACCACGAACTACAAGTGTTGGATTCGCATCCCATGCGTTTCATCGTGGAACAGTATTTGTAGATGGCCATCTCAGAAAAGGTGGAAGATATGTGCTTCCATTCTTGTCGTTAATTGCACTTCAAGTTTTGGTCATAGTCATGCTTGTAACGCGCCCAATTTTCACCGCGCTTCTTCTTTGTGCTTTGGTTGTAATCTTGTTCTCGTTGCTGAAGAGTTTGAATATGCCTAAGCGTGCTCGAAAAGCTCTTATGACTTATGGAATTATCTTTGCGCCAGCCTATTTTTCCGGAGCGATAGCAGGGCTGGCGTCCAAAGCGAAGAACAGATTCCCATCAGTGGATACCACGATCTGAATATGAATACTTCCGCGGAACTAAGCATCGTTGTACCTGCCTACAACGAAGAAAATACAATCGAAGAAGCGCTATCCAGACTTCATCAAACCATGACAGACTCTGGCATTAGTTTTGAGATCATTCTTGTGATTGATGGCTATGTGGACAGAACAAAAGAAATTGCTCTGTCTCTAGGTTTACCAAATCTCAATGTAATTGGTTACGAAAAAAACCTAGGTAAAGGGCATGCTCTCAGGGTCGGGGCTCAAAAAATCACTGGCCGGTACGCTGCCTTTTTTGATGGAGACCTGGACATTGATTCAATATGTCTTGTTGACCTATTTCAACGGTTGGTCGAACAAGATGTTGATGTAGTAGTCGGCTCCAAGGTTCATCCGGAATCAATCGTAATTTATCCACCATTTAGACGGTTTCAGAGCCGAGTGATGAGACTTCTGGTGCGGACACTTTTTAGTCTTGACATTGGTGATACTCAAACGGGAATTAAGGTATTTCGAACTGCGCGTCTATTAGAGACCATCAACAGGGTTCAGACAAATGGTTTCTCTTTTGATGTTGACTTGCTTGTCAGAATGAACGATCAAGGTTGCAAGATTGCTGAAGGACCAATCATTTTGAACTTTCAATTCTCATCGACCACTAGTGTGAGGACAAGCGTTGGTGTACTGCTCAACCTTTTGAACTTAAAGGTACAGAGAATCAAGCGGCGTTTCCAGCACGTATGAGCGCCATGAGACGAATCATCAATCAAATTACGGAGATCATAAATCTAAAAACTTCACTTTTAGTAGGGATGTCGTTTGTACTATCGACTGCCCTTAACTATTCTTTTCAAATCTTGTCAGGCCGGTATCTTGGTAGTGACAAATACGGGCTACTAGCTGGTCTTATCGCAGTGATGTCAGTAATAACAGTTGGCCTATCGGCTTTTCAGATTCAGACTGCGAAAGTAATAGCTACTGGAAAAACTCAACTCCCCCCCAAGATGGTGGATCGACAGTTCATTAACGTCACAAAGGTTGGTTTTTTTGGCTCCTTATTACTATTGGGTCTCGCTCCATTTGCCTCTTACTTTTGGAATGTCGGTCTGCTACCAATCATCTTTGTTTGCGTTTACGTTGTCCCGGCTGCATGGGATTCGATTGCGGCTGGACGTTTTCAAGGTGGTAAAAATTTCGTAGGCCTGGCGGGGTACAACTTCGCCCAATCAGCAATGAAAATGTTGAGCCTCTTACTTGTAGTTGTGGTGGGCCTTGGCGTCACATCCATCGTTGGATTACTCACGATTTCAGCAACAGCCGTAGCTCTTCTAGGCCTTCGGAGAACCAAGAATCTAGGGACCTCAAACATCCGTGGATTCGACTCTGAAACCAGGAGAATTATCGGGACCAATGCCTTGTTCTGGATGATGTTGTCAATGGACGTAATCATTGCGCATCACGCTCTTGGTCCTGACGCCGGGAAATACGCAGCAGCATCGACCATCAGTAAGGCACTTTTGTGGACTCCTGCTTTAGTAATACAGATATTGTTTCCGCATCTTGCGAGCAGGAATCTGTTGGAAGTTGGCATGTCAGGGCTAATCAGGAAAGGAGCACTCACAACGTTGCTTATCGCTGGAAGTTCCGCCTTAGTGCTCTCATTTATAGGACCAACAATGGTCGAATCTCTTTACGGCGATTCATTTGATGGAGCTGGGCAAGGGCTTTGGAATTTATGTTTTGCCCTCGTGCCATTTTCAATATCTCAATTCCTGATTTCAGTTCACTTTGTAAATGGCCATGCTCATCTTTTGCGGGTCCTGCTCCTGATGGCAACAATTGAAGCTGTTGCATTATTTGTGCTCGGAACTAATCTCACTAGTTTTTCAGTGATTTTGGGTGTCACGGGAGTAGTCCTAACAGCTACTTTGGTTTTATTCGGAGACAATGCCAAAGCGTTCAGTTTTCAAAAAAAGTAGATGGATGAGTCGCGTGCCCAAAAAAATATTCCTAATTGTTGCCAGTGGATATGCCAGTGGGCCTGCACAAGCATTAGTTGACTTCTTGAGAATGAGTGATTTAGACATCATTGAGTTCTTGCAACATCCCCTTGTGGCAGAGGGCCCGGGTGAACATATTCAAACGGTGTTCAGAAAGAATGAGGCACCAAAAGTAAAGGTACGGCGTAGGCCTAACAAACCACCAGTTACGTATGGTTTTGACTTTCTAACGCCGCTGTATCTACGCCGTTCCGACGTTTGGGTTTCTTTTAATGCATTAGCGACATTTCAAGGTTTGATTTTGCGCAAACTCGGGAGAACTAAATTTGTAATTCATTGGTCTGTAGATTTTGTGCCACGAAGATTCTCTAACTCTTTTGTTAATTGGTTATACGAAACACTTGATAAAAGGTGTTGTGAAGTAGCAGATCTTAGAGTCGAACTTTCGAATGCAGCGCTGCAAAACCGCAATCAGCATTACGGTCTCTCAAACAAATCGTTCGCTCAAACCTTGGTTATCCCGATGGGGTTCTGGAATGACAAAGTTCCAGTTTGTAGTGAACAAGCATGGCAGGAGAGACGCATTGTTTTTCTTGGTCACTTAGTAGACCGGATGGGGCTAGACGTTCTTTTGCTCGCTTGCAAGATTCTTAGGAGTAGAAACATACCATTTCAACTGGACATTATCGGTGGTGGCCCGTTGTCTGATTGGCTTCAAGCTCAAATAGAAATTGATTCACTAGAGGATTGTGTTTCTCTTAAAGGATTTGTTGCAGATCATGCGCATTTGGCTTCACTCTTAGCTACCGCATCTATGGGCGTGGCACCGTATGCGTCGGATAGTGATTCCTTTACGAGATTTGCTGATCCTGGGAAACTAAAGGATTATTTAGGTGCAGGCCTTCCCATCCTTCTTACAGATGTTCCACCGAATGCAGCAGAACTTGCTCAGCAAGGTGGCGCTGAAATCGTCGCCCATGATGCAGATGCAATAGCAGACGCTATTCAGAGTTTACTAGAAGATGAGTCTGAATGGAAAAAGAGAAGGTTGAATGCTCTTAGGTACCGCGAGCAGTTTGATTGGAAGATAATGCTCAATGATAAATTAGGGTTTCTCATTGAAAACTAATCAAGAGATTTGTAAGAAATCACCCAATACTAGGCAAGTCCATTTTGGATTTATTTCATGAATGAAGTCAGTTAGTTCTTCCAACGTCGGGTACCCATCGTCCCCATTGAATAGTCGGATGTCGTCAATCAGAATTACATCCGCGTTTCGTTTGGCTGAATCAATTGCCTGAAGTTCTGCGAAGATTGGAGTAGTTGTCGTACCTAGTGCCGTAACTCCACCTGAATAATGTCCATCTAGCCAGAACAGTGCAGGTTGCGGCAGTCCAGGCATTATGTGTGCGAGAACCTTTCCACTATCACCTTGAACAATTTCTATTTTCGAATCTTTTTGGAATCGAAATCGTGCTTCCGTGGCCAAACGTTCATCCAGTTCAATTGACAGGATTCTGTTGACTGAGGTTTTCTTTGAGATTCTCTCAAGCATGTCTCCCCGGTATGTGCCAGTTTCTACAAAGGATTCAAACTTCTGCTTTTTAGCAAGCGTCACAATTGTGTGCCGTTTTAAATGTGGGGGAGATGGGTGCGGTCGATTACGCAATATCCACGAAGGAACTTTCAAGATTGAAACGATGCTGCGTGCCAAGGGTGAAAACCTAATTCGTAGGCCATCGATCGTTGAAATTTCACTTAAGTTGGACATAGAGCGAGTTTAGTTGCGTTTGCTGTAGTTAGAGGTTTTTACAGAATTCGAAACGTAGAAAAGAGGTGTCGAAAGGAGAAACAGGCTGAGGGTTTACACCAATACTTATAATTCTGAAGTAAGACTTCTGCTGACAAAATTGACGCTGTAGCCGCGGGAATACAGGCCCTACAAGAAACTCAACAACTAGAACGATCTATCACTCAGGTGTTGCCGAGTTACCTGATTTGGCTCAAGATGAAAGCGGGGGAGGGTTTTACAATAAGACCAGCCAAATTCACTGAGGTGTCACCTCTGTCATTAGGTGATCGACTGGTCTAACCGAGTACAAACTCTAGACTCTTACGAATGTCGAATATCGCGGTAATTGGAACAGGGTATGTGGGGCTTTCCTCAGGCGCTTGTTTCGCCAAGTTGGGCCACAAGGTTGTCTGCGTCGACGTAGTGCAGGGGAAGATCGACAATCTTAATAAGGGAATTCTTCCAATTGTTGAGACCGGGCTAGATGCTTTAGTTGCAGAAGGCGTGGAAGCTGGCCTTCTCTCTTTCACAACTGATGTGGTGAGTGCCGTAAAGGATGCCGAAGTGGTGTTTTTATGTGTACCAACACCAGAAGGTGCTGATGGAAGTGCAGACCTTTCCTATATTCAGACAGCAGCCAGAACTTTGTCGCCGCTATTACTGAGCGGTGCAGTGGTGGTGAATAAGTCGACCGTCCCGGTGGGTTCCACAAAAGTGGTGGAACGCGAACTGAAGAGACCCGATGTTGCAGTGGTTTCTAATCCTGAATTTCTGCGTGAAGGTAGTGCTATTCACGATTTCTTGAATCCTGATCGTGTGGTCGTTGGCTCCGATAACCAAGAAGCAGCTGTTCGAGTGGCGGCTCTATATGAAAAAGTTGGAGCACCGGTAGTGGTGACAGACCCAGCGTCAGCAGAAACTATTAAGTACGCAGCAAATGCATTTTTAGCAACCAAGATTTCTTATATCAATGCAGTCGCAGCAATTTGTGAGGGTGTAGGCGCAGATATCAACGACGTGGTTCTCGGTCTCGGTTACGACAAACGTATTGGCCATGAATTCTTGCGACCAGGACCTGGTTGGGGTGGAAGTTGTTTCCCGAAAGACACAAAGGCCATGGTGAAAATTGCAGAAGATGCTGGTTATGACTTTGGGTTACTCAAAGGTGTTATTACTGTAAATGAACAGCAATACGGCCGCATTGTCGACAAGATTCGCACAGCTGCAGACGGATCTCTAAAAGGCAAGAAGATCGCATCATGGGGTTTGACCTTTAAAGCCTTAACTGACGACTTACGTGATTCTCCAGCGGTAGAAATCGTGAAGCGGTTACTGGCCGATGGTGCGCAAGTAGCAGTGTATGACCCAACAGTTTCTGTAGCACCGAAAGGTCTTGACGCAATTACTGTTTCACTCTCGCCGTTAGATGCGTGTGCTGGGGCGGACGTACTTGCAGTGTTAACGGAGTGGGATGAGTTCCGTTGGATTTCACCAGTTGAAGTATCGACAGTGATGAATGGGCGCCAAGTAGTGGATGCACGAAACTTATTGGACCGAAGTGAGTGGCTTCGTTCTGGATTTGAGTATCAGGGAATCGGCCGTTAATGGCACGAATAGTTGTACTTGGAGCATCAGGTTTCCTGGGCTCGCACCTCTGCGATGAATTAGTTGCACGTGGTGATGAAGTTATTGGAATTGACGATTTGTCTTCCAGCACCGGCGTCAATCTCAAAGGATTGGAATCCGAGAAACGGTTCACGTTTTTAAAGGGTGATATTGCCGAGGGAATACCAGTTCGCGGGAAAGTTGATGCCGTATTGAATTTTGCATCGCCTGCGTCACCTCCGAGATATTTAGAAACCCCGATTCAAACATTGCGCACAGGTAGTCAAGGGACGGACAAAGCATTGCAATTTGCCCTTGAAAACAATGCGCGCTTCATCATGGCGTCTACAAGTGAGGTGTATGGAGACCCAGTAGTTTCACCCCAGGTAGAGACCTACTGGGGGAATGTGAATTCAATTGGTGAACGGTCTTGTTACGACGAAGCCAAGCGTTATGCAGAAGCTCTTTGTATGGCTTATTGGCGTGAGTACCAAGCAAACATTGGCATTGTGCGCATTTTCAATACGTATGGACCACGACTAGACCCTTCTGATGGTCGCGTCGTGTCCAACTTTGTTTGTCAATCAATTCGTGGTGAAGATCTCACGGTGTATGGCGATGGATCACAAACTCGTTCATTCTGTTATGTAGATGACGAAATTAGAGGAATCCTGGCGTTACTTGATTCCAACGAACGTGGACCTATCAACATTGGTAACCCAGTTGAGTTCACCATGCTGGAATTATCTGAAATTGTTCTGGAGTTAACTGGTTCACAATCAAAGATTGTGTATCGACCCTTACCAGAAGATGACCCAATGCAGCGCCGGCCAGACATTACAAAAGCTCGTGAATTACTGGGATGGGAACCGACAGTGGGCTTGCGTGATGGATTGATGAAAACCATTGACTGGTTTAAGAAATCTCTTTAGATCTCAGGCCAAATTTTTATGGCCAACTACAAACGGATTCCTATTGCCAGTTGGCTTCTATTTGAATTAAGCCTTCATCAAATGAGTTGTACTGAACAACATCGAAGCGCACGCGGCGCTCCCAATGGTCGTATTCATACGTTTCATGTTGATCAGTAAGCGCAACTGTGAGGTCGTATGTGCCAGCCAAAATTGGTAGCTCAGGGATGTTGAGAGTGATGGTTCCGGAATTATTCAATGTGGCCGGTTGGAAACCCATTCGTTTTGTATTGCTGCCCCACACGTTTGTTCCATGTAGGTGAGTAATACGGATACCGAACACTGGTTCCTTGATTGGCATATGAGCTGTGTAATCAATCTGAAGAGAAATTGGTTCACCTGTTTTCAAAACATGTACAGGGACGCCATCTGCAGTTACAAATTCAGCGCGAGTGATCTCTGCTTCGTGGCTTCCCCAACGCTCACCAATTTCACCTTCAGCCTTTGGCGCAGCATCATGACTTTGCCCAGCGTATTTACCGATCACTTCGTATGAAGGACCAATTTCTTGGATGACACCTTTTTCTAACCATGCAACGGTTGAACACAACTGAGCTACTTGCATAAGGCCATGGCTGACCAGAATTATTGTTCGACCTTCCTGGCGGAACGACTCAATTTTTTCATGACACCGATGTTGAAATGACTCGTCACCTACGGCTAGCACTTCATCGATAATCAAAATCTCGGGGTCGACGTTCGTTGCAACAGCGAACCCAAGTCGCACCACCATGCCAGACGAGTAGTTCTTCACCGGAGTATCAACAAACTTTTCA
>Ga0164293_10002440_pt1 | contig 15760 bp, 15 predicted proteins | sample GEODES118metaG_FD_111487 | JGI IMG/M metagenome (GOLD analysis project Ga0164293, IMG submission 111487) | Eutrophic lake water microbial communities from Lake Mendota, Wisconsin, USA - GEODES118 metaG | ecosystem: Environmental > Aquatic > Freshwater > Lake | place: USA: Lake Mendota...
CTGCCCAGCGGCAAGGGCCTGGTGATCGCTGAGGGTGTGCTGGTGGTCCAGCGCATGCTGGTGTCGCGGTTCTCTCCGCACGCCTGTCTGGGCACCGATCGGCGACTGCACGAACTCGCCGACGGGGGCGCCTTCGCCGGGGTCGATATCCCGTTCTACCGAGCATCGCCGGAGGTGATGGCTGATGTGGTGGGTTTCCATCTGAACCGCGGCGTGCTCGCCGCGGGCCGCCGCCCGCCTGAACTCAACCTTGCCGAGGTCCTCAGCACCGCCCGAACGGTTGCGGTGCTTGAAGGCGTCAACGATCACGAGAACCTCGGCTCGATATTCCGCAATGCCGCCGGTCTGGGGGTCGACGCCGTCATCTTCGGCACCGGCTGCGCCGACCCGCTGTACAGGAGGGCGGTTCGGGTGTCCATGGGCCATGCGCTGTTGGTGCCCTTCGTCCGTGCCGCCGCCTGGCCCGCCGACCTGGCGGCGATGCGGCGCAACGGTTTTCGCCTGCTGGCGATGACGCCGGACCGCCGGGCGCAGACGCTCGCCGACGCGATGGACGGGTTGGCCGGGCAGAAGGTCGCGGTGCTTGTCGGAGCCGAAGGGCCCGGACTCACCGAGACGGCGATGCGCTCCGCCGATATCCGGGTCCGGGTTCCGATGTCGCGTGGTACCGACTCCCTCAACGTCGCCACCGCGGCCGCCCTGGCCTTCTACGAACGGGTGCGCTGCGGCGGGGGAGTGTCAGATCAGGCGATAACCTGACCGGGTGACCGACGACTCGACTCCGTGGGGGACGGGACTGACGGTGGCGGCGTTCGTTGCCGCCATCGTCGCTGCGGCGATCATCGTGTTGAGCCTCGGGATGGCGCGGGTGCATCCGATGATCTCGCTGGGTCTGAACGTGGTGGCGGTCGGCGGGCTGGCACCCACTCTGTGGGAGTGGCGCAAAAGGCCGGTGCGCCGGTGGTTTGTGCTGGGCGCGGCGGCGGGGGTGGCGGTCGGCTGGACCGCGGCGCTGGCGTTGACGCTGGGTTAGCGCCCGCGCCGGATCAGCGTTCGCCGCTGGTGCGAACCCCGAGCAGCACGTCCTCCCAGGCGGGAATGACCGGCTTGCGGGCAGCCCGCTTGCCGATTCCGGGCTGGGGTGCGGCAGACCCGGTGGACGCAGGTGCGGCGGCGGGTCCGGCCAGGGCAGGAGGGATCGCGACTGGTGCTGCCTCGGGCTGCGGTTGCACCGGCACGTCGAACTCCAGTTGCGCCACCGGAGCGACCTGGCGCAGCGGACGTTCGAACTCCGGGTCGATCAGCGCGCTGGCCTCCTCGTCGATGGCCGTGACGGTGCCGCCGTGCGCGCCCGGTGTGAACCGGAAGTGAGCGGCATTCTCTGAGAGGCCGACCTGCCATTCCATCCGAACCGTCCAGCGGCCGTCCTCGGTGCGCCAGGCGTCCCAGTTGGTTTCTTTGGCGCTCAGGCCGCGTTCGGCCAGCGCGGCGGTGATGGTTTCCAGAAGGGTCTCCACCGTCGGCCCCTCCGCCAGCACAGGGTGCGCGGCGGTCGCCAGTTCGGCGGCACGCTGACGCTCCAGCAGCACCGGGTGGGCGAACCGCTCGATCTTGGAGACGTCCATCCCGGAGCTCGCTGCGACCTCCTGGACGGATGCGCCGGCTCGGACGCGGGACTGAATATCTTTGGGACGCAACACGGCTTTGACCTCGCTGTCTCGGGAAACCTGTCCGGGTCGCGCGCCATCGCCGCGCACCGCTGCACGCAGCCGGTCGTCCAGTCGGATGAGGAACTTGTCTGCCGGGTTGCCGCCTTCACAGATGACGTGCTTACCGTCGACATCTAGCCCTATAAGTGTCAGCTCCCGCATGTCGACCTCCTTCGGACCGGACTGTAACTGCGCCCGCGTTGACATAACGATCGCGACACGCCTGTGTTACAGGTGAGGTTAGAGGTGTTCGACCACCCAGTCCACGCATTTGGTCAAGGCGGTGACATCGTCGGGTTCGATCGCCGGGAACATCGCCACCCGAAGCTGATTGCGGCCCAGCTTGCGGTAGGGCTCGGTGTCGACGATGCCGTTGGCCCGCAGCACCGTGGCCACCGCCGCGGCGTCGACCTCGTCGGTGAAGTCAACGGTGCCCACCACCTGGGAGCGCAGCGCCGGGTCGGCGACGAACGGGGTGGTGTACTCGGTGGATTCGGCCCAGGAATACAGCCGCGACGATGAGTCCGCGGTGCGCTTGACCGCCCAGTCCAACCCGCCGTTGCCGAGCATCCAGTCGACCTGCTCGGCCATCAGGGCCAGGGTGGCGATCGCGGGGGTGTTGTAGGTCTGGTTTTTCAGACTGTTATCCAGGGCGATCGGCAGGGACAGGAACTCAGGCACCCACCGGCCCGATGCCGCCACCGACGCGATACGCGCCTGCGCGGCGGGAGACAGCACCGCCAGCCACAATCCGCCGTCGCTGGCGAAGTTCTTCTGCGGCGCGAAGTAATAGGCGTCGCATTGGGCGACGTCGACCGGCAGGCCTCCGGCGGCGGAGGTGGCGTCGATGAGGACCAGGGAATCCCCGGACCCCTCGGGCCGCTGTACCGCAACCGCGACGCCGGTCGACGTTTCGTTGTGCGCCCAGGCGATGGCGTCCACCGACGGATCCGACTGCGGGGCCGGTGCGCTGCCGGCGTCGGCCTTGATGATGATCGGGTCGCCGACGAACGGGTTGGCCGCCACCGCGGAGGCGAACTTGGAACTGAACTCGCCGTAGGTCAGGTGCAGCGACTTCTTGTCGATGAGGCCGAATGCGGCGGCGTCCCAGAACGCCGTCGCGCCGCCATTGCCCAGGATCACCTCGTAACCCTCCGGGGCGGAGAACAGCTCGCGCACCCCCTGACGCACCCGACCCACCAGGTTTTTCACCGGGGCCTGGCGGTGCGATGTGCCGAACAGGCCGGCGGCGGTCGTGGTCAGCGCCGCCAACTGCTCCGGGCGCACCTTGGACGGACCGCAGCCGAAGCGTCCGTCGGTGGGCTTGAGGTCAGCGGGAACGGTGAGCTGGGCGGGATCAGCCATGTGCCTAAGCGTAGGGATCAGGTGGCCCCTTAAAAAATCGCGCTCACAAGCGAGCCGGAAAACGCACTTCTCGGGGGTGATCGGGGTTGCGCCGCGGGCATAGACAGTATGCGGTACCTCCGGTACCGTTTGCTATGTCGGCTGTACAAATCCCACCCATTTGTAAACCACGCGGGAGGCTTGTCATGGCGAGGACCACGATGGTCAGGCGCTGGCGCCGCAACATGGAGGTGCGTGACGACAGCACGTACGTGGACATGCTGACGACACTGTCCGAGGGGTCGGTGCGGCGGAATTTCAACCCGTACACCGACATCGACTGGGAATCGCCGGAGTTCGCCGTCCACGCCGACGACGAGCGCTGGATTCTGCCGCAATCCGACGCCCTGGGCGGGCACCGGTGGTACCGCGCCCAGCCGGTGGCGACCCAGATCGCGATCGGGCAGTGGCGGCAGGCCAACGTCGCCAAGGTCGGCCTGCAGTTCGAGTCGATCCTGATCCGCGGGCTGATGAACTACTCGTTCTGGGTGCCCAACGGTTCCCCGGAATACCGCTACTGCACCCACGAGGCGATCGAAGAGGGCAACCACACCCTGATGTTCCAGGAGATGGTCAACCGGATCGGTGTTGACGTGCCCGGCATGCCGCGGCTGCTGCGATGGCTCTCCCCGCTGATCCCCCTGGTCGCCGGCCCGCTACCGATCCCGTTCTTCTTCGGGGTGCTCGCCGGCGAGGAGCCCATCGACCACACCCAGAAAGCGGTGCTGCGCGAGGTCGGTGACGGGAAAGAACTGCACCCGATCATGGAGAAGGTGATGGCCATTCACGTGGCCGAGGAGGCCCGGCACATCTCCTTCGCACATGAGTACCTGCGCAAGCGACTGCCGTACCTCAACCGCCGCCAGCGGCTGCTGCTGTCGGTGAACGTTCCGCTGATCATGCGGATTCTGTGCCAGGCCATCCTGGTGCCGCCGCGCAGTTTCTTCCGCGAGTACGGCATCCCCCGGGAAGTTCGCAAGGAGCTGTTCTTCCGGTCGCCGCAATCCCGGAAATGGTTGCAGGACATGTTCGGTGACGTGCGGATGCTCTGCGCCGACACCGGCCTGATGAACCCCCTGGCGACGCTGATCTGGCGGTTGTGCAAGATCGACGGCGCCCCCAGTCGCTTCCGGAGCGAACCCCAGCGTCGCCATCTGATCAGCGCCGCTTAACTTCTCCGATCCCCGATCCCCATTCCAGATGCCCCACGTCATCACGCAGTCCTGCTGCAGCGACGGTTCCTGCGTGTACGCCTGCCCGGTGAACTGCATCCACCCCAGCCCGGATGAGCCGGACTTCGCCGCCGCCGAGATGCTTTACATCGACCCTGATGCCTGCGTGGACTGCGGCGCCTGTGTGTCGGCCTGCCCAGTCGGGGCGATCCGCCACGACAGCCGACTGACCCCGGAGCAGTTGCCGTTCATCGCGATCAATGCCGACCACTACCCGCCGCGTCCGGCGGGGGTGAAACTGCCGCCCAACACCAAACTCGCACCCGTGCTGCCGGCGCCGCAGGTGCGCGGCCGCGGATTGACGGTGGCGATTGTCGGTTCCGGGCCGGCCGGAATGTACGCCGCCGACGAACTGCTCACCCAGGACGGGGTGCGGGTCAACGTGTTCGACAAGCTGCCGACGCCCTACGGGCTGGTGCGGGCCGGGGTGGCGCCGGACCACCAGAGCACCAAGTCGATCACCCGGCTTTTCGACCGGATCAGCGGTGCCCGGGGATTCACCTATTACCTCAATGTTCAAGTGGGTCAACATCTCTCACATGCGGATCTGTTGGCGCACCACCACGCGGTGATCTACGCCGTCGGGGCGTCCGGTGACCGCCGCCTCGACATCGAGGGTATGGGACTGCCGGGCGCCGGAACCGCTACGGAGACCGTTGCGTGGATCAACGGGCATCCCGGCTTTACCGGCCGGTCGGTGGACCTCAGTCATCGGCGCGTGGTGATCGTCGGCAACGGCAATGTCGCACTCGATGTCGCTCGCATCCTGACCTGTGACCCGGAAAACCTTGCCGGAACGGATATCTCCGATACGGCCCTGCAGACATTGCGACGCTCCGCGGTGCGTGAAGTAGTCGTAGCCGCCCGGCGCGACCCGGCGGACTCCGCCTTCACTCTGCCGGAACTGATCGGACTCACCGAGACCGCGGACGTGGTGCTCGATGCGGCCGATCACGCCCTGGTGCTCGCCGACCTGCAGACCGTCGGTGACCCCGGTACCCGGGCGAAGCTGGAGATCCTGGCGGCCCTGCCGGAGGCCGGCGAGTCCGTTGGACGCCGAATTCGGTTGGCTTACCGGCTCAGTCCGCAACGCATTCTCGGCTCCGCCAGGGTTGCCGGCATTGAGTTCAGCGGCGGCGCCGGTGAATCGGTGACGATCGACGCCGGCTTGGTGCTCACCTCCATCGGATACCGCGGTGCGCCGGTACCGGACCTGCCGTTCGACGAGACCGCCGCCGTGGTACCCAACGACGCCGGTCGGGTCATCGACCCAGCGACCGGCCGAGCCGTTCCCGGCGCCTACGTCGCCGGCTGGATCAAGCGCGGCCCGAACGGATTCGTCGGCACCAACAAATCCTGTGCCATGCAGACCGTCGCGGCCCTGGTTGACGACTTCAACGCCGGACGCCTTGACGGCCCGACCGGGCGCCCGGCGGCCTTGGCGAAACTGGTCCGGGACCGTCAGCCCGACGTGGTGGACGCTGCCGGGTGGCGCGCGATCGACGCCGCCGAGATCGCCCGGGGGCAGGCGCAGGGCCGGCCGCGGGTGAAGTTCACTTCGACCGAAGAGATGCTCGCCGCCGCCCGGCAGCGGCCAACCCGCCCGCGTAGGTTCTCCCTGCTCCGCTTTTAGTGTCGAGCAGACGCAAAATCGCACGAAAAAGCCGCCAGGAGTGCGACTTTGCGTCTGCTCGCCGACTAGGTGGTGTGGGCGATGGTGTCCCAGCCCGCCACCGACGACGCCGAACGCGGACCGGGGCCGACGTAGACCGCCGCGGGTCGCACCAGCTTGCCCAGTCGCTTCTGCTCCAGGATGTGCGCGCACCAGCCCGCCGTGCGGCCGCAGGTGAACATCGCCGGCATCATGGCGGGGGGAACCTCGGCGAAGTCCAGAATCACCGCCGCCCAGAACTCGACGTTGGTCTCGATGGCGCGGTCCGGCCGGCGCTGGCGCAGTTCGGCCAGCGCCGCCTGCTCCAACGCCGCGGCGACCTCGTAGCGCGGCGCATCAAGACGTTTCGCGGTGGCCCGAAGTACCCGCGCACGTGGATCCTCGGCGCGGTAGACCCGGTGACCGAACCCCATCAGTTTCTCGCCGCGGTCCAGGATGCCGCGCACCACCGCGGCGGCATCCCCGGTGCGTTCGGACTCGGAGATCATCGGGATCACCCGGGCCGGTGCCCCGCCGTGCAGTGGGCCGCTCATCGCACCGACCGCACCGGACAGGGCCGCGGCCACGTCGGCCCCGGTGGATGCGATCACCCGGGCGGTGAATGTGGAGGCATTCATCCCGTGCTCGGCGGCCGACACCCAGTAGGCGTCGATCGCCTCCACGTAGCGCGGATCCGGCTCCCCGTGCCAGCGCGTCATGAAACGTTCGGTGATCGTGGTGCATTCGTCGATCACGCGCTGCGGCACCGCCGGCCGATGAATGCCGCGGGCGGATTGGGCGACGTAGGACAACGCCATCACCGACGCCCGGGCCAACTGGTCGCGGGCGGTGGTGTCGTCGATGTCCAGCAGCGGCTGATACCCCCAGATCGGGGCGAGCATCGCCAGCCCGGCCTGTACGTCGACCCGGACGTCGCCGGTGTGGATGGGCAGCGGGAACGGCTCGGCCGGGGCCAACCCGTCGCCGAACTCACCGTCCACCAGCAGCGCCCACGCGTCGCCGAACGTCACCCTGTGCTCGACAAGGTCGTCGATGTCGACGCCGCGGTACCGCAGGGCCCCGCCGTCCTTGTCCGGCTCAGCGATCTCGGTGGTGAAGGCGACGACACCTTCCAGGCCCGCGACGAAGTCATCCGGTAGGACAGTCATGGTCGAGATTCTCCCACCCCAGCCGCGCACGGCGGCCGCCTCCCGATGAAAAGCAGGCCTCACCGCGGATGTCCAGGCCGCCCTTGAAACCCCTCGGCGTACCGTGAGCCCGTGGTTGATCGAGAAGCGCCCGCTCACCGCCTGGCCGCGATGCGGGTCGAGTACGGGTCGGTGGAGAAGGACGGCACCAGCGACCTCGATGTGGACTGGCTGGCCGGCGGCTGGCTTGCGTTGCTGCACAACTGGATCGGCGACGCCCAACAGGCCGGCGTCGCCGAGCCGAACGCCATGGTGCTCGCGACCGTCGAGGCCGGCCGACCGGTGACCCGTACGGTGCTGTGCAAGAGCGTCGACGCCGGCGGGGTCACGTTCTACACCAACTACGACTCCGCCAAAGGGGCTGACCTGGCGGCGACGCCCTATGCCTCGGTGACTTTCCCCTGGTATGCGCTGGGCCGGCAGGTGCATGTCCGCGGCCCGGTCGCCAAGGTAACCCCGGAGGAGACTGCGCAGTACTGGGGACGACGGCCGCGCGGCTCGCAGCTGGGGGCCTGGGCGTCGGCCCAGTCCCGGCCGATCCGTTCGCGCGCGGAGTTGATGGCACAGCTGACCGAGGTCACCGAGCGGTTCGCCGACCTGGAGCAGGTACCGGTCCCCCCGCATTGGGGCGGCTACCGCATCACCGCCGAGGTGGTCGAATTCTGGCAGGGTCGGGAAAACCGGATCCACAATCGAATCCGGGTGCTGACGGGCGAGACCGACCGCATCGAACGGCTGCAGCCCTAGCCTCGGCATCCACGAGGTTTGGGGGTCACACCGCCCGGGTATAGCCGCTTATCGCCGTGAGGAGATAGCTATGGACGGGGCTCGTGGTGACCTCGGTCGACGTGGTGTGCCCCGTGCCCCTGTAACAGAGCTTTAACACGCGACCCGGCTCAGCGCTATGCCCCGCGCCTACGATCGTCACGTGCGTCAACCCACCGGTGAGGCGGCTCTCGGGCTGCGGGAACGGAAAAAGCAGCGGACGCGCGCCACGCTGGTCGACGTCGCCGCGCGGTTGTGCGCCGAGCAGGGCTACGAGCGCACCACCGTCGACCAGATCGCCGCCGGCGCCGACGTGTCGCCCCGAACGTTCAGCCGGTATTTCCCCAATAAAGAGGCCGTTATCGCGGCGCTGATGGAGGAGATCTCCGAACAGGTCGCCGATGCGCTGACCCGTCAGCCCCACGACATCACCGAGCATGAGGCGCTGGTGCGGGCACACACCGAGGTTTTCCGCCCCGCCGAGCACGGACAACCGGACGCAATGTCCTTCGACCGGATGCGCGGTTTCCTGAGCATCGTCAACAGCACCCCGATGCTGGGTCTGGCGGCCTTCACCTTCCGGCCCGACGGTTCCACCCACGCGGTCGTCGAGGCCATCGCGGCACGGATGGGCCTGCCAGTGACCGCAACACCGGTGCGCGTGGTGTTCGACACCTGGGCGGTGCTGATGGCCACCGCGCTGGGCCGACCGGGCAGCGACGCCGCCGACCCCCGCATCGTCAGCGACCGGATCGAGGAGACTTTCGCCATCTTCACCCGGCTGTGGAAGCCGTGGCACCCCCCCGCTGACCGGGAAGCGGAGCAGCCCCCCTCGGGCGGACCGGAACGATAGCGACTACCTTCACTGGGAACGCGCAGTAGCGTGACCTCACGACGGACCGCCCGGCGCCGTCGAACACCGCAAGAAGGGGTTGATGTGGCCGCGACTGACGACACCGCCTCCCTCCGGTACCCCGGCGGCGAGCTGGACCTGGAGATCGTGCACGCGACCGAGGGCGCCGACGGCATCGTGCTGGGACCGCTACTGGCCAAGACCGGTTATACGACCTTCGACCAGGGGTTCGTCAACACCGCGTCCACCAAGAGCGCCATCACCTACATCGACGGTGACGCCGGCATCCTGCGGTACCGCGGCTACCCGATCGACCAGCTGGCCGAGAAATCGACCTTCATCGAGGTCAGCTACCTGCTGATCTACGGTGAATTGCCGACGTCCGCCCAGCTGGAGGCTTTCACCACCAAAATCCAGCGGCACACCCTGCTGCACGAGGATCTCAAGCGGTTCTTCGACGGCTTCCCGCGCAACGCCCACCCGATGCCGGTGCTGTCCAGCGCGGTCAACGCGCTCAGCGCCTACTACCAGGATTCGCTGGATCCCCTGGATCACAAGCAGGTCGAATTGTCGACGATCCGGCTGCTGGCCAAGCTGCCGACGATCGCGGCTTACTCCTACAAGAAGTCCGTCGGCCAGCCCTTCCTGTACCCGGACAACTCGCTGAGTCTGGTGGAGAACTTCCTGCGGATGACCTTCGGGCTGCCGTCCGAGCCGTATGTACCCGACCCCGAGATCGTCCGGGCACTGGACATGCTGCTGATCCTGCACGCCGACCACGAGCAGAACTGCTCCACCTCGACGGTGCGGCTGGTCGGCTCATCGCAGGCCAACCTGTTCACCTCCATCTCCGGCGGTATCAATGCGCTGTGGGGTCCGCTGCACGGCGGCGCTAACCAGTCGGTGCTGGAAATGCTGGAGAAGATCCGGCTCTCCGGAGGTGACGTCCAGGAGTTCGTCCGCAAGGTCAAAAACCGCGAGGACGGCGTCAAGCTGATGGGCTTCGGCCACCGGGTCTATAAGAACTACGACCCGCGAGCGCGGATCGTCAAGGAGCAGGCCGACAAGATCCTCGGCAAGCTCGGCGGCGACGACGAACTGCTCGACATCGCCAAATCGCTGGAAGAGGCGGCGCTGACTGACGACTTCTTCGTCGAGCGCAAGCTGTACCCCAACGTGGATTTCTACACCGGGGTGATCTACCGGGCCATGGGCTTCCCGACGCGGATGTTCACGGTGCTGTTCGCACTGGGCCGGTTGCCCGGCTGGATCGCGCACTGGCGCGAGATGCACGAGGAGCCCAACAAGATCGGCCGGCCGCGGCAGATCTACACCGGTTACGGCGAACGCGACTACACCACCCTCGGCGGCCGTTAACCCTCTCCGGGTTTTCTTCAGGGCGCGAGTACCGCCATGGCGGCGTTATGGCCGCCGATTCCGGACACCGCGCCGCCGCGGCGGGCACCCGAGCCGCACAACAGGATTCGATCGTGCGCGGTGGCTACGCCCCACCGCCGGGCTGGGGTGTCCAGCGGGTCGTCGTCCTCGGCGAATGGCCACTGCAACCCGCCGTGGAAGATGTTGCCAGCGGTCAGCCCGAGACTGGCCTGCAGATCGACGGTGGTCTTGGTCTCCACGCATGGGCGTCCGTTCGAATCGGTCATCAGTACCTCCTGAACCGGTTCTGCCAGAACGGAGTTCAGCGAATTCAGCACTGCTCCGGTGAGACGTTGCCGCATTCCATCGGGGTCGGCGGACTGCAGCCGGTGCGGCACATGCAGTCCGAACACCGTCAGAGTCGCCGCCCCGGTACTGCGAAGATCAGCAGACAGGATGCTGGGATCGGTCAGGGAGTGGCAGTAGATCTCGCAGGGCAGCGGGTCAGGCAACCCGCCGGAATCCGCGACGGTGTAGGCGGCGTCGAGTTGCGACCAGGTCTCATTGATGTGGAACGTTCCCCCGAACGCGTGCTCCGCGGCGACGCCCGCGTCACGCAGTCGCGGCAATCGGCGCAGCATCAGATTCACCTTCACCTGGGCGCCCTGCGCCAACTCGGGTTCCGGTTCGCCCAGCAGCCCGGCCAATACCGCCGGGGTGACACCGGCCAGAACATGCTCGCCGCGGACCCGGTGCTCGTCGTCACCGACCCGGTAGCGCACCTCACCGTCGGGAGTCACGGCCACCACCTCGGCGCCGGTCAGGATCTGCGCGCCGTACGCCGATGCGGCCGCCGCCAGTGCACCGGACACCGAACCCATCCCGCCCACCGGCACGTCCCAGGTGCCGGTTCCGCCGCCGAGGAGGTGGTAGAGCAAACAGATGTTCTGGTCCAGGGAGGTGTCATCGAGGCGGGCGAAGGTTCCGATCAACGCATCGGTGGCCATCACCCCGCGAACCAGGTCGCTGTGGACGGCGTCGGTGATGGCCGAGCCGACCGGCTCGACCATCAGGGCGTCCCACGTCGCGGCCGCATCCGGCCCGCCGGCGGCGACTACCTGACGTCGGGCTTCGGAGCGCCGGAGCAGCGGCTCCAGGAGGGTCGGCCACAGCACCTCGGTGACGGTGCGCACGCGTCGGTAGAAGTCGACGAAGCCGGCCTCGTCGGACTGCGCCCCGACCGCCGCGAATGTCGAGCGCGGGCCGATCAGCAGTCCGCTGCGGCCGCCGTCGGCGGGGTCGGGTGTGTAGGAGGCGTAGCGGCGCCGGGCCAGGTGCACCCGGGCGCCGAGATCCTCACAGATGCGGGCCGGGAGCAGGCTGACGAGGTAGGCGTAGCGGGACAGTCGGGCTTGCACCCCCTCGAAGGCCGGCGCCGACACGGCTGCGCCGCCGACCTCGCGGGCCTTCTCCAGAACCAGGACGCCCAAGCCGGCCCGGGCCAGGTACGCCGCGGCGACCAGGCCGTTGTGTCCGCCGCCGACGACGACGGCATCAAAGGTGTCAGCGCGGTGATTGTGATGGGCGCCCTGATTGGGATGAGACGCAGTCGCCATGCCTCAGCTTAGGTAGCGCTGGACCTCCTCCGCGGGGCTAACCGATGCAGAGGTTACGGTTATGCGGTGGCAACTAAACCCGAGATTGAATTTCCCGCCGGGCCGGCGCCCACCGAACTGGTCATCACCGACCTCGTCGTCGGTGAGGGCCCGGAAGCCAAGCCCGGTGACAGCGTCGACGTGCACTACCTGGGAGTCGAGTTCGATACCGGGGAGGAATTCGACAGTTCCTGGAACCGCGGTGAATCCATCTCCTTCCCGCTGCGCGGCCTCATTCAGGGTTGGCAGGACGGCATCCCCGGCATGCGGGTCGGCGGGCGCCGGCAACTGGTGATTCCGCCCGAACTCGCCTACGGGCCGGCCGGCGCCGGGCATCGACTGTCCGGCAAGACGCTGATTTTCGTCATCGACCTGCTCGGTGTGCGTTAACCGGGCAGGCTCACCGTCGGAGGAGGGGAACCGATGAAGGGTTCCGAGGACGCGCGGGCCGGTGCCAGTGCCACCGCAACGCAGTGGCGCAGGGAGTCGCGCTACTACCGGCGTTCACCGGGTTGGGGTTGGCTGCTGGGCCTGCTGCTCATCCCACTGCTTTTCGGGTGGCTCGGTTGGGGTGCGGTCAAACCCACGGCCGCTGTCGGTCTTCCGGGTGTCACCACCACTGCGCCTGCAGCGTCGCTTCCGGCACTGAACCTCGCCCCGCTGTCGATTGTGCGTAACGGCAAGGACTTCACCCTCACCGGCGACCTGCCCGACCTGTCCGTCAAGGACAAACTGCTCAGTGAACTCAAGGCGACACTCGGGCCGGGGGTCAACTTGATCGACAAGCTGGCAGTCAAGGCCGGCGTCAACGCACCCGACCTCTCCGGCGTCAGCCCAGTGTTCAAGGCCGCCAACGACATTGCCGATTTCAACTTCAATCTGGTCGGTGAAACCCTCACCCTGGCCGGAACCGCGCCGTCGGATGAGGTCAAAGCCGGAGTCGAGACAGCCGCCAAGGCCGCCTGGCCAAATGTCCGGGTCGTCAACAACATCCGGGTCAAGGCCGTAGCCACCGCCGCCGGGTCCTGCGACAACCTGCAGGCCGACATCACCACGGCGCTGCGCTCCCCGATCGCCTACCAGACTGAAGGGTCCGGCTTGGCCGCCGCGAGCAAGGCCGAGTTGAGTGCGGTCGCCGCTGCAATCAAGGCCTGCCCGGACGCCAAGGTCACCGTGACCGGCCATACCGACAACACCGGCGACGACGAGATCAACGTCCCGTTGAGCAAGAACCGGGCGGAAGCGGTCGCCGACTATCTGGTGTCCCAGGGCGTGCCGGCCGGATCGGTCAGCGCCGATGGCGCCGGGTCATCCCAGCCGGTCACCAGTAACGCCACCGCAGACGGGCGTGCTCAGAACCGTCGCACCGAGATCACCGTCAACTAGGGGAGTAGCGCAATGGGATTCCTGGCGCAGTGGTTCTGGCACCTGCTGGCCTTCCTGGCTGGATCGGGGGTGGCCTGGGTGATCACCGTCCTGACCATTCACCGGACCGGCCAAGCGCAGGCCCTCGCCGACCTGCCCGCCGGATCACGCGAGATTGGACCACGATGATGCCTGACCTCAATTGGTGGTTGATGGCGCTGGCTTTCCTGCTGGGTCTGCTGCTGACGTTTGCCATGATGATCCGGCGGGTCACCCGTGAGGTCCCGACCGGTCTTGCTCCCGCGGCGGCTGATTCCTTCATCGAAGAGATCCCGGCGTCCGAGACCGGGACCGAGACCGGGACCGAGACCGGGACCGGGGCCGGGACCGAGGCCGAGGCCGAGAAGCACCGGCGCAGTTAGTCCGGCGGAGGCAGACGCAGCACCAGACGCGCGCCCCCCAGTGGGCTGTCCTCCAACATCGCTGTGCCGCCGTGAATGTCGGCCTGCTGGGCTACCAGCGCCAAACCCAATCCGGATCCCGAGCGCGAGGCCGTCGACCCGCGCGCGAACCGGCCGAAGACCGACCGTCGTTCGCTTTCGGGCACCCCGGTTCCGTTGTCATCCACGGCGATCTCCACGCCGTCGCGTGAGGTGATCGCCGACAATTGCACCTGCGTGGCACCGCCGTGCTTGACGGCATTGGCGATCGCGTTGTCCACGGCCAGCCGCAACCCGGCCGGCAGGCCGATGATGATGCACGTCGGCGACGGCATCAGCGATACCTCAAGTTCCGGGTAGACCCGCACCGCATCGTGGGCGGCCCGGTCCAGCAACTCGGTGATGTCGACCGGTACCTGGTCGGCGGAGGTGGACAACTCTCCCTGGGCCAGCCGCTCGAGAGCCCCCAGCGTTGCCTCGATCCGGCTCTGGGTGCGGATGACGTCGCCGATCACCTCTTCGCGCTGCTCGGCGGGCAGGTCCAGGGTGGAGAGCACCTCCAGGTTGGTCCGCATCGCGGTCAGCGGTGTGCGTAACTCGTGGGCTGACACCGCGGCGAAGTCCCGGGCCGAGTCCAGGGCGGCTTTGGTGCGGTCCTGCTCGGTCCAGATCCGCTCCAGCAGGCCCTTGAGCGCCTCACCGATCTCGACCGCTTCGGTGGCACCGCTGACGTCGACGTCCGGTGCGACGTCGCCGGCGTCGATCGCCCGGGTCTGCTCGGCCAGCCGGCGCAACGGTCGGACCGCGAAGGCCGCCAGCAGCCAGCCCAGAACTGCCGCGGCGCCGATGGCGGAGGCGCAGATGATCAGCACCCGCCGGTGCAGATTGTTGGTGTCGGCGATGGTGTCGTCGTAGGTGGCGCCCACCTGCAGCGTGGTGGGCGGCTCCGGATAGGGGATCGCCACGTTGCGCACTCGGTAGCGCACCCCGTCCACAACAATGGTGGCGTAGTCGGAATTCACCACCGGCAGAACCACATCGGAGTTCGAGCGCACCTCGGCACCACGATGGACCGTGATCACCACGTCTCGAACGTTGGGCGACGGCGGAATCTGCTCCAGACCGCGGGGCACGAACGGCACCGCGAAACCGGCCGCCTCGTCGAGTCGGCGGTCGAGCCGTTCCAGGCGGTCGTTGGTGATACCGATCCAGACGATGGTGCCCACGATCGTCACCACGATCGCCGCGCCGATCCCCGTCGCGAACGCCACCCTGGTCCGCAGCGACGGAGTTCGCCGCACGATCCGCGACAACATCAGTGGGCCGCGGTGCCCGCGTGTGCGGCACGCGGGAACAGCTCAGCGCGCCCGAGGCGGATCATTGCGTCCGCAGGACGAAACCGACTCCGCGTACGGTGTGCAGCAGCCGCGGCGCCCCACCCGCCTCGAGTTTGCGACGCAGGTACCCGATGAACACATCCACCACGTTGGTGTCGGCGGCGAAGTCGTAGCCCCACACCAGTTCCAGCAGTTGCGCCCGGCTCAGCACGGCGGTCTTGTGCTCGGCCAACACCGCCAGCAGGTCGAATTCGCGCTTTGTCAGGTCCACGTCGACGCCGTTGACCCGAGCACGGCGACCCGGAATGTCGACCTCCAGCGGTCCCATCTGGATGGTCTCCGAGGAGAAGGTGGCAGTGGCGCCCCGGCGGCGCAACAACGCTTTGACCCGGGCCACCAGTTCGGCCAGCACGAACGGTTTGACCAGGTAGTCGTCGGCACCCGCCTCCAGGCCGGCCACCCGGTCGTCGACCGAACTGCGGGCCGAGAGCACACAGACCGGAACGTCGTTGTCCATGGCGCGCAGGGCGGTCACCACGCTGACCCCGTCGAGCACCGGCATGTTGATGTCCAGCACGATCGCGTCCGGCCGGGTCTCGGTGGCGCGGCGCAGAGCCTCGGCGCCGTCGACGGCGGTGGACACCTCGAAACCCGACAGTCGAAGCCCCCGTTCCAGCGACGCCAGCACGTCGGGGTCGTCGTCGACGACGAGCACGCGGGGGGAAGCCCCGGAAGCCCCCGAGGCCCCCGAGGCCCCCGAGGCC
>Ga0164293_10002441_pt1 | contig 15756 bp, 13 predicted proteins | sample GEODES118metaG_FD_111487 | JGI IMG/M metagenome (GOLD analysis project Ga0164293, IMG submission 111487) | Eutrophic lake water microbial communities from Lake Mendota, Wisconsin, USA - GEODES118 metaG | ecosystem: Environmental > Aquatic > Freshwater > Lake | place: USA: Lake Mendota...
AATGAAAGTATTGATTTTGCGTAAAAGAATATCGATAGCGAAGACTTCCCATCATTTGCCTGATTTCCGGATGCAAGTCTGTGAGCTTCAATTCCTTAGCGATTTGATCTCCATCATTTTGAATTTGTCGAAACAATTCTTTTTTTGTTTGCTCTGCTAAGCGAGTGATTCCATTGACAGTCATATCCCGACGATTTTTGATCAGTCGCTCGAGCACACGTCTGGTGAGCTCTCTGCGGACGGGATCAAATCCTGCCACTCCCACATGATTCTGACCTTCATCTAAAATGATATCACAACCGCAAGACGATTGTAGAGCTGTGATAATTTCGGGATGATTGAGGCTTTGAAAGAAGGCAGGATCTGGTAAGCTGACAGAGCCAATGCCGCGCTCAGAACAATAGGGTCTAGCGAATCGATCTAAAGCGGCATCTAAAATTTGTTTCGCTTGAGATTCAGCTGTGTCTTTCAATTCTTCGTCGTAAGACTCGAGGAATCTTTCTGCTCTTTTGACGGACTCTTGTTCTAATTCGGCCTGAATCTTCTGCGAGACTTCAGTGGAATTGAGCTGAAAGACTTTTAAGATTTTTTCGATGATCTGACCCTGCAGTGATTTCAGATCTTCTTTTCTGGATTGCCATTGGTGATTCGCATTTTCCAGATTCTTTTCTTTTTCTTTGATTTGATTTTCCCGCTCTTTCAGTTCGCTGCGAGCGACACTGTGGCGGTCATCCAATTTCTTTTTTTTCTCTTCTGCGAGGGCTTGAAGATCTTCGACCTTTTCTTCAATCTTCAGAAGCTCATTTTCTGATTTGGTCCAAAGCTCAAGCTCGATCTCGGCCTTTTTGTCTTGCTGTTCGATTTTGAGGAGTTCCAGATCGCTTTGAGTTTCTTGAATCAGTTCCGCTGCCTCTTCTTGAGCTTTGGCGATAATATATTTTCGAAAGTTTCGAAAAATCAAATAACCCAGTCCACAGCCGATCAAAAGGCTCGAACCTGCGATGATCAAAATTGAAGTCAGAGTTGAATCCATAAGGTGCACAGAATAGGGTCTTTCCATCCAGCGGAGCAAGCTCAAATCTAAACGATTGCAGATCACACATTGCAACATAATATTTTTTTAAATTTACTGTCAAAACTGGACTTTAGACTAAACACGATCAGCCAAAGCTGGCTAGCGCACAGAGTCTTATCCTATGTTGAAGCCACTTTCCGATAAGGGAGATTCGCAATGGAACTTTCAACAACAACGACAACCGATAATGCTTCTAATAACAAGGATCAATCAGGACCGCAAAAATCAACAATGATCAAGCGCAGACGTCGTCCCTTGGTGGGCTGGTAATTCAAATGACTTTCCCGGTTGATCCATAACAACGATCAAGGTTATGAAGTTTTAACGAGGCCTTCTTGGATCTGGAAACCGGGGCGGATTTGGCCGTGTTGGCGGGGCCCCTGGAGGTCTTCCATTAGTAGGGCAGATTCTCCATTCAACTCCCATATTTTGCTGGTAACTGACGTCACTGGAATCAAGTGCGATGAGGATTTGTTCTGGCTGAGAGGCTCGGGGGTTTGCGCGAACTCCAAGCTGGGACATCAAGTGAATTTGCGTGCGATTTTGTGAATGGCATTTTGACCAAGTGAGCCGCTCGGGTTTGATTTCAGATTTGACATAGTAGTCATCGTTAAACGGGCCGACGAGGGTGGCCTCGCGCATGGAAACAAGGGTGGCACCTGTTTGCATAATTGAAAAACGATGAAAGGCGGTGGCTCCCACCTCTGGAACCGAAGCAAAGCCCCGGTAATCCACCGATCGGATGGCCATTTGCCAACCCAAAGGGACCAAAACATCCATGGTGATTTGACAGTTTTTAATCACGGTTTTTTGGTTGGGATTTGCAGATCCAGGTCCCACCTCGGCCAAATAGGAGTCAAAAAGCAAAGACACATCTGTGGCTTCCGGAGAGAGGCTGACTGAAACATTTTCCATGTCACAGGCAGAACCACTTAAAGACACATTTAAAATTCGAACATCCCGAGGGCTGTTTTGGGCCCAAAGATTTTGCGAAAGTTGTAAAAGTAAGGCGATGAAGATGATTTTGCTCATGAATTCCCCCGAGTTTCTTAATGGCAAGCATTGGGATAGCAAGCATGGGGCCATGATTTTAGTGCCGTTTTGGCACTTTAAATCTGAACACAATCTTGAATTGGCGGATCCTTGCGTTTTCGAATACCATGAACTGTTTTGAAAAATTGAAACCAAAGGACTTAGAAATGAGCTCTGTTTTTGTCGCTTTTTTTATGACCCTACTTTTAACATTTTCAGTGGCCCAAGCCCAAATGGTCAAAGTGGATGGATCCAGCACTGTTTTTCCATTGACCGAAGCTGTGGCTGAAGAGTTTCAAAAAGCAGATCCAAAAATTCGCGTGACCGTTGGCATTTCTGGCACCGGTGGTGGATTTAAAAAATTCTGCCGAGGCGATTCCGACATTCAAAACGCATCCCGCCCTATCGAAGAGAGTGAAATTCAAGCCTGCAAAAAAAGTGGCATTCGGTTCTTGGAATTGCCAGTGGCCTTTGATGCGATTGCAATTGTCGTTCACCCCTCAAACCCTTTTGCAAAAGACATCACCGTTGAGGAATTAAAAAAAGCCTGGGAGCCCAGCGCTCAAGGTCAAATCAAGAAATGGAATCAAATCAGAAGCTCTTGGCCCGATGCCCCTGTGGCCTTTTTTGGAGCGGGATCAGATTCTGGAACATTTGATTACTTCACAGAAGCCATTAACGGCAAAAGTAAATCCTCTCGTGGTGATTACACAGCCAGTGAAGACGACAACACTTTAGTGATGGGTGTTTCCCGAGAAAAAAATGCTCTTGGCTACATTCCTCTTCATTATTTCGAAGAAAATTCTGCGAAACTCAAAGCCATCCCAGTCATCTACAAGGGAAAAAAACAAACCCCTTCCAAAGAATCAGTCATCAGTGGTCATTACGCGCCACTTTCAAGACCCTTGTTCATTTATATCAGCGAAAAATCTTTGAAGCGCGCCGAGGTTAAAAAGTTTGCTGAATTTTTTATTCAAAAAAGTAAAAGTTTAGCTGAAGAAATTCAGATGATTCCTCTTCCAGAGTCCACCTACGATGTGGTTCAAAAAAATCTCACTCAAGAAAAGTGGGGAACGGTTTTTAAAGGCCATTCTCAAGTGGGTATGAAGATCGAAGAACTTCTTTTGAAAGAAAAAAATTGAGCTCAAAGTTGGGGACTCGTCAGTCTCGGGGCTGGGTCGAGAAAATTTTTGAAACTTGGTTCGCTGCCTGCGCTTACTTATCCATCGCCGTGACAGCAGGGATTGTGCTGACACTTGTTTGGGAATCCTGGCCGTTTTTTCAACAGGTCGGGCTTGTTGAATTTTTATTTGAGAAAGAATGGACGCCTCTTTTTTCAGACGCCAAATTTGGAATCCAGCCTCTTTTGCTTGGCACGCTGATGACAACTTTAATTGCTTGTGCTGTGGCTGTGCCCTTGGGGATTTTAATCGCTGCGACCCTAAGCGAATTCATGTCGTCTCGAATGCGGCAAGTGATCAAGCCCGTGATTGAATTGTTGGCGGGAATTCCTTCGGTTATTTTTGGTTACTTTGCTCTGATTGTGGTGACACCATTTTTGCAAAAATGGATACCAAGTTTACCGGGATTTAGCTTGCTTGCAGCTGGGCTCACCATGAGTTTTATGATTTTGCCACTCATTGTTTCCTTGTCTGAAGATGCACTGCAAGCGGTGCCCTCCAGTCTTCGAGAGGCCTCTCAAGCTTTGGGTGGCACCGTTTGGGAAACCACTTGGAAAGTGATTTTACCATCCGCTTCCAGCGGGATTATTTCAGCCTGTATTTTAGGAGTTTCTCGAGCCATCGGAGAGACCATGGTCGTTGCGATCGCAGCCGGTCAACAGCCCCATTGGACATTGGATCCCACAGAACCTGCGGCAACGATGACAGCCTTCATGGTGCAGGTTGCACTGGGTGATTTGCCCCATGGATCTTTAGGCTATCAAACTGTTTTTGTTGTGGGTCTGACATTGTTGTTAATGACTCTGGCCTTTAACTTTCTTGCCCTTCAATTTCGAAGTCGCATCCGAAAGTCTTTTTAGATGGAAACATCAACCAGTCGCAGAAAACTCTTCAACCAATTGATGAAAATTTTAGGACTGTTGGGACTTGGCCTGTCTTTGGTTATTCTTCTCACGTTGATTTTTGATTTGATCATTCGAGGAGGCTCGCGCATTGATTTCAATTTTCTGACTTCCTTTCCTTCCAGGAGACCATCAGAAGCCGGCCTGCTGTCGGCTTGGGTGGGAACCCTTTTTGTCATGCTGATCACAGCTGTTATGACAATTCTAGTTGGAGTTTCAGCCGCCATTTACCTCGAGGAGTATGCAAAGCCGGGGCCCATGAGCCGACTGATTGAGCTGAATATTTTAAATCTTTCTGCCATGCCCTCGATTCTTTATGGACTTCTCGCCTTAGGAATATTTGTTCATCAATTTCGTTTGGGGGCCAGTCTTCTGACTGCAGGGCTCACTTTGAGTTTGCTGGTGCTACCCATCGTGATTGTGTCCTCTCGTGAAGCGCTGAGGGCTTTACCACCTAACTTAAAAGAGGCCTCGTTTGCTTTGGGTGCGACTCGGTTTCAGACTCTGATTTATTATCAACTTCCCAGCAGTTTAAGTGGAATCATGACAGGCGTGATCTTAGCCCTTTCCCGGGCCATCGGAGAAACAGCGCCGCTGATTACCATCGGGGCTTTGACCTACATTGCTTTTTTGCCTAAATCCATTATGGATCCCTTTACTGTTTTGCCCATTCAGCTTTTTAATTGGTTATCTCGTCCACAGCCGGCCTTTCACGTGAATGCGGCTGCCGCCGGTGTGATTCTTTTGCTTCTCACTTTGTCTTTAAATTTACTTGCGATCTATATCCGAATTCGCGTTAGGAAATCAGTCAAATGGTAGAAAACTCAAAATTAAGTGTTCAAAATTTACATTTTTTTTATAAATCTCAGCAGGTTTTAAAAAATATTTTTCTGGATGTGACAGAAAAAAAAGTAACCGCTTTGATGGGTCCCTCGGGCTGTGGAAAAACCACTTTACTTCGTTGTGTGAACCTTATGCACGAGCTCATCCCCGAGGCCTCTGCCCATGGAAAAATTTTGCTTCAGCCTCAAAACGTCAACTTGTTGAGCGATGATATGGATCCACTTTGGGTCAGACAACGAGTGGGAATGGTTTTTCAAAAGCCCAATCCTTTTCCAAAAAGTTTGTTTGAAAATGTGGCTTATGGTCTGAGGCTTCGAGGACTCAAGAATAAATCAGAGTTAAGTGGTCGAGTCGAAGTTGCATTAAAGCAAGCAGGCCTTTGGGTTGAAGTTTCTGATCGCATGACTCATTCAGCACTTTCTTTATCAGGCGGGCAGCAACAAAGGCTTTGTATTGCACGGGCTCTGGCGGTCGAGCCTGAGGTTTTACTTCTCGATGAACCCACAAGTGCACTGGATCCCATTTCCACGGCTCACATTGAAGAGCAGCTCAGTGAAATCAAAAAGCAAGTGACTGTTATGTTGGTGACTCATAATCTGCACCAAGCCGCCCGGTGCTCGGATGAGACAGTTTTTATGCTGGCTGGCGAGATTATCGAAAAGGGAAAAAGCCAAAAACTTTTCACAAATCCACAAGATAAAAGAACAGAGAGCTACATTACAGGCCGTTTTGGCTAATTTTGAGACAGTCATAAGACTTTGATCTAGTTGTCTTGAAATGCACTCGATTGCACTCGATTTACTTGCGAAAAGTGCCGAAAAGTAGGTCATGTCAGAGTCTGTCGCAAAAACAATGCTCATAGTGAAATCAGACCAAAATGGTCTGAAAGGTGTAGAACAGTTTTTAAAAAATCGTGATTGGAAAATTGTTTCTACTCACGAAATGAAATCAGCCATCATGCACTTGATGCAAATGAAACCTGCATTTGTGTTAATCACTGTGGATCATCCCAATAAAAAAATGTTGAAGTTTCCAAAGATGATTCTGGCTGCGTTTCCGACCTGTGTTATGACTTTCGCAGAAAAATCGACCACGACTTCTTTCAAAGCATTGATGGATTCAGGTGTGGAATATAAAATTAATCCACCTTTAACAGGACCTGCCATCGAGCGAGCCGTGAATAAGTTTCTACGTGATTTAGAGAATGCGGGCAAACAAAAAAACAATCCCACTCAGGCGCAAAAAGACAATCATAGTTTTAAAGTGGAAATTAAAAATGGGTCAGGTAAGTCTGGTGCGGGTTTTGTTAATGTAAAAGCTCAATCGGGAGAGTCTCCACAACAAGAACCTCATTCAGATCTCGCCGAAAAATTATTAGCGCAATTAAACGATGATGATTCAGAATCAGATGAAGGCGCTCTCAATCATTTAAATTCATCAAATTCAAATAACCCGGGCAGTCAACAAGGACCGGCCTATCGTGGTTCAGCTTTCAATTCAAAATCTGATCCTGGCGCTATGAAAAGCTCAGGGATTGCTCATGCGGGCTCGATGAACCAGCGGCCTGCGAAAGCTGCGGATGGAAAAGACTTACAACAACCAGGTCCGTCGACGGATGCAGAGGGTGATCTCTGGGTTCCTGTTTCAAAAAAAGCAGAAGGATCGTTGGCTTTAAATCCAGGTGAAAAAAACAAAAATGACATCATGATCGGCAGAGCTAAAGGCCGAAAGGATGGGAGTTATAACCCCGATCAACAGGATTCAAATGATCCCTCCTCGCCCCATTTTGACCCTTCAAAATCAAGTGATGCACAGACTTTAAATTCACAAAATTTAAAAAAACAAAAATATCAATCTCGGATACCGACAGGGGTAACAAAAATAAAGTCCGATAGTATTTTTAATCAAGATTCAATTTTTGTAAAAGGCGTGAATAAAACAATCGAGGAAACCACCATTGTGGGTGAGGGTCACATCGAAAGTCACCTCGAGGATAATACGCACTTGGCGTGTATCATTGTGGAAAGTCCAAAATTTAGCGGCTATCTTGTGGCAGCACTTGGAAAAGATAAAAAGATTGATGATGAGTTTGTTGACCTTATCAGAGTTCGGCTGATGAAATTTTTAGCTGAGGCTGGTGAGCTCGTGCAAAATGATGGGAACATGCAAGTCAAAGTGAAAAGGGTGGATTTTGAAGGGTGGGCTCTTGAGTACGCTCAATTTCTAAGAAAATCCGTTCATAAAGGGGATGAGGTGGCCATGGCCTTTTTCCCTTTCGCAGACGCTCAAGTGAAAGTGGGAGTGTCCTCCGAGGCCTCGATGGCCTCAGTCAAAACATCAGAAATTGAACCCGGGAAGCCATTGGAATTTAACTTGTTCATTTATTTGCCAACAAATAAAAAGTATATTCTTTATACTCCCAAAGGGTCCGTTTTTCAGGAGAACCAAAAAGATCGGCTCATCAGGCAAGGTGTGGGTGAAGTCCACATTCGAAAAGATGAAGTGGAAGGTCTAAGTCGTTACAAAGCTCAGAATCATCTGAACTCATTGATTGATCAATATGATCAAAGCTCTGCAGCTCCTAAAGATGATCAAAGTTCTGCAGCTCCTAAAGATGATCAAAGTTCTGCAGCTCCTAAAGTCGCGAAAAAACAGGCTTCCTAAGAAGTTTATAAATCCTAAAGCTTTGCGTTAAAAGTGGACGAACCTTGTCGGGCCCCTGTATCACCAATGGCTCCGTATAAATGTCTTTAGCTGAAAGGATTTTTAAATCATGTCCTCATACGCACTTTTGCCTCTAATTTCTGGATTCGTTGGTCTTTTCGTGGCCCTTGTTTTTTACTTCCGAGTCAAAGCGCAACCCTCTGGAAATGAAACCATGAACCGAATCGCTTCCTATATCCGTGAAGGGTCCATGGCTTTTCTAGTTCGTGAATATAAAGTTTTAGCTGTCTACGCACTGATTGTAGCTGTCGCTCTTTGGTTTGCCTTGGGTGTTGAATCCGCTGTTTGGTTTGTGCTGGGTGCATTCCTCAGCTTGCTTGCGGGATTCTTCGGAATGAAAGCAGCCACTTTTGCAAACGTGCGCACAACTCAAGCTGCCAATTTGGGATCTAAGCCCAACGCACTTTTGATTGCACTGGATGGTGGAGCTGTGATGGGTTTGTCCGTTGCAGGCCTTGGTTTAATCGGTCTTGGTGCTTTGTTTCTTGTTTATCAAGGTCAAGAAAATGTGGGAACTGTGCTTCACGCTTTCGCAGTGGGGGCTTCATCCATTGCTCTTTTTGCTCGTATCGGTGGCGGAATTTACACAAAAGCGGCTGACGTGGGTGCCGACATCGCAGGAAAAGTCATTGAAGGAATACCTGAAGATGATCCAAGAAATCCTGGAGTGATTGCAGATAACGTAGGCGATAACGTCGGCGACGTGGCTGGCATGGGTGCAGATATTTACGAATCCATGGTGGCAGCGATTGTTGCAGCAATGGCCATCGCCTTGACAATCCCAGCAGCAGGCATTCAATCTTTGATGCCTCAGGCCGCCGAAGTTGAACTGCGCCAAATGGCTGTGGGTCTTCCTTTATTTTTATCTGCTGTCGGTTTGATTATTTCACTGGCTGTGATTTTCATCACTCGCTTACTTAAAAATATGCGTCCCGCTGTTGTGCTTCGTTTGTCATTGATGATTCCTGCAGTGCTGCTCACCATCGTGAGCTATTTCTTGATGCCGACTTTAGGTGTCTCTCAAGGTGTGACTTTGGCTCTTGCCAGTGGTGCCATCGGTGGTGCTTTGATTGGTCTGATCACAGAATATTACACGGCAGCTAAACCCATCAGACTTGTTGCCACTGCTAATCTAACGGGTCCTGCAACAGGAATTATTCGTGGACTTGCCGTCGGCATGGAATCAGTTGCGATCCCAACTTTGATTGTTGTGGCAGCTGCGTATTTTGCAGATTCGGCATTGGGTCTTTACGGAATCGCACTGGCTGCTGTGGGAATGCTTGCAGGAACAGCTGTTGTGATGACAGTGGATGCTTACGGCCCCATCGCAGATAATGCCGGTGGAATTTCTGAAATGTCGGGGCTTGGAAAAGAAGTTCGTGCCATCACGGACGAACTGGATTCAGTCGGAAACACGACTGCAGCCATCGGTAAAGGTTTTGCGATTGGTTCTGCGATTTTAACAGTCGTTGCTTTGTTTTCTGCTTTTAACATGGAAGTAAATCATGTTCGTGCGAAAGCAGGTATGGCTGCGATTTCTTTGGATCTTACGACCTCTGGTGTTTTGATTGGTTTATTGTTAGGTGCGATTCTTCCCTTCCTAGTGGGTTCAACAACAATGATGGCCGTGGGTCGTGCGGCAGGCGCCATCGTTGAAGAAATTCGCAGACAGTTTAAAGAAATTCCAGGTTTATTGCAGGGTCAAGCAGAACCTGAACCGGCGCGAATTGTGGACATTGCTACTCGAGCGGCACTTCTAGAAATGATTATTCCTGGACTTATCGCGGTGCTTGCACCTGTGATTATTGGTTTTGTTTTAGGTCCCGCAGCACTTGCAGGAGCTCTAGCGGGTTCCCTTGCCGTGGGTGCCACTATGGCATTATTCATGGCGAATGCCGGTGGCGCTTGGGATAATGCGAAAAAATTTATTGAAAAGGGCGGGCTCCCAGGACATCCGAAAGGTTCCGATGCTCATAAAGCGGCGGTTGTTGGTGACACGGTCGGTGATCCATTCAAAGACACTTCAGGTCCAGGTGTCAGTATCCTAATTAAGGTCATGAGTGTTGTATCACTTTTGATTGCTCAGTTGATTGCATTGATCGGAAACTAAAGTCTAGCTGGCTGATTCTCTCTTGAGAATGGCAGATTCCTCCTGTGAACTCTTATCAAGATAGGATTTTTACAGGAGGTTTTTTTTATGTTCAAAACGTTAACTTTAAGTCTTTTATTTGTTTCCTCAATTGGTTTTGCCAAAGGACCTTGTGCCGAGGACCGGGAAAAACTTTGTGCAGGCATTGAAAAAGGTGAAGGCCGAATTGCTAAGTGTATGAAGGAGAATGAAGCAAGCCTTGGGCCGGCTTGCACAGATCACATAGCAAAAATGAAAGACGCCAGAAAAGACGTTAAAGAAGCCTGCCAAGATGATGTTGAAGCATTATGTGGAGACGTTGAAGCTGGTGCGGGTCGGATTATGAAGTGCCTGAAGGAAAATAAAGAAAAATTAAGCGCTGCTTGTCAAAGTGAAATAAAAGAAAAAAAAGAAATAAGAAAAAAGGCCAAGGCAAAATCTTAGAAGCAAATTTATGAGCAGTGATTCATTAACGCAGAATCGAGTCTCGAGAAGCTTAAATCTAAGTTTGTTTGATTCTTTTTTGTATGCTTTGATGGTCGGAGCTGGAGAGTCCTACTTGCCAGCTTATGTTTTGTCCTTAGGCCTATCGGAATGGATGGCAGGCCTGATTGCGACAATGCCCCTTTTGTCTGGGGCTTTTTTGCAAATTTTGAGCACTGAGGCCTTGCGAGCTTTTAAAAATCATAAAGTTTGGGTGGGAACGCTTGCACTGTTGCAAGGGATTACTTTTATTCCCTTGGTGTTTTTTGCTTTGGGATCTCAACCCCATTTTTGGACTTTGTTTATCATCCTAACTTTTTACTGGGGAGCGGGTTTTAGTGCCGGTAATTCTTGGAATTATTGGATGGGGCATTTGTTAAAGCCGGAACAAGCCGCTGCGTTTTTTTCAAAGCGCATGCGAATTTCTCAAGTGGGAATTTTACTGGGTCTCATTCTGGGTGGAGTGGCTCTTCATAACCAAGTAAAAATTGGTCCTTTCACATCAACCTTCGGTTTGATTTTTTTCTTTGCATTTGTTTGTCGCATGATTTCGGCATGGGTTTTGTCAAAAAAACACTATGAAAAAAAGTGGTCAGAACCAGACTCGATGCTCAGAGTGAAACAAAGTTGGCAATTGTTCTGGGCAGAGAAAAAGAAAAGAAATTTCATTCTGAAACTTTTGCCGTTTCAAATGGCCGTGTTTGTGACGGCTCCCTTTGTGACACCCTACATGCTGGCCCAATTGAAAATGAATTATGGCCATTATATGATAGCTGTCTCATTTTTACTGATTGGGAAAATTATTTCCTTGAGTTTTTTTGCTCGGTTTAAAAATCTCAATTATCATCAGGCATTTGCTGCAGGGCTGTTGATTCTTTGCCCCAGTCCGATTTTGTGGTCCCTGTCAGATTCCTTCTATTTTGTCATTGCCTTGCAATTCACAGGTGGAGCTGCTTGGGCGTTATTTGAAGTCGGATTGGCCTTGATCTTTTTTCAAGATTTAAAATCTGACGAGAAAATCCCTTTTCTGACATTTTACAATTTTTTAAATGCGGCAGGTCTTTTACTTGGAAGTGCAATGGGAGCTCTTTATTTAAAAAGCCATATAAAAGCACCAGAAAATTATTACGTTCTTTTTTTGGCCGGTGGAATTTTAAGAGTTATTTTTGGCTACCTTCTTTATGATCAATCTAAAAAGTTTGTTTTTAAAAAAAGCTGATGAATTTTTTTATCTTCAAATGGGTCAGTTTTAGATTTTAATTCATCTGCTGAGTATCCCGAAACCAAGTCCAAAACTGTTGAAGATCGACTTTCTATTTCAACTTGAATCTTAAATCTCCAGGTTCGATAAGCCATAAGGTAAATGTCATCATCAGATATTTGTTTAATCCTCTTACGGCCTTTTTGTAATGGATTCGAGCTGAGGCTTGCAAAAAGAAAGTCTTCGAGCTCATCGATTTTGAGCCAATTCATTTTTTTTATGACCAGAGGTGATAATTCGTATTTCCAATTTTCGATTTCATCCATCCAGCCTAATCGGGGGTTCTGAGCCACATCACTTTCGACGTGATAGGGTTTGATATCAAAAATAGGAGTTCCATCTAGCAGATCCACATGTTTTACGAAAAGCTTTTTGTCTTTTACTTGATCGACTTCCACAAGTGAGAGACCCATTCGACTGGGACGATAAGGCGAGCGGGTGGCATAAAGACCAATCAATTTGTCGCTGGCTCGCGGCGGACGAACCAATGGCTTTGCTTTCGAAGCTGCCTGGTGAAATTGAAAAATAAGCCAAACATGACTCATTTTTTCTAAGCCCGTCATGGCTAACTGATGGTCGAATCCTCGAACAAATTCAATGTGGCCCGAGGCTTTCGAATTGCAAGCTTGTCGAGGGATAGCTGACTTGGATTTTTTTTTCCCTTTGAAATAGCCTATGATGGGGGTTGTGAGTTCAGCCATTGTCTTCGCCATTCATAAACTCCGATAGCAGCTGATTGAGCCACGTTCAAAGAGTTCTTTAAACCCATCATTTTTATTTCTCTTATTTCATGGCAGAGTGCCAAGACTTCGGGTCCTAATCCAAATCTTTCGTTTCCAAAAATAAAAAGTGTCGGCTTTTCTGGAAAAGGTTGATCACAGGTCAGCGCTTTTGGGCTTGTTTCCCAAGCCACGATATGATGAGTTTCTTGGTGCAATTTTAAAAATGGAATTAGGTTTTCAATCCACTCCCAGGGAATTTGATCTTCTGAACCCATGGAAGTTTTCTGCACTGACAACTGCGCAGGTGTGGGCGTGTAGCCCACAAGCAAAAGTTTTTCAATTCCTAAGCCATCTGCGAGTCTGAAAAAAGCCCCCACATTGAAGGCGGACCTTAAATGATCTAAAACAAGCATCAGTGGAAAGTGAGAGCGGGAAGTGTCTTTATCCACACTTCGAACTAAGAATTCATCGTCTCGAACGGTGCGGTTCAGCCATCGCTCTAAAGGGACTAAAATATTTTGAAATGTTTTAAGGCTCATTTCACGCTTAATATGTTTTGATAATTCTGCTAATTTTTCAGTGTGGGGACCTGGCTGATTTTTAAGCTCAGCAATTCGATCCTTCAAAAACGCAAAATCTGCATTGGAAACTTTGTGAAAATTTTTTTCCAGTTCGCGGCAGTGTTTATAAATTTCTAAGATTTGTGCTCGGGTTGATTCCAAATGCCATCCTATTTAACAGGATCACCCGGCATGGCGCCAGGATCCGGTGAAAGTACAAACAGCTGTGGCGCTCCGGGGCCTGCCGCTAAAACCATGCCCTCAGAAATTCCAAATTTCATTTTTCGAGGCTTTAGATTTGCAACAACAATCACTTTTCTGCCAACTAAAGTGTTTGGGTCATAGGCAGCCTTGATGCCTGCTATGATTTGACGTGTGCCCATGGGGCCCAGGTTCACTTGCAACCTTAATAATTTTTCTGCCTCAGGTATCATTTCTGCTTTTAAGATTTCAGCCACACGAAGATCAATTTTCATAAAGTCTTCAATGTCGACGGTGCCTGAGTCTTTCATGCCAGCGGTTGCAGGGGCCGTCAGACTGGCTGCCTTTTCAGTTTTGATAACTTCATTTAAAGAACGTGTTTCTGACATAATTAAATCCAACTTTTCTTTTTCAATTCGTGTGATCAAAGCTTCAAATGAATTGAGTTGATGGTTTTCTAAAATCGAATTGACATCTGACCATTGGTAATTTTTTTCGTTAAAAAGTTTTTCAACTTTTTCGCTGTACTCGGGCATGACGGGTTTCAAGTAAATAGCCAAAATGCGAAACAAATTTAAAGTGCTGGTCAGAACTTGGTGGGTTTTATCGGGTTCAGTCTCGATGGTTTTCCAAGGTGCGAGCTCGTCGAAATAGCGATTGGCCTCTTCGGCTAAAGATCTGATTTCATTCATGGCTTTAGAAAATTCTCTGGCTTCAAAAAAACCAGTGATCACAGAGTATTGATTTTGTGCTTTTCGCACAAGCTCTAAACCTTTGGAATCTAAGGTGGTCATCCTGTTTTGATTTTTCTTCATCAGCATCTGGGCCCCACGGGAGGCCAAGTTTGTGATTTTCCCCACAAGCTCGCTATTGACTCGGGACATGAAATCATCAAAGTTCAAATCAAAATCATCCAAGGAGCTATTCAGCTTGGTGGCAAAATAATATCTTAAGTAATCAGCCTTCAAATGTTTTGCATAGGTTGAGGCCGCCACTGAATTTCCCTTGGACTTACTCATTTTTTCGCCATTGATCATCAGTCTTCCATGGACAAAAACAGACTTTGGAGTTTGAAAGTCTGCGGTCTTTAAAAGAGCCGGCCAAAATAAAGTGTGAAAGTAGGTGATGTCTTTACCGATGAAGTGGTAAATTTCTGTGGCTTCATTTTTCCAATAATTTTTATAATCTAAACCTTTTGAATCAAAATATTCCTTAGATGTTGAAATATATCCCATGGGGGCATCCACCCAAACATAAAAGAATTTATCTTTTTCACCAGGAATGGGAAAACCAAAATAGGGGCCATCTCGGGTGATATCCCAAGCGCGAAGATCTCCTTCAAACCATTCCAGCATTTTCTTTTTGACCTCGGGGGCCGTCGACCTTTCTAAAAAAGTTTTTAGAAATTCTCTGTGGGGTTCCAGTTCAAAAAACACATGATCCGAGGATTTTTGAGTGGGCTTTGTCCCACACAAGGAGCAGGCCGCGTTTTTCATATCTGCTGGCGCGTAGGTCGCCCCGCAAGAGTCACAGGAGTCGCCGTATTGATCGAGTGCCCCACACTTGGGGCAAGTGCCCTTCACAAACCGATCGGGTAAAAACATGTCGTCATTTGTGCAATAAAGTTGCTGGACACTTTTTCGAGAGATGGCATTTTTAGCAGTCATCTGGGAATAAAAAAGCTCGCACATCTGCTGATTGGTTTTTGAATTTGTTGACGAGTAATGAGAAAAATCAATTTGAAAGCTTTTGTAGGCCTGCGTGTGCTCTGACCAAACTTTTGCGATCAGTTCTTCAGGCGTGGTTTTTTTTTCGCGGGCATTGATCATGATCGGAGTGCCGTGGGTGTCATCGGCACAGAAAAAATGAACTTCATGACCCATCATTTTTTGAAAGCGACACCAAATGTCAGCTTGAATGGCCTCCACCAAATGGCCTAAGTGAATGGGACCATTGGCGTAGGGAAGTGCAATCGTCATCAAGATTTGACGCTTGAGAGTCTGGTTTGAGGGTGCCAGCGGTTGTTTGGTGCTTGCATGTGTCATAAGGTTAAAGTGTATTTTTTGAGGTGAAAAATGTCACGTTTAGTCTTATCGAAATCTGAAATAATCCTGGCCATTGAAAATCAATCCGTTAAATCCAGAGCTCAAGTATCAGCTTGTTACATGAGCTGGATGAAGGGGATTGTCACCGATCCCAAATGGATTCTGATTCCCATGGATGATCACATGGTTCACCGAGGTGACGGCGTTTTTGAGGCCATTAAATTTGTTAAAAAAAAACCCTACCTGCTCACGGCTCACCTCAACCGGCTTCAGAATTCAGCCAAGCAGCTCTCGTTTCAAGCTTCGCAGCATTTTGAGAACATAGAAGATCTTATCAAAGAAACACTTGAGGTCTCGGGATTAGAAAGTGGACTGATTCGAATTTTTCTTTCTCGCGGTTCGGGGTCCTATGCAACAAACCCTTACGATCCAGAAAGGCCGGAGCTGACCATTGCTGTGATGGAGCTCAAGCCCCCCAAGACCAGCCAATATGAAGAGGGTGTATCAGTTGGGATCTCAAAAGTAAGTCCCAAGGAAAGTTTCTGGGCGCAGGTGAAGTCCTGTAATTACCTGCCCAATGTGATGATGAAAAAAGAAGC